>Ga0126362_10000050_pt1 | contig 151758 bp, 144 predicted proteins | sample ANMtaG_FD_126269 | JGI IMG/M metagenome (GOLD analysis project Ga0126362, IMG submission 126269) | Continental margin sediment microbial communities from North Pacific Ocean - ANME2c_DSS_Sorted | ecosystem: Environmental > Aquatic > Marine > Continental margin > Sediment | place: Pacific... | reverse complement strand
GATCTGGGTGAGCAGGCTGTTGTACTGCGCAGCCAGGTTCGCGCGCTCCTTCACGCCCGTCACCGTCAGTTCCTTGGCCTGGGCGACGCCCGTCACGGCCGAGCCTGTGGTGCCGTAGGACACGGCCGAGCCCGAGCCGGCCGTGAAGCCGAGCGCCGTCTGGCTGGTCGTATCCGCGAACTCGATGTCGGCATTGGCGCTGATCACGATCTTCGTGCCGGCGGTGTCCTTCGAGAAGATGTTGCCCACGCCCGCCGAGGTGGCGGCCGAGTTGAGGGCGGTCAGCGCCTGATCGATACTGGCGCTCTGGGCGATGCTGGCCGAGAAGGCGGTGCCGTTGGCGAACAGGTTGATCGTGGTGCCGCCGGAGGCGGACGGAGCCGAATAGGCGCTCGAGGCGGTGCCGGTGGTGGTGATCTGGGTGGCCAGCGCCTGATTGGCGGTGGACTTGGCCGAATCGACGAGCTTCTGGATCGAGGTCAGGCCCTGGTTGGCCGCCTGGATCGCCTGGATGCCGTTCGAGATGTTGTCGAGCAGGGTGCCGAGATCCGAGGAGCGGTTCGACAGGGACTGGGCGGTGAAGAAGTTGACCGGGCTGTCGAGGGCGGAGGAGACCTTCTTGCCGGTGGAGAGGCGGTTCTGGGTGGTCGCGGTCAGCGAGGCCGTGTCCTGCAGCGAGAGCAGGTTCTGGCGGACGGCAGCGGTCAGAGAGACGGAAGACATGGGGGGTGATCCATATTGATCATCGAACCATCATTTTGACGGCACGAGGACCACACCACGCCGCGCTCTGCCGAGTGGTTAAACGGACCGGCGCGCGGCGGGGCTTTCCCCAGATCCGCGCCTGTTTGCGGGCAATCCCCGCCTGTTCCTTCAATCGTCGTTAACGAGATGTGACCATGCTCCGGGGTGACCCGAGCCGGAGCTGCCCATGCCCCTCAAGATCGAGCTGAAGCCCTCGGAGCGCCTGATCATCAACGGCGCCCTCATCCGGAACCTCGACCGGAAGGCGACGCTCCTCGTCGAGGGACGCTGCAAGTTCCTGCGCGAGAGCGAGATCATCCGGGAGAGCGAGGCGGATACGCCCTGCAAGAAGCTCTGCGTGACGCTGCAGGTGCTCTACCTCGCCGACGATCCGAGCGCGCCGGAGAACCTGTTCGTGCAGCAATCGACGGCGCTGCTGGGGCTCATGCCGAGCGCGGGTCCGTATCTGCTGGCGATCCACGACGCGATCGCGGCGCAGGAATACCACCGGGCGATCAAGCTCGGTAAGCAGCTCGTGGCCCACGAGGCCGCGTCGCGCCTGCCCGGCGCGGCCTGAGGGCCCGCCCGATCCCCCTCGAACGGGCTCTCATCCGACATCCTGTCCCTGAGCCTGGGGGCCGGTCGGTCCCGGCGGGGGCTGCCGTCGGAGCCTGTTCGAGCCGATCGAGCGGGTATTGATCCGGCGTATTCCCTCCCCGACCTCATCCTGAGGCGCCGCAGCGCAGCGGAGGCCTCGAAGGAGACCTCCAGCCGTCTCGCGATCCCTGAAGGCCTGCTTCGAGGTTCGGCTGTCGCCTCGCACCTCAGGATGAGGTGGATGGGCGGGAGGGCCCGCATCTGCGCGTGACCATCCGTCGATCCCTCTCGAACAGGCTCTCAGAGCGACTGGTAGAGCTGCGAGAACGTGACGACATTCGTCAGGCCGTGGGAGCGCGCCTGTCTGATGATGTCGTCCGTCGAGGACTTGGCGAGCACGACGAGGACCTGCGGAAGCTTGGCCTTGAGGGCGTCGGGAAGGCTCAGCTCGATGCCGTGAACCTCTTTCACGTAGCGGCCGATATAGGCATCGACGAGAACGTGGATCCGGTCCGTCCGCAGGCCGCCGAAGGTGACCAGGGCGTCGAAGATTCGCCCTCCCCCCCAGAAGCCGACCCGCTGGCGCTCCATCAGGGCGTTAAGCCGATCGGCGATGCGCTTCAGGGTCTCGCGGTTCAGGCGCAGGGTTTCGGCATAGGCCCGGACCAGCGCGGCGGTCTCGACCGGGCGGGACGGGTGGGCGGGCCGGAAGGGCGCCGGATTCGGCTTTTGGTCCGACCGTGTCGCCACCACGGTGATGTTCGAGATGTCGTCGCCGGGGCTGACGAACAGGATCTCGAAGCCGAGATGGGTCATGAACGCGACGAGCAGATCCCGGTCGAAGTGGAAGCTGTGCTTGTCGATGAAGAATTCCTCGGAAATCTCGGGATCGGACAGGATGGCGAGATTCGGCACCTCGAGGAACAGGTGCCCGCCCGGCTTGAGGGAGCGGTAGATCTGGCCGAGCATGGCGCTCGCCGAGGCGGCATGCTCCAGCGTGTGCGCGCAGTGGACCAGATCGAACGGCGCGCGCGCGTGGGCGATCTCGGGGGCGACGTCCTCGAAGCGGGCGATCGCGAGCCCGACCTGCGGCAGGTCCCGGTAGGTCGCGACGACCGAGGCGTCCGGCTCGATCGCCGTGATGGCGGCGTGCGGCCGGAGGCCGAGGAGCCAGTGGATGAAATCGCCGCGGTTCGAACCGATATCGAGGACGGTCGAGACCCTCTCCAGGGGGATCTGGGCCGTCAGGACCGGGATGGTGGCCTTCAGGCGCAGGCCCTTGCCGTGCCGGATATTGCCCCAGCCCGCGGCGCTGCTGATCGAGACCCTGCGCCCCTCCGGCTTCGGGGCGTGATAGACCGATTGCACGAGGCCGCAGCCGGTGCAGACCGCGATCTCCGCCTTGCGGGCCGAGTCAGGCACGGCATAGACCGCGTCGGCATCCGCGCCGCCGCAGAGATCGCAGCGGAAGCCCTCAATAGGTGACACGATACGGCTCCCTCTCCGCGTAGCCGAGACGTTCCATCATCGGCCACGCGATTGCGGTGAACTGTGCGGCCTGCTTGGGCGTCAGCTTGAAATCCATCGGGAAGAACACCCCTTGCGGGGTCTGCATCGTCTCGAAATACGCGTCGCCATACGGGATCCCGACCATGCCGAGGAAGCGCGCGAGCAGGTCCCGGTCGCTCGTCAGGTCCTCCAGGCGAACGAACAGCTTCTGCGCGTCCGGAATCTGCGCGAAGCTGTCGAGGATGACACGGTTCGACTCGCTCCAGTGATAGGCCATCCTCTGGTACTGATCGAAGCCGGGAAAGGCCTCGAAGAAGGGCTGGCCCCGGCGCGGGATGTTCCACCAGTACTTCTTCTCCGCCGGCGGCCTCGGGACTGAAGCCGGATCGTCGAGCCAGGCCGAGAGCGCGGCCGTGCTGTCGTCGTCGTAGGCTTCGCTCGTCAGCTTATGGAAGAAGGAGCTGGTGACGTTGCGCCCGTCGCGCGCCAGATGGATGAAGCGCGCCGTGGGGAACAGGTCGAGGATGGGCTCGATGAGCCAGGAGAGCTTGTTCGAGCTGTCGACGAAGTATCGGGCCTTGGAATAATGGATGCCGGCGCCGTGGCAGGCCGCGAAGCGCGCCTTCGCCTCCGCCCTGCTGCAGAGCCCCATGTAGTATTCGCACGCCACCGGCTGGATGTGCGTGCAGAGATATTCGTGGTGGGCCTCGATCGTATCGTGCCCCGCCAGGAGCTTCGCGATCATGCGCGTGCCCGAGCGGCCGCTGCCGACGATGAAGACGGGTATCGTATCGCGTGCCATCGGGCCTACCTCGTTGCCGCGAGACCATCACGGTCGATCTGGTGTTGGTGTTCGGCGTACCACCGGTAGAGGCTTTCCATGCTCGCGCGCAGGTCGCGAAACGGAAAATTGCCGATGGCGTCCAAGAGGCGCGCGTTGTCGCCGCTGTATTCGCGACCGAGGCCCCCCTCGAAGATCCGGATCGGAAGATCCTTGCCGGCGATGTCGCACGCGAGACGGGCGATGGCCGAGAGAGGAACGCCCCGGCCGGTGCAGACATTGCAGGTCCGATGAGCGGGCTCGTTCTCCAGAAACCACGCCGTGACGGTCACGAGGTCCGCCACATCGAGATAATCGAACACCGTGTCTTGGCGGATCGTCAGGGGCAGATCGAAGAGCGCCTTGCACAGCACGTTCGAGATGAACCGGATGCGCCAGCTCTCATAACGGCCGAAGACCCCGAACAGCCGAAGATTGTAGATGTTCTCGGCCGTTTCGATGTGCAGCGCCTGCAGATATTTCGACAGGCCGTAATCGGTCTCGGGTACCCGCGTGCCGAAATACCGCTCCCTGACGCGCGGCGGCATCGTCAGCTTGCAATACTCGGCACCCGATCCGTAATGGATCATGCGGCCGAAGCAGTCGTTGCAGCGCGCGACGTTGAAGAACATCCGCAGATTGTTCTGGAGGGTGAGCGACCGGTCCTTGTTCGAGGCCGTCGTCGCATCCCAGGTCGCCGCATGGATGACGGCGTCGAAGCGGCCCGCCTGAAGATAGCGTCGGGTTGCCTCCGCATCGAGCAGGTCGAGCGCGCGGCTGCCGGGGGCCGCGACCGCGCAGGTCGGCGACAGGGCTTCGACGAGGTTGCGGCCGATGAAGCCGGAGCCGCCGGTGATCAGGATCCGCCTCACCGCCGCCCCCGGCCCTCGGGCATGGTGCGCTGCCCGGACGCCCGGGCGCGCGTCCGCCGCGCGGGCCGGTCGCGGCGGGATCGCGGCTGCGCGCGGCTCATCGGGGCCGCATCACCAAGTGCTCGGGCACCGCCTCCGAGGCGGGATCGACCGGCACGAGCATGTTCGCGAAGAACTCGGCGCGCGGCAGGAGCGGCGACATGTCCTCGAGGGGCATCGACAGGATCGAGCCATCGGGCTGCGGCAGCGCCGCCGATTTGGGGAACAGGGCCTCGTCCTGCACGACGCGCACGTCCACGAGGAGCGGGCCGGGCGCCGCGAGCGCCCGCCGGATGCCGGCCGTCAGGTCCGCGGCATCCGCGATGGCGAAGGCGTCCCAGCCGAAGGTGCGGGCGAGCGGCACGAGGTCCGGGATGTCGAGCTTGCCCTGCGGGCCGCTGCCGACGTAGCGCCCCTCGAAATAGTTGCGCTGCGTGTTGCGGATCGAGGCGTAGCCGCCATTGTTGATCACGAACAGCCGCAGCGGCAGGCCGAGCGTGGCGATGGTCTGCATCTCCTGCAGGTTCATCATCAGCGAGCCGTCGCTCTCGATGCCGATGAAGGGCCGGCGATCCGAGGCCATGAAGGCGCCGATCATGGCCGGCAGGCCGTAGCCCATGGCGCCGAGGCCGGAGGTGAGGAAGACCCGCTGGCCCGGCTTGTTGCGGAAGCCCGTGTAGAAGAACTCGACCGCGAGGCCGGAACTGCCGGTCACGATCAGGCTGTCCTCGGGCAACGCGTCCGAGAGGGCGTCGGTGACGTGGAAATGGCCGATCGGGCCGGACTCGGGGAAGGGCGCGCCGTCGTTGATCGGGTAGCGCGCCTTCCAGTCGGCGCAGCGGGCGAGCCAGGCGGAGCGGTCCGGCGCCTGCGCCGCGCGCGCCTCGGGCAGCAGGGCCGTGATGAAGTCCCGCGCATCGGCCTCGATGCGCCGGGCAAAGCCCGCATTGCCGGCGAATTTGGCGAGTTCGGCCGGGTCCACGTCGACCACGACCTTCTGGGCGTGGCGGCCGAACTTGGCCGGGTTGTAGGCGGTGACCACGTTGTCGAGGCGGGCGCCGATGCTGAGGATCAGGTCGGCGTTCTGCACGGCGAAGTTCGGCGGGCGGAGCGCCACCGTGCCCGGCTTGCCGATGCTGAGGGGATGGCTCGCCGGGATCAGGTCGGTGGCGTTCCAGGTCGTGGCGACGGGCACCTGCAGCGCCTCGTAGAGTTCGCGGAACGGCCCGGCCGCCTCGGCGAGGCGGATGCCGTGGCCGGCGAGGATCAGGGGGCGCTCGGCCCGCGCCAGCATCGCCATGACGGCGCGGGCTTCCGCACGCAGCGGCGCCTCCGGCGCGGGCGGCGGGGGGGTGAAGGGCGCGAGCGCCTCGGGGTCGATGGTTGCGTTCTGCACGTCGAGGGGGATGTCGAGCCAGACCGGGCCGCGGCGCCCGGTGGTCGCGGCGTGCACCGCCTCCTCCAGATGGCGCCGGATGGCGAGCGGCTCCATCACGCGGGCGACGTATTTGGTGATCGGGCGCACGATCGAGACGATGTCGACCTCCTGCGGGCCCATCTGGCGCACGCCGCTCTCGCCGATCAGGTCGGCCCGCTTGACCTGGCCGGAGATGATCAGGAGCGGCACCGACTCGATCCAGGCGCCCGCGCAGCCGGTCACCGCGTTGGTCGCGCCCGGCCCCGTGGTGACGACGGCGCAGCCGAGCCGCCCGTTGATCCGGGCATAGGCCTCCGCCGCGATGCTCGAGGCCTGCTCGTGGTGGTTGGCCACGTAGCCGAGGTCGGGATGGTTGCCGAAGGCGTCCACGAGGTACATGGCGCCGCCGCCCGGCACCAGGAAGACGCAGTCGACCCCCTGCCGGGCGACGAAGCCCGCCACGTAGTCGGCAAGGCGCATGGGACCAGTCATCGTCGTGTCTCTCGTCGCGGCCGGCGGGCTCTCAGCCGAGCCAGTACCGCAGGAAGGTCTTGCGCTCGGCCGTGCCGGCGATGGCGGGGTCGGTGTAGAAGGAATCGTCCGCCGCATGGGTGGTCGAGATCTCCTCGAACACCGCCCCCGTCGCGCTCTCGAAGGCGTGCCGGACGCCCGGCGCGATGGTGACGACGGAGCCCGGGCGACAGGTCTGCGCCACCCCGTCGAGGGTCAGGCTGAGGTCGCCGTGGAGGACATGGAAGGTCTCCTCCTTGGTGCGGTGGTACTGCTCCGGATGGGCCTGGCCCGGCAGCACGACGATCAGCTTCTTGCAGTAGCCGCGGTTGACCACCGTCACCATGGTGATGCCGTGGCTCTCGAACCGGTCGAGCCCGTAATGGTGCGAGATCTCGAGCTCCGCCTCGCCGGGCACCACGCCGCGGCTCTCGGCGATCAGGGCCTTCACCCGCTCCACGATCGAGAGGATGCGGGCGCGCACCTCCTCGCGCCGCGTCCGGTCGCCCATCACGGGCGCCCCGGCCGGGATGGCGTCGGTGGCGGTGAAATGGGTGTATTTCGACCAATCGTTGGCGGTCACCTGCCCCGCCTGCGTCGGGATGGCGAAGAACACGTCCCCGTCGCGCAGGCGCTCCCCGGCCCGGATGGGCCGCTTCGCGAAGGCGCCGCGGCGCAGGTCCCGCAGGGCCGCGAGCTCGCCGTCCGAGGGCTCGACGCGCTCACCGGTCACGCCCGCGCAGGCATAGGCCTTGGCCGCCGCGTCGAGCCAGGCCCGGGCCTGGGCCGGCGAGGCCGAATAGGCGTTGAGCGCGTAGGCCTCGGTCGGCACGCCGACATGCTTCTCGAACAGGCTCGCCCCCTTGGCGACCGCCATGGCGACCGGCAGCGTCTCGTCCGGATCCTCGTGCGTCGAGTAGCCGATGCGCAGATGCGGGTAGCGCGCCCGCAGCAGGTCGATCTGGTTGAGCTGGAGGTCGGCCGCGGGCGTCGGGTACTGCGCGACGCAGGCCATCAGCGCGAAGTCCTTCTGCCGGTTGCGCATGAAGGCCACGACGTTGTCGAGATCGTCGAGGGCGATGCCGGCGGTGGATCCGATCACCGGCAGGTCGGTGGCGCCGATCGTCTCCAGGAGCGGCCAGTCGGTGAAGGAGCAGCTCGCGATCTTGAGGAGGTCGAACCCGTCCGCCACGATCCGCTCCACCGAGGGCTCGTCGAAGGGCGTGCACATGGCGGAGAGCCCGTGGCCCTTGATCGCCGCCACCAGGCGCCGGGTCTCCTCGCGGCTGAGTCGCGTCTCGGAGAAGCGCTTGATGTACTTGATGTCCGTCCGGCCCTGGAAATCCGGGTGGATGAAGGTGTCGAGTTCGCGGAACTGCAGCTTGATCGCGAAGCGGAAGAGGTAGTCGCGCGCGATCCCGGCGAAGGTGTCGATGATGCGCAGGCCGTGCTCGACATCCCCCATATGGTTGTTGGCCAGCTCGAAGATCACGAGCGGCTCGGGGATGCGCGAGGGCTGAGGCGTCGGGTGGGCGGACATCGTAGGCTTTCCGGGTTCCGGCCCCGTCACGCGCGGCGGCGGGCGGTGGACGGGCGGGCTTCGGGTTCGGGGGCGCCGACAGGCGAGGCGGTCGGGATCCGTTCGCGTCGGCAGGCGTCGGGGTGCCGCGGCATCATCGCGGCGCTCCGGATGCGGCCGGACGATCCGTGTAGTCCGCGATCTGGCTGAGAGCGAGGCGGCGCAGGTCCGCGCCCGATCGGTCGGTCCGGTAGAGGGCGACGCTCGCGGCCAGTGCCTGCTCCAGGTTCCAGCGTGGCGCCCAGCCGAGGCGCCGGCGCGCCTTGCCGGAATCCAGGTGGAGGAGCCTGGCCTCGTGCGGCGCGTCGGGCTCGGGAGCCGCCCGCCAGCCCTCGGGGCGTCCCCAGAGCCGGCAGACCGTCTTGGCCACGGTGCCGACCGTCGCCTCCGAGCCCGGATCGGGGCCGAAATTCCAGGCCTCGCCAGAGACATCACCAGCCTCGCCAGAGACGTCACGCCCCTCGCGAGAAATGTCACGGGTCTGGCCCGAGATCGGATCGGACGCGTCCGGGCCGGTTGTCCCCGCCGCGCGCTCGGCAAGGAGAAGGTAGCCGCAGAGCGGCTCGAGCACGTGCTGCCAGGGGCGGACCGCGTCGGGATGGCGAATGGGCACCGGTCTGGCCGCCATGAGCCCCCGCACGAGGTCTGGCACCAGCCGGTCCGTCGCCCAATCCCCGCCGCCCACGACGTTGCCGGCGCGCGCCGTCGCCACGCGCAGTCCGTCTCCGCCTCCGAAGGAGCGGGCATAGGACAGGGCCGCGATCTCGGCGCAGGCCTTGCTCGCGCTGTAGGGGTCATGCCCGCCGAGCGGATCCCCCTCCACATGGGCGCGCCCGGTCTCGCGGTTCTCGTAGCACTTGTCGCTGGTGACCACGATGACCGGGCAGGCGCCGCCGAGGCCGCGGACCGCTTCGAGCAGGTGCACCGTGCCCATCACATTCGCCGCGAAGGTCGCGACCGGTTCCGCGTAGGAGGCGCGCACCAGCGATTGCGCGGCGAGATGGATCACCACCTCGGGCTCGCAACGCGCCACGGCTTCGCGCATCGCCGCCCCATCGCGGATGTCGCCGCGCCCGTCATGGGCGAGGTCGAGGGAGCCGACATCCGCGTAGAGGCTGCGACCGGGCAGCGGCCCATCGGAGACGCCGTGGACCCGCGCGCCGAGCGCCTGAAGCCAGAGGGCGGCCCAGGCTCCCTTAAATCCGGTATGGCCGGTGAGCAGCACACGGCGTCCCGTCCAGAAGGCGGGATCGGGCAGGCCGCCCGCGGCGGGCCGGGCGCTCACCAGCGTTTCCACGGCGCCGCGCCCCGGGCCCAGAGCTCCTCCAGGTGCAGCTTGTCCCGCAGCATGTCCATCGGGTGCCAGAAACCCACATGACGGAAGGCGCGCATCTCGCCCTCATGGGCCAGGGACTCCATCGGCTCCTGTTCCCAGACGGTGTCGTCCCCCTCGATCCGATCCAGGGCCCGGGGCGACAGCACGAAGAAGCCGCCATTGATCAAATCGTTGGCCGCGCTCGGCTTCTCCTTGAAGCTCGTCACCTGGTCGCCGTCGAGGCCGAGCGCACCGAAGCGGGCAGCGGGGGCGACCGCGGTGACGGTGGCGAGCCGTCCGTGATCCCGGTGGAAGGCGATCAGGTCCGCGAGATCGATATCCGCCAAGCCGTCGCCGTAGGTCATGCAGAAGGGATCATTGCCGAGATATTTGCGGACGCGGCGCAGGCGGCCGCCGGTCATCGTCGCCTCTCCGGTCTCGACCAGGGTGATCTGCCACGGCTCCGAGGTGTTGCTGTGCACCGTCGTCGTGTTGGTTCGCAGATCGATCGTGACGTCTGAATTGTGAAGGTAGTAATTCGAAAAATATTCTTTGATCATATAGCCCTTGTAGCCGAGGCAGATCACGAATTCGGTCAGTCCAAAGGACGAATAATACTTCATGATATGCCAGATGATCGGCCTGCCGGCGAGCTCGACCATCGGCTTCGGTCGGATCAGGGTCTCCTCGCCGAGCCGCGTCCCGCGTCCGCCGGCCAAGATGACGACTTTCATGGCTCCTCGTCCCCATCGATCCCGACCCCGGCTGTCCGCCCATGCGCGCACGGGCGGACAGCCGGGGCCCGGTGACCGCATCGCGATCAAATGCGATCATGGTTAACCAAATCTTTCGCTCTCCGGCGCCAAGCCTGTGCCGGACCCCAAATGCCGCCGGAACCTCTCCTCCGGCGCCGCGCACGGATTCCTGCCGATGGCCGACATCAGCGACGCGCATCCCCGCGAGCCGCGCGAGGATACCCCCGAAGCCCTGCGCCGCCAGATCCTCGATCTCGTGGCGCGCTACGCCGATCTGGCGCACGCGCCGAAGCCGTTCGATCCGGCGGCCTCCCCGGTCCCCGTCTCCGGCCGGGTCTACGGCGCGGAGGAGATGCAGCTCCTCGTCGATTCGGCCCTCGAATTCTGGCTGACCACGGGCCGGTTCAACGATGCGTTCGAGGCGCGGCTCGGCCGCATCATCGGGGCGCGCTACCTGCTCACCTGCAATTCAGGCTCCTCGGCCAACCTCCTCGCGGTGACGGCGCTCACCTCGCATCTGCTCGGCGAGCGGCGCCTGCGTCCCGGCGACGAGGTCATCACCTGCGCCACCGGCTTTCCGACGACGGTGAACCCGATCCTGCAGAACGGGCTCGTCCCGGTCTTCGTCGATGTCGAGATCCCGACCTACAACATCGACGTGCGCCAGCTCGAAGCCGCGCTCTCGCCGCGCAGCCGGGCCGTGGTGATCGCGCATACCCTGGGCAATCCGTTCGACCTCGCGGCCGTCACGGCCTTCTGCAAGGCGCACGGCCTGTTCCTGGTGGAGGATTGCTGCGACGCGCTCGGCGCCACCTACGCGGGCCGCATGGTCGGCACCTTCGGCGATGTCGGCACCTTGAGCTTCTACCCGGCCCACCACATCACCATGGGCGAGGGCGGCGCCGTCTTCACCGGCTCCAGCCGGCTGAAGCGTGCGCTCGAATCCCTGCGGGACTGGGGCCGCGACTGTTATTGCGCGCCGGGCCGCGACGATACCTGCGGCAAGCGCTTCGGCTGGCAGCTCGGCGAGCTGCCGGAAGGCTACGACCACAAGTACATTTACGCCCATCTGGGCTACAATCTGAAGATCACCGACATGCAGGCGGCGGTGGGGCTCGGCCAGCTCGACCGTCTCGACGGCTTCATCGCGGCGCGGCGGCGCAATTTCGCGCGCCTGCACGAGCGCCTGAGCCCCTTTGCCGACCGCCTCATCCTGCCCGAGGCGACGCCCGGGTCCGATCCGTCCTGGTTCGGCTTTCCGCTGACCTTGCGCGAGACGGGCCGGCGCACCGCGCTCCTGCGGCATCTGACGGAGCAGCGGATCGGCACGCGGCTCCTGTTCGGCGGCAACCTGACCCGGCAGCCCTACATGCTCGGACGGCCGTTCCGAACGATCGGCGACCTCGCGGCGAGCGACCGGGTGATGCACGACACCTTCTGGATCGGCGTCTATCCCGGGCTCGGGGACGCCGCCATCGACTACGCGGCCGAGACGATCGGCGCCTTCCTCGACGAGGCCCGCGCGGTTCGCCTCAGCGCATGCTGAGGCCGGCGGCGAGGTGATGGTTGATGGAGATCAGGGCCGCGAGCTTCTCGGGCTTCGGGTCGACCATGGTGTCGATCACCCGGCGGAACACGAAGACCGCGAGATCGGCGACATTGGTCTTGATCTCGTCCGGCAGCGGGCTCGCCGGATCGGTCGCCGCGCCGGCGATCACGGTCCAGACCTTTTGATTGAAGGTGAGCGCCGCGGCGAGCGCCGATTCCTGATTCGCCCAATCGTCCTGCACGGCCTGGAGCTGGCGGGCCGCCTTCATCAGGACGGCGGCTTCCGCCTCGCGGGGGCTGACGGCGCTCTGCGAGGTACGGGCATAGGCGTTCGCGGCGTGCATCATGGACGAAGAACCCTCGACGCGCCCGCGCCATGCGCGGGGCGGGGATGAGGAGTCGCATGCAGCGTCTTAAGACAGGGTAAGCATACCGCTTGCCGTAATGCCGCCCGCTTGCCGGAGGAACCATCCCGCGGCATCGCATGCTGGCGACCGCCCCAGGACTTCGCGGAGATGATGAACTTTCTGCTCGGCGCGACGGCCGGTGCGCTGATCGCCTGCGTCGGCACGATCACGGCCCTGCGCAATCCCGACCTTCAGGTTCGCCTCGGCCTGAGGCCGAGCGTGGTCGCCGCGGCCCCGGCGCCGCGCCCGCCGGAGCCCGCCTGCCCGCCCCCCGTGGTCGAGCACTCGGTCGGCTCCACCGAGATGCTGCTCTCGCCGCGCCGCTTCTGGTCGATCGCGCCGGACAAGCGGCCGCAATAGGGATTCGCGGGCCGCGCCAGGCGTCGAGATCTAGATTCGCGGCGCGTGCGAGACGACCGTCCGGATCGCGAAGCTCGATTGCAGGCGCGCGACGCCCGGCAAGCGCGAGAGCACCTCCTTGTGCAGGCGCTCGTAGTCGCCCGCATCCTTGACCTCGAGCTTCACGAGGTAATCCGCACTGCCGGTCATCAGGTAGCAGTCGCGCACCTCCGGACAACGGCGCACCGCGGCCTCGAAGCGGTTCAGGTAATCCTCGGTCTGCCGGTCGAGTGTGATCTGCGTGACCACCACGAGGCCGCCCTCGTCGGGCAGGGCATCGATCAGCGCCGCGTAGCCGCGGATGATGCCCGTCTCCTCCATGAGGCGCACGCGCCGGTGGCAGGCGGACGGCGACAGGCCGACCCGCTGCGAGAGATCGGCATTGCTGATCCGCCCCTCCCCCCGGAGGACGCGGATGATGCGGCGGTCGATGGCGTCGATATTCGGCATTCGGAGAAGTTTCGTTCGCGACGCAGATTCTTGCGCAGGCAAGCTTACAGCGGCAGGTCCTGCGCGTCATCGCGAAGAAATTCGAGGATCCTTCGCCTAAGCTCAGGGCATCCGCCTTGGAGGGGTCCTGGCATGGCGTTCCTGGCTGCGCGTTCCGTCGATCCGGTCCCGAGCGATCCTCCCACCGTCCAGGCGGGCCGCCGCGCCGGGGCGATCCTGACCGTCGATCTCGCCGCCATCGCCGAGAACTACAGGCTCCTGCGCCGGCAGGCCGGGCGGGCCGCCTGCGCCGCGGTGGTCAAGGCCGACGCCTACGGGCTCGGGGCGGCGCGCGTCGCCCCGACCCTCGCGCGGGCGGGCTGCCGCGACTTCTTCGTCGCCCATCTCGAGGAGGGGCTGGCGCTTCGCGCGATCCTCGGCCGGGGGCCGCGGATCGCGGTTCTGCACGGCGCGCCGCCCGGTACGGAAGGCGATTGCCGCGCCCAGGATCTCGTTCCCGTCCTCAACGATCTCGAACAGGTGGCGGCGTGGCGCGGCCTCGCCCGGCGCCGGGACGAGGTCCTGCCCGCGATCCTGCAGGTCGATACCGGCATGGCCCGGTTCGGTCTCCCGCGCGCGGATCTCGACCGGCTGCTTGCCGGGCCGGACGGCCTCGCCGGCCTGTCGCTCGATCTCGTCATGAGCCATCTCGCCTGTGCCGACACGCCGGACCACCCGGCCAATGCGGAGCAGCACGCGGCCTTCGCGAGCCTCCGCTCGCGGTTGCCCGGCGTGCCCGCGAGCCTCGCCGCCTCGTCCGGGATCTTCCTCGGTCCGGCGTTCCAGGCCGACCTCGTCCGGCCGGGCGCCGCGCTCTACGGCGTGAACCCGCAGCCCGGACGCCCGAACCCGATGCGGCCGGTGGTGCGCCTCCAGGCCCGCATCCTGCAGCTGCGCGAGGTCGCGGCAGGCGCCGGCATCGGATACGGCCACACCGCGGTCGCGCGCCGGCCGATGCGCCTCGCCGTGGTCGCCGCCGGCTATGCCGACGGCTACCTGCGCAGCGCCTCCGGGCGCGGCATGGCTTTTGCCGGTCCCCATCCGCTGGCGGGGGTCGGGCGGGTCTCCATGGACAGCCTGATCCTCGACGTCACGGACGTGCCGCCGGAGGCGGTTCCGCTCGGTGGGTTCGTCGACCTGATCGGGCCGGGCCACGGCGTGGACGCCCTGGCCGAGGCCGCCGGCACGATCGGCTACGAGGTGCTGACGAGCCTCGGAGCCCGCTACCACCGCGTCTATCGCGAGGCTTGAGAGGATCCGATGCACGTTCTGGTTCTCGGCGGCGGCGTCGTCGGCGTCACCTCGGCCTGGTATCTCGCCCGGGCCGGCCATCAGGTCACCGTGGTCGACCGCCAGCCCGGCGCGGGGCTCGAGACGAGCTTCGCCAATGCCGGCCAGGTCTCGCCGGGCTACTCGGCGCCCTGGGCGGCGCCCGGCATCCCGGTCAAGGCGCTCAAGTGGCTGATGATGCGCCACCGCCCGCTCGTGCTCTGGCCGAGCCTGGAGCCGCGCCTCTACGGCTGGCTCGCCCGGATGCTCGCGAACTGCACCGAGGAGGCCTATACCCGCAACAAGGGCCGCATGGTCCGGCTGGCCGAGTACAGCCGCGACGCCCTGCGCGACCTGCGCGCCGAGACCGGCATCGCCTACGACCACCGCGAGCAGGGCACGCTGCAGCTCTTCCGCACGCAGAAGCAGCTCGACCACGTCCCCGACGACACCCGCGTCCTCGACGCCTACGGCGTGCCCTACGCGGTGCTCGATCCCGCCGGCTGCATCGCGGCCGAGCCGGCGCTCGCCCGGGTGTCCGGCACCTTCGTCGGCGGCCTGCGCCTGCCCGGCGACGAGACCGGCGACGCGCATCTGTTCACGCAGCGCCTCGCCGCCCTCTGCGAGGCGCAGGGCGTCAGCTTCCGCTACGGCACCACGGTGGCCGGCCTGCGCCATGAGGGCGGCGCCGTCACCGGCGTGGTCACGGGCTCGGGCGCGGTCCTGAGCGCGGACGCCTATGTCGCGGCGATGGGCAGCTACACGCCGGCCCTGCTGCGCCCCCTCGGGATCGACCTGCCCGTCTATCCCGTGAAGGGCTACTCGCTGACCCTGCCGGTCACGAACCCGGAGGCCGCCCCGGTCTCGACGGTGATGGACGAGACCTACAAGGTGGCGATCACCCGGCTCGGCGACCGCATCCGGGTCGGCGGCACGGCGGAGCTGGCGGGCTTCAGCCAGGTCCTGCGCCCGCCGCGCCGCGAGACCCTGGCGCGCTCGCTCGGCGACCTGTTCCCGGCGGGCGGCGACCTCGACCAGGCCCGGTTCTGGACCGGCCTGCGCCCGATGACGCCGGACGGCACGCCGATCGTCGGGCCGACAAGCCTCGCCAACCTCTACACCAATACCGGTCACGGCACGCTCGGCTGGACCATGGCCTGCGGCTCGGGCCGCCTCCTGGCCGATCTCGTCTCCCGCCGCGCGCCCGAGATCGCGGCGGACGACCTCGCCCTCGGCCGCTACCGTAGGGCGGCGTGAGCGGCGGCGTGACGCCCGTCAGCCGAGCCGCATGGCGGCGATGCCGACGAGGATGACCACGGCCGCCACCGCGCGGCCCGCGATGAGTGGCTCCTTGAGGAGAGTGACCGAGATCAGCGCCGCCACGAGCACGCTGGTCTCGCGCAGGGCCGCCACCAGGGGGATCGGCGCGACGGTCATCGCCCAGATCGCGATCCAGTAGGAGCCGAGCGAGAACAGGCCGCCGAACAGGCCCGGTACCGCGACGCTCCTGAATTGGCGCAGGACGCCCACGCCCCGGCGCCACAGCACGAAGGCGATGAGCGGGATGCCGTCAACGACGAACAGCGCCGCCGAATAGGCGTGGGCGTCCCCGGCGACCCGTGCGCCGATGCCGTCGACCAGGGTGTAGCCGCAGATCGTCAGCGCAGTCAGACCCGCCCAGCCGAGGGCCCGCGGCCGCAGCCGGCCGTTGCGGCTGCCGAAGGCCATCAGGCCGACGCCGAGGCACAGGATGCCGATACCGGCCGCGGCGAGCGGCGCCACCGGCTCGCCTAGCACAACGAGGGCGGCGAGCGTCGTGAGGAGCGGCGCGCTGCCGCGCGCGATCGGGTAGACCTGCCCCATATCGGCCTGCCGGTAGGCCTCCGTCAGGGCGAGGTAGTAGCCGAGATGCAGGACGATCGAGCCGAACAGCCAAGGCCATGAGGCCAGGGTCGGCAGGCCGACCACCAGGAGCGCCGGCAGGGCGATCACCCCCGCGCTCGCCGTGATCAGCGCCATGGTCAGGATCGGCTCCAGGCGCAGCTTCACCAGGGCGTTCCAGCCGGCATGCATGCAAGCCGCGGCGAGAACCGCGGCGAAGACCGGGGCGCTCATGCGGCCTCCGCGGCGGCGAAGGGGCGGTCGGAGACGTGTGCGGGCAGGTGCTGGCCGGCGAGATCGATCGCGTAGCGGCCGGAGGTCTCGACGCCCGCCTCGTCCGCGATCCGCCCGATCGCCACCAGCCCGCCCAGCCGGTCGCTCCAGGCCGCGGATGTGACCTCGCCGACGGGGGCGCCGTCGCGCAGGATCAGCTCGCCGCCCCAGGCCATGGCCTCGGCCGGCAGAGCGCAGGTCAGGTTGACGAGGCGCTCGGCCGGCGGCGCGGCCCGGGCGGCGAGAGCCGCCTCGCGGCCCACGAAGCGCGGCTTGGCGAAGGCGAGGACGCCGGCGAGCCCGGCTTCGGTGGGCGTCGTGCACGGGCCGATGTCGCGGCCCCAGGCCGGGTGGCCGCGCTCGATCCTCAGCGCGTCGACCGCCTGGAAGCCGACATCGCGCAGGCCGAGCGTCGCGCCCGCCGCGATCAGGCTGTCATAGACCCCGGCCGCGAACTCGGTCGGCACCAGAAGCTCGACACCGTCCGGTGCGATGTAGCTGCGCCGCACGGCCCGCACCGTCGCGTAGCCGATCTCGACCTCGGCCGAGCCCTCCGGCGGGATCTCCGACAGCCGCGACCGGCCGACCCGCGCGAGCAGCTCCGCCGTCCGCGGCCCCGCGAGCGCCAGGACGGCGTAGGCCGAGGTGACGTCGGTAAGGATGGCGTGGCAATCCGCAGGGATAGCCCGGCGGACGAGATCCGCGTCGCGCATGGCCTGACCGGAGCCAGTGGTCAGGAGGACGGCATCCTCCGCGAGGCGCAGCGCCACCAGCTCGCTCTCGATGCCGCCGCGCCGGTTCAGGATCGGCGTGAAGCGGCTCTCGCCGACCGCCATGGCGAGATCCGCGGCACAGAGGGTCTGGAGCACGGCAAGCGCGTCGCGCCCCTGAACCAGGAGCTTGCCGAGACTCGTCATGTCGACGAGGCCGACCGCCGTGTTGACGGCGCGCTGCTCGGCCGCCACCGCCGCGAGCCAGGGGCCGCGGCCGAACCCGTAGGCGGGCGGATCCGCGGTCTCCCCGGGCGCGAACCGGTTCGGCCGCTCCCAGCCCATCTTCGAGCCGAACACCGCGCCCTTCGCGGCGAGGCGGTCGTGCAGGGGCGAGCGGCGCAGCGGCCGTGCCGATTCAAGCTCGCGGTTCGGCCAGGGCATCGCATAGTGCAGGCCGAGCGTCTCCTTCACCCGGTCGTGCAGCCAGGCCGGATTCGCGTTGAAGCGCCCGAAGCGGCGGATGTCGACGGCCCAGAGGTCGTCCGTGGCTTCGCCGGCCACAATCCATTCCGCGAGCGCCCGGCCGGCACCGCCGCCGAGCGCGATGCCCGCGGAGTTGAAGCCGGCCGCCACGAAGACACCCTCGCATTCGGGCGCCGGCCCGAGCAGGCAGTTGTTGTCCGGCGTGAAGCTCTCCGGCCCGTTGAGGAAGAGCTTGACCGGGGCGGTCTCCAGGGCCGGGACGCGCTGGATCGCATTCTCCATCAGGATCTCGAACTGGTCCCAGTCGTCGGGCAGGAGCTGGAACGCGAAATCCTCGGGGATGCCGTCCATGCCCCAGGGCTTGGCCTGCGGCTCGAACCCGCCCATCACGAGGCCGCCGACCTCCTCCTTGAAATAGACGTAGCCGTCCGGGTCGCGCATCACGGGCAGATCCGGATGGACGCCCGGGATCGCCTCGGTGACGACGTACATGTGCTCGGCCGAATGCAGCGGCACGGCGACCCCGCAGAGGGCGCCGACCTGCCGCGACCATTGCCCGGCGGCGATCACCACCGTCTCGCAGGCGATGCGGCCGCGGTCCGTCACCACGGCGGCGGCGCGGCCCTTCGCCGTCTCGATCGCGCGGACGCGCGTCGTCTCGAACAGGCGGGCGCCGCCCGCCCGGGCCCCCCGCGCCAGGGCGGCCGTCACGTCGGACGGGTTGGCCTTGCCGTCGCCGGGCAGCCAGACGGCGCCGAGCAGGTCGTCGTGGCGCATCGGCGGGAAGAGCCGGCCGGCCTCCGCCGCCGTGACCGGCTCGACGGCGACGCCCTGCGCGCGGGCCATCGCGACGGTCCGCGCGAGCACCGTCATGCGCTCTGGCGTGCGCGCCACCGTGAGCGAGCCGCAGCGCTTCCAGCCGGTGGCCTGCCCGGTCTCCGCCTCGAGACGCTCGTAGAGGCCGGTCGAGTAGCGGATCATCCGCGTGAGGGCGGCCTGCTGGCGAAGCTGCCCGACGAGGCCCGCCGCGTGCCAGGTGGTGCCGCTCGACAGCCGCCCCTGCTCCACCAGGACCACGTCGCGCTGGCCGAGACCGATGAGATGGTAGGCGATCGAGGTGCCGACGATGCCACCGCCGATGATCACGGTTCGGGCCTGGGTCGGGAAGGCGGCATCCGTCATCGCGGCTCTCCTGTGCTCGGCCGAGCCCTAGCCCGGCCAGACCCGAACAAGCAACAGAAAACCACAAAAAACCACATCAAGCGGCAACGATGATCCCAAGTCCCCGCCCCGTCAGGGCCTCGGCCATCGGGGAGGGCGGTGCGGCATCGACGATGAGGGTCGTCTCCGGCGGGATCGGATGCAGGCGGATCGGCGTCAGGCGGCCGAATTTCGTGCGGTCGACTACGACGAAGCCGCGCTCGGCCGCGCCGAGCATCGCGGCGCGCAGCTCGGTCGGCAGCACCGCGAAATCGGTGAGGTCGCCCGATTCGGAGATACCGCCGACCCCGATGAAGGCGAGGTCGGCGCGGAAGCGGGACAGCGCGGCGATGCCCTCGCTGCCGAAGGCGGCTTCGTCCGCGCCGTTCACCTCGCCGCCGAGCAGGTGCAGCCGGATGCCGGGCACCCGGCAGAGCACGAGTCCGATCGACAGGCTGTTGGTGCAGACGGTCAAGCCGCGCCAAGCCGGGCGACCCGGCCCGGACAGCGCCTGCGCGACGGCCAGGGTGGTCGAGCCCGAATCGAGCAGCAGCACCATGCCGTCTTCGACGAGGGCCGCCGCCGCCCGCCCGATCGCCGCCTTGCCCTCCGGATTGTCACCCTGACGCACGGCGAGCGCGGGCTCCTCGGAGCGGCGGGTCGCGCCGCCATGCACGATGGCGAGCTGGCCGCGGCCGGCGAGCGCCTTGAGGTCGCGCCGGATGGTCTCGCGCGAGACCGCGAAGCGGGCGGCCATCTCCTCGACGCTGATATGGCCGTCCGCGGCGAGGCGCTTCAGGATCTCGCCATGCCGGCGCGCGGCGATCGCGCGGGCGGATGAGGCTGTCTCGGCGCTCACGGGCGATCTCCGACGGGTCGCGTCTCGGCGGCGAGGTCGAGCACCGCCCGGATCAGGCGCAGCGAGCGGCGGCGGGCGAGGCAGGCGATGGCATGACGGTTCGACAGGTCCGCCCCGGTGATCGGGATCGCACGGATGCGTCCGTCCTCGCCGCATTCGAGGGACGAGACGATGCCGATGCCGATCCCGGCGGCGGCGGCCTCGATCACCGCCTCGCGACTGTCGAGCTCCATCAGGACCAGGGGCTCCACGCCGCGGCTGCGGCAGGCCCTGTCGAAGGTGCGCCGGGTGACGGAGGTGGGCTCGCGCAGGACCATCGCCTGCCCATCGAGCGCGGCGAGGTCGAGGGCCGCGCGCCCGGCGAGGGGGTGGCTTCGGGCCAGCACGGCGCGGATCTCCGAGACGGCCAGCACCTCCAGGTGAAGCTCCTCGCGCGGCTCGGCCTCGGTCACGACGCCGATGCTCGCCCGCTCGGTCAGCAGGGCCTCGTAGGTCTCGGCCGCGTTGCCGAGGCTCAAGGAGACCGTGATGCCGGGATGCCGCGCGCGCAGGCGCGCCAGCAGCGGCATCACCACGTGGGGCGAATCGGCGGCGATCTCGATGCGTCCGGTGACCAGGGCGCGGTTGGCTAGGAGCAGGTCCTCGGCCTGCTCGACGAGGCCGAACAGGGGCCGCGTCAGCGCCGCCAGCGCCTCACCCTGGGGCGTCAGCTCGGCGCTGCGGGCGGTGCGGCGGAACAGGACGAGGTCGTAGCGCTCCTCCAGTGCCTTCACATGCCCGGTCACCGCCGGCTGGCTGATGCTCAGGCGCTTGGCCGCACGGGTGAAGCTGCCCTCGCGGGACACGGCGTCGAAGGCGCGCAGCTGGAACAGGTTCATCGCGATCCATCGGCCCGACTGATGGGAAACATCACGACAAACGATTTGATCTGATGGGAGCGCGAACGCAAGATCCTCTCGTCCGCAGCGATCCCGGCGCGGATGACCGAGGACGATCATGGCTTCCTCCGCTCCCATCCTCCTGACCCCCGGCCCGCTCACCACGTCCGAGCGCACCCGTGCGGCGATGCTGACCGACTGGGGCTCCTGGGACGGCAGTTTCAACGGGCTCACCGCCAGCGTCTGCGACAAGCTCGTGGCGATCGCGAACGGCTCCGGCAGCCATGTCTGCGTGCCGCTCCAGGGCAGCGGCACCTTCGCGGTGGAGGCGGCCGTCGGCACCTTCGTGCCGCGGACGGGCAAGATGCTCGTCCTCGTCAACGGCGCCTACGGCAAGCGCCTCGCCAAGATCTGCGAGATGCTCGGGCGCGACCACAGCGTCTACGAGACTCCCGAGGACGTGCCGACCACGCCGGAGGCCGTCGACCGGCTGCTCGCCGAGGACCGCGCGATCAGCCATGTCGGGCTGATCCACTGCGAGACCTCCACCGGCATCCTGAACCCGCTGCCCGAGATCGCCGCCGTGGTGGCCCGGCACGGGCGCCGCCTGATCATCGACGCGATGAGCTCCTTCGGCGCCCTGCCGATCGACGCGCGCGCCGTGCCCTTCGAGGCGCTGATCGCGGCCTCGGGCAAATGCCTGGAGGGCGTGCCGGGTATGGGCTTCGTCCTCGCCCGCGAGGCGGCGCTGCTGGCGGCCGAGGGCAACACCGCCTCCCTCGCGCTCGATCTGCGCGACCAGCACCTCTACATGCAGCGCACCGGCCAGTGGCGCTTCACCCCGCCGACCCACGTGGTCGCAGCCCTGCACGAGGCGCTGCTGCAGTACGAGGACGAGGGCGGCCTGCCGGCGCGTCAGGCCCGCTACGCGCGCAATTGCGAGACCCTGATCGCCGGCATGCGGCGGCTCGGCCTGCGCAGCTTCCTGCCGCCCGAGATCCAGGCGCCGATCATCGTGACCTTCCACGCCCCGCGCGATGGACGCTACCGCTTCAGCGACTTCTATCAGGCGGTGCGGGCCAAGGGCTTCATCCTCTATCCGGGCAAGCTCACCCAGGTGGAGACCTTCCGGGTCGGCTGCATCGGGGCCGTCGAGGCCGCCGACATGGAGCGCGCGGTCGAGGCGGTCGCCGAGACCTTCCGCGACCTCCGCATCGAGACCCTCTGAACCCTCCGCCGGGAGCGCGCCATGCCTTACGAGACCCCGAGATCCATCCAGGCAGTGGTCCTGGACTGGGCCGGAACCGTGGTCGATTTCGGTTCCTTCGCCCCCACCCAGATCTTCGTCGAGGCCTTCGGCGAGTTCGGCGTCGCGGTCAGCCTGGAGGAGGCGCGCGGGCCGATGGGCATGGGCAAGTGGGACCATATCCGCACGCTCTGCAACGCGCCGCAGATCGCCGCGCGCTTCGCCGAGCGATTCGGGCGCACGCCGACCGATGCCGACGTGACCGCGATCTACGAGCGCTTCATGCCGCTGCAGATCGAGAAGATCGCCGAGCATTCCGGCATCATCCCGGGGGCTCTCGACGCCATTGCCGCCCTGCGCGCCCGCGGCATCAAGATCGGCTCCTGCTCGGGCTATCCGGCCCGCGTGATGGAGCGCGTCGTGGCGCTCGCCCGGACCAACGGCTACGAGGCCGACCACGTGGTCGCCACCGACGAGGTGCCGAACGGGCGTCCCCACCCGGCCCAGGCCCTCGCCAACGTCATCGCCCTCGGCATCGACGACGTCGCCGCCTGCGTGAAGGTCGACGACACCGTCCCCGGCATCCTGGAAGGCCGCAAGGCCGGCATGTGGACGGTGGCCCTCACCTGTTCCGGCAACGCGATGGGCCTGAGCTACGCGGCGTTCAAGGCGCTGCCGGCCGACCGGCTCGCCGCCGAGCGCACCCGGATCCAGGCCCTGTTCGCCGATTCGCGGCCGCATTTCCTGATCGACACCATCGCCGACCTGCCCGGCGTGATCGCCGATATCGAGGGGCTGCTCGCGGCTGGCCGCATGCCGCAGGCCTGCTGACGCCGGCGCCCGCGCCGGCCACCCTTGGACCCCCGTATCGTCCGACCGCGTCGGGCGATCGGGGTAAGTCATGTCCAATCGAGAGATCTTTTTCGTCTGATAAAGTTGCCCAAATACCAGGCAGGTCTGCAAAAACTAGGATCTTGCCGCGCGGAGTTATTGTCTTTCTACTGTCATCCTGCCGGAGCTATGTGCACCCGGTACAGTTCGATGCTGGAGCCCCGCGCATGAAACTCTTCTCGACCGTCGCCCTCGCACTCGCTCTTGCCGGATCGGCGGCGCAGGCGGCCGAGCGGACGAAGCTCACGATCTACACCGCGCTGGAGAACGACCAGCTCGGCCCCTTCAAGGCGGCCATCGAACGGGCGGTGCCCGAGGCCGAGGTGGTCTGGGTGCGCGATTCGACCGGGGTGATCACGGCCCGGTTCCTGGCGGAGAAGGACAATCCCCGCGCCGACATGGTGATCGGGCTTGCGGCCTCGAGCCTGCTGATGTTCGAGAAGCTCAACCTGCTGGCCGAGTACAAGCCGGCCGGGGCCGACGCCCTGAAGGAGGCGTTCCGCGACCCGAAGGCGCCCTATACCTGGACCGGCATGGACGCCTATCTCGGCGTCGTCTGCTTCAACACCGCCGAGGCCGGCCGCGACGGCGTGAAGACGCCCCAGCGCTGGGAGGACCTGCTCCAGCCCGGCCTCAAGGGCAAGATCGTGATGCCCCACCCCGCCTCCTCGGGCACCGGCTACCTGATGGTGGCCGGCTGGCTGCAGAGCATGGGGGAGGAGAAGGGCTGGGCCTTCATGGACCGGCTGCACGACAACATCGCCGCCTACCTGCATTCCGGCTCGGCGCCCTGCGTCCAGGCCGCCCGCGGCGAGCGCACGGCGGGCCTCTCGCTCGACATGCGCGGCGCCTCCGAGAAATCGAAGGGCGCGCCGATCGAGGTCGTCGTGCCCGCCGACGGCACCGGCTGGGACGAGGAGGCCATGGCCGTGGTGGCCAGCGCGAAGAACCTGGCGCTCGCCAAGAAGGTCGCCGACTGGGGCGCCACCAAGGCCGCGAGCGAGCTCTACGCCAAGAGCTACGCCATCGTCGCCTATCCGGGCGTGTCGAGCGCGCCAGCCAACTATCCGGCGAATGCCGAGGCGGGCATGATCAAGAACGATCTCGGCTGGATGGCCGAGAACCGCGACCGCATCCTGGCCGAGTGGTCGCGCCGCTACGAGGCGAAGGCCGCCAAGAAGTAGGATCCAGAGACGGAACCGGGGCAGGCGAGACGCGACGCGTCGAGGAGCGAGAGTGGCATGACGAGACCCGATCCCGCACCGTTCCTGAAGGTCGAGGGCCTCTCGAAGAGCTACGGCAGCTTTCGGGCCCTCGACGGGATCGACCTCGCGATCCCGCGCGGCGCCTTCGTCTGCTTCCTCGGCCCGTCCGGCTGCGGCAAGACCACGCTCCTGCGCATCATCGCCGGCCTCGACCGCCAGAACGCGGGCCGGATCGCGATGGGCGGGGTCGACGTCTCGAACGCGGCTCCGGCGGAGCGGGATTTCGGCATCGTCTTCCAGTCCTACGCCCTGTTCCCGAACCTCACGGTCGCGGACAACGTCGCCTACGGGCTCGTCAACCGCCGGATGAAGCGCGACCGGATCAGGGCACGGGTCGCCGAGCTCCTCGCCCTGGTCGGCCTGCCCGATCAGGCGGCGAAGTATCCGGTCCAGCTCTCGGGCGGCCAGCAGCAGCGCATCGCCCTCGCCCGCGCGCTCGCCACCTCGCCCTCGCTGCTGCTCCTCGACGAGCCGCTCTCCGCGCTCGACGCCAAGGTCCGCATCCGCCTGCGCGCGGAGATCCGCGCCCTCCAGAAGCGGCTCGGCATCACCACCATCATGGTCACCCACGACCAGGAGGAGGCGCTCGCCATGGCCGACCGCGTCGTGGTGATGAACCACGGCCGGATCGAGCAGGTCGGCACGCCGGAGGAGATCTACCGCAACCCGGCCACCGCCTTCGTCGCCGACTTCATCGGGGCGATGACCTTCCTCGACGGGACGGTCTCTCAGGCGCAGGCCCTGCGCGTCGGCGCCGTCGATCTCGTCTGCGAGGACGGCCGCGGCTTCGTACCGGGCAGCCCCGTGCGCCTCGGCTTCCGGCCCGAGGAGATCCGGGTCGGGGGCGTCGCCGCGGGCGACGTCAACGCGATCGAGGTGCGGGTGAAGAGCCTCGAATTCCTCGGCTCGTTCTACCGGGCGCGGCTGGAGCCGAGCCGCGACCTCGGCGGCAGCCTCGTCGCCGACCTCTCGGCCAACCTGTTCGGCGACCTGCGGCTCGCGGAGGGCCAGTTCCTCTACGTCGCGTTGCCGCCCGAGGCGCTGCGCGCCTTCCCGCAGGTCCCCGCGGCCTGATCGACGTGACGGAGGCCCGGACGCGATGAGCGACGCTGCGATCACCCTGCCCCTGCCCGAGGCCGGCGCGCCCGTGGCATCCCGCCGCCGCCTTCCGGAATCGGCGATCGCCGTCGGCCTCGTCGCCGCGCTCTGCGCGCTCCTCCTGCTGATCATCGCGCTGCCGCTCGGGGCCCTGCTGATCAAGAGCTTCGAGGGGCCGAACGGCGGCTTCGCCGGGATCGCCAATTTCCGCACCTATTTCGCGACGCCGACCCTCGTCGAGGCGCTCGTGAACAGCCTGACCATCGCCGCCCTCTCCGTGGCGCTCGTGGTGCCGCTCGCCTTCGGATACGCCTACGCGCTGACGCGCACGGCCATGCCGTTCAAGGGCCTGTTCCTCGCCGCGGCGCTGCTGCCGATCTTCGCGCCCTCGCTGCTGTCGGGGATCGCGCTCACCTACATCCTGGGCAACCAGGGCTTCCTGCGCGGCCTGCTGTTCGGGCACGCGGTCTACGGGCCGATCGGCATCGTGATCGCCGAGTGCCTCTACGCCTTTCCCCACGCGCTCATCATCCTGACCACCGCGCTGGCGCTCGCCGACGGACGCCTCTACGAGGCCGCCGCCGCCATGGGCACGAGCCGTCTGCGCACCTTCGTCACGGTGACCCTGCCCGGCGCCCGCTATGGCCTCGTCAGTGCGGGTTTCGTGGTCTTCACCCTGGTGGTGACCGATTTCGGCATCCCGAAGGTGATCGGCGGTCAGTATTCCGTCCTCGCCACGGACGCCTACCGGCAGGTGGTCGGCCAGCAGAACTTCCCGATGGGCGCCGTCGTCGGCCTGCTGATGCTGCTGCCCGCCGTGCTCGCCTTCGCCGTGGACCGGATGATCCAGCGCCGGCAATCCGCCCTCCTCTCGGCCCGCTCGGTTCCCTACGAGCCGAAGCCGCGGCGCCTGCGCGATCGCCTCTCCCTCCTCTACGCGGCCGCGATCGCCAGCCTGATCGTCGGCACCTATGGCGTCGCGGTCTGGGCCTCCTTCATCCGCTACTGGCCCTACAATCTCGGCCTGACCCTCGACCATTACGACTTCGCCGCCACCGACGCCGATGGCTGGGCGCCCTACTGGAACTCGCTCGCCATGGCGGGATCGGTCGCCGCGATCGGGACGGTGGTGGTCTTCGCCGGCGCCTACCTGATCGAGAAGCTGAAGGTCTTCCCCACGGGCCGGATGCTGGCGCAGCTCCTCGCCATGCTGCCGCTCGCGGTGCCCGGACTCGTCCTCGGCCTCGGCTACGTGTTCTTCTTCAACGCGCCGTGGAACCCGCTCAACGTGCTCTACGGCTCGCTGGCCCTGCTCGCGATCAACACGCTCGCGCATTACTACACGGTCGCCCAGGTGACCGCGACGACGGCGCTCAAGCAGATCGATCCTGAATTCGAGGCGGTCTCGGCCTCACTGAAGGTGCCGTTCTGGCGGACCTTCACCCGGGTGAGCCTGCCGATCTGCCTGCCGACCGTGCTGGAACTCGCCGTCTACCTCTTCGTCAACGCCATGACGACGGTCTCCGCGGTGATCTTCCTCTACGGCCCCGACACCAAGCTCGCCTCCATCGCCATCGTCCACATGGACGAGGCCGGGACCACCGCCTCCGCGGCGGCGATGGCGAGCGTCATCATGGCGACCGCGCTCACCGCACGGCTTCTGCTCGCGTTGATCGGATGGGGGGTCGTCGCGCACCTGCAGCGCTGGCGCAGCCGCGAGGCCCGATCATGAACCGTCCCCTGGGCATCGCCGAATCGGAGAGCGACACCAACCTCACCAGCCGCCGCGCCGGCTGGCAGGCCCGCAGCCTCGACGGCGCGACGCGCGGACTGCTCGCCCGGGACGCGCGCGCCTTCCTGCACCAGTCGGTCTCGACCCCCTGCCTCAACGCCATCGCGAAGGCCGAGGGCATCTGGATCGAGGACGTGGCGGGGCGCCGCTACATGGATTTCCACGGCAACAACGTCCACCACATCGGCTACGGGCATCCGCGCCTGAAGCGGGCGATCGCCGAGCAGATGGACGCCCTCCCCTTCGCGCCGCGCCGCTACGCCTGTGCCAGCGCGGTGGCGCTTGCCGAGACGCTCGGCGCGATCACGCCGGGCAATCTCGGCAAGGTGCTGTTCACCACCGGCGGCTCGGACGCGATCGAGGTCGCGGTGAAGGTCGCCCGCGCGGCGACCGGCCGCCACAAGACCCTGTCGTTCTGGGACGCCTTCCACGGCGCCGGAACCGGCGCCGCGGCGATGTCCGGCGAGATGCTGTTCCGCTCCGGGCCGTCCGGGCCGCTCGTCGCGGGCGCGCTGCACGTGGCGCCGTTCGGCGGCTACCGCTGCCCCTACGGCACGGAGAGCGCCGAGGCGAGCGGACGGGCCTGCGCCCGGATGATCGACTACGTGCTCGCCCGCGACAGCGACGTCGCCGCCCTCGTCGCCGAGCCGACGCGCGCCGTGCCGTATCTGGCCCCGCCGGGCTTCTGGGCGGAGGTGCGCCGGATCTGCGACCGGCACGGCGTCCTGTTGATCTTCGACGAAATCCCGACCGGCCTCGGCAAGACCGGCCGCATGTTCTCCTGCGAGCATGACGGCGTGGTCCCGGACATCCTCGTCCTCGGCAAGGGGCTGGGGGGCGGCATCCTGCCCATCGCCGCGGTGGTCGCCGACCGGCGCCTCGACGTCGGCAGCGACTGGGCCTTCGGGCACTATACCCACGAGAAGAACCCGGTCACCGCCCGCGCGGCGCTCGAGACCCTGGCGATCATCGCGGACGAGGATCTCGTCGCCAACGCCGCCCGGGTCGGCGCGCTGGCCCTCGACCGGCTCGAGGCGATGAAGGCGCGCCTCCCGGCCATCGGCGACGTGCGCGGGCGCGGCTGCCTGATCGGGATCGAGCTGGTGCGCGACCGCGAGACCCGGGAGCCCAATTCCGACCTCGCCGAGGCGGTGCTCTACCGCGCCCTCGATGCCGGCCTGTCCTTCAAGACCACCATGGGCAACGTGCTGACCCTGACGCCGCCGCTCGTCGTGAGCGAGGCGCAGATGCTGGACGCCCTCGCCATCCTGGAGGCGGCCATCGCCGACGCTTCGGGAGGCCGGACATGACCGGCACCCTCCTCCTTCTCGACCTCGCCGGCTGGGTGGCCCTGCTCCTCTGGGGCATCCACATGATCCGCACCGGGGTGCAGCGCGCCTACGGCGCCGACCTGCAGCGCGTGCTCGCCACGAGCCTCGGCCACCCGCTGAAGGCGCTGCTCGCCGGGCTCGGCGTGACGATGCTCCTTCAGAGCAGCACCGCGACCGGCCTGATGGCGACGAGCTTCGCGGCCGGCGGCCTCGTCGAACTGGTGCCGGCGCTCGCCGTGATGCTCGGAGCCAATGTCGGCACGGCGCTCATCGTGAAGGCGCTGTCCTTCGATGTGGCGAAGGCCGCTCCCATCCTCGTGCTGGTCGGCGCCGTGGCCTTCCGCCGTGCGAGCGGGCCCAAGGGCCGCGCCCTGGGGCGGATCGCCATCGGCCTCGGCCTCGTGCTCCTCGCGCTCATCCAGCTCGTCGCGACGCTCGAGCCCTATTCCGCGACGCCGGGCCTGCACGCCCTGCTCGGCGCCGTCGCGTCCGACCCGGTGATCGCAACCCTCCTCGCCGCCATCCTCGCCTGGGCCGCCCATTCGAGCGTCGCCGTGGTGCTGCTCGTTGCGGCCTTCGCGCAGCAGGGCATCGTCTCGGCCGAGACGGCCCTCGCCCTGGTGCTCGGCGCCAATCTCGGCAGCTCGCTCAACCCGCTCCTGGCGAGTCGCGAGGTCGCGGGCCGGCGTGTCGCTCTCGGCAATCTCGTCGTCCGCCTCGGCGGCTGCGCGGTCGCCCTGCCCCTCCTGCCCTGGCTGACGCACGGCCTCGCGGCGGTCGCGGGCGGCGGCCGGGCGCTGGTCGCGGATTTCCACGTCCTGTTCAATCTCACCCTGGCCGCATTCGGTCTGCCCCTGCTGCTTCCCCTGGCCCAGCTCGTCCGGCGGCTCCTGCCGGACCCGGCGGCCTCGCCGACGGAACCGCCGCTCCATCTCGACGAGGGCCTTGCCGAGACGCCCTCGATCGCCCTCGGCCTCGCCGCCCGCCATGCCCTGCGCATGGCCGACCGCCTCGAGGTCATGCTGGCCGACGCCGTGCGTCTGCTCTCCGCCGATGCCGGCCAGCAGGAGCGCATCCGGCTCGCCGAGCACGACATCGACGCCCGTGGGACCGAGGTGCAGCGGTTCCTCGCGCGGCTCGATCCGGAGGCGCTCAGCGAGGCCGAGCAGCGCCGCCTCGCCGCCCTGCTCAGCTTCACCGTGCAGATCGGCCATGCCGCCGATGTGCTCTCCCGCAACGTCGTCGCGCAGATCGGCCGGCGGCGGAAGCAGGGCGTCCGATCGGTCCAGCGCCAGGACGGGGACCTGTCGGCGATGATCGAGAGGCTTTCCGCCAACCTGCGGACCGCGGCCTCGCTCCTCGTCACCGAGGACGAGGTGCTGGCCCGCCGCCTCGCGGACGAGAAGCACGGCTTCCGGAGCCTGGAGGAGAAGCGCATCGCCTCCCATGTGGCGCATCTGCGCGACGAGCCCGGCCTCGACGCGTCGGCCCAGGCCGTCGATCTGGATCTCGTGCGCGACATCAAGCGCATCAACGATCATCTGGTCGCCTCGGCGGCCTACCCGATCCTGCGGACGCGGGGCGAGTTGCTGGACAGCCGCCTGCGTGCCGCCGAGGACTACGCCTCGTCCGGCTGACGCCGCGCAAGGCCGGCTGCCGCCCGGTTCAGTCGTCGCGGAGCACGCGGTACTCCGCGCCCTCAATGTCGTCGAACTGGCCGTTCCGGAGCGCCCACAGGAAGGCGGACAGGCCGAGCGTGCCGAGGGACAGCGCGATCGGGATCACGAGCAGGAGCACGGTCACGGACGGCCTCTGGCGAGCTGCGGCGCGCGCGTCGGATCGGGCGCGGTGTTCGCGGCGGGGGAGCCCTGCCGCGCCGTCCCGGTGCGGGCGCGCAGGGCGTTCAGGGTGACGACGAGGGACGAGCCGGACATCGCCAGGGCGGCGATCAGAGGCGTCAGCAGACCCGCCGCCGCGAGCGGGACGGCGACCAGGTTGTAGGCGGCCGAGAACCACAGGTTCTGGAGCATGAGCCGCCGCGCCCGCCGGCCCGCCGCAAGCACGGCCAGGACCGGTGCGAGGTCGCGGCCGAGGAACAGGGCGTCGGCGGCGGCCTGGCTGACATGGGCGGCGGTCACCGGCGAGAGCGAGGCGTGCGCGGCCGCGAGCGCCGGCGCGTCGTTGAGCCCGTCGCCCACCATCAGCACCCGCCGGCCCGACCTCTGCAGGGCCTCGATCCGGGCAATCTTGTCCGGCGGCGTCAGCCCCGCCTCCCATTCCGTCACGCCGAGCCGTCGGGCAACGACCTCGACCGCGCTGGGCCGGTCGCCGGAGAGGATCAGGACGCGCCGCCCGGCCTGCTGCAGGGTCTCGACGACCGCGGCTGCGTCGGGGCGCAGGCTCTGGCGCACCGCGAAGGCGACCGGGGCGGCGTCGCCCGCCCGGAAGCAGATCACCGAGGCGTCCGGATGGACCGCCAGCGCGGCCTCCGCCTGCGCCTCGGCCTCGCAGAAGCGGGCCGAGCCGAGACGCAGCGCGACGCCGTCCACCACGGCGCGCACGCCGAGCCCCGCGGCTTCCTCCGCGCCGGGGAAGGGCTCCGCGCCTGGTGCCGTTGCGGCGAGCGCCGCCGCCATCGGGTGCCGGCTCGACAGTGCGAGTCGCGCAGCCAGCCGGAGCGCACCGCCCTCGGGCTGCCCGTCCGCCAAGGTCGGAAGCGGGAGGGTGAGGGTCCCCGTCTTGTCGAACACCACGGTGTCGATCTCGGCGAAGCGCTCCAGCGCCGTGCCATCGTTGAGGAGCACGCCTTCGCGGAACAGGGCGCCCGAGGCCACCACCTGCACGGCGGGGATGGCGAGACCGAGCGCGCAGGGGCAGGTCACGATCAGAACGGCGACGGCATCGAGCAGCGCGGCGTGCCAGCCGGCGCCGGCCGCGAGCCATCCGGCAAGGGTCAGGGCGGCGGCCGCATGGACCAGGGGCACGTAGAGGCGCGTCGCCCGGTCGGCGAGGACGAGCGCGCGCGAGCGTGCCGCGAGGGCGCGCTGCATCAGCTCCTCGACCGCGTCGAGGAGGCTCGTGCCCGCGGCGGCGGTCACCCGCACCGTCAAGGCGCCGTCGCCGTTGAGGGCGCCCGCGAAGACGGGATCGCCGCCGCGCACGCCGATGGCGGCGGTCTCGCCGGTGACGAGGCTCTGGTCGAGATCGGAGGCGCCGTGCTCGACCACGCCGTCGGCCGGGACCCGCTCGCCCGGCCGCACCAGGATTCGCGTGCCCGGCCGGAGCTCGGCCAAGGGAACGTCGCGCAGGCTGCCCCCCGCCTCGACCTGTGTGGCGCTCTCGCTGCGGAGCGCGGCGAGGTTCTCCGCGAAGGCGCGCGTGCGCCGCCGCATGGTCTGGTCGAGGACGCGGCCGATCAGCAGGAAGAACAGCAGCATCGTGGCGCCGTCGAAATAGGCGTGGGCGGCGCCCGCGAGCGATTCCACCACCGACATCACCAGCGTCAGCACGACGCCGAGGGTGATGGGGAGGTCCATCGTCACGCGGCCCGCCCGCAATCCGCGGAATGCCCCCTCGTAGAACGGGCGCCCGGCATAGGCCGCAGCCGGCAGCGCGATCATCGCCTGGATCCAGTGGAAGAGATCCCGGTTCTCCGGCGTCATGTCAGAGACGTTGCCGGCCCAGACGGAGATCGCGAGCAGCATCACGTTCATCGAGGCGAAGCCCGCCACGGCGAGCGCCCGGATCAGCCGCCGTGTCTCGGTCGCCTCCGCGTCCGAGAGCCGGCCCGGAGCGAAGGGCTGGGCCTTGAAGCCGAGCGCGTCGAGGGCGGCGAGGACGGCGCCGATATCGGCTTCGGCCTCGCCCGTCCAAGTCACCGTCAGGCGCCGGTCGGAGAAGCTGAGCCGCGCGCTGCTGACGCCCGGCAGGCCGGCGAGTCCGTCCTCGATCGCGGCCATGCAGCCGGCGCAGCGGACGCCCTCGACGGCGAAGGCGGCGCGCGCCGAGCCGTCCGCCGCGCGGGCGACGAAGGCCGCGTAGTCCCGGCTGAGCGAGGGCTTGGTGTTCGCCTCGCTCCAGGCGGCGTGGGCCTCCACATAGGCGAGCGCCATGTCGGTGCAGCACATCGCACGCCGCCTCAGTCCAGCACGACCCGGTGGCGGCGCCGGAAGGCGGGGCGCTCGGCCTCGACGACCTCGACGACGAGATCCCACTGGCCGCTCGCCACCTCGGCAAGGCGGCCCGTATAGGTTCCGGGGGCGGACGGGGTCAGGGCGAGCGTGCGGTCGGCCCGCTTGTCGGTCGGCCGTTCGAGCCGCGCCCGCAGGCTGCGGCCGTCGAGCGGTGCCCCGCCCCCGTCCCGAAGGGTGACGGTCAGCGCTGCGTCGGTCCGGCCCGCGCGCAGGGCCATGCTCGCCAGCGACCATCCGCGCGCGCCCTGCGCCCGTGCGGAGCGCAGCTCCGCGTTGTAGCGCTGGCTTGCCTGATAGGGCGACGGCTCCTCGAGCCCGGACCATGTCCGCAAGGCCGAGGCGACGAGGATGGCGTCGGCGCTCGCCACCGTGCCGAAGAAGGCCGCGACGATCGCGAAGATCCGGCCGCCAGTGAGGCGCGGCGTCGGCGCGCCAGGAGGCCGCTCGGCGCGGATGGAATCGGCTGCGCTCATGGTCAGGGGGCCTTGAAGTAGTCCTGGGCACCGGCGGCCTCGCCGGTCTCGGGATCGGTGATCCGGAAGGTGAGCGGCGCGTTCGCCGCGCGCGCGTCGGGCGGCATGAAAACGAGGACGCGGAACTCCTGCGTCGCATCGGCGGGCACCGGCAGCGCATCCGGCACGCCGCCCACTACGTCGACGCGCGCCTCTGGCAGCCCCGCGAGCGCGAGCGCGAAGCGGCGCTCGGCGGGCCGCTTGTTGACGATGCGGAGGGTGAAGCCGTTTCGGACCGAACCGTCGGACAGGGTCACGAATTGCGGGTTGCGGTCGTGCAGCACGCTCAGGGCGGTGAAGCTGCGCGTCAGGAGGCTGTAGAGCATGAAGCCGCCGACCCCTGCGACGAGCACCGCGTAGAGCACGGTCCGCGGCCGCACGATCCGGCTCACTGGACCGCCGCCGACCGCCCGGCTCCGGCGGTTCGCCTCGGTGTCGTAGCCGATCAGGCCGGTCGGCCGGTCGAGCCGCGTCATCACCGCGTCGCAGGCATCGACGCAGAGGCCGCACTGGATGCAGTCCATCTGCAGGCCGTCGCGGATGTCGATGCCGGCCGGGCAGGCGGTGACGCAGGCGAAGCAATCCACGCAATCGCCCGCCGGCTCGCCGGCCGCGCGCCGGGCCGCGGCCTTCTTGGCGGGGGTGCGCGGCTCACCGCGGTCGTCGCGGTAGAGGATGTTGAGGGCGTGCTCGTCGGTGAGCGCAGCCTGGATGCGCGGCCAGGGGCACATGAAGGTGCAGACCTGCTCGCGCATGTGGCCCGCGAGGCCGTAGGTCGTCGCCGTCAGGATCAGGATCGCCGTGTAGGCGGCCGGAGGCGCCTGGAAGGTGGCGAGCTCGCCCACCAGCGTCGGCGCGTCGGCGAAGTAGAGAACCCAGGCACCCCCGGTCCACCACGCGATCATCAGCCAGATCGCGTGTTTCATGCCCCGCAGCGCGATCGTCTCGACCGACCAGGGTGCCGCGTCGAGTCGCAAGCGCGCGCGCCGGTCGCCCTCGATCAGGCGCTCGACGGCCAGGAACAGGTCCGTCCACACCGTCTGGGGGCAGAGATAGCCGCACCAGATCCGGCCGGCGACCGCGTTCATCAGGAACAGGATCAGGGCTGCCAGGATCAGGAGCCCCATCACGTAGGTGACGTCCTGCGGCCAGAGCTCGATGGAGAAGGCGTAGAAGCGGCCCCGGTCGAGGTCGAGCAGGACGGCCTGGAAGGGCCCGCCGGGCCCGCGATCCCAGCGCAGGAAGGGAACGAGGTAGTAGACGCCGAGCGCGACGGCGAGCAGCGCCCACTTGATCCGCCGGAAGGTGCCGCGGACCGCCTGCGGCTGGATCTTCCGGCGGCCGGCGAAGAGGGAGCCGGTAACCGCGGGGATCGCCGCCCGGGTCGCCGCCGTGCCGAACTTCTTGGTGCGCCCGGGGGCGGGCATCGGCTCGGCGGCGCGTCTTGTCTCGGTGGGTTCGGCGAGCGGCATCGGTGCGGGTTCCGTCCGGCTGCGAGGCCGGTGCCGATGGCGATAGGGACGGGACGCGCCTGCCGCCTTGATCTCCCTCAAACGGAGCTGGGGGGCGCGCCCCGTATCGGCGGCGCGCGCGGGTGCTATCGGCCGCCGCCGAGGCTGTGGACGTAGACGGCGAGCGCCTTGATGGTCGCCGCGTCGAGACGGCCTTCCCAGGCCGGCATCACCCCCTTGCGCCCGTTCGTGACCGTGGCAACGACCTGTTCGGGTGCGGACCCGTAGAGCCAGACCGCGTCGCTCAGGTTCGGCGCGCCCATCTCGGGATTCCCCTTCGCGGACGCGCCATGGCACGCGGCGCAGTTGCCGGCGAAGATCTCGGCGCCCGTGTCGAGCTTGGCTCCCGCAACGCCCGGCTTGCCGGAGAGCGAGAGCACGTAGCTCGCCACGGCCTCGATCTCCCCGCGCGTCAGGACGCCGTCGCGCCCGAAGGCCGGCATGTCGCCCACATGCGCCTCTCCGTGGCCGGAGCGCGCGCCGTAGCGGATGGTCCGCTCGATCGCCTCGGGGCTGCCGCCCCAGAGCCACTCGTCGTCCTGCAGGTTCGGGTAGCCCGTACGGCCGGTGGCCGACGTGCCGTGGCAGGCGGCGCAATTGTCGCCGAAGGCCGCCTTGCCGGTGGCGAGCGCCAAGCGCAGCAGAGCGGGATCGGCCCGGATCTCGCCGACCGAGGCGCTGGCGAGCTGCGCCTGGCCGCGCGCGTCGCGCTCCCGGCGCACGGCCGCGACCTCGTGGAGCACGGTGGCCCGCTGCGAGTAGCCGAGCAGGCCGCCCGTATAGCCGGAGACGAGCGGCCAGGCCGGATAGGCGATCCAGTAGCCGAACGCCCAGACGATCGTGGCGTAGAGCCCGTAGAGCCACCAGCGCGGCAGGGGATTGTTGTACTCGGCGATGCCATCCCATTCATGCCCGGTGGTCTCCGGGCCGGCGGTCGGCGTTCCGGGATTCGCAGCGTCGGACACGGCGGTCAGTCCTCGATCAGGGGGAGATGGGCGGCGGCGTCGAACCGGGCCCGGTTGCGCGGCCAGAAGGCGTACAGGCACGCGGCCGCGAAGATGCCGACGAAGTAGAGGAGGCCGCTGGTCTGCGCGAAGGCGGCTGCGCTCTCGTAGGTCACGTCGCTCACCTCAGGTTCTGCTTGTCTTCGTAGATCTTGAAGTCGACCATGGTGCCGAGCACCTGCAGATAGGCGATCAGCGCGTCGATCTCGGCGGCCCGGGTGCTGTCGCCGCCGAAATCGCGGATGGTCGCCCCCGGGTAGCGGCGCTGGAGCTCGGCGGCGCCTGCGCCGTCCGGATCGAGCTGCGCCTTCAGGTCAGTGCGCGCCAAGGCGATCATCTCGTCGGTGTAGGGCACGCCGAGCGCCCGGTTCGCCTTGAGGTCCTCGGCGACGGCGTCGGCGTCGAGCGGCCGGTCGAGGAAGGCGTAGGCCGGCATGATCGAGGCGGGCACCACGGCGCGCGGATCGATCAGGTGCTCCCGGTGCCACTGATCCGAATACTTGCCGCCGACGCGGGCGAGATCCGGCCCGGTCCGCTTGGAGCCCCATTGGAAGGGATGATCGTACAGGCTCTCGGCCGCGAGCGAGAAATGGCCGTAGCGCTCGATCTCGTCGCGCATCGGCCGGACCATCTGACTGTGGCAGAGGTAGCAGCCCTCGCGGATGTAGATGTTGCGGCCGGCAAGCTCGAGGGGCGTGTAGGGTCGGACGCCCTCCACCGCCTCGACGGTGCTCTTCAGGTAGAAGAGCGGCGTGATCTCCACGAGGCCGCCGATGGCGACGACGATGAGCGCGCCGAGGAGCAGGATGATGGAGTTCTTCTCGAAGATCTCGTGCCTCTTCCAGAGGCCGGGCTGGGCGGTGGCCATCGGGCTTCTTCCGTGATGCGATGGGCATGAAGGGGGCGGGGCCGCGCGGTGGCGGCCCCGCGGCGCGGATCACTCGGCCGGGGCGAGGCCGGCGGGTCCGGAGAGCGTGTCGCCGAGCGGCGCGTTCGCGGCCGAGGTCCTGCCCGCGATCGTCATGGCGAGGTTGTAGGCCATGATCAGCGCGCCGATCAGGAACAGCACGCCGCCGAGCGCGCGGACCAGATAGTAGGGCTGCATCGCCTCGACCGTCTCGACGAAGGAGTATTCGAGGAAGCCGAGCGCGTTATAGGCGCGCCACATCAGGCCCTGCATGATGCCGGCGACCCACATCGAGCTGATGTACAGCACGATCCCGAGCGTCGAGATCCAGAAATGCCACTCGACGAGCTTGAGGGAGTAGAGGTCCCGGCGGTTCCACAGCCAGGGCACGAGGCAGTACAGGGCGCCGAAGGAGATATAGGCGACCCAGCCGAGCGCGCCCGAATGCACGTGGCCGATGGTCCAGTCGGTGTAGTGGGAGAGCGCGTTGACGGCCTTGATCGACATCATCGGCCCCTCGAAGGTCGCCATGCCGTAGAAGGCCAGCGACACGACCATGAAGCGCAGGACGGGATCGGTGCGCAGCTTGTCCCAGGCGCCCGACAGGGTCATCAGCCCGTTGATCATGCCGCCCCAGGACGGCATCCAGAGCATGATCGAGAAGGTCATGCCGAGCGTCTGCGCCCAGTCGGGCAGCGCGGTGTAGTGCAGATGGTGCGGGCCCGCCCAGATATACATGAAGATCAGGGTCCAGAAGTGGATGATCGACAGGCGGTACGAGTAGATCGGCCGCTCGGCCCGTTTCGGCACGAAGTAGTACATGATCGCCAGGAAGCCGGCGGTGAGGAAGAAGCCGACCGCGTTATGGCCGTACCACCACTGGACCAGGGCATCCTGCACGCCGGAGAAGATCGGGTAGGATTTGGAGCCGAACACAGTCACCGGCAGGGCGAGGTTGTTGACCACGTGCAGCATCGCGATGGTCACGATGAAGGCGAGGTAGAACCAGTTCGCGACGAAGATGTGCGGTTCCTTGCGCTTCCAGAGCGTGGCGAGGAACACGACGAGGTAGGTGCCCCAGACGATGGTCAGCCACAGATCGGCGTACCATTCGGGCTCGGCATATTCCTTCGATTGGGTCACGCCCATCAGGTAGCCGGTGCCGGCGATGACGATGAACAGGTTGTAGCCGAGCACCACGAACCAGGGCGCGAGGTCTCCGGCGAGCCGGGCGCGGCAGGTGCGCTGCACGACGTAGAGCGAGGTCCCGATCAGGACGTTGCCGCCGAAGGCGAAGATCACCGCCGAGGTGTGCAACGGCCGCAGCCGGCCGAAGCTCGTGTATTCGAGCCCGAGATTGAGCGCGGGCGCCCAGAGCTGGAAGGCGATGATGCAGCCGACGAGGAAGCCGGCGATGCCCCAGATCATCGCGGCGACGCACGCGACCTTGATGGGCCCGAGGTTGTAGTTCGGCTTTCCGTCGATCTCCTGCGCCGGCGCCAGGGCCGGCCGGCCCTCGTAGCGCTTCAGGATGACCGCGAGCCCGGCGAGGCCGGCCAGGGCGAACAGGCTCATATGGATGGCGAAGGGACGGTCGACCACGCGGGCCGAGGCGAGCCCGCAGAGGAGCGCGCCGACGAGCAGGGCGAGGCCGAGGCCCGCCTCCCCCTCCGTCAGGTGTTTGGGAACGGGTGCCGGGACCATGATTGCTCGGTTCGCCTCACGCAGCAGGGAGTGATCCTGCTGCGCTTAGCCGAGCGAGCCGGCCCGGAGCCTTGATCTGGGTCAAACGGGGTCCCGGGCGCCGTCCGTGATGCCGCCCCGGCACCATCCGCAGCGGGACGGTCTATCGCCTCTCCGCCGAGGCGTCCGGCAGGATCTGTGCGGTCTTCATGAACGCGAGCAGGTTTCCGCCCGTGAACAGATGCGTTCTCAGATTGATGCTGTCGCCCGCTCGAATGTCGGTTTCCTGATCGCCGATGAAACAACTGCGATCTAGGTCGATGTTCCAGTGCTCGATCAGGTCGAGCAGCATGCCCGGTTCCGGTTTGCGCCAGGGATGCGTCCGCTTATACCGCTCAACGACCCCGTCCGGATGGTAGGGACAGTAGCGCAAGTCGTCGATATGCGCGCCGACGGCCCGAATCTCCGATTGGATATGGGCGTAGAGGTGGTGGACGTCGTCCTCGGTATAATAGCCCCGTGCGACGCCAGCTTGGTTCGTCACGACGAAGACGAACCAGCCCGCATCGTTGCAGGCCTTGATCGCCTCGCGGGCGCCTTCGATCCAGACGAAGCGATCGACCTGTCCGACATAGCCGTCGTCGCGGTTCAGGACGCCGTCCCGGTCGAAGAAGCAGGCCGGCCGGCGAAGCTGCCGGGGGACCTCGCTCTGGGCCTGGGCGAAGCTCTGCGGCACGCCGATATCGAGGAAGTATCCGTCGAACCGGCACGCGGCGACCCGTCCCTGCTCGATCAGCGCGGGAAGGACATCGCGCTCGAGCGAGCAGACCGCCGGCACGGATGCGAGCGCCGATTTCCGCATCAGATAGATGCCGGCATTCACGAGGCCGGGGCCGGGCTCGGCCTGGCGCTCCAGGAAGCTCAGGACCTTCTCGCCCTCCGTCACGACGACCCCGTAGCGGTCGGCATTCGGGATCTCGCGCAAGGTCAGCACGACATCGGCATAGGCGAGCCGGCCCGACAGGGCCTCGAGCGCCAGCACGTTGATGTCGAACCAGGAATCGCCGTTCAGGACAAGAAATTCATCCTGGGCGAGCGGCAGGGCGTGCGCGAGCGCGCCGCCCGTGCCCGCCTGCTCGGGTTCGACCGAGACCCGAAGCTGCATCCCGAACCGCTTCGCGACCGGGTTGTCGCGTGCATAGTCGGCGATCTTGTCGTGATGGAACGAGGCCAGGAAGACCACGTCGCGGATCCCGTGCCGGCCCAGCTCATGCAGCAGCACGTCGAGGAACGGCCGGTCGCCCACATGGAGCAGGGGCTTCGGCGTGTCGGCCGTGAGGCTGCCCAGCCGCGTGCCGAGCCCGCCGCACAGGACCATGGCTTGCGTGATCATCGGGCGCTCTTCAGGCTTCGGGACGCGGAAACAGCGCAGCCTCGACGATCCCGCACACGATGTGGGCGGCGGTGATGTGGATCTGCTGGATCAGGGGCGTGGCGTTCGACGGCGCGTGCAGCACGAGATCCGAGCGCGCCGGCATGTCCCCGCCGGACAGCCCCGTGAAGGCAACGACCGTGAGGCCGTTCTCACGCGCGGCGTCCATCGCCTGGAGGACGCTCGGCGAGCGGCCCGAGGTCGAGATCGCCATCAGCACGTCGCCGGGCCGGCCCAGGGCGAGCACCTGCCGCTTGAAGACGCTCTCGTAGCCGTAGTCGTTTCCGATCGCGGTGATCACCGAGGTGTCGGTGGTCAGCGCGATGGCAGGGAGCGGCGCCCGGTCGAAATTCAGCCGGGACACGAACTCGCCGGCGATGTGCTGCGCGTCCCCCGCGCTTCCGCCATTGCCGATCGTCAGGAGCTTGCCGCCGTCGCGGAGCGAGGCGGTGATCGCGTCCGCGATGGCGCCGACCGACGCGATGAAGGTCTGATCATCGAGCGCGGCCTGCACGACGTCACGGGAATCTGTGAGGTAGTTGACGATGACGCTCATGGGTTTTCCCCTCTTCGATCCGTTCGCGTGCCGCACGATGGGGCGCAGCCCGTCGCTCGGCCGGGCTTATAAGGGCTAGCGGCTCTGATTGTAGACGATGGAGGAGCCATCGACGTCGATCGTGATCGGCATCACGGCGAGCGGGGCGACGCGCGCCTCCAGCTCCTTCACGCGATCCGGGTCGATCAGGGTCAGGAAGAAGCCGCCGCCGCCCGCGCCGCACAGCTTCGCGCCGTAGGCGGACGAGCCGATGATCGCGTTGAAGATGTCGTCGAGGTCGCTGTTGGACACGGCCTTCGACAGGCTTCTCTTGATGTGCCAGGAGGCGGAGAGCATCTCGCCGAGCCGCGGCAACCAATCCGACGCGCCGTCTTCGAGCAGGGATACGCACTCGCCGACCAGCTGATACAGCTCGGACAGTTCCGTATCGATCGAGCGGGAGCGCGTGGCTTCGATCTGCGAGGCGACGGCCGTGGTCGCGCGCCGGGAAACACCGGTATGGACGAGCACCATCGACCTGCTGAGCTGGTCCATGACGTCCGATTTCATCTGGAGCGGCGTGATCCGGATCGAGGTGTCCTTGAAATCGAACCGGTTGATGCCGCCGAATGTTGCGTGCAACTGGTCCTGCACGCCGACATTCTCCTTCAGCATCTCGCGCTCGACTTCGATGGCCTTTTTCGCCAGCTCGATCTTCGTCGGCTTGAGCCCCTTCAGAGCGTAGACCATGCGCAGGAAGCCGACTGTGAAGGCCGAAGACGATCCCAGGCCGCTGCCAGTGGCTGGCACATCCGAAATGATGCTTATGTCGAGACGATCGTCGAGGCCAAAGCTTTTTAGAACCTCCCTGATCACAGGATGTTCTATCTCATCCAGCTCCTTGCAATACTCCAGCTTGGCGTAACTCAGCCGATAATTGAACGCCTGATGGGAAATGACCTTTGAAGCGGCGATATGAATATATTTGTCGATCGCCATACCAATTACGGCGCCGGGGAAGTGATTGAAGTATTCCGGATAATCTGTCCCGCCGCCAAATAAGCTTACTCGAAGAGGTGTTCTTGTAACGACGATCATAATCCTGCCTTCGGGGGTGATTTATTTGTGGCCTTTTAGGCGAATTTTTCCGAACATGTCAATCCCGGGGTGAATTTGAAGTTCACCATCGGCTATCTACTGGTCCAAGTTTCGGCGTCAGTATGGCCTTATCGTGCAGTTCGCGTCGCTACAATCCGAAAGTCGAGGTTCCGAGGGCGGCGGATGTCGTCCAATATTTTGATCGGCGTTCATCTTGCGCTGCCTCGGTTGCATGCGGTGGGGTGCGAACGCGGAGCGGCAACCGCTGCCGGGGCATTTGGGCCGGATCTGGAGAAAGCCTTGCAGGCCGCCGATGAAGCACCGGTCGTGCCAGGTTCCGTCTCACGGGTGACGCTGGCGTCCAGGCCCAAACCCGGTCAGATCGCTTGGCAGTGCTTGGATGCCGCGACCCGACGCGCTTTCAATTCCTGTGACTTGCAAACAGGCAACGTGTTTGACGCGTATGGAACCGAACCGCTTGTGTTACGTTCCCGTAGCGAGCTTAGCTTGGATATCGGATATGAGCGAGTACCGGATCACTGTCAGCAAGGCCAGCGATCGCCGTACGGCGGAGGTGGCCGAGAAGGTCAAGCTGCGTAAGGTCGATCTCGCCCGGTCCATGAAGGAGGCGGAGATTGCCGCGAAGCTGGTATCGAAGGACGACTGATCGTCCTCGATATTGACGTTCTTCGTTATGCATCGTGATGCGAGGTGGGCGACCGCCTCGCCATTTTTTTAGTCTCGGTGTCGGTCAATGCCCGAGACCCTGTCATGATGTGACCCGAGCACGCCGTCCACATCCTCCTGGCGTTCCGCCGAGCGCCTGTCACATCCGGTCACAGCCGGAAGAGGGACGATGACGGGTCCAACCCGCGCCGGATCGCCGCCGAAGGGCTGCGCCGGGCCCTCACTGGCCGGGGCCGCACATCCATCCCCGGCCCGGAAGGATCGACCGGGCGGATCCGCCGAGCCCGAGCCGTTCCGTTCCGGCGCGCAATCGGGCAAGGAAGCCGGAGCCGCGCCAGGAGCGCGGGGCGGAGGAATCCGGATTTTGCGTCTCAGCGTCGAGGAACTGGCCTGCCGCCGCTCGGGACGGCGCGTCTTCACGGGCCTGTCCTTCGCCCTTCGGCCGGGAGAGGCGCTTGCCGTCACCGGCCGCAATGGGGCCGGCAAGTCGAGCCTGCTCGCCATCCTGGCCGGGCGCCTGCGGCCCGATGCCGGGCAGATCCGGGTGGCGGATGTCGGCGAGGCGAGCCTGCCCGAATGCCTGCACGCCGTGGGGCACCGCGACGGCCTGAAGGCCGCGCTGACCGCGGGTGAGAATCTCGCCTTCGCCCGCGCCCTCCTCGGCGACGCCCGCATGGAGCCGCGGGCGGCCCTGGCCAGGCTCGGCCTCGGCCATGCCCACGACCTGCCGGTGGCCTATCTCTCGGCCGGTCAGCGGCGGCGGGTCGCGCTCGCGCGGCTCCTCGTTTGCCACCGGCCGCTCTGGCTGCTCGACGAGCCGACCGCGGCGCTCGATGTCGCTTCGCAGGCTCTCCTCGCCGAGCTGATGGCGGAGCATCGCGCGGCGGGCGGCCTCATCGTCGCCGCGACCCATCAGGCGCTCGGTCTCGAGGATGCGGCAACCCTCGCCATCGCCGCGCCGGAGCCCGGGCTGGACCGGCCCTCGCCGACGCCCGACCGCGACGCGGATTGGCGCGATGCGGACGTGGAGGATTGGGCATGAGTCGCGCCCTCCTCGCGCTGATCGCCCGAGACCTCGCGCTCGCCACGCGCGTCGGCGGGTCGGGCGCACTGTCGCTGGTCTTCTTCCTGATGATCGTGGCGCTCGTGCCCTTCGCGCTGGGACCCGACCTCAACCTCCTGTCCCGGATCGGTCCGGCGATCCTCTGGCTCGCGGCCGTGCTCGCGACGCTGATCGGCCTCGACCGGCTGTTCCAGGCGGATGACGAGGACGGCTCCCTCGATCTGATGAGTGCCGCGCCGGTGCCGCTGGAACTCGTCGTGCTGGCCAAGGTCGTGGCACATTGGCTCACCACCGGCCTGCCTCTCGCGCTCGCATCGCCGCTCTTCGGTCTGCTCGTCGCCCTCGACGGCACCGGCATGGGGGCGACCGCGCTCACCCTGCTCGCCGGCACGCCGGCCCTGACCTTCATCGGAGCGGTCGGCGCCGCGCTCACGGCCTCGATCCGGCGTGGGGGCCTGATCCTCGCGGTGCTGGTGCTGCCCCTGATGGTCCCGACCCTGATCTTCGGCGTCTCGGCGGCGGAATCGGCTTCGGGCGGCACGGTGCCCTTCACGACACCGCTCGCCATCCTCGCCGGCCTGAGCCTGATCGCGGCCGTGGTCGGCACGCTCGCGGCGGCGGCGGCCCTCCGCTGGTCCGAGTGATCGCCTGCGGAACACGGACGCTGGAGCGATCGATCCGGATGCTCCAGTAGGGCTCGACCCTCCACCCGGCTTCGCCCTTTCCCAGAGGTCGGGTGCCTGCGCGGTCATGAGTGTCGCCGCGCGTCTTGCGCGGCGGATATCCCGGGCGGTCAGTTCGACGCGGGTCCGCCTGCATTGCTGCTGCACCGCACCCCAGGCTAAAGCTCCGCTCATGTCCGGGGCCCCGCCTGCCACGAAGCCTGTCATGTCCTCCTCGCCGTCGCTCTGGACGCGTCTGTCCAACCCGAGCCACTTCATGCGCTGGTCGGGCACCCTGGTGCCGTGGCTCACCCTGCTCTCGGCGCTGCTCCTCGCCGTGGGCCTCTATCTCGCGTGGTTCGTCGCGCCGCCCGACTATCAGCAGGGCGAGACGGTACGGATCATGTTCATCCATGTGCCGGCGGCTTGGCTCGGCGTGTTCTTCTACGGAGCCATGAGCCTGTCCGCGATCGGGACCCTCGTCTGGCGGCATCCGCTCGCCGACGTGGCCCAGCGCGCGGCCGCGCCGATCGGTGCGGCCTTCACCCTCGTCTGCCTCGTCACCGGATCGCTCTGGGGCAAGCCGATGTGGGGCACCTACTGGGTCTGGGACGCGCGCCTGACCTCGATGCTGCTCCTGTTCCTGATCTATTGCGGGCTCATCGCCCTGTGGCGGACGATCGAGGATCCCAATCGGGCCGCGCGCGCCGTGGCGATCCTGACCCTCGTCGGGGCCGTCAACCTGCCGATCATCAAGTTCTCGGTGAACTGGTGGTCGACCCTGCATCAGCCGGCCTCGATCCTGCGCATGGGCGGCCCCACCATCGATCCCTCGATGCTCTATCCGCTCCTCGTGATGATCGCCGCGGCCACCCTCGGCGGCTCGACCCTCCACCTCTACGCCATGCGCACCGAGGTGATGCGCCGCCGCGTGCGCACGCTGACGATCCGCGAGGCCGAGCGCCTCGATGCCGGCCGGCCGCGGGTCGCGCCGGCCGCGTCCCTGCCGCTCGGACAGCCGCTGTGAGGGGTGCGATCATGGATCTCGGACCGCATGCCGGCTTCATCTGGGCCTCCTATGCCTTCACTGCGCTGGTGATGGCGGTCCTTGTGCTCAACGCCGTGCGCGATCGGCGCGCCCAGCGCCGGGCGCTGCGCGCCCTCGGGGATGACCGCCGGTGAGCGCGCCGGCCCCGCATTCAGGCCGCCGCTCGCTGCTGCTGATCCTGCCGCTCGTCACCTTCGCGGTGCTGGCCGGCGCGTTCTTCCTGCGCCTGCGCTCGGGCGTCGACCCGGCCGCCCTGCCCTCGGCGCTCGTCGGCAGGCCGGTGCCCGACTTCGCGCTGCCCCCTGTCGAGGGTCTCGCTTCGGCCGACGGCAAGCCGGTGCCCGGCCTCTCCTCCGCCGACCTCAAGGGCGTGGTGACCGTGCTCAACGTCTGGGCCTCCTGGTGCGCGCCCTGTCAGGTCGAGCACCCGATGCTGATGCGCCTCGCGCGCGAGCCCGGCATCCGGCTGGTCGGCATCGACTACAAGGATGCGCCGGAGAAGGGCCGCGCCTTCCTCGCCAAGCACGGCCTGCCCTTCCAGGCGGTCGGCTCGGACGTGAGCGGCCGCGTCGGCATCGATCTCGGCGTCTATGGGGTTCCCGAGACCTTCATCATCGGTCCGGACGGGGTGATCCGCGACAAGCTCGTCGGCATCGTGACGCCGGAGAACCTGAAGGACGTCCTGGAGAAGATCCGCCGCGCCGGTCAGGTCGCGTCGGCGCGCTGAGGCACGCTCGTCATTCGGCGGCGCGCGCGGCGAGCCCGGTGACGGCGTCGGCCAGAGCCTCGGGGGCGACCCACGGCACCATGTGGCCGATCCCCGGCAGCAGGACGAGCGTGGCACCCGGAATCGCGCGCGCCAGCGGTTGCGCCTGGGCCTCGGGCCGCACCAGCGGATCCGCATCGCCCGAGACGATCACCGTCGGGACCGACAGGCTCGCATAGCGCGGGCTCATCCGGGCGAGCGCGGCTGGCAGGCCGATCAGATCCTGCAGATTGGCGAGCAACGCGCCGGGCCGGATCACCAGCGGCGCCCGTGCCCGTTCCAGATAGCCCTCCGTCTCGGCCTGGGGCCGGAACGCCTGGCCGGCGGCGCCGCGCAGATAGTAGAGAGCGAGCGGCGGGCCGATCGTGCGGCTGAGGAGCCAGGCTACCGGCGGCTTCGCCGCGAGGCGCCAGTACCAGGGCAGGCTGATCCGCTGCGGGAACGGCAGCGCGACGGGCGAGACGAGGGCCAGGCCCGCGACCTGGTCCGGATGGTCGAGGGCGAGCGCGAGGGCGAGGGCCGATCCCCAGGAATGACCCAGCACGAGCGCCGGCGGCGCCCCCAGCGCGCGCAGCCCCTCGGCGATGCTGCGCGCCTGCACGGCGGGATCCGCGGCCGCGTCTCCGCCGATCCGGTCGCTCCAGCCGAGGCCCGGACGGTCGAAGGCGATCACCCGGAAGCCGCGGGCGGCGAGCGATGCGCCGATCCCCGCCATCGGGTCGGCGGCGTTGGCCGAGGCGCCGTGGATCAGCACGACGGTCGCCCGGGCCCCCTCGGCCGGCCCCTCCTGCAGCGTGGCGAGGCGGCCTCCCGGTACCGCCACGAAGGGGCCGCCCGGCGGATAGGCCGCGCCGACGCGCAGGGTGATGAGGAGCGTCGCGGCAGCGCCGAGCGCGAGGATGGCAAGGGCGATCACGGCCGGTATCCCGGCCAGGATCGCGAGGGCGACGAGGGCAGGCCTCACGGGCGCGCTGCCCGACCGGAGCGGCCCGCGTTCGGCCGGGCGACAGGTGCCGTCACGTCAGGACCTCCGCGGGTTGGCGAGATTGGCCGCGCATGCGGCAGGGCTGGCATGCGCGAGGTAGCGTCCGCGGCGGCGAAGTCAGTGCGACACCCTTTCGCTTGGCCGCCTTCCGCGCCACATGGGGCGCACCACGCAGCGTGAGGGAGAACACGATCCGATGGCGAAGCTCGTCCACAGCATGGTCCGCGTCGGCGATGAGGCGCGATCACTGGACTTTTACCGCCGCGCCTTCGGCCTCACGGTCGCCGACCGGATCGACTTCCCGGACTTCACCCTGATCTATCTGCGCGGCGAGGGCTCGGATTTCGAGCTGGAGCTGACGGTCAACAAGGGCCGCGACAAGCCCTATGAGCTTGGCGACGGCTACGGCCATATCGCCGTCACGGTGGACGACGTCGCCGCAGAGCATGCCCGCTTCAAGGCCGAAGGCCTGACCGCGACCGATCTGAAGGAGCTGAAGCACGGCGACACCCCTCTCGCCCGCTTCTTCTTCGCCACCGACCCCGATGGCTACAAGATCGAGGTCATCCAGCGCGGCGGCCGCTTCCTCTGATCCCAGGTGGCCCTGCCGGGCCGCCAACCCCTTTCCTCACCTGTCAGGACCCGATGACGCGCATCGTCTGCATCCGCCATGGCGAATCGACCTTCAACGCGGCCCATCGCGCCACGGGGCGTGACCCGGGCCATCTCGATGCCCGTCTCACCGAGCGCGGCCAGGGCCAGGCCAGGGCGGCGCGCGAGCGGCTCGCGGCGATCCCCTTCGATTTGGTAGTGACCTCGCCGCTCACGCGGGCGATCGAGACCAGCGCGATCCTGTTCGGCGAGCACCCGTCGGCGCCGCGGGTACTGGTCGAGGTCCTGCACCGGGAATGCCAGGAGAGCAGCTGCGATGTCGGCCGCGCCGCATCCGAGATCGCGCGCGATTTCCCCCATCTCGATGTCGGCCACTTGCCGGAGGTGTGGTGGCACGTCGAGGAGGGCAGCGAGATCGGCGGCTATCCGGTCGAACCGCGCCATCTGTTCGACCGGCGCGTCGCCGGGTTCCGCGAATGGTTGCGGCAGCGGCCCGAGCGCACCATCGCGGTGGTGGGGCACGGCACCTTCTTCTTCCATCTCACCGGAATCTGGCTCGACAACTGCGAGAGCACGGAGCTCGACCTCGCGGCGGGCTCGGCTGCGGCCTGACGCTCAGGCCGGCTGCAGGCCGCGGGCCGCATCGAGGCGGCGGCCCGCGAGCAGGAGATCGATATCCATCGCCTGCCGGCCGATCGCGAGCGCCTCCTCCAGGATGGTGCAGGCTGTCGCCCACGTGCCCGGCAGGAAGGGCGCCGCCCCCTCGGCGATCTCGGCGGCGCAACGCGGATCCGCGCTCGCGCGGATGGCGGCCGTCGCGGTCCGTGCGAGCGCAGCGGCCCGCGCGCCCGCCAGCCAGTGGCGGCGGTGGCTGGCGTCCTCGGCGCGCAGGCCGCCATGCCAGGCAGCCGAGCGGGCGGCGGCGAGCGCGGCGTCCCCCGTCTCGGCCGCCGCGCAGCGTTCCGCGAGCTCGGGCAGGCCGGCGACGCCGCAGAGCGGGCCGAGAATGCGCCGGATGCCCGCCACGGCAAGATGACGGGTGCGTGCGGCCTCGATCTCCGGCCGGTCGGCCGAGCCCGAGAGGCGCAGCACGAAGACCATCAGGCGATGCCGCTCGGCATCGGGCATGGCATCGTTCAATCCGAGCGCGTAGGCCGCGAGCGGATGCGAGAAGCAGGGCGGGCAATCGGCGCTGGAGCGGATCGCTCGGTAGGGCAGACCGGCCGCCACCACCGCCGCCTCGTTGATGCAGGTGCCGCCGTCCGGCCCCGGAAAGGGGTGCGATCCGGCGAGCAGGCGCCAGTTGAGGATATGCCCGAAGCCGTCAGCCATGCCGTCCTCGTCGTCCCGCGGGAGGCCGAGGAGCCTGCCACGGCACGGCGGGCTTGGCGAGGGGCACTCGCAGCCGCGCCCCTCTGCGGGACCTGAGATCCGCGTCGGCTCGCAGCGCTCTCAGGCGCCGCCGATCCCGAGCGCCAGGCCGGTGAGCATGGCGAGGCCCAGAACGAGCACGAAGGCCGCGGCCACGAGCTCGAGCCCGCCCAGGGCGATCTCGCCGGCCCGCCCACGCCCGCCCGCAAGGCGCAGGGCCGCGGTCTTGGCGAAGACCGCGAGGCAGGCGAGCGCCGTGGTGGTGAGCGCGGTGCCGAGCGCCATCGCCAGGACCGCGAGCATGCCGGCCCAGAGCACGCCCTGCGACAGGGCGAAGACCAGGAGCAGCACCGCGCCCGCGCAGGGCCGCGAGCCTGCGGCGAGCACCACGCCCGCGCGCTCGCGCCAGGATTCGGCCCGCGGATCGAGGCGGATATGGGCGCAGTCCGGGCCGCAGGCCGCCGGGTTCGCCGCCGCGAGGCGCCCGGCCTTGCGCCAGGTCACTGCGAGGCCGATCAGCGCCACGAGGGCGAAGCTCGCCGTTTCCACGAGGGTGCCGGCTCGCGACAGCGCCGCGGCCGTGGCGCCGAGGATCAGGCTGCCGATCCCGACGATCGCGATGGCGACGGCAGCCTGCAGCATCGCGGCGGCGAAGCTCAGGGCGCAGCCGCGCCGAAGCGTGCGCTCGCCGGCCACGATGTAGCCTGCGATCACCGCCTTGCCGTGGCCCGGCCCGGCGGCATGGAAGACCCCATAGGCGAAGCCGAGCAGCGCGAGCGGCATCCCGTCGCCGCCCGCCTTCAGCGCCTGGACGGCCGCCTGAAGGCTGCGGGAGAAGCTCGACTGGACGGCGAGCAGCCAGCCGCCGAGGCCCGTCGCGGCTGGCGCGGCCTCGCGGAAGCCGATGCCGAAGGGCGAGCGCGGGGGCGGCGCGACCGCACCTGGCATCACCAGCCAGGACAGGCCGGCGAGCAGAAGCGCAGCGGCCGCGATCGCCCCGGCCATCAGCGCGAGGCGCCGCGCGAGACGGCCGCGCGGCGCCTCAGCCGCCAGCCCGATGCTCACGGACATGCGACGAGAACCCGCTGCGCGTATTGCACGCCGTAATTGGAGGCCGCCGTCAGCGCCTCGAAGAAGGCTTCCGTCATGCCGGGCTTGGCCGCGTCAGCGGTTTTGGGATCGGGCGTCTTCGGCCGGGTGATCGTGGCGGCGCAGCCGGTGGGCGCCCCGGCGAGCCGCGCCGCGTCCGCGCCCTCGGCCAGGCCGAAGGAGACGAAAAAGGTCGGATCGTAGACTTCGAGCGCGACGACGCCGCGTCCCTGCGTCGCCGGCGCCTTCAGGGGCAGCAGGAAGCTCAAGGTCAGCGCGTCGCCCTCCATCGCCATGCGCGGCTCGGTGGGCTCGGCGAAGGTCTGCTCCTTGCCGGCGACCTTGAGCTTCGTGAAGTAGCCGAATTCCGCGAGGTTCTGGGTGTTCTCGGCCGCAAGTCCCGCAAGCTCGTCGGGCGTCAGCTTGCCGTCGCCGTTCTTGTCGAGCCCCTGCGTGACGAAGGCCGAGTAGGCCGCGTCGAACGTCCAGCTGTGACGGATGCCGGTGACCTGACCGGATGCGTAGTCGATCTCGGCCTTCGCGGTGACCCAGACATGCGGGTGGGCCGAGGCGGACGTGGCCGCCAGGACGAGAAGGCCGGCGACGGTGGCGAGGCGGAAGGCGGGCGCGGCGGTCGGCATGGGTCGGACGCTCGCGGGCTCTGGTAAAGGATCGGTGAACGCGCTTGCCCGCTTCATGGGGCGAAAGCGAGGCGTCCCGATCGTCCAGGCCTCGCGACGCGGTCTCGGGGGGAGCCCCGGGACTGCGCTGTCCAATGACCGCTCCTGCGCGCCTTAGAGCCGCGCCCGATCGCGTTGCGACGGGGCACGGCTCCAAGCCATTGTTGTGACGCGCTCTCTTACGCCGAACCGGCATCCATTCCGGCTTAAGACCGCTCTAATGCTGCAGGATCTTCGACAGGAAGGTCTGCGCGCGCTCGGAACGGGGCTTGCCGAAGAAGTCTTCCTTCTGGGCGTCCTCGACGATCTCGCCGCGGTCCATGAAGATGACGCGGTCGGCGACCTTGCGGGCGAAGCCCATCTCGTGGGTCACGACCATCATGGTCATGCCCTCCTTGGCAAGCTCCACCATCACGTCGAGGACCTCGCCGACCATCTCCGGGTCGAGGGCCGAGGTCGGCTCGTCGAACAGCATCACCACCGGGTTCATGGCGAGCGCCCGGGCGATCGCCACGCGCTGCTGCTGGCCGCCCGAGAGCTGCCCCGGGAATTTATGGGCGTGGGCCGAGAGGCCGACGCGGGCCAGCAGGTCGAGGCCGCGCTTCTTCGCGTCCTCGCCGCTGCGCTTCAGGACCTTGCGCTGGGCGATGGTGAGGTTGTCGGTGATCGTGAGGTGCGGGAACAGCTCGAAATGCTGAAACACCATGCCGACCCGCGAGCGGAGCTTCGGCAGGTTGGTCGACTTGTCCAGGACCTTGGTGCCGGCAACCGTGATCTGACCCTTCTGGAAAGGCTCCAGCGCATTCACCGTCTTGATCAAGGTGGACTTGCCCGAACCGGAGGGGCCGCAGACCACCACCACTTCGCCCTTGGAGACGCTGGTGGTGCAATTCGTCAGCACCTGGAAGTCGCCGTACCATTTGCTGACGTTGTCGATGGCGATCATCGTCTCGCCCGTGCGGGTCCCGGGCTGGATCAGGCTTCCCTGCTGCAGACCGTCATCGGTGGGCGCCTGGCCCGCCGGAGCGACGGGATTGGAGGGCGTGGGGGCCGGCATCGGCGTGGAGGTCATGGCACGATCCTCGTTGAAGCTGCGGCTTGCGCGCTCAGCGGATGATGGCGACGCGGGCCTGAAGGCGCCGCACCAGGAACGAAGCGGTCAGGCAGATCGCGAAATAGACGACAGCCGCGAAGAGATACATCTCGACGAGGCGGCCGTCGCGCTGCGCGACCTTCGAGGCGGCGCCGAGGAAGTCGGTCAGCGACAGCACGTAGACGAGCGAGGTGTCCTGAAAGAGCACGATCGTCTGCGTCAGCAGCAGCGGCAACATGTTGCGGAAGGCCTGGGGCAGGACGACGTTCTGCATCGCCTGCCAGTAGTTCATGCCAAGCGCCGAGGCCGCAGCCGTCTGCCCCTTGGGGATCGACTGGATGCCTGCGCGCATGATCTCGGAGAAGTAGGCCGCCTCGAACAGCGTGAAGGTGATCAAAGCCGAGGGGAATGCTCCGACCTGGATCGGATTCGAAGCGCCGGTCACGTAGGCGCCGATATAGGGAACCAGGAAGTAGAACCAGAAGATCACCAGCACGAGCGGCAGCGAGCGCATCAGCTCGACATAGACCTTGGCGATGTGCTTGAGGCCCGGCACGCCCGAGAGACGCGCCATGGCAATGAGTGTTCCCAGTACGATGCCCATGCCCGCCGCCATGGCGGTGAGCGAGACGGTGAACACCATGCCCTGCCCGAACAGGTAGGGCAGTGACGAGACGATGACGCTGAAGTCGAAGTTCGAAAGCATCAGCGCTGCCCCGGGATCGTCACGGCGCGCTCGATGAACGAGGCCGCCGTGATCACGACGATGTTGATGAGGACATAAAGGAGCGTGGCGGCCGTGAAGGCCTCGAACACCTGGAAGGAGAATTCCTGCATCGAGCGCGCGCGGGCGGTGAGCTCGAGGAGGCCGATGGTGAGCGCCACCGACGTGTTCTTGAGGTTGTTCAGGAATTCGGAGGTGAGCGGGGGCAGGATGATCCGATAGGCGTTCGGCAGCAGCACGTAGCGGTAGGTCTGGGTGACGGTGAAGCCCATCGCGGTGCCGGCCATGCGCTGCCCGCGCGGAAGTGACTGGATGCCGGCACGGACCTGCTCGGCCACGCGCGAGGCCGTGAAGAAGCCGAGGCAGACCACGCCCGTGTAGAACGGTGCGTTCGGCAGCTGCTTCAGCCAATTCCCCCAGGACGTCGGAAGGACTTCCGGCAGGACGAAGTACCAGAGGAACATCTGGACCAGCAGCGGAATGTTGCGGAACAGCTCGACATAAGCGGTGCCGACTGCGTTTGCCGCCTTGTTCGGCAGGGTGCGCAGGACGCCGATCACCGAGCCGAGACAGAAGGCCATCACCCAGGAACACAACGCGGTGGCGATGGTCCAGAGAAGCCCGGAGAGCAGCATGTCGGCATAGGTGCCGGCGCCTTCAGGCGAGGGCTCGAAGAAGATGCCCCAGTTCCAATTGTAGTTCATTGATTCGAGACTTCGCCGAGTCCGGGCCGAGGGAGGTTCAGCTCAGTCGAGCAGATCGCGTGCGGATGCGCCGCTGGAAACCGCTCGATGGGCCTGTTTCTGCACAGGAACCTCGCGTGGGACTCGCAAGCCCCACGCGAGGCGCAACGCCGGATCAGTAGACAGCCGGATCCGGGCTGTCGCTCGGGGTCTTGAACTGCTTCTCCATCGCCTCGGTCATCGGCAGCTTCAGATTGATGCCCCGCGGCGGGATCTCCTTGGTGAACCACTTGTCGTAGAGCGCCTTGCCCTCAGGGCTGGTGTAGAGCGCCTTCGTCGCCGCGTCGGCGACGGCCTTGAAGGGCGCGTCATCCTTGCGCAGCATGATGCCGTAGGGCTCGGGCTTGGAGAGCGCCTCGGTCGAGATCGCGTAGGCGTCAGGCGTCTTCGAGCTGGCGGCGAGCGAGGCGAGCAGCACGTCGTCCATCACGAAGGCGGCGGCCCGCCCGGTCTCGACCATCAGGAAGGCCTCGGCATGGTCCTTGGCCGGGAGAATGGTGAGGCCGAGTTTGCGCTCGGTGTTCGCCTCGTTGATCTGCTTGATGTTGGTGGTTCCGGAGGTCGAGACGACGGTCTTGCCCTTCAGATCCTCGATGGTCTTGAGGTTCGCGTCCTTCTTGGCGACGTAGCGGGTCGCCGTGAGGAAGTGAGAATTCGTGAACGTCGCCTGCTTCTGGCGCTCGGCGTTGTTCGTCGTCGAGCCGCACTCGAGATCGATCGTGCCGTTGGCGATCAGCGGGATGCGGGTCGCGGAGGTGACCGGGTTGAGCTTCACCTCCATCTTGTCGAGCTTGAGATGCGCCTTCACCGCCTCGGCAATCTTGTAGCAGATGTCCATCGCATATCCGACCGGCTTCTGGTTCCCGTCGAGGTAGGAGAAGGGCACCGAGGAATCGCGGTAGCCGATGGTGATGGCGCCGGTGTCCTTCACCTTCTTGAGCGTTCCGGTGAGTTCCTCGGCCTGGACTGAGCCGGCGAACAGGGATGCGCCGAGGGCGAGGCCGAGTGCCACTCCGCGACGATCGAATTGAAACTGCATCAGAACGAAACTCCCAATCATGCCGAGCGGGCGTCGGCGTGCGCCAAAGGCGCGCCCGGCGTGCAGGCGCGCCTTTGCAATGATGGTGCCGGTTTGCGGGGTTGGATCACGGAGATGCGAGCCGACCGGGCTGCCGCGCAGGGACGATGCAGGCCATATTCGACCCGGTGGTCGGGCGTGCTGCCGCGGCGAAGGCCGGATCTGCCCAGGTTATCCACTCTGATCGTCCGCCCACGGCGCCGAGCCGGGCGAGTTCGCCCGTGCCGCGTGCATCTTGCACATTCCTTGTGCGTCCGCACCGGGTTTCCGGTGCGGCCGGAGAGACGTTCCACGGGCGATGTAGCGGCTGGATGCGAACGGGGCCGCCCCGCGCATGCGCGGACCGGCCCCCATTCGCTCGGCTTGTTCCGCGACCGGCTACTGGGTCACCTCGTTGCCGGTGTAGTCCACCGTGCCCTTGTCGTTCTTTTTCCAGGTATACATCACGTAGTCGGGCTTGGTGATGTCGCCCTTCTTGTCGAACGAGATCGGCCCGAGCACCGTGGTGAACGGCTTGCCCTCGCGCATGAAGGCGGCGACCTTCTTCGGATCGGCCGAGCCCGCGCCCTCGATCGCCTGCTTGAAGATCTGCACCGCGGCGTAGGCGTAGAGGGTGTAGGCTTCGGGATCGATGCCCTTGGCCTTGAAGGCGGCGACCGCGTCCTTGGCGTTCGGATTCTTGCGGGCGTCCGGCGGGAACGTGGTCAGCGTTCCCTCGGCACCGGGACCTGCGATGGCGACTAACTCCTTGTCGACCATACCGTCGCCGCCCATCATCGGCGCCTTCAGACCCTGATCCCGCATCTGCCTGATGATCAGGCCGGCCTCGGTGTAGTAGCCACCGAAATAGACCACGTCGATGCCGTTCTGCTTCAGCTTGGAGACAAGCGCCGAGTAGTCCTTCTCACCCGGGTTGATGCCCTCATAGAGGGTTTCCTTGCCGCCCTTGGCCTTGAAGGCCTTCAGTGTCTCATCGGCCAAGCCCTTCCCGTAGGGGGTCTTGTCATGAATGATCGCGACCTTCTTCCCCTTGAAGTTCTTCACTAGGTAGTCGCCCGCCACCGCGCCCTGCTGGTCGTCGCGGCCGCAGGTGCGGAACACGTTCCACAGGCCGCGCTCGGTGAACTTCACGTTGGTCGAGGCCGGCGTGATCTCGACGATGCCGGCATCGGCGTAGACGTCGGAGGCCGGGATCGACACGCCCGAGTTGAAGTGGCCCACCACGAACTTCACGCCATCCGAGGCGAACTTGTTCGCCACCGAGACGCCCTGTTTCGGGTCGGAAGCGTCGTCGCCCGACGAGAACTCGACCTTCTGGCCCTTGATGCCACCCGCCTTGTTGATGTCCTCGACGGCCTGGGAGACTCCGTTCTTGAGCTGGGCGCCGAAGGCGGCGCTGTTGCCCGTAATCGGACCACCCACCGCGACCTTCACCTGCGCCTGGGCGCCCGAGGCCAGGAGGCCGAGCGCGAGGCCCGCCAATAGTACTGCTCTCATCCCGGTCGTCTCCTTCGCTACTCACGATCCTTGCGCGGAATCAGTCGGCGCAAGGCGTTCCGGATCGGATCATGGCCGCTGCTGCTCGGCACCGGAAGGGCGCTCGCGCCAAGTCAGCGGTGAGGTCTTCTCGTAGAGCCAACGGTACTGCGTGGTCATCTGCCGGGTTCGGGTCGCCCGGAAGCCGAGCGCGCCGATCAGCATCACCACGGCGGCGTCCGCGAGATAGTATTGCGCCGAGAGAAGCGTGCCCTCGAACAGGGCGAAATGGATGAAGCGCACCGCCGCCGCGACGAGGAGCAGCGAGAGCGCCGCTTGCCAGAAGGGGCGCCAGGCCCGCGCGACGGCGCGCGCCGCCATCCAGCCGGCCCAGCCGCCCATCACGAGGGTGACGAGGAGGAAGAGCCAGACTGAAGGCTCTTCGTAGACGATGCCCTGCATGGTCAGGCTCCCGCAGCGACACCATGGCCGCCCTCGAGATAGGCGGATTTCACCGCGGGATCGTCGAGGAGCTGGCGGCCGGTCCCGCTCATCGTGACGCGTCCGTTCACCAGCACGTAGCCGCGATGGGCGAGCTTGAGCGCGTGATAGGCGTTCTGCTCCACGAGGAAGATCGTCATCCCGTCCTGGCGGTTGAGATCGCGGATCGCGTCGAAGATGCCCTTCACCACGAGAGGCGCGAGGCCGAGAGAGGGCTCGTCAAGGAGAAGGAGGCGCGGCCGGCTCATCAGGGCGCGCCCGATTGCCAGCATCTGCTGCTCGCCGCCCGACATGGTGCCGGCCCGCTGCTGAAGGCGCTCCTTGAGTCGCGGGAACAGGGCGCAGACACGCTCCAGGTCCCCGGCGAAGTGGCGGCCGCCGTGTAGGCTGGCGCCCATCTGGAGATTTTCGAACACGCTCATGCGGGGAAACACCCGCCGGCCTTCCGGCGACTGGGCGAGGCCGAGGCGGGCGATGGCGTGGGTCGGCAGGCGCGTGATGTCCTGGCCGGCATAGACGACGGACCCCGTCCGGGCCTGGGGCGCGCCGAAAATCGTCATCATCAGGGTCGACTTGCCGGCCCCGTTGGCGCCGATCAGCGTGACGATCTCGCCCTCGCCAACCTCAAGATCGACGCCCCGGAGGGCGGCGACGCTGCCGTAATAGGTCGAGACGTCGCGAATCGCGAGGAGCGGCGCCGTGGCCGCGGCCTGGCGGGCGCGAGTCTCCTCCACGAGCACGTTGATGCCGGCGACGCTCATGCTCCGGCCTCCCCATGACTTATGCCGACCTCAGCCTCGACGCGCTCGACCTCCTCGTCCTCGACGCCAAGATAGGCGGCGACGACCTTGGGATCGGCGCGGACCTGGTCGGGCGTGCCGTCGGCGATCTTGCACCCGTAATCGAGCACCACGACATGGTCGGAGATCTGCATCACCACCGACATGTCGTGCTCGATGAGGAGCACGGAGGTGTGGTGCGCGTCGCGGATGTAGCGCAGAAGCGCGTTGAGCTCGGCGCTCTCGCGCGGGTTGAGGCCGGCGGCTGGCTCGTCCAGGCAGAGGAGCACCGGATCGGTGCACATGGCGCGAGCGATTTCAAGGCGTCGCTGCGCGCCGTACGGGAGCGCGCCGGCAGGATCGTCGGCGCGATCCATGAGGCCGATGCGGTCGAGCCAGCCCTTCGCCGTGTCGATCGCTGCCGTCTCGGCCGAGCGGTAGCCCGCGAGCCCGAGAAGCCCGAGCACGGTGAAGCCGGAGGCGCGCATCAGCGGCTTGTGCTGGGCGACGAGCAGGTTCTCCAGCACGGTCATGCCTGGGAACAGGCGGATGTTCTGGAAGGTGCGCGCCACGCGCGCCGTGCGGTTCACCGCGAAGTTCGGCAGCCGCTCGAGGAGATGCACGGTGCCGTCCGCATGCGCCAGGCGCAGCATCCCCTCGGTCGGCTTGTAGAAGCCGGTGATGCAATTGAAGACCGTGGTCTTGCCGGCGCCGTTCGGGCCGATCAGCGCGGTGATGTCGCCGGCCCTCGCCTCGAAGGAGAGGTCGTTCACCGCGGTGAGGCCGCCGAAGCGCATGGTGAGGTGGACGACGGAGAGGACCGCGTCGCGGCCGACGGCGATCCTCTCGGCGGTCTTCGGGTTCGCGGGGGTCAGGACCGTCATGCCGTTCTAGCCGTGTCCTTCGCTGACATGGGCGCCCGATATGGCGCGGCGCTCCCCCAGCGACACGGAGGGCACGCGCACCGAGATCAGGCCCCGCGGGCGCCAGACCATCATCGCGACCATGGCGAGGCCGAACAGGAGCAGGCGGTACTCGTTCGGGTCGAACCCCTCGCCGAAGACGGCGCTCAGGAAGCCGAGATTGCGCAGCAGCTCCGGTCCGCCGACCATGGCGACGGCCGCGATCGCGACGCCGACCTGGCTGCCCATACCGCCGAGCACCACGATCGCCAGGATGATCGCGCTCTCGAGGAATGTGAAGCTCTCCGGGCTGATGAAGCCCTGGCGCACCGAGAAGAACGAGCCGGCGAAGCCTGCGAAGGCCGCGCCGAGGGCGAAGGCCGTGAGCTTCGTCGTGGTGGTGTCGATGCCGAGGGAGCGGCAGGCGATCTCGTCCTCGCGCAGGGCCTCCCAGGCACGGCCGATCGGCATGCGCCGCAGGCGCAACGTCGCGAAGTTGGTGAGCAGCGCGAGCCCCAGGATCAGGTAGTAGAGGAACACCACCCGGTGCATGGAATCGAACTCCAGCCCGAAGCGCGCCGCGAAGCCGTCCTCGTCCGCCGAGAACGGGATGCCGAAGAAGCTGGCGCGGGGGATCGAGGAGATGCCGGCCGCGCCGCCGGTCAGGTCGGTCCAGTTGATCAGGACGAGGCGGATGATCTCGCCGAAGGCCAGCGTCACGATGGCGAGGTAGTCGCCGCGCAGGCGCAGCACCGGAAAGCCCAGCACCATGCCCCAGGCCGCCGCGAACAGGCCGGCCAGCGGCAGGCACACCCAGAAGGACAGGCCGAAGGTGGTGGAGAGCAGCGCGTAGCAATAGGCGCCGACCGCGTAGAAGGCGACGTAGCCGAGGTCGAGCAGGCCCGCCAGGCCGACGACGATGTTCAGGCCCCAGCCGAGCATCACGTAGGTGAGGATCAGGATGCCGAGATCGATCCAGTAGCGCGCCGGACCGAGGCCTCCGCTCGCGAGGGAGGCGATCACCGGCAGGGTGAGGGCGATGCCGAGGAAGGCGTAGAGGCCGAAGGTCGACACGCGCTGGCCGGCATCGGGCTCGCCCTGGACCGCCTCGGTGGCCTGGGCCGGCGACGGCGTCAGGGCGCGGCGCGCGTCGCGGCGGGCGAGGATCAGGCGCTGGACCACCCGCAGGACGAAGATCGCGGCGCAGAAGGCCGCCACCAGCGGCCAGCGCGGCGTCAGTTCGAGCCCGGTCGGGCCCGCATTGGTGCGGTAGGCGACGATCGGGATGCAGAGGCCGAAGGCGACGAGGGCGTAGAGGCCGGCATCCCGCAGGATGTCCGGCAGGCTGGAGGTGCGCGCGTCCGCCATCAGACCTTCTCGACCTCGGCGCGGCCCAGGATCCCCGAGGGCATGAAGATCAGCACGATGGCGAGAATCGAGAAAGCGGCCACGTCCTTGTACTCGATCGAGAAATAGGCCGACCAGAACACCTCGATCAGGCCGATGATCAGACCGCCGAGCACGGCGCCCGGCAGCGAGCCGATACCGCCGAGCACGGCCGCGGTGAAGGCCTTCACGCCGGGGACGAAGCCGTCCGAGAACGAGACCACGCCGTAATAGAGCAGGTAGAGCACGCCGGCGACCGCTGCGAGCGCCGCGCCCAGCACGAAGGTCAGCGAGATGGTGCGGTCCACGTCGATGCCGAGCAGCGCGGCCATCTTGCGGTCCTGCTCGCAGGCGCGTTGCGCCCGGCCGAACGGGGTGCGCTGGACGAGGTACCAGAAGCCGGTGAGCAGCACGGCCGTCACCGTCATGATCAGCACCTGCTTGTAGGACAGGAAGACGGTGTAGCCCTCGCTCTGCATCAGCGCGATGCCGCCCTCCAGCATCGGCGGCGTCGACTTGTTGCGCGCGCCCTGCGTCACCTGCACGAAGTTCGACAGGAAGATCGAGACGCCGATGGCCGAGATCAGCGGGGCCAGACGGAACGAGCCGCGCAGGGGCCGGTAGGCCACCCGCTCGATCGCCCAGCCCCAGAGCGCGGTCAGCGCCATCGCCAGCACGAGCACGATCAGCAGGGCGAGCGCCACGGAGCTGATCCCGAGCCAGGCCGTCAGGATCAGGAACGCGATCAGCGCGATGAAGCTCGACACCATGAAGACGTCGCCGTGGGCGAAGTTCACCATGCCGATGATGCCGAACACCATCGTGTAGCCGATGGCGATCAGGCCGTAGATCGAGCCGAGCGTGAGCCCGTTGATGAGCTGTTGAAGGAAGACGTCCATCGCGGTCCCGTGATGCCTCGCCGCCGTTCAGCAAGTCCCGTACCGCACTGCCGCGCTTGCCGCCAGCCGGGTTCGGTGACGGCTGCTCCCGTCTGACGCCACGTACCGTGCGCGCAGCTTTACGAACAGAACAGGCAAATCATCCCGCACGCCCGGCAAAATCCCTTGCCAGTGGCGCGGAAGATGCGTCAGCCTTCGCATCACAGATTAAGCCTGTGGGCGGAGGAGACGGCGCATGGCAGGGTCACGCCTCACCACGATGATCTTCATCGGCATGTTGCTCGGCATCGTCGTCGGCTACCTCTGCAGCATCACCTGGCCGAATCCGCAGACGGCCAAGGAGATCGCGGGGTATATCTCGCTGGTCAGCGACATCTTCCTGCGGCTGATCAAGATGATCATCGCGCCCCTGGTGTTCTCGACGCTGGTCGTCGGTATCGCCCACATGGGTGATACCGCCTCGGTCGGCCGCGTCGGCGGCAAGGCTCTGCTCTGGTTCGTCGCGGCCTCGTTCTGCTCGCTGATGCTGGGGCTGATTCTCGTGAACCTGCTCCAGCCCGGCCACAACCTGAACCTGCCCTTGCCGGAGGCCGGGGCGGGCACGGGCCTCAAGGCGGCCTCGCTCTCGCTGAAGGAGTTCGTCACGCATCTGGTGCCCAAGAGCGCCGTCGAGGCGATGGCCAACAACGAGATCCTGCAGATCGTGGTGTTCTCGATCTTCTTCGGCGTGGCGCTCGCCGCCCTCGGCGAGAAGGGGCACGCCCTCGCCCACGGCATCGAAGCCCTCGCCGACGTGATGCTGAAGGTCACGGGCTACGTGATGCTGTTCGCGCCGCTCGCCGTCTTCGCGGCCATCGCCGCGACGATCACCACGCAGGGCATCGGCGTGATCGTCACCTATACCAAGTTCATGCTGGAATTCTACGCGAGCCTCGCGGTGCTGTGGTGCCTGCTGCTCTTCGCGGGCTTCCTGCTCGTCGGCTCCGGCGGCATCCGGCGGCTCGTCAACCTGATCAAGGAGCCCTTCGTGCTCGCCTTCTCGACCGCGTCGAGCGAGGCGGCTTATCCGAAGACCCTGTCGAACCTCGAACAGTTCGGCGTGCCCAACCGCATCACCTCGTTCGTGCTGCCGATGGGCTACTCGTTCAACCTCGACGGCTCGATGATGTACTGCACCTTCGCGGTGATGTTCATCGCCCAGGCCTACAACATCCCGCTCACCTGGGGGCAGCAGCTCACCATGCTGCTTCTCCTGATGGTGACCTCGAAGGGCATGGCGGGCGTGCCGCGCGCCTCCCTGGTGGTGATCTCGGCGACGCTCTCGCAGTTCAACATCCCCGAGGCGGGGCTGCTGCTCATCATCGGCATCGACCAGTTCCTCGACATGGGCCGCTCGGCCACGAACGTCCTCGGCAACAGCGTCGCGACGGTCGCGGTCGCCAAATGGGAGGGCCAGCTCGCGACGGAGGACCAGAGGCTCGACCGGGACGTCAGCCCCCTGCCCTCTCCGGCGGAATGAGGCGGGCCATGTCGGTGCGCCGGCTCGCCGTCGCCTTCGGGCTCGTCCTCCTCGCCCTGCCCCTGCCGGCCCAGGCCGTCGAGGTCCTCACCGGCGCGCTGAAGGCGATCGCCGAACGCGGCGAGGTGGTGATCGGCTACCGCGAGACATCGGTGCCCTTCTCCTTCCTCGATCGCGGACGGCCGGTGGGCTATGCGATCGACCTCTGCGGCGAGATCGTGGACGAGATCGGCCGCGCCACCGGCCGGTCCGACCTGCGCGTGCGCTACGAGCGGGTGACACCCGATACCCGGATCGAGGCGGTGAAAGCGGGCCGGATCGACCTCGAATGCGGCTCGACCACCGCCAATGCCGAGCGCCGGCGCAGCGTCGCCTTCTCGCCCGTCACCTATGTCAGCGCGACGACGCTGCTGGTGCCGCGCGACTCCGACATCCGCTCCTACCGGGATCTCGGCGGCCGCAGGGTGGTGGTGACCTCGGGCACGACCAACGAGGCGGCCCTGCGCGGCCTCGTCGCCAAGCTGAAGCTCCAGACCGAGATCCTGACGGCGCCCGATCACGCCGCCGCCTTCGCGATGGTGAAGGAGGGCCGTGCCGACGCCTTCGCCACCGACGACGTGCTGCTCTACGGGCTCATCGCCGATGCGGGCGCCGAGGGCGGGCGCTTCACGGTCCTGCCGGACAAGCTCTCCTTCGAGCCCTACGGCATCATGTTCCGCAAGGACGACCCCGACCTCGCCGCGACCGTGAACGCGGCCTTCGTGCGGCTGGCCGAATCGCGCGAGCTGCGCTGGATCTACGAGCGCTGGTTCCTCAAGCGCCTGCCGAACGGGGAGCGCCTCAACGTGCCGATGTCGAGTGAATTGCGCACCAGTTTCCAGCTGATCGGTCTGGAGGACTGATCAAAAAAGCGCCCGCCGGGCTGAGACCGCGGCGGGCGGAGGGGTCGAGAAGCGAAGAATACCCTCGTTGCCATGAACGGGCGGAGAGGAAGACTTCATCCGTCCGCGCGTTTCGAAATCGCGCCGCTCACGGCCGATGCGGATGCCGAAGATCACCTCGTCGGGCAGCACACACGTCCTCTCCTCTCTGCGGTCTGCCGGATTCAAACGGTCCCGTTGATCGAACCGGACCGCCGCGGATCCCCTCACCCCGCTTGCGGGGAGAGGGCTCAGCCGACCTCGTCGTCGGCTGAGCGAGGCGGCAGCCGAAGGTGAGGGGGCTTGAACGGAGGTGTCTCTTCCGGAATCACCCCCTCACCGCCGCTTCGGCTTCGCCTCTCGCTTCCCACAGGGACGACAAGGTCCCCGTGGGCCTCTCCCCGCCCGGCGGGGAGAGGGGGCGCGTCGCGCCTGATGGGAGGCGGGGCGTGATCCGTGCCGATCTGTGAATTCCTGTGGCCGCTGGTTGGCGCAAGGCCTGCAGGCATTCCCGTCTGGGCCGTCCGGCCGCCCCTCACCCGCGCAGCACCTTGCCCGGATTCATGATCCCCAGCGGGTCGAAGGCCTGTTTCAGGCTGCGCATGAGTGCGACCGCCTCGGGGCCGTGCTCCGCTTCGAGATAGCGGATCTTCTTCTGCCCGATGCCGTGCTCGCCGGTGCAGGTGCCGTCCATGGCGAGCGCCCGGGCGACCAGGCGGTCGACGAAGCCGGCGACGCGCGCCACCTCCTCCGGATCGTCCACATCGACCACCGGCTGGACGTGGAAATTGCCGTCGCCGACATGTCCGACGATCGGCGCGACGAGGCCGGTCTCCAGGATGTCGCGCTTGGTCTCGGCGACGCATTCGGCGAGCCGCGAGATCGGAACGCAGACATCGGTCGCCACCGCCCGCCCGCCCGGCCGCAGGGCGAGCGCGGCCCAGTAGGCATCGTGCCGGGCCTGCCAGAGGCGGTTCCGCGCCTCCGTCTCCGTCGCCCAGCTGAAGGGGCCGGCACCCTCCCCCGCCGCGATCTCGCCGAAACGGGCGGCCTGCTCGCGCACGGAGGCGTCGGTGCCGTGGAACTCGAGCAGCAGGAGCGGCGTCTCGGGCAGGGAGAGCTTCGAATAGGCGTTGCAGGCGCGAACCTGCATCTCGTCCAGAAGCTCGATCCGCGCGACCGGGATGCCGGTCTGAATGGTCAGGATGACGGCGTCGCAGGCCGCCTTCACGCTCGGGAAGGAGCAGATGCCGGCCGAGATCGCCTCCGGGATGCCGGAGAGGCGCAGCGTCAGCTCCGTGATCAGGCCGAGCGTGCCCTCCGAGCCGACGAGGAGACGGGTCAGGTCGTAGCCGGCGGCCGATTTCCGGGCGCGGCTCCCGGTGCGGACGATCTCGCCGTTCGGCGTCACCGCGGTGAGCGCCAGCACCGCGTCGCGCATGGTGCCGTAGCGGACGGCGTTGGTGCCCGAGGCCCGCGTCGCGGCCATGCCGCCGAAGGAGGCGTCCGCACCCGGATCGATCGGGAAGAACAGGCCCTGGTCGCGCAGGGCGACGTTCAGCGCCTTGCGGGTGAGGCCGGCCTCCACAACGCAGTCGAGATCCTCGGCGTTGACCGCGAGGATCCGGTTCATGCCGGACAGGTCGACGCTGACGCCCCCGAACGGCGCGTTGACGTGGCCCTCCAGCGACGAGCCGGTGCCGAAGGGGATGACCGGGACGCGGTGCTCGGCGCAGAGGCGCATCACCGCCTGCACCTCCGCGGTGGAGGTCGCGAAGACCACCGCATCCGGCGGCTGGCTCGGCGCCCAGGTGAGCGTGCTCGCGTGCTGCTCGCGCACCGCCTGGCCGGTGGAGAGCCGGTCGCCGAAGCGGTCGCGCAGGCCCGAGACCACAGCCGCGACGGCGTCGCTACCGGGTGCGGTCAGCGGAGGCGTGGCTGTGGCTTGCATCGGAGGATCGGGTCTCGCCTGTGAGCAGGCAGGCCATAGCTCGTCCGACGCGTGCCGGCAAAGCAGCGTGGAGCCGCACGCGGCCAGGGCGGCGCTCATCCCGGCCGGGTCTCTGTGCCGCGTTGCGGGAGCCTTTCGCGGCGCCGCGCATTCGGACCCGATGACAGGTCGGACGACGGGTGGACGACATGCAGGACGATGCGGGGCGCCGCGCCTATCTGAGACGCGACAGACGCCAGTCGATCCAGACCGTCGGTGTGGTGGCCGCGCTGATCCTGTTCATCTGCGTGGTCTTCGGCGGCCTGTTCGGCGCGGCGCAGTTCCTGGGATAGGGCGTGGTCCGCGGCGGGGGCGATCGTCCCCGCCGCCGTCACGCCCGGCTCAGGCCCCGAACCGCTGGAAGGTCGGGAAGCTGCGCGACATCAGGCTGCCGGTATCGGCGCGATGGCCCATGAACTTCTCGAGCATCTGCTGGGTGGCGAGACGGCCCTGGCCGGCGCCGTCCCGCCAGGGCAGGCCCTCGGCCAGCCTGAAGACCTGGGCCGCGGCCAGCGTGGTCTGGCGGCAGCGCAGCAGGCGCACGCCCTTGCCGCGGGTCAGCTCCGACAGCTCCGTGACCGGGAAGACCAGCAGGAGCTTGTCCGCGCTGCAGACCGCCACGTGGTCGCCCTCGGCCGGCACCAGGAGCGCCGCCGTCGCGTCCCCGTCGAGGCCGAGCACGCCCTTGCCCTTGCGCGTGTTGGCGACGAGCGCGTCGGCCGGGGCGATGAAGCCGCGCCCGTCCGACCCCGCGATGAGGAGCTTGCTCTCGGGCCTGTAGGGGAGCGCGGCCACCACCTCGGTGCCGTCGTCGAGATCGACCATCAGCCGGACCGGGTCGCCGAAGCCGCGCCCGCCCGGCAGCTTCGCGGCCTCGATGGTGAAGACCTTGCCGTTCGAGGCGAGCAGCAGGATCTTGGCCGTGGTCTCGCTCGGGAAGGCGATCTTGAGCGCGTCGTCGCCCTTGAAGGCGACGCCCGAGAGGTCGGCCACGTGGCCCTTCAACGCGCGGATCCAGCCCTTCTCCGAGACGATCACGGTGATCGGCTCGCGCTCGACCAGCGCCGCCGTGAAGTCGACGCCCGCGGTGTCGGGCGGGTTCTCGAGCGTGGTGCGGCGGCGGCCGAGCTTGGTCTCGGGGCCGAAGGTCTTCTTCACGGCGCGGATCTGGGCCTGCACCGTCTTCCACTGCTTCTCGTCCGAGCCGAGCAGGTCCTCGATCTCCGCCTTCTCGGCGGTGAGCGCCTCGAACTCGCGCTTCAGTTCCATCTCCTCCAGCTTGCGCAGGGAGCGGAGCCGCGTGTCGAGGATGGCGTTGGCCTGGATCTCGGTCAGCGTGAAGCGGGCGATGAGCGCGGCCTTGGGCTCGTCCTCCTCGCGGATGATGCGGATGACCTCGTCGAGATCGAGATAGACGATCAGCAGGCCGCCCAGGATCTCCAGGCGCCGCTCGATCTGGCCGAGGCGGAAGCGCGAGCGCCGCTGCAGCACCACGCGGCGATGGTCGACCCACTGCCTCAGGCACTCGGCGAGGCCGATCACCCGCGGCACGAGGCCGTCGACCAGCACGTTGAGGTTCAGCGGGATGCGCGCCTCGAGCTCGGTCAGCCGGAACAGCGATTCCATCAGGATGACCGGATCGACGCTGCGCGAGCGCGGCTCGAGCACGACGCGGACGTCCTCGGCCGATTCGTCACGCACGTCGGCGAGCAGCGGCAGCTTCTTCTCCTGCAGCAGCTCGGCCATCTTCTCGATGAGCCGGCTCTTCGGCACGCCGTAGGGAATCTCGGTGACGACGATGTTCCAGGTGCCGCGGCCGAGCTCCTCCTTGGTCCAGCGGGCGCGCACGCGGAAGGCGCCGCGGCCGGTGCGGTAGGCCTCGGCGATGCTCTCGGCCGAATCCACGAGGATGCCGCCGGTCGGGAAATCCGGACCCTGCACGAACCGGCCGAGCTGGGCCGAGGTCGCCTCCGGATGGCTGATCAGATAGAGCGCCGCGTCGCACAGCTCGGCCGCGTTGTGCGGCGGGATCGAGGTCGCCATGCCGACCGCGATGCCCTGGCTGCCATTGGCCAGGAGGTTCGGGAAGGCCGCCGGCAGCACGACCGGCTCCTCCTTCTCGCCGTTGTAGGAGGGCCGGAAATCGACCGTGTCCTCGTCGATCCCGTCGAGGAGCAGGCGCGCCACCTCGGTCAGCCGCGCCTCGGTGTAGCGGTAGGCCGCCGGGCCGTCGCCGTCGATATTGCCGAAATTGCCCTGGCCATCGACCAGCGGATAGCGCTGGGCGAAATCCTGGCTGAGCCGCACCAGCGCGTCGTAGATCGCCTGGTCGCCGTGCGGGTGGAAGTCGCCCATCACGTCGCCGACGATCTTGGCGCATTTCTTGTGCGCCGTGTTCGGGTCGAGCCGCAGCAGGCGCATGCCGTAGAGGATGCGCCGATGCACGGGCTTCAGGCCGTCGCGCGCGTCCGGGAGGGCCCGGTGCATGATCGTGGAGAGCGCGTAGGCGAGATAGCGCTCTTCCAGCGCGGATTTCAGCTCGACGCTCTCGATGCCGTCGCCGGACGGCGGCTCGAAGGGCTGGCCCATGACGGCTCCGTTCATTCCTCTCGTTGCAGGGCATCCGGCGCGGTGCCGGCGACCCTGCGCCCGGCGGACGATCGCCGCCCGGCAGGCGCGGGCGCGGATCGCACCGGGCGCGGCTCAGCGCGCTCCGCCGCCGGGTCGGAACATAACACGAACATCCTCAGCCATCACGCTGGCTGAGTGCGACGAATCGTGCCCGTTCCTCCGGCACCGGCAGGGCCCGCGGGCCCCAGATGTGCTGATTGAGGAAATAGCCCGTCAAGGTAAACCCCTTGGTAACGTCGTCCGGTCCGAGCCCCTCGCCCCGGAGGAAGCCCGGCAGCGGCAGCAGCCGGTCGCGATAGGGCTCGCCCGCCGAGGCGCTGACGGCGCGCCCGGAGCGCGGCGACACGTAGATCAGGGCATCGTTCGTGCCGGTCGCCGCGCAGGCCCCGAGATCGAGGCCGAAGCCGAGTTCGGCCAGGACGGCGAGTTCGAACCGCACCATCAGCGGCGGGGCGATGTGCGGATCGTCCAGCCGCTCGATCAGGATGCAGGCCGCCTCGTAGAGTTCGGGATGGGGATCGCGCTCGGGCAGGAGCCTGAGCAGCCCCGCCATGTGCGTGACGCCGTAGAGGGCAAGCGAGGAGCCGATCAGCCGCGACACCACCGATTCCACCGGCTCGACCGCGTAGGAGCCGAGACTCTCGTCGAGCCGCGCCCGCCAGGTCAGGCGCACGCGGTTGCCCGGTTGCAGCACGGGCTGCATGCGGCGCGAGCGGCCGCCATGGACGAGGCCGAGATGGCGTCCATGCGCGCGGGTCATCGACTCCAGGACGGTGCCGGTCTCCCCGTGCCGACGCACGCCCAGAACGATGCCCTCGTCGATCCACTGCATGGGGCAGAGATAGTCGTTCCGCGCGCATTCCGGGAGCGCGGTTCGAGCCCCGAATTCGGTTCAGCCGGTGCCGGTTGCGGCCTATACTCCCAGCATCGGAGGAGAATCGGATGCCGGTTCGGATCGCGTGCTGCGCTGTCGTGGTGGCTCTCGGCCTCGGCGGCTGCATGGCGCGCCGAACGCAGCTGGACACGGCGCTGTCAGCGGACGCTGGAAGCCTGCGCGCGCGCATCGCCCGCGTGGCGCTCGACCGGGTGGAGTTCGGCTCGGTCTCGCTGATCCCGGTGCGGTTCGAGCACAGCCGGATCAGCGGCCCGTTCGAGGATGGCGGCCGCACGCTCTACTGTGTCTCGACCCACATGAAGGGCCGCACCTTCGGCAAGGCCGAGCGGCCGAAGATCGTGGTGCAGGAGGACAAGGCGGCGGGCCGGCTCCGCGTCATCGAGGACGACGAGGTCTGCACCGGCCACCGCACGGAGCCGTTCCCGGAACTGGAGACGCTCGGCAACCCGAGCGCCTGAGCCTGCCACGCTTGCGCCCCGGCACGCGGCATGCTGGGCTCGCCGCCATGCCGAGCCTCACGGACGACCTCGACCTCAACCTCGACCTGATCGCACGCGCCCACAGCGTGCCCGTGCCGGACGACGAGACCGCGCTTCGGCTCATGACCGACGAGGAGCTGCGGCCGGGCCTCGCCCAGATCATCGCGGACCGGCGCGGCGACGACGAGATCTGGGTCTTCGCCTACGGCTCGCTGATGTGGCGGCCGGAATTCGCCTATGCCGAGAGCCGGCTCGGCACCGTGCGCGGCTTCCATCGCCGGTTCTGCCTGCTGCAGCGCCGCTTCCGCGGCACGCCGGACCGGCCGGGCTTCGTGCTCGCCCTCGACCGGGGCGGGATCTGCCGCGGCGTCGCCTTCCGGCTCACCGGCACGGATCTGCACGAGACGCTGATGCCGGTCTGGCGGCGGGAGATGCGCGGCATGGGCTATGTCGCGCGCTGGCTTCCCGTCGAGACGGAGGGCGGCACGGTCTCGGCGCTGACCTTCCTGGTGAACCGGGCGAGCGACCGCTACAGCGGCCGCCTCTCGGATGCGGAGATCGCCGACAAGATCGCGGCCGCCTGCGGGCATATGGGGCCGAGCGCGGAATACCTGTTCCGCACCGTCCAGGCCTGCGCCGAGCTCGGCATCCGCGACCGCCACCTCTGGTCGCTGCAGAAGCTGGTGGCGGAGCGGCTGAGGGCCTGCGCGGTCGATGCGCGCGAGGGCGCGCTCAGATCCAGGTCCGCTTGAGCGCGAGCACGGCGCGGCCGGAATGGTGCTCCGCATCGGGGTTGCGCAGCTCACGAAAACCCGGCGCCTTGCCGTTCATCAGGTAGACGAACAGCGTCAGCGCCAGAACCACCTTGGTACGCATCGAACCGGTCTCAACAGCCTTAAGCGCGGCTGTTTAAGCTCGATCGCATCTGACGGACTTGCGCTGGCGCACATGGGCCCGGCGTCATCCCGGGCGCTTGCCGGTAGGGTCAAGAAAGGGTTGATGCGCCCGGACGGGGGCTGAAGGGACGGAAGGGACGAGGATGACGGCAGGGATCTGGCTCGGCGTGACGGCGGCCCTCCTGGCGGTGACCGCCCAGGTGGCGGGGATCACCCAGGCTTCTGCGGAGAGCCTCGATCTCGCCGGGACGGCGGCACTCGGGCCCGAGAGCCGCGCCGTGACGCTCCGTCTCACCTGCGAGCCCAAGACCGGCATCGCGGCGACGCTGACCGTCCCGCTCTTCACGGGGCTGTCCTTCGATTTCGATGGGCTCGAGGGCCCGAGCGGCAGCACCGCGCCGCTCGCCGAATTGCGCACCGTCACGGGCTCCGGGGTTCGTACCACCCGGGTTCGGGCGAGCGGCGCGGTGGCCGCCGATCCGGCCACGAGCTTCACCCTCACCGTCGCGCCCGCCCGGCGCGGCGAGGCGCCCCTGCGCGAGGTCGCCCTGGCGCTGGCCGAGCCCGGCGCCAAGCTCGTCTGGACTCAAGGCTCGCCGCGCAAGGGCGATGCGCCTGTGGTGGCGACCTTCGTCGTCGCCGAGGGGCAGACGGCATCCCTGCGCACGACGGTGAGCCCCTGCCTTCAGGGATTTTGAACGCCCCGCTCGGCGGCGCTCAGTTCACCTCCACTTGAACCACGCCCGGCACGGCGCGCAGTGCGCCGGCGATCGCGGGGGTCGCCTGGTACTTGCCGGGCAGGCGCACCTCGACCTCGCTGGCACCGTCGAGCATCAGGATCAGCGAGACCTCGCCCTCGCCGCGCAGGCCGAGCTGCTTCTGCACGGCCGGGATCGGGCGCTCGTCGCGCAGATAGATGCGCATCCCCTTCTGGTAGCGGGCGACCGCGGCATCCAGGGGTTCGGCGGTCTGGATGCGGGCGCGCACGTCCTCGCCCTCCAGGTTCGCCTGGAGCTGGAGCACCAGCGGCTTCCCGGGTTCGAGGATGTCCCGGTAATGGCCGAGCCCTTCCGAGAAGATGATCGCCTCGAAATGCCCGGTCTGGTCGGAGAGGGTGACGATGCCGAGCTTGTTGCCGCTCTTGGTGCGCCGCTCCGAGCGGTCGAGCACGGAGGCCGCCACCCGCCCGACGCTGGTCGTGCCCGCGCGCACCGAGCGGCAGAACTCGGCCCAGCTCTGCACCCGCAGCTTGCCGAGGAGATCACCGTACTCGTCGAGCGGATGGCCTGAGACGAAGAAGCCGATCGCCGCGTATTCCCGTTTCAGCTTGTCGGCCATCGGCCAGAGTTCGTGGGGCGGGATGCGCAGGGAGACCGTGTCCGAGGCGACGCCGCCGAACATGTCGCCGATGCCGGTCGATTCCGCCTCCGCCGCGCCCTGGGCGAGCTTCATCATCGGCTCGATCGCCGCGAAGGCCCGCGCCCGGTCCGGCTCGATACAGTCGAGGGCGCCGGCCTGGACGAGGCTTTCCAGCACGCGCTTGTTCACGGCGCGCGGGTTGAGGCGCCGGGCGAGGCAGGCCAGATCCTTGAACGGCTTGTCTCCGCGGGCCTGCACGATGGCGCGCACCGCCTCGCGGCCGACGCCCTTGATCGCGGCGAGCGCGTAGCGGATGTGCCCGTCATGCACCTCGAAGACCTCGCCCGAGGTGTTGATCGAGGGCGGATCCACCGGGATCTTGAGGCGCTGTGCGTCCTGCCGGAATTCGGCGAGCTTGTCCGTGTTGTCGATATCGAGCGTCATCGCCGCGGCGAGGAACTCGACCGGGTAATTCGCCTTCAGATAGGCCGTCTGGTAGGTCAGCAGCGCGTAGGCCGCCGCGTGGCTCTTGTTGAAGCCGTAATCGGCGAACTTCGCGAGCAGATCGAAGATCTCGTCGGCCTTGGCCTTGGTCAGATCGCGCTCGACGCAGCCCTTCACGAAGCGCTCGCGCTGCGCGTCCATCTCGGCGCGGATCTTCTTGCCCATGGCGCGGCGGAGCATGTCGGCCTCGCCGAGCGTGTAGCCGGCGAGGACCTTGGCGATCTCCATCACCTGTTCCTGGTAGACGATGATGCCGAAGGTCTCCTTCAGCATCGGCTCCAGCTTGGCGTGCGGATACCAGTTGGCCTCGTTGCCAGCGTCGCGGCCGAGCTTGCGCTCGCAATAGACCGGGATGTTGGCCATCGGGCCCGGCCGGTAGAGCGCCACCAGCGCGATGATGTCCTCGAACCGGTCGGCCTGCATCTCGCAGAGCGCCTTGCGCATGCCCGCCGATTCCACCTGGAACACGCCGACGGTCTCGCCCCGGCCCATCGGCTCGTAGGTCCCGCGATCGTCGAGAGGCAGCGAGGCGAGGTCGATGTCGATGCCGCGCTGCTTCAGCAAGTCGGTGCAGCAGCGCAGCATGGTGAGCGTCTTCAGGCCGAGGAAGTCGAACTTCACCAGCCCGGCCTGCTCGACCCATTTCATGTTGAACTGGGTCACCCGCATGCCCGTCTTCGGGTCTCGGTAGAGCGGGACCAGCTCCTCGAGCGGCCGGTCGCCGATCACGACGCCGGCGGCGTGGGTGGAGGCGTGCCGGTGCAGGCCTTCCAGCTTCTTGGCGATCTCCATCAGCCGGGCCACCACCGGCTCCTCCTCGATGGCGCTCTGCAGCTTCGGCTCGCCCTCGATGGCCTGGGCCAGCGTCACGGGATTGGCCGGGTTCTGCGGCACCAGCTTGGTCAGCTTGTCGACCTGCCCGTAAGGCATCTCCAGCACGCGGCCGACGTCGCGCAGCACGCCGCGCGCGAGCAGCGTGCCGAAAGTGATGATCTGCGCCACCTGCCGCTCGCCGTAGCGGCGCTGCACGTACTGGATCACGCTCTCGCGGCCCTCGACGCAGAAATCGATGTCGAAATCCGGCATCGAGACGCGCTCGGGGTTGAGGAAGCGCTCGAACAGCAGGCCGAAGCGGAGCGGGTCGAGGTCCGTGATGAGCAGCGACCACGCCACCAGCGAGCCGGCGCCCGAGCCGCGGCCGGGCCCGACGGGGATGTCGTGCGCCTTGGCCCACTTGATGAAGTCCGAGACGATCAGGAAGTAGCCCGGGAACTTCATCTTGACGATGACGTCGAGTTCGAAGGCCAGACGCTCGCGGTATTGCTGCTCGGTGAAGCCGGGTGCGGGCCCGTGCTTGGCGAGACGGGCCTCGAGGCCGGCCTCGGCCTGCCGGCGCAACTCGGTCGGCTCGTCGGCCGTGATCGCTTCCGCGACGGCGGTGGTCGCCTCGGCGGCGAGCGCCGCCTCCTGCGCCTGCTGGCTCTCGGCGAGGCCTTCGGGCGCGGCGCTGCCGAAATTCGGCAGGATCGGCTTGCGGGTGCGCACGCGGTAGGCGCAGCGCATGGCGATCTCGACGCTGGCCTGGAGCGCGTCCGGCAGGTCGCGGAACAGCTCCGCCATCTCCGCCCGCGTCTTGAATGCGTGGCGCGGGGTGAGCTTGCGGCGGCGGTCGTCCGAGACCACGCGCCCGTCCGCGATCGCGAGCAGCGCGTCGTGCGCGTCGTAGTCGCTGGGCTTGGCGAAGAAGGGCTCGTTCGCCGCGACCAGCGCGAGGCCGTGCGCGTCGGCGAGGTCGATCAGGCCGTCCTCGATCCGGCGCTCGTCCTCCAGGCCGTGACGCTGGATCTCCACGTAGAGCCTGTCCTCGCCGAAGGCCGCTTTCAGCCGGGCGAGCCGCGCCTCGGCGAGGTCGCGCCGCCCGGCCCGCAGCGCCGTGTCGAGGGGGCCGGTGAGGCCGCCGGTGAGCGCGATCAGGCCCCGTCCCGAATCGACCAGCGCGTCGGCGGCCACCCGCGGCGCCTCGCCGAGCGGCGTGTCGAAATAGGCCCGGCTGCCGAGGCGCAGCAGGTTGCCGTAGCCCTCCTCGTCCTGCGCCAGCAGCACGATGTTGGCCGAAGACGGCCCGGCGCGGCCCATCGGGTCGGCGGCCTCGAAGGTCACCGCGAGCTGGATGCCGGCGATCGGCTGGATGCCGGAGCCGGCGGCCTTCTCGGAGAATTCGAGCGCGCCGAACAGGTTGTTGGTGTCGGTGAGCGCGAGGGCCGGCTGCCGGTCGGCGATCGCCGCCTTCACGAGGTCGCCGACCTTCAGGGCGCCCTCGAGCAGGGAATAGGACGAGTGGACGTGGAGGTGGACGAAGCCGACCTCCTTGAGCTGACGCGCCATGACCGACCTTGCGATGGGTCGGACAGGGTGGCCGATCTGGCCCTCGGGAGTCTGTCACCGGGGGGCCGCACAGATGGCGTTATCAACCGATTCGACGCCCCGCCCGACCGGCAGTCCCCGCTTTCCGAGCCGAATGCGCGCGGGGGTCGGATTTCTGTGAACAAGTGCGGAACCTGGGAACGAACCGCGATTCCGTTGCGCGCCCTTAAGGCACGGGGGCCAAGGCTACGCCCCAGGCCGCCACCGCGACCGTGAGGAGACCGAAGGCCATGAACTCCGCCAGGCCGGTCATGAGGATCCGCTTGAGCATCTCGGCTGCCTCCTGAAGAACAAAACCAGTATGTTCGTGTTTTGTTCTTATGAGAAGGTTCGAGCGACGAGGACTTCCCGGCATGGTTACTGAGATCTGAACGCAGCCGCGACCTCCCGCCCGCGGCGCGCGGAGGCCTCTCACGTCGAAGGCGCGGCCGAGCGGACGGGCCGCCGCGGGGGCTTCAGTCGAGCTGGCGGATCAGGCCGTCCTGGATCGTCACCCGGCGGTCCATGCGGGCGGCGAGCTCCATGTTGTGGGTCGCGATCAGCGCCGCGAGGCCGGAGGCGCGCACCAGCGCCAGCAGGATCCCGAAGACGTGGGCCGCCGTCTGCGGATCGAGATTGCCGGTGGGCTCGTCGGCGAGCAGCAGGCGCGGCCCGTTGGCCACGGCGCGGGCGATGGCGACGCGCTGCTGCTCGCCGCCCGACAGCTCGGCCGGGCGGTGGATCAGCCGGTCCTTCAGCCCCAGGAACGAGAGCAGCTCGGTGGCTCGGACCCGCGCCTCCGCCTGCGGCAGGCCGCGGATGAGCTGGGGCATCACCACGTTCTCCAGCGCCGAGAATTCCGGCAGCAGGTGGTGGAACTGGTAGACGAAGCCCATCTCCTCGCGCCGGAACCGGGTGCGCTCGGCGTCGCTCATCGCCGCGGTCGGATGCCCGCCGACATAGACCTCGCCGCCATCCGGCCGCTCGAGAAGGCCAGCGAGGTGCAGCAGGGTCGACTTGCCGGCGCCCGAGGGCGCGACGAGCGCGACGAGCTCGCCCGGCCAGATCGCCAGGTCGGCCCCGCGCAGGATCTCGAGCGCGCCCTCGGCCTGCGGATAGCGCCGCTCCACGCGGGCGAAGAACAGGGCCGGCACCGGCTGGGCGCCAGTGGCATCTACGCTCATGCGGTCGGGTCCCTGAGTCTCAGCCGTAGCGCAGCGCCTGCACCGGATCGAGCCGGGCCGCGCGCCAGGAGGGATAGAGCGTCGCGACGAGCGACAGCAGGAAGGCGGTGATGACCACCACGACGACCTCGGCGGTGTTCATCTGCGCCGGGATCTCGGCGAGGAACCGCACGGTCGGATCCCAGGCCCCGGGGAAGAGCACGCGCTGGATCGGCTTGATGTTGAGGGTGATGACCACCCCGAGCACCAGCCCCGCCAGTGTGCCGACGAGCCCGATCAGGGCCCCGTTGATCAGGAAGACGCGCATGATCGTGCCGGGCGTGGCACCCATGGTGCGCATGATCGCGATGTCGCTCGACTTGTCGCGCACCAGCAGGATCAGGCCGGAGACGATGTTGAGCGTCGCCACCACGACGATCAGGCTGAGGATCAGGAACATCACGTTCCGCTCGACCTCCAGCGCGCCGAAGAAGGTGCGGTTGCGCTGACGCCAGTCGGTGAACAGGATCGGCCGCTCGGCCGCCATCTCCAGGGGCTCGCGCATCGCGGCCACCTCGTCGGGATGATCGATGTAGATCTCGATCATCGTGACGTCGCCCTCCTTGTTGAAGAAGGCCTGCGACTCGGCGAGCGGCATGAAGACGAAGGTCGAATCGAACTCCGTCATGCCGATCTCGAAGATCGCCTTGACGGCGTAGCTCTTGGTCCGCGGCGCGGTGCCGAAGGGTGTGGTCGAGCCCTTCGGCGTCGAGAGGGTGATCGTGTCGCCGGCCTGGAGGCCCAGGCTGTCGGCCAGGCGCCGGCCGATGAGGACGCCCGAGCCGTCGTCGAAATCGGCGAGCGTGCCGCCGCGGATCGATTTCGAGACCGCGGCCATGGCGTCGAGATCCTCGGCCCGGATGCCGCGCACGAGGACGCCGCTGCCGCCATAGGGCGAGGAGGCGAAGGCCTGTCCCTCGACGAGGGGGATCGCCGCGCGCACGCCGGCGACCTTCGACAACCGGTCGGACAGGTCGGCGTAGTCGGTGAAGGTGCGGTCGATCGGCGTCGCGAAGACGTGGCCGTTGATGCCCACGATCTTCGACAGCAGCTCGGAGCGGAAGCCGTTCATCACCGAGAGCACGATGATGAGGGTGGCGACCCCGAGCGCGATGCCGAGCACGGAGAAGAAGGCCACGACCGAGACGCCGCCGCCGCGCCGCCGCGCCCGCAGGTAGCGGCCGGCGATGATCCACTCGAAGAGGGCGAACGGCGCTGTCGCGCCCGGACGCGGCGCGAGCGCGGCGAGCCGCTTCTTCCAGGCTGGTGTCGTCTCCGTCGCGCCGGCGCCCATCGCAGCCGCCTCAGACGCGCTTGATCCGGGCCACGAGGTCGACGGGCGCCAGCGTCTCGCGCTCGCCCCCCGCGCGCCGCTTCAGCTCGACCTTGCCCTCGGCCAGCCCCTTCGGCCCGACGACGACCTGCCAGGGCAAGCCGATCAGGTCGGCGGTGGCGAACTTCGCGCCCGGGCGCTCGTCGCGGTCGTCGTAGAGCACGGAGAGGCCCGCCGTCTCGAGTTGAGCCTGGATCTCCGCGCAGGCGGCGTCGGTGCCGGCATCACCGACCTTCAGGTTGATGAGCGCCACGTCGAAGGGCGCGACCGCATCCGGCCAGATGATGCCCGCCTCGTCGTGGCTCGCCTCGATGATCGCGGCCACGAGCCGGCTCGGACCGATGCCGTAGGAGCCCATATGGACCGGGCGCTCGATGCCGTCGGGACCCGTGACCTTGGCGCCCATCGGCTCGGAATACTTGGTGCCGAAATAGAAGATGTGTCCGACCTCGATGCCGCGGGCCGCCATGCGGCTCTCCTCGGCCACCTCGGCGAAGGCGTCCGGCTCGTGCATCTCGTCGGTGGCGGCGTAATGCGAGGTCCAGGCATCGACGAGGCCCTGGAGCCCGGCGACATCCTCGAAATCGGTGGTGGCCGGCGGGATCTCGAAATCGAGATAGGCCTTGTCGCAGAAGACCTCGCTCTCGCCGGTCTTGGCCAGGATGATGAACTCGTGGCTGAGGTCGCCACCGATCGGCCCCGTATCGGCGCGCATCGGGATCGCCTTCAGGCCGAGTCCCGCGAAGGTGCGGAGATAGGCCACGAACATGCGGTTATAGGCGTGGCGGGCGCCGGCCTGATCGAGATCGAAGGAGTAGGCATCCTTCATCAGGAACTCGCGCGAGCGCATGGTGCCGAAGCGTGGGCGGACCTCGTCGCGGAACTTCCAGGAGATCTGGTAGAGATTCTTGGGCATATCCTTGTAGGATCGCACGCTCGCGCGGAAGATCTCGGTGATGACCTCCTCCGCGGTCGGACCATAGAGCATCTCCCGGTCATGACGGTCCTTGAGGCGCAGCATTTCCTTGCCATAGGCCTCGTACCGGCCGGATTCGCGCCAGAGCTCGGCCGATTGCACGGTCGGCATCAGCAGCTCGACGGCTCCGGCACGGTCCTGCTCCTCGCGGATCACCGCGCAGACCTTGTTGAGCACCCGCAATCCCAGCGGCAACCACGCGTAGATGCCCGCCGCTTCCTGGCGGACGAGGCCGGCCCGCAGCATCAGGCGGTGGGAGACGATCTCCGCCTCCTTGGGCGTCTCGCGCAGGGTGGGGAGAAAATAGCGGGAGAGACGCATGGCGGTCCGATGGCGATCCGGGTGCAGCTGAGCACCGGGCGTAGGCCCGATGCCGTGGGCACACAACACATTGCCCCGGGAAAACACAAGCGTCGCGCGGGCTTGGCCATCGTCGCAGGGCCGTTTCGGCGCGCCCTGAGGTCCCGCCGCACACCCTTCGGCCGCGAGGGCAGTTGGAGACGCTCTTTCGGCGGCAAAAAAGAGCAAATTTCTGCCACGAGGGTCGTGACAGCACGAACTGTTGTTCCTATAAGCGTCGTCGCGATGTTTGCGACGCCCGCTTGAGGTGGCGCAGGGTCCGAGTCTCGGGAGGAAAACGCGACCGCCGCGCAGCCAATGCGCAGGTTCTCAAAGGTCCAGCCATCTACGGAACGTCTCACAAGCAAGGCCTCAGGCCTTGCTTTTTTGTTTTCAGACCCCGTTTGAATGCTGGCCGTGGGCGATCTGCCCGGATCTGGTCCCTGCGTGGTCCCGCCGACCGGGGGTGGCTGCGGCGGCCAGAGCCGTTCCCGATCGCATCGCAATCGAGAGAGCTTCTGGAGCATTTTCCACGATCCCTGGATCACGGAAAATGCTCTGTCTGTTTGATTGGGCCGCATCTTCTTTCGCGGAACCGGCGACCACTTCCGCGGAAAATGCTCTAGGTCATTGTTTTTACACGCTCTTTTGCCGAGCGGGTATCCATTTCGGCGGAGGGCGCTCTACAGACCGGCGAGCGGGAAGATCGCGAGCGCGGCCAGGAACACCGCTCCGGCGAACAGAGTGGTCCAGACCGCCTTCTCCCGCAGGCGCGGGGTCGCCGGCGCCCCGGGATCCTGCCCCGGCACGATGTGTTCGGGCCGGATCTCGGGCTGGTTGCGGATCGGCAGGATCGCGAACAGAAGCGTCCACCACACGACGAAGTAGAGCGCGGCGGCTCCGAACACGGTCAGTTTGAACAGCGCCACCGCCGCCGCCACGAAGGCGGCGACCAGCACGACGACCAGTGCGAGGGTCCGCCAGGTCGATTGCGCCACGGCTGCCAGGAGCCCGCTCACCGGATCAGACCTGCTCCAGCTCGACCAGGGTGCCGAGGAAGTCCTTCGGATGCAGGAACAGCACCGGCTTGCCGTGCGCGCCGATCTTCGGCTCACCGGTGCCGAGCACGCGGGCGCCCTGCGCCTTGAGCTTGTCGCGGGCGGCCAGGATGTCGTCGACCTCGTAGCAGACATGGTGGATGCCGCCGCCCGGATTGCGCTCGACGAAGGCGGCGATCGGCGAATCCTCACCCAGCGGCGACATCAGCTCGATCTTGCTGTTGGGCAGTTCCACGAACACCACCGTGACCCCGTGCTCGGGCTGCGGCAGCGGCGGCTTCACGGTGGCGCCCAGCGTGTCGCGATAGGTGGCGACCGCCGCGTCGAGGTCGCGCACGGCGATGGCCACATGGTTCAGGCGCCCGATCATAGTCCCACTCCCCATTGTTGCGGCGGAGCCCTGCGGGGCCGCCTGCTCTGTTCTATGCCGTACCAGCGGCGATCCGAAGAGTCGCCGCGCCGGCCCATTCTACGGGACCGGCGCGGCGCGCAGCATCGGACTTTCGTCGGCCGGACCGTCAGAGCCGCACACGATCGCGTTGCAATCGGGTGCGGCTCTAAGCTCTTGTTGTGATGCGCCCTCTTTCGCCGAACCGGCATCCACGTTGGCGGAGGGTGCTTTAGACCACCTCACAAAACTCCCGGCGGCCGGGAGATCTCCCTCTGGGCACGACGGCACAGCGGGAGCTTTGCGAGAGGCTCTTAGACCTCGACGACCTGGATGTGGCAGGCGGGCTTCTTGCCCCAGGCCTCGTTGAGGGCCGTGCGGATCGCGCGGTCCACCGCCTTCTCGACGCCCTCCGAATCCTTCAGCTTGCCTCGCGAGAGGCCGCCGAGCGTGTCGGTCACGGCATCGACCACCACGTCGATCAGCGCCTGACCGCCGCGGCTGCGGTTCGGCAGGCCGATGATGTCGACCGCGGGCTCGCCGAGCACGACGCCGTCCTCATCGATGGCGATCGCGACCGAGACCAGGCCCGCCTGGGCGAGCTTACGCCGCTCGGGGACCGCGCGGTCCTTGTCGTCGATGAGGATGTTGCCGTCCTTGAACAGGCGGCCGGCCTTGACGTGCTCCACCACCTCCGGCTTGCCGGGCGCGAGGCGAACCAAGCTGCCGTTGCGCGCCTTGACCACGTTGCCGACGCCCTGCGCCCGGGCGAACCGGGCGTGCTCGTCGAGATGCAGCGCCTCGCCGTGGACCGGGATCGCCGTCTGGGGCCGGGTCCACGCATACATCTGCACCATCTCGTCGCGGCGCGGATGGCCGGAGACGTGGACGAGCTCGGTGCGGTCGGTGATGACCTCGACCCCCTGCTCGATCAGGTCGTTGATGATGGAGCCGACATCGCGCTCGTTGCCGGGGATGGCGCGCGAGGAGAAGATCACCTGGTCGCCGCCGGCGAGCTGGATGTCGGGATGGTCGCGGCGCGAGACCCGGGCGAGCGCCGCGCGCGGCTCGCCCTGCGAGCCCGTGAGCAGGGCCACGACGCGCTCGCGGGGGAGGTTCCGCCACGAATCGGAGCGGCGGAACTCGGGCAGGCCGTCGAGATAGCCGCATTCCCGTGCCACATCGATGACGCGGTCCATGGCGCGCCCGACCGCGATGACCTCGCGCCCGCAGGCCTGCGCCGCCTCGGCCACGGCCCGGATGCGGGCCACGTTGGAGGCGAAGGTCGTCACCGCGACGCGGTGAGGCGCCTCGGCGATGAGCTTGCGCAGCGTCTGCGACACCTCAGCCTCCGACGGCGAGAAGCCCTCGCGCACGACGTTGGTCGAGTCGCAGACGATCGCCAGCACGCCCTCGTCGCCGAGCGCCTGGAAGGCGGCGGCCTCGGTGACGTTCCCGGCCACCGGATTGGGATCGATCTTCCAGTCGCCGGTATGCAGCACGAGGCCGGCCTTGGTCCGGATCGCCACCGCATTCGATTCCGGGATCGAGTGCGAGACCGGCACGAAGTCCAGCTCGAACGGGCCCACCGTGACGCGCTTGCCGGGCTTCACCTCGCGCAGCTCGACCTTGGGCGCGCCGGGCTCGCCGAGACGCCGCGCCTCCAGCAAATTCTTGGCGAAGCGCGTGGCGTAGACCGGCACCTTGAGGCGCGGCCACAGCTCGCTGATCGCGCCGATATGGTCCTCGTGCGCGTGCGTGATGAAGATGCCGAGGAGATCCTTCCGCCGCTCCTCGATGAAGGAGAGATCCGGGAACATCAGGTCGATGCCGGGCATCGCCTCTTCGCCCGCGAATCCCATTCCGCAATCGATCATGATCCATTTGCGGCCCTTCTCCGGCCCGAATCCGTAGAGCGCCGCGTTCATGCCGATCTCGCCCACCCCGCCCAGCGGCAGGAAGACGAGCTCGTCCTGTCCAGTCGTCATCGTCCGTCGTCCAATCTCACGCCGCCGTCGCGGCCGTTCCAAAATGCACCTCGCCCGCCGTCACGGTGTGTCGCGTGTCGTCCGGGGCGTGGATGACGAGCCGCCCCCCCTCGTCGATCCCATCGAAGCGGCCCCGAAGGGTCACTGTGCCGGTCTCCACCGCGATCGGCCCGCCGAGCCCCGCGGCGCGCGCCAGCCAGCGCTGGCGGATGCCCGCGAATCCCCGGCCGCGATCCCAGGCCGAGGCCACAGCTGCGAACCGGTCGCTCAGATGCGCCAGCAGGGCGCCCGCATCCGTCACGTAGCCGGATCCGGCGAGCGAGGCCGCCCGGTCGATCTGCGTAGCCGGCACCCCGGCGACGTTGACGCCGAAGCCGATCACCACCGCGCGCCGCCTGCCGGGCAAGGTCTCGGTCTCCAGCAGGATCCCCGCGAGCTTGGCCGAGCCGATCAGCACGTCGTTCGGCCATTTCAGCCGGAAAGGTCGTTCCGCCCCCGCCTCGGTGACATCCGGCGCAGTGCCGCAGGCCGCGTCGAGCGCCTCGGTGAGGGCCACCCCCGCCACGAAACCGAGCGTTGCGAGCTGCTCGGGCTCGATTCCCGTCGCCGGCCACAGCACGCTCGCCGCGAGATTGCCCGGAACCGAATCCCAGACATTGCCCCGGCGCCCGCGGCCGGCCTCCTGTCGCCGCGCCGCGATCCAGAGCGGACCAGCCTCCCCGGCACGCGCGAGCGCCATCGCCTCCGCGTTCGTCGACCCGAGCCGGTCGTGAACGTGGAGGCGATGGCCCGAATCCCTGGCGCCGCTGCCGAGACGATAGCCCGTCGATAGATCGGCCAAAGCGCTCAGAACAGCGATTTGGCGGCCGCTCCCGCCGCGCCGACGAGAGGCGACGGCAGCAGCCAGAACAGGATCACGACGATGCTCGACAGGGTCAGCACGATCAGCGAGCCGGCCGGCATGGCCTCGTAGGGTGCCTTCGGCTCGTCGAAATACATGATCCGCACCACGCGCAGGTAGTAGTAGGCGCCGACCACGCTGGTCACCACGCCGATCACCGCGAGCACCACGAGGCCCGCCTTGATGGCGGCGGCGAACACGTAGAACTTGGCGAAGAACCCGGCCAGCGGCGGGATGCCGGCCAGCGAGAACATCATCATCGCGAGGCAGAACGCCATCCAGGGATGGGTGCGCGAGAGGCCCGACAGGTCCTCGATCGACTCGAACATCTCGTCGCGACGGCGCATCGACAGGATGATCGCGAAGGCGCCGAGCGTCATCGCCAGGTAGATGATCATGTAGATCACCACGCCGCGGATGCCCTCCTCGGAGCCGGCGGCGAGGCCGATCAGGGCGTAGCCGATATTGCCGATCGAGGAATACGCCATCAGGCGCTTGATGTTGCGCTGGCCGATCGCGGCGAAGGAGCCGAGCGCCATCGAGGCGATCGCGATGAAGACGATGATCTGCTGCCAGATCGCGGTCACGTCCGGCAGGGCGCCGATGAAGACCCGCACGGTCATCGCCACCGCGGCCATCTTCGGCGCCGAGGCGAAGAAGGCGGTGACCGGCGTCGGCGAGCCCTCGTAGACGTCGGGCGTCCACATGTGGAACGGCACCGCCGACATCTTGAAGGCCATGGCCGCGGCCACGAACACGATGCCCAGCACGATGCCGAAGCCGGCATTCTCGTTCAGCACCGAGACGATGCCCGGGAAGGAGACCGTGCCGGTGAAGCCGTAGATCAGCGACGCGCCGTAGAGCAGCATGCCCGACGACAGGGCACCGAGGACGAAGTACTTCAAGCCCGCCTCGGTCGACTTCAGATCGTCGCGGTGGAACGAGGCGATGACGTAGGCGGCGAGCGATTGCAGCTCGAGGCCGAGATAGAGCGCGATCAGGTCGTTGGCCGAGACCATGACCATCATGCCGATCGTGCAGAGCACGATCAGGATCGGATATTCGAAGCGGTCGATGCGCGCGCGCTGGAAGTAGTCGCGCGAGAGCAGGATGGCGGCCGCCGAGCCCAGCAGCACCAGCGCCTTCATCACCTTGGCGAAGCCGTCCTGGATGAAGGCGCCCGACAGCGTCGTCACCTTGGTGCCGGGCGCCTGCCCGATCACCACGAAGAAGGCGAGGACGAGCAGGATCAGCGCGCCCACATTGACGCCCTCGGTGGAGCGCTCGCCGCGGAAGGCGCCGTAGAGGATCAGCACCATCACCCCGACGCTCAGGATGATCTCGGGGATGAGCGGCGCCAGGGTGGGCAGGACGGAGTGCACGGTCGGCATCGGTGATCTCAGCGCGCGAGCGGCAGCGCCGCGGCCGCGGTCTGCGTGTTCGAGAGGGCGGTGCGGATGCCGGCCATCAGCTGCTCCGTCGAGGGCGCGAACACGTCCAAGATCGGGGCCGGATGGACGCCGTAATAGATCGTCAGGGCAACGAGCGGCGCGAGGATGATCTTCTCACGGGTATCGAGGTCGAGGATGCCCTGCAGGTTCGGCTTCTCCAGCTTCCCGTAGATCACCCGCGCGTAGAGCCAGAGCGCATAGCCGGCCGACAGGATGATGCCGAACACCGAGAAGAAGGCGACCGTCGGGTTGGCCTTGAAGGCCCCCATCATGGCCAGGAACTCGCCGACGAAGCCGGAGGTGCCGGGCAGGCCGACATTGGCCATGGTGAAGACCATCATCGCCGCCGCGTAAAGCGGCATGCGCTTCACGAGGCCGCCATAGGCCGCGATCTCGCGGGTGTGCATGCGGTCGTAGACCACGCCGACGCAGAGGAAGAGCGCGCCCGACACGATGCCGTGCGAGATCATCAGGAACAGCGCGCCCTGGATGCCCTGCTCGTTCAGCGTGAACAGGCCGAGCGTCACGAAGCCCATATGCGCCACCGACGAGTAGGCGATCAGCTTCTTGATGTCGGTCTGCATCATCGCGGTGAGCGAGGTGAAGATGATTGCGACGATGGAGAGCGCGAAGACCAGCGGCGCGAAGTTATGGCTCGCGTCTGGCAGCATGGGCAGCGAGATCCGGATGAAGCCGTAGCCGCCCATCTTGAGCAGGATGCCGGCCAGGATCACCGAACCCGCGGTCGGCGCCTCGACGTGGGCGTCGGGGAGCCAGGTATGGACCGGCCACATCGGCATCTTCACCGCGAAGGAGGCGAAGAAGGCGAGCCACAGCCAGGTCTGCAGATGGGCCGGGAAGCGGGTCTGCAGCAGGGTCGGGATGTCGGTCGTGCCGGCCTGCCAGTACATCGCCATGATGGCGAGCAGCATCAGCACCGAGCCCAGCAGGGTGTAGAGGAAGAACTTGAAGCTGGCGTAGATGCGCCGCTTGCCGCCCCAGATGCCGATGATCAGGAACATCGGGATCAGGCCGGCCTCGAAGAAGAGGTAGAACAGCACCAGATCGAGGGCGCAGAACACGCCGATCATCGTCGTCTCGAGGACGAGGAAGGCGACGAAGTATTCCTTCACGCGGGTGTCGATCGAGTGCCACGACGCGCCGATGCAGAACGGCATCAGGAAGGTCGTCAGCAGCATCAGCGGCATCGAGAAGCCGTCGACGCCGAGCTTGAACCGGATGCTCTCCGTCAGCCAAGCGTGGCTCTCGACGAGCTGGAAGCTCGGCGAGGACGGGTCGTAGCGGTTCCAGGCGACCAGCGAGAGCAGGAAGGTCACGATCGTCGTCGCGAGCGCAGCCCAGCGGGCATTGCGCTTCACACTCTCCTCGTCACCGTTGAGGGTGAGGATGAAGGCCGCGCCGCAGAGCGGGACGATCAGGAGGCCGGAGAGGATCCCGAGGCCGAACATCAGTGGGCACCTTTGGGCAGGCCGGTCATCAGGTACCAGCTGATCAGGCCGGCGACGCCGATGAGCATCACGAAGGCGTAGTGGTAGACGTAGCCGGTCTGGAAGCGGACCACGCCGCGGGTGACGTCCACCACGCGGGCGGCGATGCCGTCGGGACCGGCGCCATCGATGGCGCGGCCATCGACCTGCTTCCACAGGAACAGGCCGAAGTCTTTGGCCGGCCGGACGAAGATCCGGTCGTAGATCTCGTCGAAGTACCACTTGTTGAGCAGGAACCGGTACAGGACGGGCTGCTGCTCGGCGAGCCGGTGGGGCATGTCGGGCCGGCGGATATACATCCAGAAGGCGACGAGGAAGCCGAGCACCAGCATCACGAAGGGCGAGAGAGAGACCCAGCGCGGCGCGTTGTGGATCTCGTGCATGATGTGGTTGTCGGGCCCGTGCGCCAGGGCGTGGCCCCAGAAGGCATCCATGCCGTCGCCGATGAACTTGTTCTTGAAGACGAGGCCCGCCAGCAGCGCGCCGACTGCGAGCACGGCGAGCGGGATCGTCATCACGAGCGGGCTCTCGTGGGGCGTGTGCGGACCGTGGTCGTGATGCTCGATCGTGCTGTGCGAGGCGGGCTCGACATCGTGGCCGTGATCGTCGTGGGCGACGCCCTCGTGATGGCCCGGCGCACCGTCCGCCTCATGCGCGGTCGCGGCATGGGCGACCGCATGCGCCGCGGCCGGGGCGTGGTGGTCGTCGTGACCATGCGCATCGTGGGCGTGCGCGCCGTGGCCGGCCCAGCGCGCCTTGCCCTCGAAGGTCATGAAGAACAGGCGCCAGGAGTAGAACGAGGTGAAGAAGGCCGCGATAACGGTGGCGAAGAAGGCCAGCGTGTGCCCCGGCCGGGTCGACATGTAGGCCGCCTCGATGATGGCGTCCTTCGAGTAGTACCCGGCCGTGAAGGGGAAGCCGATCAGGGCCAGCGTCCCGATCGCCATCATCGCCGTGGTGAAGGGGATGTAGGGGCGCAGCGCGCCCATGTTCCGCATATCCTGCTCGTGGTGCATCGCGTGGATGACCGAGCCGGCCCCGAGGAACAGCAGCGCCTTGAAGAAGGCGTGGGTGAACAGATGGAACACGCCGGCCGCGTAGGCGCCGACGCCCAGCGCCACGAACATGTAGCCGAGCTGCGAGCAGGTCGAGTAGGCGATGACGCGTTTGATGTCGTTCTGCACGAGGCCGACGGTGGCGGCGAAGAAGGCGGTGATGCCGCCGATCACGGTGACGACGATCAGCGCATTCGGGGCGAGCTCGAAGAGCGGCGACAGGCGCGCGACCATGAACACGCCGGCGGTGACCATGGTGGCGGCATGGATGAGCGCCGAGACCGGGGTCGGGCCCTCCATCGCGTCCGGCAGCCAGGTGTGCAGCAGAAACTGCGCCGACTTGCCCATCGCACCCATGAACAGGAGCAGGCAGGCGAGCGTCAGGGCGTGCCAGTCGTAGCCGAGGAAGTGGAAGCTCGCGTCCTTGAACTCCTCGACGCGCGGGAAGATGCCGTCGAAGGCGACCGAACCGAACAGCACGAAGACCAGGAAGATGCCCAGCGAGAAGCCGAAATCGCCGACGCGGTTGACGATGAAGGCCTTCATCGCGGCGGCGTTCGCCGAAGGCTTCTCGTACCAGAAGCCGATCAGCAGGTAGGAGGCGAGGCCGACGCCCTCCCAGCCGAAGAACATCTGCACGAGGTTGTCGGCCGTCACCAGCATCAACATGGCGAAGGTGAACAGCGACAGGTAGGCGAAGAAGCGCGGCCGATGCGGATCCTCGTGCATGTAGCCGACGGAGTAGAGATGCACGAGGGTCGAGACCGAGGTCACGACGACGAGCATCACCTTGGTCAGCGTGTCGATCCGGAAGGCCCAATCGACGGTGAGGCTGCCGGCGGTGAACCAGGTCGCGACCTGCACGCGCGTCGCGTGCTCGCCGTCGATGAAGACGCCCCAGGCGAGCAGCGCCGAGAAGGCGAGGCATGCCGTGGTGACGTACTCGCTCGCCCGCGCGCCGATGAAGCGCCCGAACAGACCGGCGATCAGCGCACCGATGAGCGGGAAGAAGACGATCGCGTGATACATCGTTCTCGTGCAGTCCGGCCTCGGGGGCGGCGATGCCGCGCCCCGCGTTTCGGGGACAGGGCGAAGCGGGAAAGACCGCCTCTAGCCCTTCATCATGCTCACGTCCTCGACCGCGATCGAGCCGCGGTTGCGGAAGAAGACCACCAGGATGGCGAGGCCGATCGCGGCCTCGGCGGCGGCGACCGTGAGAACGAACAGGGCGAAGACCTGCCCCGTGATGTCGTTCAAGTGGGTCGAGAACGCCACCAGGTTGATGTTCACCGCGAGCAGGATCAGCTCCACGGACATCAGGATCACGATGATGTTCTTGCGGTTGATGAAGATGCCGAGCACGCCGAGCGTGAACAGGATCGCAGCGACCGTCAGGTAATGGCTCAGGCCGATCATGTGCTTTGCCCTTATCCCGCCGCTCAGACCTCGACGCCCTGGCGTGAGGGGACCTTGATGGTCTCGACCGCCGTCGCCTGGGTACGCGCGTTCTGCACGGCGATGTTCTGCCGCTTGACGCCGGGCCGGTCGCGCAGGGTCAGCACGATCGCGCCGATCATCGCCACCAGCAGGATCAGGCCGGCGAGCTGGAAGAAGTAGACGTATTCCGTGTAGAGCACCCGGCCGAGGGCGGCCGTGTTGGTCATGTTCTCGCCGGCCGCCACGTTGCCGAGCGGCGCCTGCACCAAGCCCGGATCGATGGTCCAGGAGCCGACGACGAGCAGGATCTCGATCAGAAACACGACGCCGATCAGGCCGCCCACCGGCAGGTAGCGCTGGAAGCCGTTGCGCAGCTCGGCGAAGTCCACGTCGAGCATCATCACGACGAAGAGGAACAGCACCGCGACCGCGCCGACATAGACGACGATCAGGATCATCGCGAGGAACTCGGCGCCCATCAGCACGAACAGGCCGGCCGCGTTCACGAAGGCGAGGATCAGGAAGAGGACGGAGGTGACGGGATTGCGCGAGGCAATCACCATGAAGCCCGAGGCGATGGCGACGCCCGCGAACAGGTAGAAGAAGGCGGCTGCTGCGGTCATGCGCGTGTCGGGTCGGCCGCGTGCGCGGCCCCTTCTGCCTCGTGGGACGAACGGCCAGCGCGGGCTGGCCGTCCTATAGAACCGGGTCCCGCGCCGCACAAGGTTCGGAAGCCTCGGCGCAGGGGACGCGTGACCGCCTCAGCGGTAGGGCGCGTCCATCGCGATGTTGCGGGCGATCTCGCGCTCCCAGCGGTCGCCGTTCAGAAGGAGCTTCTGCTTGTCGTAGAGCAGCTCCTCGCGGGTCTCGACGGAGAACTCGAAGTTCGGCCCCTCGACGATGGCGTCCACCGGGCAGGCCTCCTGGCACATGCCGCAATAGATGCATTTCACCATGTCGATGTCGTAACGGGTCGTGCGCCGCGTGCCGTCGTTGCGGCGCGGGCCCGCCTCGATGGTGATGGCCTGAGCCGGGCAGATCGCCTCGCAGAGCTTGCAGGCGATGCAGCGCTCCTCGCCGTTCGGATAACGGCGCAGGGCGTGCTCGCCGCGGAAGCGCGGCCCGCGGTGACCCATCTCGAAGGGGTAGTTGATCGTCGCCTTCGGCTTGAAGAAGTATTTCATGGCGAGGACGAACCCCGACACGAACTCCTTGAGCAGCAGGCTCCGGGCGACCTGATCGAGCTTCATGCCCGAATCTCCGATTGTGCTGGCATCACGCTCCCGGCGCGAGGCCGGTGAGCTTGAGGACGAAGGCCACGACGATCACCGAGATCAGCGACAGGGGCAGGAACACCTTCCAGCCGAGCCGCATGAGCTGATCGTAGCGGTAGCGCGGAACCATGGCCTTCACCATGGCGATCATGAAGAACAGGAAGCTCGCCTTCAGCGCGAACCAGATCACGCCCGGCACCCAGGTGAAGGGCGCGAACGGGATCGGCGAGAGCCAGCCGCCGAGGAAGAGCACCGTGCCGAGCGCGCACATGGTCATGATGGCCACGTACTCGCCGAGCATGAAGAGCAGGTACGGGGTCGAGGAATACTCGACCATGTAGCCGGCCACGAGCTCCGATTCGGCCTCGGGCAGGTCGAAGGGCGGGCGGTTCGTCTCTGCGAGCGCCGAGATGAAGAACACCACGAACATCGGGAACAGCCACAGCCAGTACCAGCCGAAGAGGCCGAGCGCCGTGTCCTGCGCCATGACGATGCGCGAGAGGTTGAGCGAGCCGGCGCAGAGCAGCACGCAGATGATGACGAAGCCGAGCGAGACCTCGTAGGAGATCATCTGCGCGGCCGAGCGCAGCGCGCCGAGGAAGGCGTATTTCGAGTTCGACGCCCAGCCGCCCATGATGACGCCGTACACGCCGAGCGACGAGATCGCGAAGATATAGGTGATGCCGACATTGATGTCGGCGATCGCCCAGCCCTCGGCCAGTGGGATCACGGCCCAGGAGGCCAGCGCCAGCGTCGCGAAGACCAGGGGCGCCAACAGGTAGATGCCCTTGTTGGCCCCGGCCGGGATCACCGGCTCCTTGATCACGAACTTGATCAGGTCGGCGAAGGACTGGAACAGGCCGAAGGGCCCGACCACGTTCGGGCCGCGGCGCAGCTGCACCGCCGCCCAGATCTTGCGGTCGGCGAGCAGCGCATAGGCGATGAAGACGAGGAGCAGCGCGAGGAGCACGAAGCTCTTCAGCGTGATCAGGAGCACGGTCCCGATGACGTCCCAGGTGGTCATAGGGCCTCCTACTCGGCCGCCTCGAGCGCGCGCCCGCGGGCGAGGCTCGAGCATTCGGCGAGCACCCGCGAGGCGCGGGCGATGGGGTTGGTGAGATAGAAGTCGCGCACCGGCGAGGCGAAGGCGCCGCGGGCGCCCTCCCCGCTCCGGCTCGCCAGCTGCTCGATCGCGCCGGCCACGTCGGACTGTGCGACCGCGCCGAGGGCGGCGAAATGCGGGTGCTCGGCGTAGAGCGCGCGGCGCAGCGCGGTCAGCGAATCGTAGCCGAGCTTGTGACCGAGCACGTCCGAGAGGGCGCGCAGGATCGCCCAGTCCTCGCGGGCGTCGCCCGGCGGGAAGCCGGCGCGGTTCGTCATCTGCACGCGGCCCTCCGTGTTCACGTAGGTCGCGTTCTTCTCGGTATAGGCAGCGCCCGGCAGGATCACGTCGGCGCGCTGCGCGCCGCGGTCGCCGTGGGTGCCCTGGTAGATGACGAAGGGGCCGGGCGCGATCTCGCACTCGTCGGCGCCGAGATTGAACAGCACGTCGACGCCGCCGCCGACGATCCCTGTGAAGTCGAGGCCGCCCTCACCCGGCACGAAGCCGAGATCGAGGGCACCGACGCGGGCCGCGGCGTTGTGGAGGATGCCGAAGCCGTTCCACTCGGGCGTCACCGCGCCGACCGCCTGGGCGAGGCTCGCCGCCGCCGCAAGCACGCCGGGCTGGTTCGCCGCCGATTCGCCCACCACGATGAGCGGGTGCTGCGCCGCCTTCAGGGCCTCGAGGAAGCTGTGTTCGCCGCGGGCAAGCGCCGCGAGCGACTCCGGCCCCGCGCCGATCTGGACATGGGGATAGGTCAGATCCGCCGGCTCGCCGATCAGGCCCACCGCGAGGGGCGCCATGCGCCAGCGCTTGCGGATGCGGACGTTGAGGAGCGAGGCCTCGAGCCGCGGGTTGGTGCCCACGAGCAGGATCGCGTCGGCCTGCTCGATGCCGGGAATGGTCGGGTTGAAGGTGTAGGCCGCGCGGCCCAGCGCCGGATCGAGGCCGGGTCCGGCCTGCCGGCAATCGAGATGGGCCGTGCCGAGGCCCACCATCAGCTGCTTGAGGGCGAAGACCTCCTCCACGGCGGCGAGATCGCCGACCACGGCGCCGATGCGCTTCAGATCCGTTCCCTTGATCTTATTCGCGATCGCCTGGAACGCCTCGCCCCACGAGGCCGGACGCAGGCGGCCGTTCTCCCGCAGGAACGGCCGGTCGAGGCGCTGCACGCGCAGACCGTCCACCGCGTGACGGGTCTTGTCGGAGATCCACTCCTCGTTGATGTCCTCGTTGACGCGCGGCTCGATCTGCATGACCTCGCGGCCGCGGGCATCGACGCGGATCGCCGAGCCCACCGCATCCATCACGTCGATCGATTCGGTCTTGGACAATTCCCAGGGCCGGACATTGTAGCTCTGCGGCTTGTGCACGAGCGCGCCCACCGGGCAGAGATCGGCCACGTTGCCCTGAAGCTCCGAGCCCATCGCCTGCTCGAGATAGCTCGTGATCTCCATGTCCTCGCCGCGGCCGATGGCGCCGAGATCCGGCACGCCGGCCACTTCCGCCAGGAAGCGCACGCAGCGGGTGCAGTGGATGCAGCGGTTCATCGCCGTCCGCACCAGCGGGCCGATATACTTCTCCTCGACCGCGCGCTTGTTCTCCTTGTAGCGCGTCGAATCGACCCCGTAGGCCATCGCCTGGTCCTGCAGGTCGCAATGGCCGCCCTGGTCGCAGATCGGGCAGTCGAGCGGATGGTTGATGAGGAGGAACTCCATCACCCCCTCGCGCGCCTTCTTCGTCCCGCCCGACCGCGTCAGCACCTCCGGCGGCTCGCCATTGGGACCCGGCCGGCAATCCTTCACCGCGTAGGCGCAGGAGGCGACGGGCTTGGGCGCGCCCTTCAGCTCGACCAGGCACATGCGGCAATTGCCGGCGATCGACAGGCGCTCGTGGAAGCAGAAGCGCGGGATCTCCGCGCCCGCGACCTCGCAGGCCTGGAGCAGCGTGTACTCGGCCGGGACGTCAACCTCGATGCCGTCGACGAGAATTTTCGTCATCTGTCTTTCTCGGGCTCGGACTGCGCGGGCGCGGAGCGGATCACTCCGCGGCCATCGGCACGGGGTCCGTGTGCGGGTTGGCGGTGTAACGGTCGATGCGCTTCTCGATCTCGGGCCGGAAGTGCCGGATCAGGCCCTGGACCGGCCACGCGGCGGCGTCGCCCAGCGCGCAGATGGTGTGGCCCTCGATCTGCTTCGTCACCTCGAACAGCATGTCGATCTCGCGCTTCTGCGCGCGGCCATGGGCCATGCGGGTCAGCACGCGCCACATCCAGCCGGTGCCCTCGCGGCAGGGCGTGCACTGGCCGCACGACTCATGCTTGTAGAAGTACGAGATCCGCGTGATGGCCTCGACGATATCGGTGGATTTGTCGAGTACGATCACCGCCGCGGTGCCGAGGCCGGAGCCGAGGCCGCGGAGGGTGTCGAAATCCATCTTGGCGTCGATGATCTGCTCGGCCGGCACCAGCGGCACCGAAGAGCCGCCGGGGATCGAGCAGAGCAGGTTGTCCCAGCCGCCGCGCATGCCGCCGCAATGGCGGTCGACCAGCTCGCGGAAGGTGATGCCGAGCTCTTCCTCGACGTTGCAGGGCTTGTTGACGTGGCCGGACACGCAGAACAGCTTCGTGCCGGTGTTGTTCTTGCCGCCCAGCCCCGCGAACCAGGCGCCGCCGCGGCGCAGGATGGTGCCGGCGACAGCGATCGACTCGACGTTGTTGACCGTCGTGGGGCAGCCGTAGAGGCCCATATTGGCCGGGAACGGCGGCTTGAGCCGGGGCATGCCCTTCTTGCCCTCGAGGCTCTCCAAGAGGGCTGTCTCCTCGCCGCAGATATAGGCGCCCGCGCCGTGGTGGACGTAGATGTCGAAGGGATAGCCGTGGACGTTGTCCTGGCCGACGAGCCGCGCCTCGTAGGCCTCGTCGACGGCCTTCTGCAGGGCATGCTTCTCCGCGACGTACTCACCGCGGATATAGACGTAGCAGGCATGCGCCCCCATCGCGAAGGAGGCGAGCATGCAACCTTCGATCAGGAGATGCGGGTCGTGCCGCATGATCTCCCGGTCCTTGCAGGTGCCGGGCTCCGACTCGTCGGCGTTGACCACGAGGTAGTGGGGGCGCCCGTCCGACTTCTTCGGCATGAACGACCATTTGAGGCCCGTCGGGAAGCCGGCGCCGCCGCGGCCGCGCAGGCCAGAGGCCTTCATCTCCTCGATGATCCAGTCGCGGCCCATCTCCAGGAGGAACTTGGTTCCGTCCCAGGCGCCGCGCTTCTTCGCGGCTTCGAGCCCCGGCGAATGGAGGCCGTAGAGGTTGGTGAAGATGCGATCCTGATCGGAGAGCATGTCAGATCCTCACTGCCCCGACGGAGCCAGGGCCTTCGCCTGGCCGACCCAGTTCTCGCGATCGATCCGCCCGGGGAACGCGAGATAGGTGCCGACCCACGCGATCTCCGCAGGGCTCCAGGCGGCGATCTGGTCGAAATGGAAGATGCCGAGCTCGTTCAGCTTGGTGCGGTTGCCCGGACCGATTCCCTTGATCCGGGTCAGGTCGTCGGGCATGCCGGCGCGCGCCGCGTCGAGGGCCTTCGGCCGTGTGCCGACCGCGTCGGCCTTCTGTTCGGGGCTCGCATCCTTCGGAAGGGTCGCGAGCGTGTCGGCGACGCGGGCCTCCTCGGCCTCGGCCGTTTTCTCGGCGTCACTCGCGCCCGAGGTGGCGGGAGCGGGCGGCGGCACGTCGCGCGCGAGGGCGGATTGCGCTCCGGCCTCGGCGCCGGCCGGCTCCAGGTCCTTGATCGCCTTCGGGGCATCCGCGCCCTCGGCCGCATCGGCGCGGTCGCCGGCCTTCACCGGCGTCTCTCCCGCCGCGGCGCGCTGGGCCGGCGCGTCCGTCGACGGCCGCTCGATGGCGCGGCCCGCATCGGGATGGGCCGGCTTCGGTTCCACGGCCGCGCGCTGCTCGGAGGATCTCGCCTCGTCGCCGCCATCGGCGGCCTGAGTCTGCTCGAAGCGCTTCCGCCACGCGCCGACACGGGAGCCGTCGAACAGGGTCGGATCGGTCAGCGTGTCCGCGCCGCCCAGCGGCTCGGAGGCGTTGCGGCCCGTCTGCGAGCCGACCTTCACAGGCCGGCCGGCCGCCAGATCGTCCATCAGCGTGCCGAGGGATTCGGGCGTCAGGTCCTCGTAATAGTCCTGATTGATCTGGACCATCGGCGCGTTGCAGCAGGCGCCGAGACACTCGACCTCGAGCCAGGAGAAGTTGCCGTCCGCATCGACATGGCCGGGGGGGCCGAGCCGCTCGTGCAACATCTCCTTGAGCCCGCGCGCGCCACAGGAATCGCACGGGACCGTGCCGCAGACCTGGATCCAGTAGCGGCCGACCGGCTCAAGGGCGAACATCGTGTAGAAGGTGGCGACCTCCAGCACGCGGATATGCGGCATGCCGAGCGTGTCGGCGACCGCCTCGATCGCCTTCTGCGGCAGCCAGCCGCCGTTCTGCTCCTGGGCGCGCCAGAGCAGCGGGATCACGGCCGAGGCCTGGCGCCCCTCTGGGTACTTGGCGATCTGCCCCTTCACCCACGCATCGTTCTCCGGCGTGAACGCGAAGCTCGCGGGCTGCTCGGCGGCGGGGGCTAGTCTGCGGTTGGCCATCGTCTCTTCCGAACTCGTCCGGCTCTAGCGGTCCACCTCGCCGAACACGATGTCGAGTGTGCCGAGCACGCAGGACACGTCGGCAAGGAGGTGGCCGCGGCACATCCAGTCCATCGCCTGGAGATGGGCGAAGCCGGGAGCGCGGATCTTGCAGCGGTACGGCTTGTTGGTCCCGTCCGAGACCAGATACACGCCGAATTCGCCCTTGGGGGCCTCGACCGCGGCGTAGACCTCGCCGGGCGGGACATGGAAGCCTTCGGTGTAAAGCTTGAAGTGGTGGATGAGCGCCTCCATCGAGCGCTTCATCTCCCGGCGCGGCGGCGGCGCGAACTTGCCGTCGATGGCCGCGATCGGGCCCTGGCCGGCCGGCTCGCGCAGCTTCGCGCAGCACTGCTTCATGATGCGCACCGACTGGCGCATCTCCTCCATGCGGATCACCTGACGGTCGTAGGTGTCGCCGTTCTTCCCGACCGGAACGTCGAACTCCATCTCCTCGTAGGCTTCGTAGGGCTGTGCCTTGCGCAGATCCCACGGGATGCCGGAGCCGCGCACCATCACGCCCGAGAAGCCCCAGGCCATGCACTCGTCCACCGAGACGATGCCGATATCGACATTGCGCTGCTTGAAGATGCGCGAGCCCATGACGAGCTCGTCGAGGTCGTCGACCACCTGCGGGAAGGTCTCGCAGAAGGCCTCGATGTCGTCGATCAGCTTGGGCGGCAGGTCCTGGTGCACGCCGCCGGGGCGGAAGTAGTTGGCGTGCATGCGCGCCCCCGAGGCGCGCTCGTAGAAGATCATCAGCTTCTCGCGCTCCTCGAACCCCCAGAGCGGGGGCGTGAGCGCGCCGACATCCATGGCCTGCGTCGTGACGTTGAGGAGATGGGAGAGCAGCCGGCCGATCTCGCAGTAGAGGGTCCGGATCAGCTTGGCCCGGCGCGGCACCTCGATCCCGGCGAGCCGCTCGATCGCGAGGCAGAAGGCGTGCTCCTGATTCATCGGCGCGACGTAGTCGAGCCGGTCGAAATAGGGCGTCGCCTGCAGGTAGGTCTTGTACTCGATCAGTTTCTCGGTGCCCCGGTGCAGGAGGCCGATATGCGGGTCGACCCGCTCGACCACCTCGCCGTCGAGTTCCAGCACGAGGCGCAGCACGCCGTGCGCCGCCGGGTGCTGCGGTCCGAAATTGATCGCGAAGTTACGGATGTTGTGTTCGGTCATGGCCGCGCCCGATCAGGCCGACGTCTTCTCGTCGCCCGGCAGCACGTAATCCGTGCCTTCCCAGGGCGAGAGGAAGTCGAAGTTGCGGAACTCCTGCGTGAGCTTCACCGGCTCGTAGACCACGCGCGCCTCGTCCTGGTCGTAACGGACCTCGACGAAGCCGGTGAGCGGGAAGTCCTTGCGCAGGGGGTGGCCCTCGAAGCCGTAATCGGTCAGCAGCCGGCGCAGGTCCGGATGGCCCGAGAACAGGATCCCGTAGAGATCGTAGGTCTCGCGCTCGAACCAGTTCGCGGCCGGGAAGATATCGATGACGGAGGGGACGGGGGTCACCTCGTCGGTCTGCACCTTGACGCGGATGCGCACGTTATGGCGCAGCGAGAGCAGGTGGTAGACCACGTCGAAACGCCGCTCGCGGCCGGGATAGTCGGCGCCGCAGATGTCGATGAAGCAGCGGAAGGCGCAGTGCGGATCGTCGCGCAGATAGGTCAGCGCGTAGACGATGTCCGAGGCCTGAACCACGAGGGTCAGCTCGCCGAAGGCGATGGTCCGCTCGACGATTGCCGGGCCGAGGGCGCCCGCGACCCGATCGGACAGGGCCGCCAGCGCCGCGTCGCCGAGCGTCGGCTGCGTGTGGGACAGGATGGAGATGCCGTTCGTCATGGCCGGCCTCAGCGCTCGATCGTGCCGATGCGGCGGATCTTCTTCTGCAGCAGCAGGACCCCGTAGAGGAGCGCCTCCGCGGTGGGCGGACAGCCCGGTACGTAGATGTCCACCGGCACCACACGGTCGCAGCCGCGCACGACGGAATAGGAGTAGTGGTAGTAGCCGCCGCCGTTGGCGCAGGAGCCCATCGAGATCACGTAGCGCGGCTCCGGCATCTGGTCGTAGACCTTGCGAAGCGCGGGGGCCATCTTGTTGGTGAGCGTGCCGGCCACGATCATCACGTCGGACTGGCGCGGGCTGCCGCGCGGGGCGAAGCCGAAGCGCTCGCAATCGTAGCGCGGCATCGACATCTGCATCATCTCGACCGCGCAGCAGGCGAGGCCGAAGGTCATCCACATCAGCGAGCCGGTGCGCGCCCAGTTGATGAGCTCGTCCGTCGTGGTCAGCAGGAAGCCGCGGTCGGCGAGTTCGTCGCTGATCGACAGGAAGGTCGGGTCGTCGGCGCCGATCGGCCGGCCGGTATTGGGGTCGATGATGCCCTTCGCCTGCGGGGCGATCGTGGGGGCGCGAGAGAGTTCAGGCGTGAAGGCCATGGATGCCTCAAGGAGCGAGCGGCGGGGCGGCGGTCGTCTCTAGTCCCACTCGAGGGCGCCCTTGCGCCACTCGTAGACGAAACCGACCGTGAGCACCCCGAGGAAGACCATCATCGACCAGAACCCGAGCCAGCCGAGCTCGCCGAAGGTGATGGCCCAGGGGAACAGGAAGGCCACCTCGAGATCGAAGATGATGAACAGGATGGCGACGAGATAGAAGCGCACGTCGAACTTCATGCGCGCATCATCGAAGGCGTTGAAGCCGCACTCGTAGGCCGAGAGCTTCTCCGGATCCGGGCTGCTGTAGGCCACCAGAAAGGGCGCCACCAGAAGCGCTGCGGCGATGAAAAGCGAGACGCCGATGAAGACGATGAGCGGCAGGTAATCCGCCAGAAGACCGGTCATGCGACGCTCCGCAACCGTGTGAGACCGCAGCGCCATCGGGCCCGACCCCGCCGGCGGATGGAATTGCTCCAATGCCAGAGTGCGCGTGGCGGAGGCTTAGTCGAGCAGCCGGGGTGAGACAAGGGCATTGCGCGTCGCACAAACGACCTGTCCGCGACAGAGATGGTGCGGTGTTCGGCACGCCGCATCCGGGCATATGCGCGCAGTCCAGCGCGTCCATCCGCCGGATTTTCGGGGGTGCGGATCGATTTCAGGAAAGCTGCGAAAGGCTGCTTGACAGGGCGTCTCACCACCCATAAACCCCGCCTCGTCGCCGGACACGGCGGCCACGCCGCCGACACAGAGGCGGCCACGCCACGCGGGCGTAGCTCAGTTGGTTAGAGTGCCGGCCTGTCACGCCGGAGGTCGCGGGTTCGAGCCCCGTCGCCCGCGCCACGTTCACGAACGTGCATCTCCCCAAAAATCATCGATCGTCGTCAAGCTAAGCATCGCGCTTTCGCGAACTGCTGTACGCTTGGTCCGGTCTGCGGAACCCGTTGCGGCTTTCGCGCCTCGTCGCGCAGAGCGTCCCGGGACCGCATCGGATCGGTGACCGCTCCAGCACCGGCCGTGCCGACCGGATGCAACCGAATCCTCGGCTCCGCGTCTGCCTCGATGACGCATCGAGACGGAGGGTGAAGCTGATGGAGCCGATGAAGCCGATGGCGCCGATCAAGATGGCACCGATGCGGGACGAACAGCCCTGGTGGGATTCCGGTCTGGGCGAGCCCGCCACGTCCGGCAGCCAGAACGGCCTGCGCTACGCGTTCTTTCCCGAACGCCGCCGCCTCCTCGTCGAGAAGGATGGCCGGGTCACGGCCTATGACAGTGGCGAGCGCCATATCGACGGCGTGTCGCAGCAGAGCGGTGGATCGGTCACGTTCCGCGATCAGAACGGCGAAGTCGACCTCGACGCCCTGACGGTCGCACGCTGAGGGCAAGGCGGCTTCGCGTGGACAGGGACGGCGCGGGACCGTATCGGGCCCCATGGCAAGTCCCCGATGTCACCGCCAATGCGCCCGCTGATCGAACTGCTGCGCGCCTTGCCGCCGGCGGAGCGCAGGCGCCTCCTCTTCATCGCCCTCGGCCTCGCCGGCGCGGGCTTGCTGGAGGTGATCGGCGTCGCCGCAGTGATCCCGTTCCTGACGCTCGTCGGCGATCCGGCCGCCGCCGACAGGCTGCCCTGGCTGGCTGCCTGGCGCGATGCGCTGGGCCTCGCCGAGCCGCGCGCCTTCCTGCTCGCCACCGGCGCCGCGGCGCTCATCGCGATCCTGACGACGGCGGTCGCCAATGCTGCGCTCACCTACGCGCAGCTGCTGTTCACCCACCGCGTCGGCTACGGCATCGCCCGCCGTCTACTCTTCGGCTACGTCGCGCGCGAGCGCCTGTTCTTCGCCCAGGCCAACAGCGCGGAACTCGCGAAGAACGTGCTCAGCGAGACCGACCGTCTCGTCGTCGGCGTGTTGACGCCGCTGACCGTGATCGCCTCTCGCGTCGTCTCGGCGCTCGCCGTGATCCTGTTCCTAGTGGCCTACGCCCCGGGCCTCGCGTTGGTCCTCGGCGGCGGCTTCGGCGGGCTCTATGTCGGCATCTTCCTGTTCGTGCGGCGACGCCTCGCCCGGATCGGGGCGCGGGCCGTCGCCGATAACGAGATGCGCTTCCGGGTGGTGCAGGAGACGCTCGGCGCTTTGACCGAGCTGAAGCTCTACGGCCGCGCCGAGCGCTTCGCAGCCCGCTTCGACGGCCCCGCCCAGGCCTATGCCAGCGACAGCGCGGCGAGCCTCGTCACCGGCCAGATGCCGCGCTTCGTCATCGAGGCGCTGGCCTTCGGCGGCGTCATCGTCGTCGTGCTGTTCGCCCTGGCGCAGGGGCTCGACACCGCCGGCATCCTGCCGCTGCTCGGCCTCTTCGCCTTCGCCGGCTACCGCATGCTGCCGGCCTTCCAGAACATCTTCAATTCGCTGGCGCTTCTGCGCTTCCACCTGCCCGGCGTGCGTCTGATCGTGGATGCGTTGCGCGTCGAGACCAATCCGCTGCCCCGCGGTTCCGAGCGCCTGCCGTTTCGCGAGGCGATCCGCTTCGAGACTGTCGGTTTCGATTACGAGCCCGGACGGCCGGCACTGTCGCGAATCGACCTGACGATCCCGGCAGGCGCGACGGTCGGGCTCGTCGGCCGCACCGGTGCGGGCAAATCCACCCTTGTCGGCCTGCTCCTGGGGCTCCTGAGCCCGAGCGAGGGACGGATCCGCGTTGACGGCCGGTCTCTCGGCCCCGGGACGCTTCCGGCTTGGCAGAACCGGATCGGCTATGTCCCGCAGGACGTGTTCCTGATCGATGGGACGGTGGCGGAGAACATCGCGCTCGGTCTCGATACCCCGGATCTGGAGCGCGTCGAGCGGGCGGCGCGCCTCGCGGGCGCGCACGACTTCATCGCGGCGCTGCCGGAGGGATACGGGGCACGGGTCGGGGAGCGCGGCTCGCGCTTGAGCGGCGGCCAGTGCCAGCGGATCGGCATCGCCCGCGCGCTCTATCATGAGCCCGACGTGCTGGTCTTCGACGAGGCCACTTCGGCGCTCGACGGTGAGACGGAGGCGGCGGTGATGGCGGCGCTTCGGCGTTTCGCGGGCGGCCGCACGCTGATCATGATCGCCCACCGCCTGACGAGCCTGGAGGGTGCCGACACCGTCTACGTGCTGGAGAGCGGCCGCATCGTCGCCTCCGGTCCGCTGCCGACGGTCTTGCCGTATCTCGGCCCTTCGGCTGCGGCTTGATTTCCTGGGGGTGGCGCTGGCCCGCCGCCCACGCCATCGCGTAGGAACGTTCGGCACACGGCAGGGGACATCGAGATGCGCGAGACCATCGAGCTGACGGCCGCGGACGGGACCACGGCGCGGATCGCCCGTGACGGTGCCGAGCCGGTCTCCTGGCAGATCGAAGGGCGTGACTATCTCTGGAGCGGCGACCCGGCGCATTGGAATCGGCACGCGCCCTGGCTCTTTCCGGTGGTCGGCGCATCGGTTGACGGTCATGTTCGCGTCGGGGCGCGCGATTACCCCATGGCCCAGCACGGCTTCGCCCGCGACCTCTGCTTCGCCGTGGTGTCGCGGCAGACGGATGCCGTCACGTTGCGCTTGGAGGACGGGCTTGAGACGCGAGCGCATTATCCCTTCGCTTTCCAGCTCGAGGTCACGGCGCGCGTGCGCGACCGTGGACTCGATTTCGACGTCGTGGTCCGCAATCCCGGGCCCGACGTCCTGCCCTACGCGCTCGGTTTCCATCCGGCCTTTCCCTGGCCCTTCGCGGGTGGGGAACGCGCGAAGGGGGGTGGCTACGCGGTCGTCTTCGAGCACCCGGAGCGGCCCTTCGTGCCCGAGGTCGGCCAAGGCGGCCTCCTACTGCGCGATGAGCGGCCGGTGCCCCTCCTCGGCGACACGCTGCCTCTGGAACCGGCTCTCTTTACGGAAGCGCTGGTGTTCCGCGATGCGCGCAGCCGGATCATGCGGTTCAAGGGGCCAGGCGGCCGGGCGATCCGTATGGAGGTCGAGGATTTCCCGCATCTCGCCGTCTGGACGAAGCCAACTGCCCCCTTCCTCTCCCTCGAATGCTGGACTGGCCATGCCGATTGGGCCGGCTTCGCCGGCCTCTTGTCGGAGCGTGATTCGCAGCGCAGCCTCGCTGCCGGCGCCGAGGCGCGGCACGGCGTGCGCCTGACCCTCGAAGGCTGAGTCGCGATGCGGATCTGGGTGGCGCGCCCGGAGCCCGGCGCCTCCCGGACAGGCGCGCGCCTCGCGGCGCTCGGCCACGCGCCCCTGGTCGCTCCCGTGCTCGCGGCACGCGCCACCGGCCGCTCCATCCCGGATGTGCGGTTCGATGCGCTCCTTCTGACCAGTGCGCAGGCATTGCCCGCGCTCTCGGAGACCGATCGGGCTGCGCTGCGCGGCCGGCCGGTCTTCGCGGTCGGGCCGCGCACCCGCGCGACGGCGGAGGCCTATGGTTTCGGGACGGCCATCGAGGGCAGCGGCGATGCCGCCGACCTCGCCCAGGCAATTCGGGACAGGCTTGCTCCGGATGCGCACCTCCTGCTCGTCGCGGGAGCCGAGCGCAAGGCGGAGCCGGTCGCGTCCCTCTTGCGGGCAGGCTTCGACGTCCACGTCCACATCGCCTACGCGGCGGAGCCGGTGGCTCTCCTGCCCTCGGCGGTGGCGGAGGCCCTGCCCGGTCTCGATGCGGCCCTGCACTACTCGCGCCGCAGCGCCGAGACGGCACTCGATCTCGTGCACGCTGCAGGCCGAGCCGAACCATTCCGCATGATACGACATTACTGCCTGTCGGACGACGTGGCCTTACCCCTGGCAGCGGCGGGATGCCTGATCCATTTCGTGCCGGCGCGACCGCGCGAGGACGATCTCCTCGCCGGTCTGTGCTGACGCTCGTCATCGAACTGTCGCGCCCCCTCTCGCCCCGGCGAAGCCTGCGGTGATAGGAGGTCGGCGGAGAAAGGGCCGGCGTGGCACCGCGAACGGTCCTGAGCGCGCATCCGGTGGCGCACGCGCGTACGCGCGGCCCAGCGGCGAGGAATGGAGAGAGACGGCCCGTGAAGCCCCCATCCAATGACGCGAACCGTCCGAACCAGCCGGGCCAGGACAAGGGCCAGACTGCGGGCAAGCCTGCCCCCTCCGCGCCGGTGACTCCGCCGACCACCAAGCCGGAGCCAGGCAAGCCGGAGCCGGGTAAGCCCGCCGCAGGGAGCCCTGCTCCCGTGAGTCAAAATTCGACGCCGAAATCCGATGTGCCGCAGCCGGCGAAAGCGGAGCCGCCGAAACCGGCCGCAGCGTCACCCGCGACGGGGCCGGGTTCCATACAGAAGCCCGTGCCGGAGAACGCGGACGCCACCAAGCCGGACAGCCCGAAGCCAGCCATGGCGTCGGGCGCACCGAAGGCTGATGTGCCGAAGGATCCGGCCAAGGCCGAGCCGCCGAAACCCGAGCCTGCAAAGCCTGCCGCATCCGATCCCGAGCCGCGCAAGCCCGAAGGACCGGGCTCCGCACCACGCCCGGCTGGTGGTTCGGTCACGGATGGACCGATCATCGACCTCAAGGCCAAGCGCGTTCCGGATCCGGCCGAGACGGCGAAAGCCGCTGCGGGCGCACCAGTCGCTGCGAAACCCGATGCCCCTAAACCCGGGCAGGCCGAGCCGGCGAAGCCGGCGACGGCGTCGAGCCCGGCTCCGAAGGCCGCCCTTCAGGCCGAGCCACAGCGCGGCGCAGGGTTCGGCTCGATCGCGGCTGCCGGCCTTCTCGGCGGCGTGATCGGTGCCGGACTGCTTCTCGGCGCTGACCGCACCGGCCTCCTTGGCCCGCGGGACGATGCACGTCTCAACGCACTCGAGCAGCGCGTCTCCACGCAGGTTGCCGCCCTCGCGCCGCGCGACGCCGTCACCGCCCTCGACAAGCGGGTCGCCGCCAATGAAGCCGCGCTCAAGCCGCTGCCTGACGCGGTGAAGAATGCAGAATCCGCGGCCAAGCAGGCCCTCGCGCAGGCGACCGGCGGGGCGACCGGTGGCGAGGGCAACCCGGCCCAGAGCCTGCCGCCCGACATCGTCTCCCGGCTCGACAGCCTCGACCAGCGCGTCTCGGCCTTGCAGGAAGAGCCTGGCAAGGAGCCGGCGGCAGGTGAAAGGACTGGTTCCCAAACGGCCGATCTCGCCGCGCTCGGCGACCGGTTGAAGGCGCTGGAATCGGCCAACGGTGCCAAGCCGGCGCAGGGTGACTTCGATGCGAAGCTTGCCGCTTTCCAGGGTGAGGTCGAGAGCCGCATCAAGGCGAATGCCGAGGCCGATCAGGCATTGGGCCAGCGCCTCGATGCCTTGCAGAAGACGCTCGATGAGCGCGTCAAGGCCGCAACCGAGGCAGTTCAGAGCGCGACCCAGGCGAGCCAGCAGGCCGCCGAGGCCGGTCGTGTCCAGGCGCAGGAAGCTGCCAAGACCGCGGAACGTAGCCTGCAGGAGCAGGCGGAGAAGATCGCGGCCCTCGACAAAGCCCTCGCCCAGCGTGCCCAGGCCACCACGGTCCAGGCGGCCCTGCGCGTCGTGGCGGCCGACCGCATCGCGACCGCGCTCGCGACCGGTGTCCCCTATGCGGAGCCTCTCGCGACGCTGCGCAAGCTGGAGACCGGCGATACGAGCCGTGTCGATGCCCTCGCGCCGTTCGCCGAGACGGGAGCACCCAGCGCAGCTCAGCTCGCTGCTGAGTTCCGGCCGATCGCCGAGAAGGCGGCAGCAGCTCGCCGCTCGGCCCAGGCGCGGACGGTGGCCGAGTCCGGAGATCTGAAGGCGAAGCTGCTGAGCATGGCCGACTCGATCGTGCAGGTTCGCCGTGTCGACGCGCCGCCCGCGTCCGGTACGGAGCCCGAGGCGGACCCGCTCGGCAAGGTCCAGGCGGCCCTGGATCGCGGTGCGCTCCAAGATGCAGCCAAGGCCTTCGATGCGATGCCCGATGCGGCCAAGGCGGAGGCTGCGTCCTTCGGCCAGCGCCTCAAGGCGCGCGCTGCCGCGGCTCAGGCGTCGCAGGCCCTGCTCTCGGACGCCTTCAAGACACTTCCGGCCGGCCAATAACGCCGTTCCGGCTTCCCGTTCATCCGTGCGGCGCCCGCCCGGCCGGCGCCGACAGGAGTACCTGACCCATGTGGCGCGCCCTCGCCTTCCTGGCCTTCCTCGCCCTCGCCGCCTACGGTGCGGTGTGGATCGCCGACCGGCCCGGCACGGTCACCATCGTCTGGAACGGCTACGAGATCGCGATGAGCCTCGCGATCGCGCTGGTCGGCGTCCTGGTCGCGGCGATCGTCGTCGGGCTGATCTGGGCGGTGATGCGCGGCATCATCAACCTCCCGGAATTCCTCGTGCGCGGCTCGCGAGACCGTCGGCGCGCCAAGGGCCTGAGCGCGCTCTCGCGGGGCATGGTTGCGGTCGGCTCGGGAGATCCTCTGGCGGCCCGTCGCCATGCCAGTGACGCGGAGCGGCTGCTCGGCGAGCAGCCGCTGACCCTGCTTCTGAAGGCTCAGGCCGCTCAGATCTCGGGCGATCGGCAGGCTGCGGAGACCGCGTTCCAGCGCATGGTGGACGAGCCGGAGACCCGCGTGCTCGGCTTGCGCGGCCTGTTCGTCGAGGCCCGGCGCCGTGAGGATGAGGTCGCGGCGCGCGCCTATGCCGTCGAGGCGGCTCGCCTGGCCCCGAGCGTCACCTGGGCGAACGAGGCGGTGCTGGAAGCCCAGTGCGCCGACGGCGATTGGACGGGGGCCCTTGAGACCGTCGAGCGGCGCGGCTCGCTCGGCCTCCTCGACAAGAGCGTGGCGCGGCGCCAGCGCGCCGTGTTGCTCACGGCCGCAGCCCAGCGCCGTGAGGCCGGGGAGCCCGAGGCTGCGACCGAGCGCGCCCTTCAGGCCGTAAAGCTCGCTCCGGGTCTCGTCCCCGCAGCCTGCCTCGCCGGTCGTCTGCTCGCGCGGCGTGGGGACCTCCGCAAGGCGGCCAAGATCGTCGAGGCTGCCTGGAAGGCCAATCCACATCCCGATCTCGCCAAGGTATATCTCAGCCTGCGCACGGGCGACTCGGTCCGTGATCGCCTCGCGCGTGCTGAGAATCTCGCCAAGTTGTCGTCCTGGGATCCCGAGGCGCGGCTTGCCGTCGCGCAGGCTGCCCTCGATGCGCGCGAGTTTGTCCAGGCACGCGACGCTCTGAAGCCTTTGCTGGCTGACCGTCCCACTGTTCGGACCTGCCTACTCATGGCGCGCATCGAGGAGGCTGAGCATGGCGCCGGTACCGGCCGCGCGCGCGAATGGCTCGCCCGTGCCGCCCATGCGCCCCGGGATCCGCTCTGGATTGCCGACGGCTTCGCCTCAGAAACCTGGGCGCCGATCTCACCTGTGAGTGGCCGTCTCGACGCCTTCGAGTGGCGCGAGCCGCCGAACATCCTCGCTGCTCCCTCGGAGGAGACGCAGACGAGCGCGACTGTCGCATCCGACCCTGTCGCGATCGAAGCGCCGGAGGTCCCGACCGCATCCGCGGTGCCGGCCTCAGCGATCCCGGCATCCGTGGGGGCTGCCAATCCGGTGGTTCTCCCGGTTCCCGGCACCGGACAGGAGCGACCGGCCGATCGAAAAGCCCGGCAGATTGCCTGAGCGCACGGGCTTCAATTCACGGCACACGCGGCGCTACAATGTGTGGATCATGACACAATGCACGATTGTGCGTGAGTTTCGGTGCTACAGGTATATGAGGGTCGAGGGCCTTATTTGCCTGTGGCTGACGAGCCAGCAATCGTGATTGACGCCGAACAGTCAGACAGCGCTGCTAGAACCGCTTCCGGTCGTTTCGCGATCGGGAGTGGTCCTGCCCCTCTCACTCGGTGCATCGTCATGTGCCGAGCCGGCGCTGCTTTCGTCGGAATGCGCTCAAGACCGGCCGCGCGGCCAGCGGCCTTATGCTGTCGGCTGAGCAAGGTTCAAGGCGTGTCCGGAGCGAACCACCGCATGTTTCGCGCGGTACCCCCGCGGGCCGCATGATGCCGTTGGAAGACGAAACGGAAGCGCGCCGGCAGATCGGTGCTTTGCCCTATCGACGCCTGCGTGGCGGTGACTACGCTGTGCTGCTCGTCACATCGCGCGAGAGCCGACGATGGGTCATTCCCAAGGGGTGGCCGATGAAAGGGCGAAAGCCCCACGAAGCGGCCGAGCGCGAGGCATACGAGGAGGCCGGACTCGTCGGCCATATCGGCAAGCGCCCTCTCGGCTTCTATCTCTACGAGAAGCGCCTGAAGAACCGCGACTCGGTGCTGTGCCAAGTCAAGGTCTTTCCGCTTGAGGTGCGCAAGCAGCTCGATCGCTGGCCCGAACAGCACGAGCGTGAATTCCGTTGGTTCGCCCCCCCGGAGGCCGCCGATGCGGTGTCCGAGCCGGGACTCGCCGCAATCATCCGAGCCTCGCTCAAGCGCGACGGCGAGCCTCGGCTCTGATCGTGCCCACGCCCGCGATTTGAGATCCGGTGGGCGGAAATCCGCGCCGGGGTGATTGCCAAGCCCGCCTCGATCCTTTAATGCCCCACTCGTCGACAGCGAGCGCCCCCAGGGCAAGCTCCTCGACCCTTTTGCTGCGGTAGCTCAGTGGTAGAGCACTTCATTGGTAATGAAGAGGTCGAGAGTTCAATCCTCTCTCGCAGCACCATTCTTCTCAAAATTCTAGCTTGCAAGATCTTGGACCGGCTCACTTTTAGTATGAGTCGACATTGATAGCTCAAGATTTGCGTGGCGCTGTTCGAGCATCAGTTTCCATCATGGCGATACGCGGGCCGGTCGGAGCGCGGCACCCCTGACCGGCGATCAGTTCTGCTGGCCCGGAGCCGACCTTATCCGCATTTGCCGTAGCCTCGCCGGGGGTCTCGCGGGTTCAGGAAGTGTCGCTTGATCCGCCGAATGTCGAAGCGCTCGGCTCCACGCTGCGGTTGCTCGGCCTGAGGGATTCCATGTTCGGAGTGGCCGCGAGCCGTCGGCATGAATGTGCGGTCGCAACCAGCAGGTAGTGCACAGAAAATTTGCAACGTTTTTGACCGATGCCGGGAATTGCGCAGGCTTGATGCCGTTCCATGCTTTCCTCGGCCCGACTGCGAGGCATCAGCCATTGAGTTCACCGCTCGCCAAGGCTGCGCTGCAGCCGGGAAGGAGGGGTGAGATGCTCCAATTGCTTCAATGGCTGCTGTTTGGTCACGTCCACAAATGGAAAACCGTCCGTGATGTTCCACTGACCGAGCTCGACGACCGAGGGCGCGAGGTGGTGACCGGGCGCCGTTACGTACAGCAATGCGAATATTGTGGCAAAGTCATCAAACGGGATTTCAATTAGCGTCGCTTATTCTGGTCGCTCGATTTGATTGGAATGTCGATTGGACGCGGCCGAGCACCGATCTGACCGAGATAGGCGCGTTTCACCTCCATGGACTGATACACGGGAGACGAGAATGAACGTTCATTGACATGAGAATGAATGTTTATTACGCTAGGGCATCGAGTGGAGTCAGGCGATGCATGCACCGGTCGGTTCGGGATTTCCGGCGTGGGCTACGAGCTTCGTTCGAGACCTCGGCGCCATGTGCACGCCGACGAACATCCTTCTGGGTTCGACCCTCGCGTACGGTTGGCTCGCTTTAGGTACTTGGACGGGTTCCGGTCCATGCGCCTGGCAGACCCATCATGCGAAGGAACATCGCTCCTTGACCGTGGCGGAGTCGTGAGCGCGGCTGGGGGGCATGGGGTGGAGGGGCGGCGCGAGCACATCCTGGATGCCGCGGAGGCCTGCTTCGTGCGCAATGGGTTCCACCGCAGCACGATGCAGGATCTCGCGCGGGAAGCCGGCATGAGTCCGGGCAACATCTACCGGTATTTCGAGTCGAAGGAGGCGGTGGTGCGGGGCCTCGCCGAGCGCGACCGCGCGCGCGGCAGGGTGCTCGTCGCCGAGCTGCAGGGCGCGCGCGATCCCCGCGGCGCCCTTCTGCGGATCCTCGCGCGCTACTTCACCGAGCTGTCGCGCGAGGCCGCGGTGCTGCGCATCGACCTGTGGTCCGAGGCGACGCGCAATCCCGACATCGCCGCGCTGGTCGAGCAGGGCGAGGCCGAGGCCCGGACCTGGCTGACCGAGACCTTCGCGGCGCTGGCGGACGCGCCGGATTGCGATGCCGCCGCGCTCTACGAGCGGGTCGGCCCGCTGATGAAGGGCATCCTGGTGAGCCGGGCGCTGCTGCCCGGCTACGAGCCCGCCACCGCCATCGCCCACCTTCTCGCGCAGATCGAGGCCGCCCTCGCCGGCAGCCGCCCGGTCGGCGCCATCCCGGAGACCGGCCGATGAGCCGCCACCCCCGAATCGTCCGACCGGTCCTCCTCGCCCTCGGCCTCGGCCTGACGGGCGCTGCGGCCGCCGAGGTCACGCCGGCGCCGGGCCCCCGGCCGCCGACGGTCAGCGTGATCGAGGCGGCGCGCCGCGAGATCGTGGAATCCGTGGTCGTCACCGGCACCCTGGTGCCGCGCGACGAGATCCTGGTCGGCCCCGAGATCGAGGGCTACCGGGTCACCGAGGTGCTGGCCGAGGAAGGCCTGCGCGTTGAGCGCGGCCAGGTGCTCGCCCGCCTCTCCCGCGACCTGATCGATCGCCAGATCGCGCAGCAGGATGCCGTCGTCGAGAAGGCGGCCGCGTCCGTCCCGCAGGCGCAGAGCAACATCGAGCAGGCCGAGGCCGCCGAGACGGAGACGCGGCTCGCCTATGAGCGGGCCCGCCAACTGCTGCAGACCGGCAACGCCACCGCCGCGGTCATGGAGACCCGGACGGCCGCGCTGCGGCAGGCCGAGGGCAAGCTGGCCTTCGCCCGCAACGGGCTGGCCATGACCAGGGCGGAGCTCGCCCAGGCCCGGGCCGTACGGGACGAGCTGTCCCTGCGCCTCGCGCGGACCGAGATCCGCGCCCCCGAGGCGGGCATCGTCAGCCGCCGCACCGCCCGCGTCGGCATCACCGCCTCGGCCTCGGCCGAGCCCCTGTTCCGCCTGATCGCCCGCGGCGAGATCGAGCTGGAGGGCGAGGTGGTCGAGACCAAGCTGCCTCTGCTGCGCGAGGGCGCCCCGGCCTGGATCGAGATCGCGCCGGGCGAGCGCGTCGCCGGCAGCGTTCGTGCGGTCTATCCGGAGGTCGACAAGGCGACCCGCCTCGGCAAGGTCCGGGTGCGCCTCGATCCCGATCCGCGCCTGCGCATCGGCACCTTCGCCCGCGGCGCGGTCGAGCTGGCGCGCAGCCGCGGCGTCACGGTGCCCCAGGCGGCGGTCTCCTATGGCGGCCCGAAGCGCGCGAGCGTCCTCGTCGTCGCGCAGGACGTGGTCGAGGCCCGCGCGGTCCGCACCGGCCTGAGCGACGAGGACGACATCGAGATCCGCGACGGCCTCGCCCCGGGCGAGCAGATCGTGGCGAAGGCCGGCAGCTTCCTGCGGGACGGCGACCGCGTCCGCCCCGTCGCCGCCGCCCCCGGCGCAGCCGCTCCCGCCGTGGCGGCGAGCCCCGCGCGCAACGACACAGCCGAAGCCGGGGTCCCCTGAGCCCCGGAACCTTCCCCGACCCGGCAGCGAGCCGGGGGAGCCCGCAAAACCATCGACCGAGGGCCGTGACTGAGGTCGCAGCGCGACCGGCCGCCGCCCCGATCCCACACGGGTCGTCCAATGCGCCTGAATGTCTCCGCCTGGGCGATCCGCAAGCCCATTCCGTCGCTCGTCCTCTTCCTCGTCCTGGTGGTGCTAGGCCTCGTCAGCTTCCGCGGGCTCGCCGTCACGCGGATGCCGAATGTCGACGTGCCGATCGTCTCGGTGACGATCACCCAGTCCGGCGCGGCGCCGGCCGAACTGCAGACCCAGGTCACGAAATGGGTCGAGGATTCGATCGCGGGCGTGCGCGGGGTGAAGCACATCACCTCGGCGATCACCGAGGGCTCGTCCGTCACCACCGTCGAGTTCCGGCTCGAGGTGAACACCGACCGCGCCGTCAACGACGTGAAGGACGCGGTCTCGAAGATCCGCATCAACCTGCCGCGCACCATCGACGAGCCGGTGATCCAGCGCGTCGAGATCGCCGGCCTGCCGATTCTCGTCTACGGCGTCACGGCCCCCGCGATGACGCCGGCCGACCTGTCCTGGTTCGTCGAGGACAACGTGGCGCGCACGCTCCAGGGGGTGAAGGGCGTCGGCGGCGTCGAGCGCCTGGGCGGCGTCGCCCGCGAGATCCGGGTGACGCTCCAGCCCGATCGCCTGCTGGCGCTCGGCATCACGGCGGCGGACGTGAACCGGCAATTGCGCCTCACCTCCGCCGACATGGCCGGCGGGCGCGGCGAGGTCGGCGGCCGCGAGCAGTCGATCCGCGCGCTGGCGGCCTCGCGCTCCGTGCGCGACCTCAAGGCGACCTCGATCGTGCTCCCGGGCGGCCGCAAGGTGCGCCTCGACGACCTCGCGCTGGTCGAGGACGGCGTCGAGGAGGCGCGCACCTTCGCCCGCTTCAACGGGGAGCCGGTGGTCGCCTTCGCGGTCTCGCGCGGCTCCGGCGCGAGCGATGCCGAGGTCGCGGCGGGCGTCGAGAAGAAGATCGCCGAGTTCCAGGCGAGCTACCCCGACATCCGCTTCGAGAAGATCGATTCCTCCGTCTCCGCGACGCTGGGCTCCTACGATTCGGCCATGCACACGCTGATCGAAGGCGCCCTTCTTGCCGTCGTGGTGGTGCTGCTGTTCCTGCGCGACTGGCGCGCCACGCTGATCGCCGCGGTGGCGCTGCCGCTCTCCGTCTTCCCGACCTTCTGGGCGATGGACGCGCTCGGATTCACCCTGAACGGCATCAGCCTGCTCGCGATCACCCTGGTGACGGGGATCCTGGTGGACGACGCGATCGTCGAGATCGAGAACATCGTCCGCCACATGCGGCTCGGCAAATCGCCCTACCGGGCGGCGCTCGAAGGCGCCGACGAGATCGGCCTCGCCGTCATCGCCATCACCGCGACCCTGATCGCGGTCTTCGCACCCGTCTCCTTCATGGGCGGCATCGCCGGCCGCTACTTCATCCAGTTCGGCCTGACCATCGCGGTGTCGGTCTTCATGTCGCTGCTGGTGGCGCGCCTGATCACGCCGCTCCTGGCCGCCTACTTCCTGCGCGATCATGGCCATCACGCGGAGCGCGAGGGCCCGGTGATGCGCGCCTATACCCGTCTCGTCGGCTGGTCGGTGCGGCACCGGTTCGGCACGCTGGCGGTCGGCCTCGCGCTGTTTGCCGGCTCCCTGGTCTCGACCGGCCTGCTGCCCTCGGGCTTCATCCCGAAGCAGGACAATGCCCGCACCCTGTTCATGGTGGAGCTGGCGCCCGGCGCGCGGCTCGACGACACGATCGCGGTGTCCGACCGGCTGGCGGAGAGGATCCGCGCTTTGCCGGAGGTGACCTCGGTCTTCGTGGATGGCGGCCGCCAGGTCGGCGGCAAGAAGGAGACGCGGCTCGCCACCTTCGTCATCAACCTCGTGCCCAAGAACCGGCGCGAGAAGCGGCAATGGACCCTCGAATCCGAGATCGCGCGGCTGCTCGCGGACGAGCCGGACATCCGCTCGTGGTCGCTGCGCGACAGCGGCCAGCGCGACCTCGCCCTGGTGGTGAGCGGGCCCGACGTCGATGTCGTCACCGAGATCGCCGCCCGGCTCCAGCGCGACATGGCCGCGATCCCGCACCTCGTCTCGGTGATGTCGACGGCCCCCCTCGACCGCACGGAGGTGCGCATCCGTCCGCGGGAGGGTGCGGCGGCCGATCTCGGGGTCTCCACCGACACCATCGCGGAGACGGTCCGGGTCGGCACGATCGGCGACATCGGCCTGAACCTCGCCAAGTTCAACGCGAAGGACCGGCAGGTGCCGATCCGGGTGATGCTGCCGACGAGCGCCCGCGGTGCGGTGGCACGGCTGGAAAACCTGAAGGTGCCGGCCAAGAACGGCGCGGCGGTGCCGCTCGCCGCGGTGGCCGAGATCGAGCTCGACAAGGGCCCCGGCGCCATCGACCGCTACGACCGGGCCGTGCGCGTAGCGATCGAGGCGAATATGGAGGGCTCGGACGCGCTGGGCTCGCTGATCGCCCAGGCGCTCGCGACCCCCACCGCGAAGAGCCTGCCTCCCGGCGTCACCATCAAGCAGACCGGCGATGCCGAGATCATGCAGGAGGTCTTCTCCGGCTTCCTGATGGCGATGGGGGCCGGCATCATGATGGTCTACGCGGTGCTGGTGCTGCTGTTCGGCTCGTTCCTGCAGCCGCTCACCATCCTGTTCTCGCTGCCGCTCTCGATCGGCGGGGCCATCCTCGGCCTGCTGATCTGCCAGATGCCGATCTCGATGCCCGTGGTCATCGGTATCCTCATGCTGATGGGTCTCGTCACGAAGAACGCGATCATGCTGGTCGATTTCGCCGTCGAGGAGATGCGCGCCGGGATCGATCCCGTCACGGCGATCGTCGATGCCGGCCGCAAGCGGGCGCGGCCGATCGTGATGACGACCATCGCCATGGCCGCCGGCATGGTGCCCTCCGCGCTCGCGCTCGGCGTCGGCGGCGAGTTCCGGGCGCCGATGGCGGTCGCGGTCATCGCCGGCCTCATCGTCTCCACCCTGCTCTCGCTCGTCTTCGTGACGGCCGTCTTCCTGCTGATCGAGGCCCTGTCGCGCCGGCTCGGGCGTCTGCTCGGCCGCTTCGTCGGCCAGCGCGACGAGCCGGAGGCCCCCCTGCCCCACCGGACGGCCGGCCACGCCGCCTGACCCGGCACGCCCCGATCGCGGGCCCTCCCTAGGCCCGTGATACGCCGGCCGGCCCGCGAATCCCCCCTCTCGCGGGTCGGCCGGTCGTTCGACGTTCGACCGCCCGGGCGTGTGATACGGAGTCCGCTTCGATCAAGCGGGGCCGGTATCGGACGCCCAGAGATGCATCACCGCGTAGGCCCGCCACGGCCGCCAGAGGCCGGAGCGCGCCTCCAGAACGCGCGCGGTCGGACGGCCCGCCGCGTCCTCCAGCGCCCGGAGCAAGCCGATATCGCCGGTGGGCATCGCGTCGGGCTCGCGCAGAGCCCGCATGGCGATGTACTGCGCCGTCCAGTCGCCGATGCCGCGCAGGCGCTTCAGCCGGGACACCGAGGCTTCGAGCCCCGCCCCCGGGGCGAACAGGTCCGGCTCCGCGAGCGCCGCCGCGGCCAGAGCCCGAATCGCCGCGCCCCGGGCCCGCGGCATGTAGAGGGCCAGCGCCACATCGGCCTCGACCAGGACCTCCGGGCCCGGGAAGCTGTGGGTGAGGCCGGATTCCGGCGCGGCATCGGCGAGCGGCGTGCCGAAGGCGGCGACGAGGCGGCCCGCCAGCCGCGTCGCGGCGGCCACGGAGACCTGCTGGCCGAGGATCGCACGGACGCCGAGCTCGAACCCATCCCAGGCGCCGGGGACGCGCAGACCGGGCCGCGCGGCGACGAGGCCGGCCATGAAGGGATCGGCCGAGAGCGCGGCTTCGATCGCGGCCGGGTCGGCGGCGAGATCGAACAGGGCGGAGACCCGCGCGCCGAGATCGATCGCCGGGCTTGGCGGCCCGCCGACCGCGGGGGACGAGCACGCCTCCAGCCGAACCACGAGGGCAGCGCCGCTGCCCGGCTCCACCGAGAGGATTCCGACATCCCGGCCGGCGCGGATGGTGCGAGCGTAGCGGCCGCCTCTGACCGATTCGACGCCCGGTATCGCCCGGGCCGCGAGGTAGGCACAGAGCCAGGCCCAATCGAGAGGCGGCGTGTAGGCGAGGTGGAGCGTGGTCATCCGGTCCGGATGCATCCCGAATCCGGCCGCCGCATGGACGGCCTGCAAGACAGTCTGTGTGACAAGAGAGGCTAGGTTCTGCGCAGCGAAATCGCCAGCATCGCGCAGATCTCGGTGACCGAATGCTGTCTCCGGTCCGAAGCCTGCTCGGATTTCACCTTCGGCCGACCACGATCCTGCCCCATAAAAGCCGGACCGGACCGCAGATTGGCGACCCTACGCGGCGGGCCAGAAGGGCTTCGCGCCGGAATCCGGTTCGATCCAGCACCGGACCTCGCGCGCGACATCCTCGGATACCCGCCTCCGAGCAGGGATCCGGGCGCAGCTCATGGGACATCGTCCACCTCACTTGGCCTCCCGAGCCGAACGCGGCGGCCTCGGCCTGCGCTCCGCGAGCCTGCGCCACCTGCCCCTCACCGTCGCGCTCGCCGCGCTCCTCAGCCTCGCGCCGGCCGGCCGCGAGGCGCCGATCCTCGACGTGCCGCAGACGCTGGCCGAGGCGAGCCAGGCACCGAACGAGGCGGCGGCCGCCGCAGCGCCCGCGATCGCCGAGGCCACCGAGGCGGTGCCTGCGCCGGTCGAGGAGACGGCCGCCCTGGCGGAGCCCGAGAGCACGGAGTTCTGGGCGCCGCCCCGCCTCGGTTGGGAACCCCCCGCGCGGGTCGGTGCCGCCCCGGCGGGGTTCGGGCTGCTCTTCGCCTTCGCGATCGAGGACCCTCCGATCCTCGGCGCCGCCCCGCCGGACGAGGGCCCGCGCGTCGCTCAGGTCGTGCCGCTGCCCGTGCCGCGCCCGAGCGAGTTCCGCCGGCTCGACCCCGCCCTCAATCTGCGGCGGGCCGAGCGGCAGGCCCTGCGTCGGCAGGCCGCCGCGGCGCCGCCGAGCCCGGCCCAGGTCGAGGACACCCGCAACTTCTTCGAGAAGCTGTTCGGCGTCGAGAAGCCGGCGACGCCCGCCCTCGCCTACGCGGCGCTCGATACCTCCGCGGCGGACGCCGCCGCGCGGCGCCGCGTCGTGCCCCCGCCCGCGCCCGTCATCGATTCGGCCACCGCCGTCTACGACATCAGCGCCCGCAGCGTGGTTCTGCCGAACGGCGAGCGCCTGGAGGCGCATTCCGGCCTCGGCGAGCACATGGACGATCCGCGCTTCGTCCATGTCCGCATGCGCGGGGCGACGCCGCCCGGCACCTACGATCTGACCGAGCGCGAGGCGCTGTTCCACGGGGTGCGGGCGATCCGCCTGACGCCGGTCGGCGGCAGCGACGCGGTGCACGGCCGCGTCGGCCTGCTGGCCCATACCTACATGCTCGGCCCGAACGGTGCCTCGAACGGCTGCGTGTCGTTCCGCGACTACGAGCGCTTCCTGCAATCCTACCTGCGCGGCGAGATCCGCCGCCTCGTGGTCGTGGCGGGCGCCAAGCAGAGCGCCGCGCCGCTGCTCGCCCTGCGCTAGGGCGCGCGCCGACCGGATCCGGCTCTAGAGCATTTTCCATGATCCTTGGATCACGGAAAATGCTCTATCTGTTTGATTGTGCTGCATTTTCTTTCGCGGAACCGGCGACCACTTCCGCGGAAAATGCTCTAGGGCGCGACCCGAGCCAGGCGTCGCAGGATGGCCTCGCGGTGGCCGCGCGCCTGCATCAGGCGGTCCTCCAGCATCCGCAGCATGCCGACGGCGAGGCTGGTGTCCTGGCCGCAGGCGCTGGTGCGCGCCACGATCAGCGTCTGCGCCGCGATGCGCCGCTCCTCCTCGTCGACATGGCGGTCGGCGAGGGCGAGGTGAGCCCGTTCCTGCGTGAGATCCATCATGGCTGAAGACACCTTGACGCCAGTCCCGTGACTGTGTGTCCATTTCCCTTAGACAGCAACGGGCCTCTGTGCCGCGCAATCAGAATTGATAACAGCCGCGCCGACGGTTCCGTCCGGCGCGCCGTTTGCAGATCCTAGCGGCCCTGCATGTCGGTTGGATAAAGCCCGGCCGCGTCCCCATGCAGCGTTTGCAGGAAGGCGAGCAGCCGCGCGGCGGCGGTCTCGCGGTCGCCCTCGTTGACGATGGTCAGGTCGGCCTCGATCGGCGCCTCGCGGGCGAGGCGGGCGGCGAGGTCGCCATCCGCGTCGCGCCCGCGGGCGGCGAGGCGCTCGGCGAGCACGGCGGGGGAGGCCGTCACCGCGACGACCCGGACCCGCTGCGCGAGACGGCGGCGCGCCTCGGCGACCGCCCGGCGCGAGACGTTGCAGACGACGCAGCGCCCGCGATCGGCCGCCCGCGCGGCCTCCAGCGGGATCGCGTAGCCGAGGCCGTGCGCGCGCCAGTGCAGCGCGAAGGCGGCCTTCGCCGCGCCCGCGGCGAAGGCCGCCTCGGCGATCTCGAGATTGTCCTCGTGCTCCGAGGGCGGCCGCGTCACCAGGCGCTGCGGGAAGAGGAAGCGCGCATCGCCGGCGAGCCGCGCCCGGGCGAGCCGGATCAGCGTGTCCTTGCCCGCCCCGCTCGGGCCCACCACCAGGACGAAGCCGCCCGCCATCACACCACCCGCTCGCCCGCCCGCCAGACCTGGCGCACGACGGGCACGCCCTGGGCCAGCCGCACGCGGACGAGGTCGGCCCGCAAGTCGGGCGCGATCCGGCCGCGGTCGGCGAGGCCGGTGGCGCGGGCCGGATTGTCGGTGACGGTGGCGATGGCCGCGGGTAGCGAGATCCCCGGCACGCGCTCCGCCAGCACGAAGGCCGCCATCATCAGGCTCGCCGGCACGTAGTCCGAGGACAGGATGCTGAGCAGGCCGGCCTCGGCCAGATCCTGCGCCGCGACGTTGCCGGAATGCGAGCCGCCGCGGATCAGGTTCGGTGCGCCCATCATCACGGTGATGCCGGCCGCGTGCGAGGCCTCGGCCGCGGCGCGGGTCGTCGGGAATTCGGCAAGCGCCACGCGCTCGTCCCGGGACAGCGCCACGTCGTCGAGGGTGGTGTCGTCGTGGCTCGCCAGCGGGATGCCGCGCGCCTGCGCGAGCGCCACCAGGGCCGGCCGGTTCACCGCGCTCTGGGCCCGCCCCTCGCGGATCTTGCGCTCGGTGCCGGCCTGGATCGCCTCGAGCGAGCGGCCGCCGCGTCCCGCGTACTGGTAGTACTTGGCGAGGTCGCGGAACTGCCGCTGGCCGGGCGTGTGATCCATCAGCGAGATCAGCCCGACCGGGTGGCGTTCGGCGAAGGCCGTGACGGTGTCGACCACGTCCGCGGTCGGCAGTTCGCAGCGCAGATGGGTCCGGTGCTCGACCCGGAACAGGCCCTCCGCGCGGGCCTGTGCCAGGGCGCCGGCCAGGGCGTCGAGCTCCGGCCCGAGGCCGCTGCCATCCGCCTCGCTGCCCGCGCGCAGCGAATCGAACACCGTGGTGATGCCGGAGGCGGCGATCTGAGCGTCGTAGGCGAGCACGGCGCCGAGCGGGTGCCAGCGCACCCCCGGCCGCGGCGCGTAATGGCTCTCCAGGTGATCGGTATGCAGCTCGACGAGGCCGGGCAGGAGCAGGTCGCCGTCGAGATCGAGGCCGCGCTCGGGCGCCCGGCCCGTCCCGGTCTCGACGATGCCCCCGTCCGCGATGGCGAGCCAGCCGGCCTCGACCCGGTCGGGCAGGACGAGCCGCGCATTCTCGAGGATCTCGGTCCGGCTCATGGTTCTGGACGTCCCGGTCATGCCGCCACCACAGCGCGAAAGGCCGCCACATCGACGATCCGCGTCGCCACCGCGTCGCGCACGTCCGCATCGTGGAAGATGCCGAGGATCGCCGCCCCGGCCGCGCGCCGCTCGCGGATCAGCTCGACCACCGCGGCGCGGTTGCGGGCGTCGAGGGAGGCGGTCGGCTCGTCGAGGAGAAGCAGCGGGCGCTCCGCGATCAGGCCCCGGGCGATGTTCACCCGCTGCTGCTCGCCGCCCGAGAAGGTCGCGGGCGGCAGGTCCCAGAGGCGCTCGGGCAGGTCGAGCCGTGCGAGCAGCTCGGCGGCGCGGGTGCGCGCGATCCCGGCATCCAGCCCGGCCTCGAGGCCGGCCGCCTCGACCACCGCGCGGGCGCCGACCCGCGGGATCACCCGCAGGAACTGCGAGACATAGGCGACGACGCGGCGGCGCAGGTCGAGGATCTCGCGCGGCTCGGCCCGGGCGACGTCCACGACGCGCCCGCCGTCGCGGATCCGGATGGCGCCCTGCTCGCAGCGGTAATTGCCGTAGGCCATCTTGAGCAGCGAGGATTTCCCCGTGCCCGAGGCGCCGCCGAGCACGACGCACTCGCCCGCGCGCACCGACAGGGTCGCCCCCGCGATGACGGGCAGCCGGGCGCCGTCGCGCAGGTGCAGGGTGAAGCTCTTGCCCACATCGGCGAAGCTGACGACGGCATCCATCATGCGGCGAGCACCGAGGCGACGAGGAGCTGGGTATAGGGCGCCTGCGGATCGTCGAGGACCTGATCGGTGAGGCCGGTCTCGATCACCCGGCCGCCGCGCATGACGAGGATGCGGTGCGAGAGCAGGCGCGCCACCGCGAGGTCGTGGGTGACGATGATCACGGCGAGGCCGAGCTCAGCCACCAGGCCGCGGATCGTGTCGAGGAGGCGGGCCTGGACGGAGACGTCGAGGCCCGAGGTCGGCTCGTCCATCAGGACGAGGCGGGGGGCGGTGACGAGGTTGCGCGCGATCTGCAGGCGCTGGCGCATGCCGCCGGAGAAGCGGGACGGCGGCTCGTCCACCCGGTCGGCGGCGATCTCGACCCGCGCCAACCAGTCGAGGGCGGTGGCGCGGATGCGGCCGTAATGGCGCTCGCCCACGCCCATCAGCCGCTCGCCGACATTGCCGCCCGCCGAGACCGCCATGCGCAGGCCCAGCGTCGCATCCTGGCGCACGAAGCCCCAATCCGTCCGCATCAGGGCGCGGCGCTCCGCCGGCCCGAGGGCGGCGAGGTCGCGGGCGACGCCGTCCCGCATCCGGTAGGTGACCGAGCCCGCATCGGCGGCGATCTCCCCGGCGATCAGGCCGAGCAGAGTCGACTTGCCCGAGCCCGATTCGCCCACCACCGCCAGCACCTCGCCGGGATGGAGCGCGAAGCCGACGCCGTCGCAGGCGAGGCGGGCGCCGTAGCGTTTCGCCAGGCCCCGCACCTGAAGGAGAGGCCCGCTCATTCCGCCATCTCCCCGGTGTGCCCCTCGGCACGGCGTCCCTCGCAATGGTCGGTGTCCGAGCAGACGAACATCCGCCCGCCCCGGTCGTCGAGCACCACCTCGTCGAGGTAGACCGCTTCCGCCCCGCAGAGGGCGCAGGGACGGTCGAAGCTCTGGATCCGGAAGGGATGGTCCTCGAAATCGAGGCTGCGGACCCGCGTATGGGGCGGCACCGCATAGATGCGCTTCTCGCGCCCCGCCCCGAAGAGCTGGAGCGCCGGGCAGCCGTCCATCTTCGGGTTGTCGAATTTCGGCGTCGGCGAGGGATCCATCACGTAGCGGCCGGCGACCTCGACCGGATAGGCGTAGGTGGTGGCGATGTGGCCGTGGCGCGCGATGTCCTCATAGAGCTTCACATGCATCAGGCCGTACTCGGCGAGCGCATGGAGCTGGCGCGTCTCGGTCTCGCGCGGTTCGAGGAAGCGCAGCGGCTCCGGGATCGGCACCTGGTAGACGAGGATCTGACCCTCGGAGAGCGGCGTCTCCGGAATGCGGTGACGGGTCTGGATCAGCGTCGCCTCGCTGGTGTGCGTGGTGGTGGCCACGCCCGCGGTACGGCCGAAGAAGCGGCGGATCGAGACAGCGTTGGTGGTGTCGTCGGCACCCTGGTCGATCACCTTGAGCACGTCGGAGCGGCCGAGCACCGCCGCCGTGACCTGCACGCCGCCCGTGCCCCAGCCATAGGGCATCGGCATCTCCCGCGATGCGAAGGGCACCTGATAGCCGGGGATGGCGATCGCTTTCAGGATCGCCCGGCGGATCATCCGCTTGGTGCCCTCGTCGAGATAGGCGAAGTTGTAGCCCGGCTCCGGCAGCGGCGCGGCGGCACTCATTCCGCGGCCTCCCGAACCGGCTCGCCGGCCGACGATATTGCCGCCTCGTGCGCGGCGCGCAGGCGCCGCACCAACTCCAGCTCGGCCTGGAAATCGACGTAGTGCGGCAGCTTCAGGTGCTCGACGAAGCCGGTGGCCTGCAGGCTGTCGCAATGGGCGAGCACGAATTCCTGGTCCTGGGCGGGCGCGGAGACGGCCTCGCCCAGCTCCGCCGCCCGCAGCGCGCGGTCGACCAGGGCCATCGCCATGGCCTTGCGCTCGCACTGGCCGAAGACGAGGCCGTAGCCGCGGGTGAATTGCGGCGGTGCCGCGCCGCTGCCGCGGAACTGGTTGAGCATCTGGCACTCGGTCATCGGCACCCGGCCGAGCGGCACGGGGAAGCCGAGCTCCTCCGGCACCATCTCGAGCTCGACCTCGCCGTAGCGGATCTCGCCCACGAAGGGGTGGGTCCGGCCGTATCCGCGCTGGGTCGAGTAGCCGAGCGCCAGCACGAAGCCTTCATCGCCGCGGGCGAGAGCCTGAAGCCGAACCGCGCGGTCGGCCGGGTAGTCCACCGGCTCGCGGGTCAGGTCTCCGACCGGCGCGCCCGCTTCCGGGGGCGAGGGTTCCAGAAGCCCCGCCTCGCCGAGGATGTCGGTGACGCGCGGACAGTGCCCGGCATCCGGGCCGGGCTCGGTCTCGGCCGCCGGTTCCGGCAGCTCGCCCGCGGCGAGCGCGAAATCGATCAGGCGGTGGGTGTAGTCGAAGGTGGGGCCGAGCACCTGGCCGCCCGGCAGATCCTTGAAGGTCGCCGAGACCCGACGGGAGACCGTCATCGCCCCGGTCTCCACCGGCTCGCTCGCTCCGAAGCGCGGCAGGGTGGTGCGGTAGGCGCGCACGAGAAAGACCGCCTCGACCACGTCGCCCCGAGCCTGTTTCAGGGCGAGCGCCGCCAGATCCGGGTCGTGCAGGGAGCCCTCGGTCATCACCCGGTCCACCAGCAGACGCATCTGCTCGCGGATCTGCGCCACCGAGAGGTCGGGCACTGCGGGATCGCCGCGGCGCATCTCGGCGAGCAGCCGGTGGGCGTTGTCGATGGCGGCCTCGCCGCCCTTCGCCGCCACGTACATGGCTCAGGCCTCCGCCGCTTCTCGGAGCCGCGCCGAGCGCGGCAGGCCCGCGATGCGACCGGGCGCGACGAGGAGGATGTCGAGCCCGCGCGGGAACAGGGCGTGGTTCGCCGCGAGGCGGGCCGACCAGTCGGCCGGCAGCGGCGCCGCCTCAAGGTAGGCCAGGTCGCGGATGCCCGGCCCCGAGAAGGCGAGGCCGCGCCGATCCGTGAGGTGGTCCACCGCCAGGATCAGCGTCGCCGAACCGTCCGGATAGTCCGGCGTGCCCTGCGCGAAGGCCACGAAATCCGGACAGGCGGCCGGATCGGCGATCAGAGCGAAAGCGGCCTCGCCGGCCGCCGCGACGAGGGGCGCACCGGTGTGGAAGCGCAGATAGGCCGCGACCTCCGGGACGGCCGCGAGCGGCGCGTCGAGCCAGATCGGGGTGTCGGCATCGCAGAGCGCCAGCGCGAGGCCGGCGAGTTCCGCGGTCAACGGCTCCGGTGGCGTCAGCGCCGGCGCCAGCGCCTGGATGCACGCCGGCCGGCTCAGCGCGTCCATCGCGGCGCGGAACACCGCCTGCGCCGCGTGGACCGGATCCCGGAAGCCGGCTCGGAGCGCCATCATGCGTCCCCCCGGGCCAGGGTGAAGAAGCTCACGCGGGTCGCGGCGACCCGCCGGGCGCGGGCCTCGTCCTCGCGCTGCCGCCGCTCGGCGAGTGCTGCCAAAGCCGCCTCGATCGCCGCCCGGCGCTCCGGATTCTGCCAATGGGCGTCGAGGATCGCGGCGAGCCGGGCGCGCGGCCGGTCGCGCCCGAGATGGTAGGCGAAGCCGGTCTCGCCGCCGGGAAGGCGCACGGCTGCGCGGGTCACCGTCGCCTCGCCGAGGTTGAAAGCGCGCCCGTCCCCGCCGATCCGGCCGCGGGCCATGACGAGACCGGTTTCCGGGGCGCGCAGATCCTCGGCCTCCGCCGGGAGGCCGGCGCGGCGGAGCGCATCCTCCAGCTCGGCGCGCGTGGCGCTGCCGGCGAGCGCCATGGCCGCGCGGCGGGCCGCGACCTCTGGCGCGAACGGCTCGGGTGGTGTTTCGCTGCTCGGCATCGTGCTGCGATCCTCACTTGTCTAGATGTATAGACAAATGTGCGACCGGCCGCAAGGACGACCGCGACCCGACATGGCCGAGACACACGACATCCCGGTGACGCCCTCCGACGCCCTCCTGCGGCGCGGCGAGGGCTTGGCCGCGTGGCGGCAGATCGCGGATACGCTCGCCGAGGAGATCGGCCGCGGCGCCCTGGCCGCCGGCAGCCAGATCCCGACCGAGGCGGCGCTCTCGGGACGATTCGGCGTGAACCGGCATACGGTGCGCCGCGCGCTCGCGGCGCTCGCCGAGCGGGGATTGGTGCGGGCCACGCAGGGCCGCGGCACCTTCGTGGAGCAGGCTCCCCTTCCCTACCCGATCGGCCCACGCACGCGGTTCTCCGAGACGGTGTCGCGGGCGGGCCGCGAGGCCTGGGGCGATCTCCTCGCGAGCCGGGTCCTGCCAGCCGATGCCGAGACGGCCGAGGCGCTCGGGCTCGCGCCGGGTGCGCCGGTGATCGAGATGCTGACCCGCCACCGCGCGGACGACACGCCGCTCTCGACGGCGCGCACCTGCCTGCCGCTGCCGCGCTTCGCGGGATTCGAGGCGGCCTATGGCCGGCTCGGCTCGATCACCCGCGCCTTCGCCGATTTCGGCGTGGACGACTACACCCGGCTGTCCACGCGGGTGGGGGCCCGCGCGGCGAGCGCCGAGGAGGCGATCCGGCTCGACGTCGCGCCCGGCCGCCCCCTCCTCACCGTGACCAGCGTGAATATCGATGGCCAGGGGATGCGCATCCAGGCGACCCAGAGCCTGTTCTCGGCCGATCGGGTCGAGCTGATCCTGGAGTGACCGGTCCGGGAGGAGGCCGGGGCTCCGCCCCGGCGCCCCGCCAAGGGGGCGACCCCTTTGGAATCCCGGAATTTCAGCGCGGCTCGCCGCCGATCAGGGCGCGGCGCAGGCGCCCCGACACCGCGTCGATCAGCGCGACCGTGACGAGGACCATCAGGACGAGGAAGGCGACCTGCTGCAGTTCGAGCACCCGGATCAGTTCGGTCAGGTACTGGCCGATGCCGCCCGCCCCGACGATGCCGATGATCGTCGCCGAGCGCGTGTTCGATTCGAAGAAGTAGAGCACCTGGCTGCCGAGCACCGGCAGCACCGCCGGCACCAGGCCGAAGCGGATCCGGTGGAGGGCGCCGCCTCCCGAGGCGGTCACGCCCTCCGCGGCCTTGCGATCGACGGTCTCCACCGCCTCCGAGAACAGCTTGCCGAGCGCCCCGAGATCGGCGCAGGCGATGGCGAGCGCCCCGGCGAAGGGGCCGAGCCCGACCACGTTGATCCAGATCAGCGCCCAGATCAGCACGTCGACGGAGCGCATCACGTCGAGGGCGCGCCGGACCGCGAAATGAAGGACGGGGTTCGGCACCACGTTGCGCGCGGCCAGGAACGCCACGGGCAGGGCGAGACAGGCCGCCGTGAGCGTGCCGAGGAAGGCGATGCCGAGGGTTTCGGCAAGCGCGCGCAGGAAATCCGCGAGATGCCCCTCGGGCGAGGGCGGCAGCATCAGAAGCGCGAACTCGCCGAGGCGCCCGAGCCCGTTCAGGATGCGGGCGGCCGAGAAGTCGAGGCGCACCATGGCGAAGGCGGCGAGCGCCAGCACGGCGCCGAGTCCACCGAGCCCGGTCAGGCGCGCGGCCCAGGCGACGCGGAAGGCCTGCGGGTAGCGCGCCTTCAGGGCCGCGAGGTCGGGCGCCTCCCTCATCGCGCCTGCTCCAGCCCGATCAGGTGGTGGCGCAGCCGCTCGGTGCCGAGGTCGATCAGCACCACCGTCGCGATGATCATCAGGAGGATCGCGCTCACATCCGTGTAGTAGAAGTTGCGGATGGCCACGAGCAGCTCCTGCCCGATCCCGCCGGCCCCGACGAAGCCCATCACGCCCGCGCCGCGCACGTTGATCTCGAAGCGCAGCAGACCGTAGGAGGCGAAGTTCGACAGGACCTGGGGCAGCACCGCGAAGCGGATCGCCTCGACCCGGCTGGCACCGGCGGCGGTCAGCCCCTCGACGGGCTTCATGTCGATGTTCTCGACCACCTCGGAGAACAGCTTGCCCAGCGCCCCGGCGGTGTGGATCGCCAGCGCCATCACGCCGACCATCGGCCCGAGCCCGAAGGCGATCACGAAGATCAGCGCGAACACCACCTCCGGCACGGTGCGGAAGATCTCGAGGGCGCGTCGCGTCAGGACGCAACCGAACCGGCTGCGGGCGAGGTTCGCGGCGGCACCGAAGCAGAGCAGGAAGGCCGCCAGCCCGCCGAGCAGCGTGCCGAGATAGGCCATCAGCAGGGTCTCGCCGAGCAGCGCGGCCCATTTCGGCAGGCCCCAGTACCATTCGGCGAGGTCGCCGCCGAGATTGGCGATGGTCAGAGGGGGCAGGATCCGGCCGAGATAGGCGGTGAATCCGCCGAGATTGGCGAGCAGCACCAGCGGCCGCACCTCGGCCGCGAAGCCCGCGGCCACCGCCAGGACGGCGATGGCCGCGAGCGTCAGGATCGTCCGCCGCCGCGTGGCCGCGACCGCGCGGGCGTAGGACGCCTCCAGCGCCGCGCCGCGCTCGGCCGCGAGCGGGACGATCCGCGTGTCCATGGTCCGGGCCAGGGCAGGCGGATCAGGACTTGCGGCGCTGGTCGTCGTTGAACTTCAGCATCTCGATGATCGGCTGGTAGTCCTTCAGCGTCACTGGGGTGAGGTCGAGGTCCTTGCCGTCCGAGAGCCGGTCGAAGGCGGCCTTGTCGGCCTTCGGCAGGGCGGTGAAGGCCGCGCGGATCCTGGCCTTCAGGTCGTCGGGCAGGCTCGCCAGCACGGCGAAGGGGCCCTCGGGCAGGAACTCGGACTTGAACACCACCCGGAAGTCGGACTGGCTGAGCGGCGTGCCGTCGGGCTTCTTCAGCATGCCCTTGGTGGCCATGCGGGTGACGACGCTGTCGGTCTCGGAGTTCCACAGGTTGGCCGCGGCGTCCGCGGTGCCCTGGACGAGGGCGAGGACGGCGTTCTCGTGGCTGCCGGCATAGACCGTCTTGCCGAAGTGCTTGTCGACCTCGTGGCCGGCCTTCTGGAGGAAGAAGCGCGGCGCCTGGTTGCCCGAGGTCGAGTTCGGGTCGACGAGGGCGAGGTTCTTGCCCTTCAGGTCCTCGATCGTCGTGTAGGGGCTGTCGGCGCGCACGTAGATCACCGAGTAATAGCCCGAGGCGCCGTTGTTGTGCTTCTGGTTGACCACCGGCTCGGCCTTCACGCCCGTCATCACCGCGCGGGCGAAGGAGGCGGGGCCGTAGAAGGCGATCTGGATGTTGCCGGCGCGCTGGCCCTCGATCACCGCCGCGTAGTCGTTGGCGACGCGCAGCTTCACCGGAACGCCGAGCGTCCGGGACAGGTAGGCGGTGAGCGGCGCGTAGCGGTCGGTGGTGCCGGTGGCGTTCTCGACCGGGATCACGCCGAGGGTCAGCTCCGGATAGGCCGCCTTCCAGTCCTGTGCAGTGGCGGGTGCGGTCAGGGCGAGCGCCGCGAGGGCGCCGGCGAGGGTGCGGCGGGTCAGCATCGTCAGTCTCCGGTGGAAAGGCCGCGTTCAGGCGACCAGGGCGGCGGCCGTGGCCAGGGGCCGGTCGGACGGGGTCTGCCGGTCCATCACCTCGCCGGCCTCGAGGCCGTAGAGGCGCTGGGCCACGTCCTCGGTGAGGTCGAAGGCACGGCCGTCGAACACCACGCGTCCGTCGGCGAGGCCGATCAGGCGGTCGCAATAGGCGCGGGCGAGGTCGAGCGAGTGGAGGTTGCACAGCACCGTGATGCCGAGGCGCTTGTTGGCGTCGGCCAGGGCGTCCATCACCAGCTTGGTGTTGCGCGGATCGAGGGAGGCGACCGGCTCGTCGGCCAGGATCAGGTCCGGCTCCTGCACCAGGGCGCGGGCGATGGCGACGCGCTGCTGCTGGCCGCCGGAGAGCTGGTCGGCCCGGTTGCCGGCGAAGGCGCCCATGTCGAAGCCCTCAAGGGCGGCCAGAGCCAGCGCCCGCTCCTGCGGCGACCAGAGCTTGAGAAGGGCGCGGTGGCTCGGCGTGCGGCTGAGCCGGCCCATGAGCACGTTGGTCAGCACGTCGAGCCGGCCGACGAGGTTGAACTGTTGAAAGATCATGGCGCATCGCGCGCGCCAGCGCCGCAGCGCCCGTCCGCGCAGGGCGGTGACGTCGGTGCCCTCGAACAGGATCCGGCCGTCGCTGGGCTCGGCCAGCCGGTTGAGCATGCGCAGAAAGGTCGATTTGCCGGCGCCCGAGCGGCCGATCACCCCGACGAAGCTTCCGCGCTCGATCCGCAGGGAGATGCGGTCGACCGCGTGGCGGTTGCCGTAGCGGCGTGTGAGATCCTCGACGACCAGCATGCCTTCATCCGTCGCGAACGGGCCCGTGATGCGCCGGAATCCGCGACGGTAGGATGACACCGACCGGGATCGACGGCCGGCGGCCTGCTCAGCCGGAGAACGGGACCCGCAGGATCTCCCGGAACGGTCCGCGTCCCGCCTGCCGCAGCAGGGTGAGGGCATCGATCACGAGATCGGAGCCCGCGAAGGCCCGCGACAGGCGGCCGTGCCAGCTCTCCTGCGCCTCTGGCGTGAGCGGCCCCAACAGGGTCATGTGGAAGCGGAAGGCCTCGAACACGTCCGGATAGCCCCAGCGTTCGAGCAGGGCGCGGCGGCGCGGATCGAGCCGCGCCGGGCGGCGCTTCGATCGCTCGGCCTCGCTCAAGGGCGCGCGGAACGGATCGAGCGCGGCGACGCACTCGGCTGCGAGCAGGGCGAGCGCCGGAGGTGCCGCCTCCGGGACCAGGGCGAGGTAGGCGCCGAGGCGCGCGACCCGGAGCGGGCCCGCCCGCAGCGGCGCCCGATGCGCGGCCAGCAACCGGCAGGATGCGGCGAGGTCGGCTTCGGTGACGCCCGGCGCGAGACGCATCGGCGCCTTGAGGGTGGCGTGGAACCCGTAGATCCGCGGCCCCGCGCTCAGCGCCGCGAGCGCGGCGGCCTCGTCCGGCGCCAGCCCCGGCAGCGTCCCGCCGAGGACGGAATCGCCGAACCGGGCGAGGTCCGATCCCGCGGGCGGCGTGAAATACAGCGCGTAGCGGATCGGGGCGTCGGTCTCGGTCATGGTCAGGATCCGCTCCTCCCTGCGCTGCGGGGCCGCGGACGATCCACTGATCCGGCGGTCCCGTCGAGCGTTTCCCGACAGCAACCCGACCGCATGACACCGTGACGACGGAGAGCCAGGAATGACGACCGAAGGTGCGACCGCGAGCGACAGCCCGCTGATCAAGGGGCGCAACGCCCGGCTCTACGGCAAGTCGCGAGAGAGCTGCCCCTATGCCGAGGGCACGCAGGACCGCGCGGGCTGGCTCGAGGGGTTCGACGGCGCGAGCACGCCCGAGGCCGAGCAGGACGCGGGCACCGTGGACGACGTCGCCAAAGGCTGACGCAGCCCTATCCGGCCAGGATCAGACGTGCCCCGGCACTCTCCAGCACCCGCCGCTGGCCTTCGGCCGCGGCGGTATCGGTGACGAGCGTCCAGGCGCTCGGCAGGGGGGCCCAGGCGGTCTGCTCGGCGCGGCCGAGCTTGGTCGAATCGGCGAGGACCACGACCTCCCGCGCCTGCTGCATCATCAGCGACTTCAGCACGACCTGATCGAGGCTCGCCTCGCAGAGGCCCCGTCCGGCGGCGACTCCGTCGGCGCTGAGCACGACGCGATCCGCCGTCATCCGCCGCATGGCCTCGACGGCGAGCGGGCCCACGGTGCTCATGCTGGTCGCCCGCAGGGCACCGCCGAGCACGACGAGGTCGAGTCCCGGCGCTTCCGCGAGGAAGGGCAGGAGCGCGAGGTTGTTGGTGACGATGCGCAGGCGCCGGCCCGGCAGCAGTTGTCCGAAGGCCGCGACCGTGGAGCCGGCATCGAGGATCAGGGTCTCGCCGTCCCGGATCAGGTCGAGAGCCGCGCGGGCGATCGCCCGCTTCTCGGGTCCGTTCACGGCCATCCGCTCGGCCAGCGTGCTCTCGGCCGGCCGGCTCGCCAGGATCGCGCCGCCATAAGTGCGGTGCACGGCGCTCGTGGCGGAGAGATGCTGCAGGTCGCGGCGCACCGTCGAGGCCGAGACCTCGAAGCGCCGCGCGAACTCGTCCACGTCGATCTCGCCGACGCGCAATGCCTCCAAGAGAAGCGCCCGGCGCTCCTTGCTGCGCGTCGACATCACTGGCCCCCCGAACGCCCGAAGACCGTCATGCCGCAGGGCGGAGCCGTTGGCCAGGAACTCTGTCCGGCCCCGGCCTCGCCGTCAGGCCGCCTGCTTCGGGGCGAGATCGACCGCCTGCCGCAGAGCCTCCACGAGGCTGCGCTCGTCCGCGACGCCGGTGCCGGCGATGTCGAAGGCGGTGCCGTGATCGACCGAGGTGCGGATCACCGGCAGGCCGACCGTGATGTTCACGCCCGCCTCGAGGCCGAGCACCTTGATCGGGCCGTGGCCCTGATCGTGGTACATCGCCACCACCATGTCGTAATCGCCCCGGCCGGCGAGGAAGAACAGGGTGTCGGCCGGCAGCGGGCCGCGCACGTCCCAGCCCCTGGCCCGGCAGGCCTCGACGGCGGGCGTGATCTTCTCCGCCTCCTCGCCATGCCCGAACAGGCCGTTCTCGCCCGCATGCGGGTTGATGGCGCAGACGCCGATCTTGGGATCGGCGATGCCGGCCCGCACCAGAACCGCGTGCCCGCGCGCGATCACCCGCTCGACCAGGCCCGGCTCGATCTTCGCGATGGCGTCGATCAGGCCGATATGAGTCGTCACATGGATCACCCGGAGCTTGGGCGAGACCAGCATCATCGAGACCTCGGGCGTGCCCGTCAGATGCGCGAGGAGCTCGGTGTGGCCGGGGAACTTGTGGCCGGCGGCGTGCAGCGCCTCCTTGGAGAGGGGCGCCGTGCAGATGCCCTGGGCGAGACCCGCCTGGACCACCTGCACCGCGGTCTCGATGAAGCGGTAGGCCGCCTCGCCGGCGACGGGCGAGACCTGTCCGAAGGGCAGGCCGTCGGGCACGCAAGCGAGATCGAGGCACTGGACGGCCCCCGACGTGAAGTCGGCGGCACCGGCCTCGGTCAGCGCGTCGACCGGGGTGTCGGCGCCGACGACCCGGCCGGCCTGGCGCAGGCGGCCGGCATCACCGATCACGAGGGGCCTGCACAAGGCGTGCACCTCCGGCTGCGCCAGCGCCTTCATGATGATCTCGGGGCCGATGCCGGCCGGATCGCCCATGGTGATCGCGATGGTCGGACGGGTCATGCGAAGCTTCCCTCGGTTCTGACGGCGCGCAGGCGCTCGCCGATGCGGATCAGGCTGTCCGCGTCGCCGAAGGCGCCGGCCTTGGTGGCGATGGGGATGGAGAGACGGCCGAGCGTCAGGCCGAGCGAGACGCCGGGCTCGATCTCGTCGACCAGGCGGATCCCGCTGACGCCGAAGCGCGCGAGGAGCGCCGCGGCGGTCTCGCCGCCCGTCGCCGCCAGGGCACCGATCCTCGGGCCGAGCGGCTCCAGCGCGTCGGCGAGGCCGCGAACGAGGCGGGGTCCGAGGGTCATGTCGAGCAGGGCCTCATCCACCGCGATCTCGACGAGCGCGTCGTCGCCTGCCTCCAGCACCGCGGCCGCGCGGGCGGCCAGGGCCGCCCGGCCCTCGGCATCGCCGAGCAGGGTCTCGGGCTGCACGGGGAGATGCACGACGCGCTCGCGCGCGGCAAACTTCCGCGCGGCCGAGCGGGAGGCCTTGGCCAGCGAACCGACCACGATCAGCGTGCCGTGCCCGCAGGGTGCGATCGTCGGCGGCGGGGCCTCGCCTGCGCCTTCGGCACCCGCGAGGGCGTGGGCGAGGCCCGCGCTTCCGATGAAGAAGGGGATCCGTGGGAGGGCGAGGCTCGCCTGCGCGATCCGCTCAAGATCCGCATCGCTTTCGGCATCGCAGATCGCGACCCCGCGTCCGCGCTCTGCGATCCTTGCGAGGGATGCGGCGAGGTCGGGACCGCGCACCGTCTCGAGCGCCACTGTCTCGGAGGCGATCCCGGCCGAGGCCAGGATCGCGGCGAGATCGGCACTCGGATAGGTATGATCGCGCTGCCAGACCTCCGCCTCTTCCAGCGGCGCGCCGTTCACGCGGATGCGGCCCGCGACCGTCGTGCGGCCGGTCGCCGGGAAGGCCGGAGCGAAGATTCCGAAGGCGGCTCCGTCGCGGGCCCGCAGGACGGCGATCGTCGCAGCCGTCTCGGCGGCGGGCTGGCCGCGCAGGGTCGAGTCGATCTTCTTGAACAGCGCCCGGTCCGGCTCGAGGAGCCGCCCGAGCGCCGCCGCGTGCGCCTCGGCGGCGGCGCCGGCCGCGAGGCCGCGGCTGTCGGCATCGTAGGACAGGACCGGCACGGGCTCGGCGGTGCCGCCCTCCCCCCAGATCACCGAGGCGGCACGGCCCCGCCGCCCGAAGGCGATGGCGCAATCGGCCGCGCCGGTGAGGTCGTCGGCCAGGATGAGCCAGCGCGCCGGCATCTCAGCGGCCGCCGACGGGCTGCCGGACGGGCGCGGCGGCGGCTTCCGCCGGTTGCTCCGCCGTTGCGTCCTCGGGGCGGCCGAAGGTCCGCGCAGTCCAGGCGGTCACGACGGGGACGAGGATCGCGGTCACCACCACGCAGGCCGCCACGAGGATGGTGGCCGGGCCGGCCGCGTCGGCATAGGCCGGATTCGCCGAGGCGACGATGGCCGGCACGGCCGCGGCGTTGCCCGCCGTCGAGGCTGCCGCCACCCCGGCCACGCCGGTCCCCCCGGTCAGGCGGTCGGCGAAGAACAGCGGAATGCCGGTGAACACGACGACGGCGACGCCCATGGCGAGGCCGAGAAGGCCGGCCTGCCACACCTTCGACAGGTCGAGCCCGGCGCCGAGCGCGAAGGCGAAGAACGGGATCATCACCGGGATCGCGCGGCTCAGGAAGTCGCGCATCTCGCGGTCGAGATTGCCGATGATCATGCCGACGAAGAGTGGCAGCACGGCGCCCACGAGGGTCTGCCACGGGAAGGCCGAGAGGCCCGCGATCCCGAGCGTGAGCATGGTCAGGAAGGGGCCGCTCTCCAGCGACATGATGGTGTAGGCGCCGACATCGCGCGGGCGCCCGTACTGGCCCATCAGCGCCATGTAGAGGCCGCCATTGGTGTCGTTCATGCTGGCGACCACCGCCAGCGTCGACAGGCCGGCGAACATGCCAGCCGTCACCGGGGCCTCGCCCAGTACCCGGCCGAAGACCAGGCCGAGGAGGACGGCGATGCCGACCTTCACGAAGAGCAGGGTGCCGCCCTTCTTCACGATGTAGGGGGTCGCGCGGAAATCGATGCTCGCGCCCATGCAGACGTAGAACACGGCGAGGATCGTCAGCGCGCCCGAGAACAGGGCGCCGGTGAACGACCCGAAGAATTTGGGGGTGCCGGGAAAGAAGGTCGCGATGAGCGCGCCTGCCAGAAGCGGCACGACCATCATGCCGCCGGGGACCGCTTCGATGGAGCGCTTGATCGGGATCTGCATCTGGCTTCCTCCCTGCGCAATCTGCGCAGCTTCTCGTCGCGGTTGTGCGGACTGCGCCCAGGCAGCCGTTCGTATCCGGACTCTTGCTGCTCAATCTGCGCGATTTGCGCGTTGTGTCAATCGATTTGCGCAAATCGCGCATTTCAGGCGACGTCGCGCGCAGGCCGCGCAGGACCGGCCGCTTCGCGAGGACGGCGGTCGCCTCGGCGTCGAGTCGAGAGGAGCAAGGGCCGCAGGACGGACCGAGTCGCAGGCCAGTCCGCGCGGGGCCGTCTCCGATCGGCGCGGGCGCGCTGCGATCGGGTGGTGTCGACGATGTCGGTGAGGGCGGCGGCGACCCGCGGAGCAAGCTCGACGCGGGGACCGGCAAAGGTTCTCTGCGATGACCGACCGGCCCGGCTCGGGCTTCCGCGGGACCGCCTCAGGCCTTCGGCGGGGCGCGGCGGCCCCGTCGCGCGCCCCGGACGCAAAGGGTCCGAGGCGGGAACACGCTCACGAGGATGCGGCGGAGCATCCCCGGTTTCCGGTCAGACGCTGCTCAGCAGGAACATCAGGGCCGTCGTGGCGACCGTGGTGCTGAGGAAGCCGCACAGGGCGGCGGCGAAGGACGGGCCGGTGGGAGCGGATTGGCGCTGAGCGGTCAGGTCGGTGGTGAGGGGCGCGGTCATGGCGGATCCTGTCGGCGACTCGCGGGTCGCATCTGTGGTTACGGTGCGGTGAAGCTGGGCCGGAGGCTGTGCGCAGCCGCACCTGGGCGGCGGCGCGCGCTGTCAGTCGCAGCGGTTGATGCGCTTGGCGATGCGCAGGTTGCGCAGCTCGCTGCGCAGGTCGATCGCGATCACGCCGGCCCCGCAATCGTCGAAGGCGTCGCGGGCGTCGTTATAGCGGTCACCGACCTCGTCGAGGGTATCGCAGACCCGGTCGTGGTTGCCGAGCCGGGCTTCCTGGCGTGCCTGGTAGCGCAGCGCCACGGCCTCATCGACCTTGCGGCGCGCCTCGATGCAGGCGGGTGCCGCGAACGCGGTCTGCGCGGTGAGAACAAGTCCCGGGATGATCAGGACGGCGCGGATCAAAGGGTTCATGGACAAACCGTTTCGGACAGACCGCTGCGGATCGACGGGCCGGAAAGGCCTGATGATCGTGATTCGGTGTGGTCGGCGCGGGGATCATTCGGAGGTTAGACTTGCGGGCTGACCAGCAGCCCGTCTGATTGTCCTTCAAACGGCAGAGCTAAGCCGATGGTTCCGTGGATATGGTCTTTCGACCGCGCTTGCGGGAGACGAGAATCTCTTCGAGGCTGACGGGCTGGAATGCCTGCGCATCGACGCCGACATCGTATTGTCTCGGAATCGGCTTGAGCTGCCCGTGCGAGTGGCCGTGCAGGTTGAGCACGCCGCGCCCGATGCCGTTCCAGGTCCGGAACGCGTAGTGGCAGAGGACGAGCGCCCGGCCCGACACCACCGTCTCGGCATAGTGGCCGGTCCAGGCCCAGCCCGGCGCGGCCAAGGTCGCCGCCCCGTCGTTGTTGCCGATGATGAGGCGTTTGACGCCGTTCAGCCCGGCGAGGATCGCCCGCATCTCGGCCTCGGGCGGGCCCAGCGCGAAATCGCCGAGATGCCAGACCTCGTCCTCCGGGCCGACGCGGGCATTCCAGGCGGCGATCAGGGCGGCATCGTGATCGGCGAGGCTCGCGAAGGGACGCCGGTCGAGCCGCAGGATGCGCGGATCCCCGAAATGGGTGTCGCTCGTGAAGAAGACCGCCATGCCCGATCCGGTACGCCTCGCCGAGCGCTGCGCCCGTGTCGCGGCAGCCGCCCTTTTTGGATGGACTCCCGACCGGCGAGCCGGTAACACAAGCACCGCGCGGGCGTAGTTCAGTGGTAGAACGTCAGCTTCCCAAGCTGAATGTCGTCGGTTCGATCCCGATCGCCCGCTCCAAAAATCTCCACGCCCCTCACGGACCGTCCGCGCTGCCAGTTCAGAGCGGAAGCTGGACGGAGAAGGTGGCCCCCGGCTGCCCGCTGCGACTGGGCACCGCGATCGAGCCGCCATGGGCGGCGAGGATCGTGCGGCAGATGCTGAGGCCGAGACCCAGTCCGTCTGCGCGCGTGGTGAAGAAGCCGTCGAACAGCTGGCCGACATGGTCGGGATCGATACCGGGCCCATTGTCGGCGACATCGATCCGGATCGCGCCGTCCTCCCGGACGATCTCGACCCGGATCATCGGTTCCGGCGTGCCGGCCTGGCGATGGATCTGGATCGCGTTCATCAGGAGGTTCACGAAGACCTGCTGCAACTGGATCCTGTCGGCCCGGATGATCAGATCCGCGCCCGACCCGACGACCTGCAGACCGATCGCGTTTCGGCTCAGTTCGTGCTGCACGAACTGAACGGATTCGGCGAGCACATCGGCGATCGCGACCGGGCTGTGCGTGCCGCCGCGCTTGGCTGCCATGCGGCGGGTGCGGTCGATGATGTCGCCAGCGCGCGCGACCTGATCGACGATGCGCTGGCACTGGCGCCGGAGCGTGTCGCGGTCGATGTCCTCCCCGTCGAGACGGCGCAGCATGGCGCTGGCGGTCATCCCGATCGAGGACAGGGGCTGGCCGATCTCGTGCGCGATCGAGGCGGAGAGCTCGCCCAGCGTCGAGATCCGGGAGACATGGGCCAGCTCGTCGCGCAGCGCGTCGAGGGAGGTCTGTCGCTGCACGTGCTCGGTGATGTCGACGAAGGAGGCGAGCCAGAAGCCAGAGGTCGTCCCGTCTGCCTTGGGCACGACGCAGAACAGGGTGTCGAAGCGCGATCCATCGATCCGGACGCTGCGGGCCTGCTGCTGGAACGACGTCGCCCCCCCCGCGAAGGCGCGCGCGGAATTGATCTGCGCGGTGCAGGATGGGTCGAAGAAGCGCTGGGTCCGCTGTCCGATCATGTCGGCGCGGCCGGCGGCACCGAACATCCGCACGGCCGCCTCGTTCACGTCGAGGATGATCATGCCGCGGCGCAGGCGGTCCGCGACGGCGGGATTGGCGTCGAGATGGCGCGACAGGTCCGCGACACCTGTGTTCCGAAGAGCGTCGAGCGCGGCGACCCGCTCGCGCGCATCGACCACGACGAACCCGATCGTCGAGACCTTCATGCAGACGAGGTACCAGGCGTCGTTCCAGTCGGTTTCGGTCGGGACGATCGACCCGCCCGCCGCTGCAGGACCGCTGCTCATGCCTCAGCTTCTCTCGAACGGATGCCGGTGCGACGCCGATCCGGCGGTATCAGGATCGGACGAGCCCAGGCAAATCCCGGTCCGGTCCCGCCCGCCGGAATCCGGAGCGGGACAGGCCGGGATGCCGGGCGCCGCATCCGGGCGCCTCATGCCCTGATGAAGGCCAGGAGGTCGGCGTTGATGATCTCGGGATGCGTCGTGCACATGCCGTGCGGCAGGCCTTCGTAGGTCTTCAGCGTGCCCTGCTTCAGGAGCGGGTGCGAGAGCAGCGCGGAATCGGCGATCGGCACGATCTGGTCGTCGGTGCCGTGCATCACGAGGACCGGCACGGTGATCGCTTTCAGATCCTCGGTGAAATCGGTCTCCGAGAAGGCCTTGATACAGTCGTACTGCGCCTTTGCGCCGCCGATCATGCCCTGGCGCCACCAGTTGCCGATCACGCCCTCCGAGGCTTGCGCGCCGGCGCGGTTGTAGCCGTAGAAGGGACCGGCGGGTACATCGCGGTAGAACTGCGCGCGGTTGGCCGCGAGCGCGGCGCGGAACCCGTCGAAGACCTCGATGGGCAGGCCGCCGGGATTGCGCTCGGACTTCACCATCACCGGCGGCACCGCCCCGATCAGCACGGCCTTCGCGACGCGGCCGGGCTCGGCACGGGCGACGTAGCGCGCGACCTCGCCCCCACCGGTCGAATGCCCGACATGGGTCGCGCCCCTGAGGTCGAGGGCGGCGGCGAGCGCAACGACGTCGGCCGCGTAGGTATCCATCTCGTTGCCGATGTCGGTCTGGGTCGAGCGGCCGTGGCCCCGCCGGTCATGCGCGATGACCCGGAAGCCCCGGCCGAGGAAGAACAGCATCTGGTTGTCCCAGTCGTCCGCGCTGAGCGGCCAGCCATGATGGAAGACGATCGCCTGCGCGTCCTTCGGACCCCAATCCTTGTAGAAGATCTGCGTGCCGTCCGCGATCGATACGAAACCCATGGCCGTCTCCACCAGTGCTCAGGAACGCGTTGCAGGTCTCGTCGGAGCGCCTGTCAGGCGCCCGACAGGCGGGCCTTGCTGAGGGGGAGGCTGCGCAGCCTCTGGCCGGTGAGCGCAGCCACCGCGTTGACGACCGCTGGCGGAACGCCCGGCAGGCCCGGCTCGCCGATGCCGCCCATCGGCGCTCCGCTCTCCACGATCGCCACATGCACACGCGGCATCCGCTCCCGGTCCAGGATCGGGTAGGCGTCGAAGTTCTTCGCCTGGCGCTGTCCGCCCTCATAGACGACCTGTTCCAGGAGCGTGGAGGAGAGGCCGAGAGCCGCCGCGCTCTCCACCTGCCGCTTCACGATAGCCGGGTTCACCACGCTGCCCGGATCGATCGCGATCCAGAGATCGTGCACCCGCGCCTCGCCATCCTTGAGCGAGACCTCGGCGATCGTCGCCGTCTCGGAACCGAAGGGCGAGGCCATCGACACGCCCCGCGCCCGCTTCGTGCCGTCCTCCGCCGTGAACGGCCCGCGTCTCCAGCCGCCCGCAAGATCGGCCACCGTCTTGAGGAGTGTCCGATGGCGCGCGCTGTCCTTCAGGAGTGCCATGCGCAGATCGTACGGATCTCTGCCCCCGGCCTGCGCGACCTCGTCGAGGAAGCTCTCATAGAAGTAGTCGTTCATCGAGTGTCCGACCGAGCGCCAGAACGCGATGGTGACGGGATGAGGCACCTTCACGTAGTCCAGCCGGCGGTTCGGGATCGCGTAGGGCTTCTTGTCGAGGCCCTCGACCACCGACGAATCCACCGGGGACTTGAACAGCGCTCCGAACCAGCGCCCGATCGGACCTTCGCCGACCGCCGTGGTCTGCAGCGCCATCGGCAGTCCGTCTGCCCCGAGCGCGGCCTTGAACCGGGCGAAGCTCAAGGGGCGGACGGCGTCCATGCCGAACTCCTCCTCGCGCGACCACAGCACACGCACCGGGCGGCCGGTGGCCTTGGCGAGCAGGATCGCCTGCGGGAAGGGGTTGGCCGGTCCGTAAAAGAAGTGTCGTCCGAAGAAGCCGCCGAGCATCGGCGAGTGGATGCGTACGCTGTCGGGCTGAACGCCCGCGACCTTGGCGGCGACCTGCTGGAACAGCTCCGGCATCTGGTTGGGGAGCCAGAGGTCGAGACTGCCGTCGGCGGCAAAGTGCGCGACCGCAGAGGGGGGTTCGAGCTGCGCGTGGGCGAGATAGGGCGCGTCGTACTCCGCCTCGACGATCCGGGGGGCCTTGGCGAAGGCGGCGGCCGTGTCGCCCTCCTGCTCGGCCGGTATGCCGGGCGCGGTCGAGCCCTTGAGCGCGGCCAGCATCGCGGCCGACGAGAAGCCGGCCGAGACCGTGTCGACGCCCTCCGGCGCGGGCTTGCTCCACGTGACGGCCAGCGCCTCTGCGCCCTTGCGGGCCCGCCACCACGTGTCGGCCACGACAGCCACCGCGCCCGGCAACCGGTGGACCCCGTGGACGCCCGGCATGGCCCGGATTTCGGCCTCGTTGGTGATCGCTTCGGGCTCCGTGCCGAGATGGGGGGCGTGCTGCACGGCGGCCTGCAGCATACCGTCGAGGCGGATATCGATGCTGTAGACGGCCCGGCCGGTGGACTTGTCGCGCATGTCGAGGCGCTGGACCGGCTTGCCGATCCAGCGGAAGCGCGCTGGATCCTTCAGCGGCACGTCGTCCCGCGGCTGCAGGGCGAGCGCGGCCGCCGCGAGTTCGCCGTAGCCCAGCGCGCGGCCAGAGGCGGCGTGGATCACGCGCCCGTCCTCGGTGGTCAGCGAGGCCTGGGGCACGGAGAGCTTGGCGGCGGCCGCCCGCAGCAGCATCTCGCGGGCCGTGGCGCCGAGTCGCCGCATCGCCTCGAAGCTCGAGCGGGTGGAGAACGAGCCGCCCGTCATGCGTAGCCCGTTGACGACCGCGTAGTCCGGGCCGGGCGGGGCGCACTCCACGGCGAAGCGCCCGGGGTCGAGGTCGAGTTCCTCGCCGATGGTCTGAGCGAGACCCGTGTTGATGCCCTGTCCACCCTCCACGAAAGGGCTCAGCAGGCGGACGGAGTTGTCGGGGCGGATCTCGAGAAAGGCGGCCACGCGCGTCCCGGGCTTGGGCGCGACGGCGGCCGGTCCCTCGGCGCGGGTCTGGGCAACGGCGGGCGAGAGCCGCATGCCGACGCCGAGAAGGAGCGCACCGGAGGCCGCGCCGAGAAAGGTGCGGCGCGAGAGGTTGCGGACGGGCTCGCGATCGGAGCGGGACAGGGGGGAGAGCGCGTTCACCGGATCCTCCCTCAGGCCGCAGCCTGCCGCACAGCGGCGGCGATGGCGTTGTAGGTGCCGCACCGGCAGAGATTGGTCATCGCGCCCGCGATGTCGTCCTCGGTGGGCTTGGGCGTCTGCTTGAGGAGGCCCGTCGCGGCCATGACCTGGCCCGATTGGCAGTAGCCGCATTGCGGCACCTCGATCCCCACCCAGGCGGCGACCACGCGGGCGCCGACCGGATCCTGCTCGATCGCCTCGATCGTGGTGATCGTCTGATCACCAACGCTCTCCACCGGCACTTGGCAGGAGCGGGCGGCCTGACCGTCGAGGAGAATCGTGCAGGCCCCGCACTGCCCGATGCCGCAGCCATACTTGGTGCCGGTCATCCCGAGGCTGTCGCGCAGGACGAAGAGCAGCGGCGTGTCGGGCTCTGCCTCGACCGTGAAGGGCTGTGCGTTGATCGTCAGAGTGATCATCGGTCGACCTCATGGAAACAGGGCGGCCGCGTCCCGCAGGTGGGGCGCAACGGCTGCGGCTGGAGCCGTGCCCGATCGCACTGCAATCGGGAGCGGCTCTGAGTCCTTGTTTTGGCGCGCTCCCTTTCGCCGAACCGGTATCCACTTCGGCGGAGAGCGCTCTCGGTCCTGTGCAACGAGGGGTACTGCCGTCGCTGTCCGCGCGAAATCATACGAAGGTTAGGGGTGCTCACACGAAGAGGTGCCCGACCGAGCACCCTTTCCCAGGATCGCACCGGACGACGACAATGCAGCGGGCTCGCATCGCGCCTATGAAACCTTCGTATGATGGCGATTGCGGAAAGTGTGATCCTGGTCAAACCAGTCAGCGATAGAGCCGGATCTCTCTAAATCCCAGTCTATACCTGATGTCGAGCTGCAGATCGTAGTCTGCACACGGCAGTAGGATCGACTTGGCAGGGAGACAGAGAATGAAACTCACCGGCAACACGATGCTCATCACCGGCGGCACCTCCGGAATCGGCCGCGGCTTCGCCGAAGCCTTTTACCGGCTCGGCAACCAGGTGATCATCGCGGGCCGCCGCCGCGCGCTCCTCGACGCGGTGACCGAGGCCAATCCCGGCATGCGATCGGTCGAGCTCGACATCGCCGATCCCGGGGCGATCGAGGCGGTTGCGGCCGGAATCATCGCCGAGTTCCCGACGCTCAACGTGCTGTTCAACAATGCCGGCATCATGCCCTTCGACGACGCGTCCGGTCCGATGGATGACGCGGTCGTTCAGGCGGTCCTGACGACGAACCTGCTCGGCCCGATCCGGATGACCTCGGCCCTGATCGAGCACCTGAAGGCGCAGCCGCGGGCGACGATCATCAACAACACGTCGGTCCTGGCCTTCATGCCGCTCGCCAGCACGGCGGTGTACTCGGCCAGCAAGGCCGCGCTCCACGCCTACACGCTGTCGCAGCGCTTCATGCTGCGCGAGACCTGCGTCACGGTGCAGGAGATCGCGCCGCCCTGGGTCGATACCGGCTTGGTCGGGAAGAGCGGCGATCCCCGCGCCATGCCGCTCGACACCTTCATCGCCGAGACCATGGCGGGACTTGCCACCGAGGCCGAGGAAGTCGTGGTCGAGGCGGCGCGTCCGGTGCGGGCCAATCCCGGCGCGCACGAGCACGCGATGATCAACGCCTTCAACGCCTCGCTGATCGCCAATCCGATCGCGGTCTGAGGCAGGCGTTCCGCCATCCACAACTCAACCGCTTGATCAGACGCGAATGCAACCTGTAAGCACAGCCTCGGCAGGACAGCCTGGCAGGGACTCGCAGGGGCTCGTCGATGACGATGGCAGGCAACATCCGGGGTGCCACGGCCAAGCCGATGACCGACACGGTCACCCCGCTGGTGGTCATCGTCGAGGACGACGAGGGTGTCCGGGACGGCTTGCAGGACCTCCTGCGCTCCGTCGGCCTGGACTCCCTCGCTTACGGATCGACCGGCGATCTCCTCGCAGCAGCCCTGCCGGACCGGCCCGGCTGCCTGATCCTCGACGTGCGGCTGCCGGGTTCGAGCGGCCTCGACCTCCAGGCGAAGCTCGCCGCGCGGGGCAACCGCATGCCGATCATCTTCATGACAGGACACGGCGACATCCCGATGAGCGTCCAGGCCATGAAGGCCGGCGCCCTGGACTTTCTGACCAAGCCTTTCCGTGATCAGGACATGCTCGACGCGATCGCCGTGGCGATCGAGCGGGATCGAGCCCGGCGCGCGTCGAGCGCCGGCGTCGCCGAACTCGAAGCCCTGGCGGCAACTCTGACGGCGCGCGAGGCCGAGGTCATGCAGCACGTCGTCAGGGGATTGCTCAACAAGCAGATCGCCCATGCGCTGGGCATCAGCGAGATCACGGTCAAGATCCACCGCGGCAACGTCATGCGGAAGATGGGGGCTGGATCCGTGGCTGATCTCGTACGCAAGACGGAATTGCTGAAGGCGCCTGCGAGCGCGTAGCGCCGTTGCTCCGAGGCGCCCTCATTCGCTGAACCGGGAACCACGTCGGTGGCTAAAGCTCTCGCTCGGCCGCTCCTGCGATCCTGCCCACGCTGAAGCGCTCCAGCGCCATGGTCGGCGTGCTGCCAGCCGCATAGCTCCGTAGGCTTACAGCCGCCTCAGGAAATCAATTCTGCGCGACTGGACGCGGAAGAATTGAGTTTTTCCCCCTAAAAACCGAACTGAAGACTGCCCAACGCCCCTGTCTGGCGACTCTCGACTCGCTGAAATGCGTGTCAGTCGGCGCATCAGACCAACGTATAATATCGTTGGATCGACGGCGGGTTCACTGAAGTTGGAACGATGTCGCTTCGAGAGGCGCCGAAGGGGAAAGCCGTGTCGATCGGGAAGAAGGCGGTTGCGGTCGTGGACGACGACGAGGCGGTTCTGGACGCGACGTCCAGCTTCCTCGAGGCGTTGGGCTACAACGCGCTCGCGTTCCGTTCGGGCGAAGCATTCCTGGCCTCGGATGCGGGTGGCGATGTCTCCTGCCTCCTGACCGACGTGAACATGCCGGGGATCAGCGGTCTCGAACTGCAGGACCGCGTCCGGCAACTGCGACCCACGCTCCCGATCATCCTGATGACCGCGCTGACCGACGACGCGCTCCGGCGGCGCGCCTGTGCCGGCGGTGCCCGAGATCTGCTTCGTAAGCCGCTCGCGGCCGACGATCTGATCCGTTGTCTCGAAGCCACGCTCGGATCCTGAGACCCGGCTGCCGAAGCGTCGTCGCGAAGACAAGCGGCCGTTTCGTTGGCGTGGGCCGGAAGTCTATCGATGGTGCGTATCGGCGGATCTGCGTCTGCTCGCTGAAAAGCGGCGATCCACCTCGTCCGAATCTGGGCTTGCGGTGGTTTGAGCGCCCCCTCGCTTCCACAGGCCTCGAACGATGCCGCGTGGACTCACGCAATAGGCCGCCGAAGGTGGGCCGCGCGTACTCGGAATCTCAAATGTAGGTCGAGGCGAGGGCCGGAGAGCCTTCGAGTGCGTGGGCGAGCGCTTCCAGGCCATGCGTGATCTGCTGCCGGGTCGAGGGGCCGCCGAGGCAGAGGCGCACCGCTTCCGGGGGTGTGCCGGCCACGCAGAAGGGATCGCTACCGACGACGCCGAGCCCCGCCGCCCTCCCCTGGCTCGCGAAGGCCGAACGCGTCCAGCCCTCCGGTAGGGTGATCCAGACGTGGAAGCCATGGGGATCGGCGGTGTAGGTCTCGGCAGGAAGCAGCGCGGCCGCGATGCGCTGGCGCGCCGCCGATTCCTCGCGGACGAATTGCACGATCGCATCCGCCGTGCCGTCCATGATCCAGCGCGTCGCCAGGGCCGTGGAGATCGGCGATGCCATGACGGTCGCGGCCCGTAGCGCGCCCGCCAGCGGCAGGGCGGACCGGGCGCTCGGGGGCACTAGGAAGGCGAGGCGAAGCCCGGCGCCCAGGCATTTGGCCAGCCCGGCCACATAATAGGTGATCTCGGGTGCGAGTTCGGCGAAGCTCGGCGGCGGTGCCGGGCAGATGCGCGCGTAGGCATCGTCCTCGATGATGCTGACGGCATAGCGCCGTGCCACCGCGATGATCGCCTCCCGCCGCGCGCGGGACAGGGTCGCAGTGGTCGGATTCTGCAACAGCGGGTTCAGGTAGATGGCCTTCGGTGCGACCCGGGTGCAGGCCGCCGCGAAGGCGTCGGGGTCGACTCCGTGCCGGTCCATAGGAAGGTCGACGAGACTCAACCTCAGATGTGCCGCGAGCGCGCGGATGCCCGGGTAGGTGATCCGCTCGGCGCAGATGGTGTCACCCGGCGCGGCGACCTGACCGAGCACGCTGGACAGGGCGCTGTGGGCGCCAGGGCAGATCAGCAGGCGCTCCCGCGTCGTCTCGACTCCGCGGCCCTTGAGCCATCGCAGCGCAGCCTCCTTGTCGTCGTCGGTCCCGCCGAAGCCCTGGTAGCGCAGGAGGTTGATGAGGTCTCCGGAGAGTTCGGCGAGCGAGGCCTGCATCCGTCCCCGCAGGCCGGGGGCATCGGGCTCCGGCGGAAGGTTCATGGTGAAATCGACCGGCCCGATCCGTGGCGCGCCGGCGGCACTCGCCGAACGGGCAGAGAGGGCCGGATCGACGACGAAGGTTCCCTGGCCGACACGTCCCTCGATCAGGCCGCGCTTATGAGCCTCGACATAGCCGCGGGACACCGTCGTGAAGTTCAGGCCGAGCACCTCGGCGAGGGCGCGCTGGGTCGGCAGGCGCGTGCCCGGATTCAAGCGCCCCGTTCTGATGTCATCCGCCAGGGACTCGGTGATCGCCAGGTAGTGCGGCTTGCCCCAGCGCTTCAGGTCCGGCGTCCAGATCACGGTCATGCCGTCCCGGGGGTTCATCGACCCTCCTATGCCTGTCGCCGCCATCCGCTCCGTGCCTGCGCCATGAATATGCGATCAATGTTCGATTGTATGGCTAGCAAGTGCCGTACCGCGCCGAGGTCTCGAGGGGGAACTCAGGCCATCCATACAATGCCAACAATTGCCGGGCGTCGAATGCGCAGATGTTGACTACGCGATGCGCAGATTTTGCTTCCAAAACGAGCGTGATTCGATTGGCAAGTGAAAGCCGAGGCTTGGGTCATTGATTGCATAATTGTATGCATACGACTTCGGAGCATTGACTGACTCATTGATCGGCGTGGGCATGGCACACCGCTTGCCATGAAGGTGCTGTCGCCGCTGGCAGCCCTGCCTGCCGCGGTTCCATCCTTCAAGGAGAGAGCAATGCCTGCCGTGAACCGCGAGCCTCATAAGAAGGGCGATGTCCTGGTCGACTACGAGGAGAAGGTCTTCGAGGACGTGAAGGCAGAGCCGGGACAGAAGGCGCTCGTCACCTTCCACACCGTCGCCTTCGAGGGCTCGATCGGCCTGGTGAACCTGCTCCAGGCCACCCGGCTGCAGCGCAAGGGCTTCGACACCTCGATCCTGCTCTACGGCCCCGGCATCACGCTCGGCGTCCAGCGCGGCTTCCCGCGGCTCGGCGACGAAGCCTTCCCCGGCCACCTCAACTTCAACAACCAGCTCGAGAAGTTCATGGCCGAGGGCGGCAAGGTCTATGCCTGCCGGTTCTCGACACAGGCCCTGTACGGGCATGGCGAAGCGGCCTTCATCGAGGGCATCCGCATGATCAACCCCCTCGACGTCCTCGACTGCATCCTCCTGCACAAGCGCGACAACGCGGTGATCATCGACACCTGGACCGTCTGAGCGGGCCTTCGGGTCCGTCGACCGGGGATGTCGCATCCGGCGGCCGTGCGACGCGGCCGCCGCCTCAACCGGAGGATCAGCTATGTCAGAGAACCGGATCGTGCGGGCCGCCGCCGTCCAGATCGCGCCGGACCTCGACCGGCCGGACGGCACCCTGGAGCGCGTGCTGAACGCCATCGACGAGGCTGCCGCCAAGGGCGCGCGCTTCCTGGTCTTTCCGGAGACCTTCGTTCCCTACTACCCCTACTTCTCCTTCGTCCTGCCGCCCGCGCTGCAGGGGGCCGAGCACCTCAAGCTCTATGAGCGGGCGCCGACCGTCCCGGGCCCGGTGACCCAGGCGGTCGCCGCTGCGGCGCGGCGGCACGGTGCCGTGGTGGTGCTCGGTGTGAACGAGCGTGACCACGGCTCGCTCTACAACACGCAGCTGATCTTCGACGCCGATGGCAGTCTGAAGCTCAAGCGCCGCAAGATCACGCCGACCTACCACGAGCGCATGATCTGGGGTCAGGGCGACGGTGCCGGTCTCGACGTGGTCGAGACCGCGGTGGGCCGTGTCGGCGCGCTCGCTTGCTGGGAGCACTACAACCCGCTCGCCCGCTACGCGCTCATGGCGCGCCACGAGGAGATCCACGCCGCGCAGTTCCCGGGCTCGCTCGTCGGCCAGATCTTCGCCGACCAGATGGAGGTGACGATCCGCCACCACGCCCTGGAGGCGGCCTGCTTCGTGGTCAACGCCACCGGCTGGCTCAGCGACGAGCAGGTGGCTCAGGTCTGTCCGGACGAGCGCCTGCGCGGCGCCTGCCGGGGCGGCAACTGCACCGCGATCGTCTCGCCCGAGGGCAAGCATCTCGCGGATCCGCTGGGGCCCGGTGAGGGCATCCTGATCGCCGACATGGACCTCGCGCTGGTGACCAAGCGCAAGCGGATGATGGACTCGGTCGGCCACTACGCCCGGCCCGAGCTCCTCAGCCTCGTCCACGACGACCGTCCGGCCCCGTTCGTGCACCAGCCGATCCGTTCCCAGACCGTTTCCCGGAGCCTCGACCATGAGCAGCAGCCCGCTTCCGACGAGCCTTCCCGCGTTTCCGCCGGTCGTGGCGGGGCTGGTCGGGATGCCGACGGAGCGCCTGATCAACGCGTTGCAGTCCTACGGCGTTAGGCTCGCCGATAGCCGCGCCGGGGCGCCGAGCCGCCGTGGCGGCGCCGGCCCATCCGACCACAAGGCGATGACCATCGCGGGCCGTACCGTGATGGTGCCGGTCCACACCGAGGCCGCCTTCGACTCGCCCTTCCTCGTGCGCCGCCCGGACGCCGACGGGGTCTCGGTGATCGAGCACGAGGGCGTGGTCATCGGACGGGCGACCTTCCCCGGTAAGCCCCGCTTCTACGCCCTGTCGACCTTCGACGGCGTGCCTTACTCGAAGATCGCGGTGCTGCACGGACGCGACGTGCTCGCCACCACCGTGCTGCAGACCTGCATCCGCTACCAGAGCCGCACCAAGACCTGCCAGTTCTGCTCGATCGGACAGTCGCTCGCCGCCGGCCGCACCGTCGCGCACAAGACGCCCGAGCAACTCGCCGAGGTCGCCCGCGCCGCCGTCCTGCTCGACGGCGTCAAGCACATGGTGATGACGACGGGCACCCCGAACGCGACCGACCGGGGCGCGGCCGTGCTCTGCGAGAGTGCCTTCGCGGTGAAGGCGGCGGTCGACCTGCCGATCCAGGCCCAGTGCGAACCACCGGACGACGACCGCTGGTTCGAGCGAATGAAGGCCTCGGGCATCGACGCCCTCGGGATGCACCTGGAAGCCGTGACTCCGGAGGTCCGCGCCCGGATCATGCCGGGCAAGGCGGGCGTGCCGCTGGAACGGTACGACGAGGCTTTCGCGGCCGCCGTGCCGGTCTTCGGGCGGGGCCAAGTCTCGACCTATATCCTCGCCGGGCTCGGCGACACGCCGGAGGACATCCTGACGATGGCCGAGCGCCTGATCGGGATGGGCGTCTACCCCTTCGTGGTGCCGTTCGTGCCGATTTCCGGCACCCCGCTGGAGAGCCACCCGGCCCCCGGCCCCGACTTTATGCACGCCATCCTGAAGCCTCTGGCGGACATGCTGGCCGGCGCGAATCTGCGCTCGACCGATATCAAGGCCGGATGCGGGCGCTGCGGGGCCTGCTCGGCGCTCTCCACCTACGAGCGCGCGGCGGTGACGGCATGATCCTCGAACCCGTCCAGCCGTTCCGTCCGAGCCACTTCCGGGTGAAGTTCGCGGTCGCGCCTTGGGAGCGGCGCGCCTGCGCGGCGCTTCGCCGCCAGGTCTTCTGCACGGAGCAGGGTCTCTTCGTGGAGGACGACCGCGATGCCATCGATGCGCAGGCCATCCCGATCTGCGCCCTCTCGACGCTTGCCGGCGACGCCGACGCCGTCGTCGGGACCGTGCGCATCCACGAGGTGGCCGAGCGTCGCGGCGAATGGTGGGGCTCGCGGCTTGCCGTCGCCAGAGCCTTTCGCGGCACGGCCGCGCTCGGCGCCGGCCTGATCCAGGTCGCCGTCTCGTCGGCCCATGCCCGCGGCTGCACCCGTTTCCTCGCCCATGTGCAGGAGCGGAACGTGCCGCTGTTTCAGGCCCTGCATTGGGCAAGCCTCGACACGCTCGTACTCCACGGGCACCCGCATCACCTGATGCAGGCGGACCTCGCGGCCTACCCGCCGATGGACGATCCGGAGCACGGACTCGTCACCTTCCGCAGGGCCGCATGATGGGGGCGCCGTTCGACCTCATGGCCCTGGCCCGGCAGATCCGGGACGCGCGCGGCGTCGCGCATAAGCGCGACATCGACGCCGTGGTCGCGCGGCTCGGGCTCGGCAGTCGGCACGCCGCCGTGCCGGTCGGCGACGATTGCGCCGCCATCCCCGACGGCGACGGCCACCTGCTCTTCGCCATCGAGGGCTTCCTCGACAGCTTCGTCGCCGCTGACCCTTACTTTGCGGGCTATTGCGGGATCATGGTCAACCTGAGCGACGTGGCCGCCATGGGCGGGCGTCCGCTCGCGGTCGTCGACGCCCTCTGGAGCCGGGACGCCGCGGCCGCTGACCCGATCCTGGTCGGATTGTCCGACGCGGCCGCGCTCTACGGCGTGCCCGTGGTCGGCGGACATACCAATACGCGGGCGGAGGCCGGCAATCTGGCGGTCGCCGTGCTCGGCCGAGCCGGCCCGCGCCTCCTGACGAGCTTCGACGCGGCGCCGGGCGACGACCTCGTCGCCGCGATCGACCTGCGGGGACGCTTCCGTGAACCGCATCCCTACTGGGACGCCTCGACCGGCGCGCCGGGCGAACGCCTGCGTGGCGACCTGGCTGTCCTACCCGGGCTCGCCGAGGACGGCCTGTGTCGGGCTGCCAAGGACATCAGCATGGCCGGCGTCGTCGGCACGGCCCTGATGCTGCTCGAATGCTCGAAGGTCGGTGGCGTGATCGACCTCGACGCCATCCCGAGGCCGGACCACGTCCCCCTCGCGCGCTGGCTGACCGCCTTCCCGAGCTTCGGCTACCTGCTGAGCCTGCGTCCCGACCACACGCCGGCCGTGCTCGCGCGCTTCGCGGAGCGCGGGATCGCGAGCGCGCGGATCGGGCGCCTCGATACGAGCCGGGTTGCCCGGGTCCGTGACCCCGTGGGCGACGAGGCCGTGGTCTGGGATTTCGCGGCGAGCCCGCTCATCGGCTGCGGCCGGGACAGCCCTGGGGCCGCACCATGACGCCCCTGCGCATCGCCATCCTGACCCACTCGACGAACCCACGCGGCGGCGTCGCCCATTGTCTCGCGCTGGCCGAGGCGCTCTGCGCCCACGGCCACGAGGCGGCGGTCCATGCGCCCGACCCCGCCGGTCGCGGCTTCTTCCGGGACGCCGCCTGCCCCACGGTGCCGGTCGCCGCTCAGCCGGTCAACGGCACGACGGTCGACCTCGTTCGGGCCCGCATCAACGACTACCTGCGCCACTTCTCGACGCCGGCCGCCTGCGACTTCGACCTCTTCCACGCTCATGACGGCATCGGCGGCAATGCGCTCGCGACCCTGAAGCACCGGCGCCTGATCCCGGGCTTCGTGCGCACGGTCCATCACGTCGACAGCTTCTCCGATCCCGTGCTCGCGGAGTGGCAGGACCGCTCGATCCGTGAGGCCACGCGCCTGCTCTGCGTCAGCCGGACCTGGGCCGACTGGATCAGGGACGACCTCGGTGCCGAGGCCGACATCGTGGGGAACGGGGTGGACCTTTCGGTCTATCGCACCGAGCCGACCGGGGCTGACACGGCCTTGCGCCAGCGCTGGGGCCTCGGCCCGGGGCCGGTGATCCTCAGCGTCGGCGGCTTCGAGCAGCGCAAGAACACCCTCGGCATCATCGCGGCCTTCGCCCGTCTGCGAGGGCGTCACCCGAGGGCGCAACTCGTCATCGCCGGCGGCGCCTCGCTCCTCGACCATGCCGCCTATCGTGCCCATTGCCGCGCGGCCCTGGCGTCCGCGGGCCTGGAGGTTGGCCGAGGCTCGGCCGTCATCGAGACGGGCCCCGTCCCGCAAGCCGACATGCCAGCCCTCTACCGGGTCGCCGATGTGCTGGCCTTCGCGTCCTGGACGGAGGGCTTCGGCCTCTGCGTGCTGGAGGCGATGGCCTGCGGCACACCCGCCATTGTGTCCCGGCGCGCGCCCTTCACCGAGTATCTGGGGGCGACCGATGCCCTCTTCGTCGACCCGGCCGATCCCGACGCCATCGCCGCCGCAATGGCGCAAGCCCTCGCGTCGGACGTCCGCTCGCGACTCCGGTCCGCAGGTCTGGTCCGGTCCGCCGCCAACAGCTGGCGCGCCTGCGCGGAACGCCACCTCGAGACCTACGCGGCCTGCGCCCGCGCCCGCCAGGAGCCGATCCATGCCTGAGATGCGCTTCCACGTCCGCTGGCCCGACGGTCGGCGCGAGGCCTGCTACTCGCCCTCCTTCGTCGTGAAGGACTACCTCAAACCGGGCGAGAGCTACCCCCTCGACGAGTTCGTCGAGAAGTCCCGTGTGGCCCTGAACATCGCGAGCGAGCGGGTGCGCGAGAAGTACGGCTTCGCCTGCTCGTCCGCCATGGATCAACTCGCCCGGATCGAGGCCGCCGCGAAGCGGCAGGTGCGCGGTGGCCACGTCACCGTCGAGTCCTTCGACCCTTGAGCCTGCGCCCTTTCCCCGACCCTCACGGAGCCAGAGCCATGACCTCCACCCCCCGTCATGTCCCGGTCGCTATCGTCGGCGGCGGCCAGGCCGGCCTCTCGGTCAGCCACCACCTCAAGCAGCGCGGCATCGAGCATCTCGTCTTCGAGAAGAAGACCGCCGCGCATACCTGGGAGACCCAGCGCTGGGATACGTTCTGCCTCGTCACGCCGAACTGGCAGTGCGATCTGCCGGGCCACGCCTACGACGGACCGGACCCGGACGGGTTCATGACGAAGGACGAGATCGTCGCCTACCTCAGGGCCTTCGTGGCCAAGGTGAAGCCGCCGATCCACGAAGGCGTCGCGGTCACGCGCGTTGCCCGACGCGAGGACGGCATCTTCGCGGTCCAGACCTCGGAGGGCGACTACACCGCGGACGGGGTCGTTGTCGCCTCCGGCGGCTATCACACCCCGATCATCCCACGCATGGCCGAGAAGCTGCCGGCCTCGATCACGCAGATCCACTCGAACCAGTACCGCAATCCGGCCCAATTGCCCGAGGGCGAGGTGCTCGTCGTCGGCTCCGGTCAGTCCGGTGCGCAGATCGCCGAGGACCTGCATCTCGCTGGCCGCAAGGTGCACCTCGCGGTCGGCGACGCACCGCGTTGCGCCCGGTTCTACCGCGGCCGCGACGTCGTCACCTGGCTCGCCGACATGGGCTACTACGAGATGACCGTCGACAACCATCCGCTCCGCGACGGCGTCCGCGACAACACCAACCACTACGTGACCGGGCGCGACGGGGGACGCGACATCGACCTGCGCCGCTTCGCCATCGAGGGCATGCGGCTCTACGGCCTGATGGAGGACTACCAGGACGGCAGCTTGCGCTTCCGCGACGACCTCAAGCGCTCGCTCGACCAGGCCGACCGGACCTATAACGGCATCAACGCGGCCATCGACAAGCACATCGCCGAGATGGGCATCGATGCGCCGGCGCAGGCGCATTACACGCCCGTCTGGGAGCCGGGCGAGCCGGTTCTGAGCCTCACCCTCGAAGGCTCCGGCATCACCAGCATCGTCTGGTGCATCGGCTTCACGCCCGACTTCCGCTGGCTCGACGCCTCGGTGTTCAACGGCGCGGGCAACCCGAAGCACAAGCGTGGCGTCACCAACGAGGACGGCGTCTACTTCATCGGGTTGCCGTGGCTGAACACCTGGGGCTCGGGGCGGTTCGGGGCGGTCGGACGCGACGCCGAATACCTCGTCCAGGTGATCCAGAAGCGCCTCGGCGCCGAGCGGGCCGATCTCAAGGTCGCGGTCTGACCCGACCGGGCCTTCGAGCGCGCTGTATGATCCGTGGACGCCGGTGCCGCCGGCGGAAGGACGTGCTCCATGGATCGCCGGAGCGCGGGGACCGGGACGCTGCGGCATGTCAGGATCGCGTGTCGGCCGGCGGGGCGGTCTCGTCGGAGAGGCCGACCTTGATCCAAACGAAGAAGGCGAGCAGTGCCACCGGCAGACCGATCAGGGAGGTTCCGACGAAGAACCACGTGAAGCCCGTCCGCTCGACGACGAAGCCCGATAGGCCGGCAAGTATGCTGCCCGGAAACGCACAGAGGGACGTCAGGAGCCCGAACTGGCTGGCGGCATGCTCGGTCGAGGCGAGCGTCGACATGTAGGTGATGAGCACGACGGAGGCGAACGCATAGGCGAACCCATCGATGCCGACGGTCACCGCGAAGGTCCAGAAGGCCGCCCCGCCATCGCCTCCATGGGCGGCGAGGTAGGCGAGGCTCAAGTGAGACGCCGAGCCTGCGACGGTGCCGATGAGCAGGCTCGGAAACATGCCGATCCGTGGGATCAGCGCGCCGGCCAGGAAGGTGCCGCCGAGCCCGATCCAGAAGCCGAACAGTTTGGTGACGGTGGCGATGTCGGTGTTCGAGAAGCCCTGGTGCTTGAACAGCGGGATTGCCATGGCGCTCGCGACATAGCCCGGCATGCGGAAGCCGGCGATCAGGAGAAGGATGGCGGGTGCCATCGGGCCGAGCCGGCCGAGGAGTTCGCGGATGGGAGCCCAGACGGTGTCCACGAAGCCGGCCCGGGGCGGGTGCGGACGCTTGTCCGATGATGGCTCGGGCGCGAGCACGGCGGCGACCATGCCGACGGACATCAGTGCGCCCATGGCGAGATAGGCGCCGCGCCATCCGAGTCTGTCAGCGAGCAACAGCGCTCCGGCCCCGGCCGCGAGATTGCCGAGACGCCAGCCGATCTCCGTCCAGGAGGAGAGAACCGCCTGCTTCTCGGGAGGCCGCACGCTCGTGATGCGCCAGCCATCAATGACGAGGTCGAGCGTTGCGCCCGCGAAGCCGAGAGCCAGCGAGAAACCGATCGTCCAGGCGAGCCACTGGGCCGGATCGCCGAACGCGATCCCGACGAGCATTGCCATGACGCCCGATTGCGCCACGACGATCCAGCCGCGCCGTCGGCCGAGGACTCGCCCCAACAGAGGCGGATCGTAGCGGTCCAGGAACGGTGCCCACACGAACTTGAACTTGTAGGCGAGGGTCAACTCGCTGAGCAGTCCGATCGCGGCGATCGAGACGCCCGCGTCGGACAGCCACGCGGATTGGGTGGCGTAGACGAGCAGGAACGGAATTCCGGAGGTGAAGCCGAGCCCGAGGGCCGGAGCGATCCGCCGGTCGGTGAACAAGGCCGACCAGAACGGCGTCCTCTCGGGGCGGGCGTAGGAGGTTGGCGTCATCCTCGATCCATCCTGCGGCCGATCTGCGTCGAGGAGCGAGCGCGGCTCCGCGCCATGAACAGCTCGGCGCATAGGGCCGTTCCCAAGGCGTCGGCCGTGGGCCCCGCAAGTGGGGCACCCCTCCCCTCCCCTCTTCTGCCCCTCGCAAACGGGACGGCGAGCAGGAGCGAGAAATGCGATTGACAGGGGGGAGGCCGTGCCCTAGTACGGCGCTCCCGACGCGGCGCCGAAGCAACGGTGTCCGCCGGGACAGACTTTCATAGATGAGATCGAGCAGCGTCTGGCGTTAGCCAAGGTCATGTTTGGTCTATTTATGTAGGCACCTTCTCTGGTGCAGCTCTTTGACAAGTGAATGACGAGAAAGAGAAGCGTGGGCGGCGTGTGTCCTTGCGGATCTGGATGTGGGGTTTCGGCCCTGGGTTCGGATCGTGAGATGAGACGCTGACCAAGTCTTCTTTTGAAGCTCCGGATCGCTGGAAACGGCGGTCTGATGTGCTTCTGTCGATGATTTGTGATCAGCTATGATCAGCTCTTCAACTTGAGAGTTTGATCCTGGCTCAGAGCGAACGCTGGCGGCAGGCTTAACACATGCAAGTCGAACGCTCACCT
>Ga0126362_10000049_pt1 | contig 153089 bp, 147 predicted proteins | sample ANMtaG_FD_126269 | JGI IMG/M metagenome (GOLD analysis project Ga0126362, IMG submission 126269) | Continental margin sediment microbial communities from North Pacific Ocean - ANME2c_DSS_Sorted | ecosystem: Environmental > Aquatic > Marine > Continental margin > Sediment | place: Pacific... | reverse complement strand
CGCCAGAAGTGGATCGACCAGGCGCAGTCGCTGAACATCTACATGGCCGGCGCATCGGGCAAGAAGCTCGACGACACGTACAAGCTCGCATGGCTGCGCGGCCTGAAGACGACTTACTACCTGCGTACGCAGAGCGCGACGCACGCCGAGAAGTCGACGGTGCAATCGGGCCGACTGAATGCGGTGTCGTCGGGCAACAGCGAAGCGCCCTCGGGCATGAGCGCACTCGAAGCAGCAGCGGCTGCAGCAAAGGCGCAGATGAGCGCGATTCCCGCCACCGACATCGCGTTCTGCGGCGTGGACGATCCGACCTGCGAAGCGTGCCAATAAACGCGTCGATGCTCGCGACAGTCAGTCAGTGAGGTGCATGCGAAAAATCGCGCGACGTTCATTCAATGAAGGCATTGACTGACATCACGCGATGCATGCGAGCAACATAACAACCACATAAATGGCGTGCGATGTGAACGAGCACTTTGCAACTCACATCGTTACTCCGATAATTTGAGCATTGGATTTTTCTATGTTGACCTGGGACGAAGAAGTCAAGCCCTCCTTACCAAAGGATATGCAACAAGGTTTGCAGCACCACAACGCATCGACCAGCGGCTTGCCCGCAGGCCGTTCGGTGGACGCTCCGACTTCGTCGATCGCGCAACCCGCCCTCCGCACATTCAGCACGCTCGATGACGGCGCTGCAGTGCGTCCGGTTGCCGCAGCAGCAGCAACGCCTGCCGCCACCACCCAATCCACCCAGCGCGTCAAGGCTTCCGACAAGCGCATCATCAACGGCCAGACCGACGTCAACCAGCTGGTGCCGTTCAAGTACAAGTGGGCGTGGGAGAAGTACCTCGCCACCTGCGCCAACCACTGGATGCCGCAGGAAGTGAACATGACGCGCGACATCGCGCTCTGGAAAGACCCGAACGGCCTGACCGAAGACGAGCGCCGCATCGTCAAGCGCAACCTCGGCTTCTTCGTGACCGCCGACTCGCTGGCCGCCAACAACATCGTGCTGGGCACCTACCGCCACATCACGGCCCCCGAATGCCGCCAGTTCCTGCTGCGCCAGGCCTTCGAGGAAGCGATCCACACGCACGCGTACCAGTACATCGTCGAGTCGCTCGGCCTGGACGAGAGCGAGATCTTCAACGCCTACAACGAAGTGCCGTCGATCCGCGAGAAGGACCAGTTCCTGATCCCGTTCATCGACGCCATCAGCGACCCCAACTTCAAGACCGGCACCCACGAGACCGACCAGACGCTGCTCAAGTCGCTCATCGTGTTCGCCTGCCTGATGGAAGGCCTGTTCTTCTACGTCGGCTTCACGCAGATCCTCGCGCTGGGCCGCCAGAACAAGATGACCGGCGCCGCCGAGCAGTACCAGTACATCCTGCGCGACGAGTCGATGCACTGCAATTTCGGCATCGACCTGATCAACCAGCTCAAGCTCGAGAACCCCGGCCTCTGGACGGCAGAGTTCAAGGCCGAGATCAAGGCGCTCTTCATGCGCGCCGTCGAGCTCGAATACAAATACGCCGAAGACACGATGCCACGTGGCGTGCTCGGCATGAACGCCTCCATGTTCAAGGGCTACCTGCGTTACATCGCCAACCGGCGTGCACAGCAGATCGGCCTCGAAACGCTCTTCCCGAACGAAGAAAATCCGTTCCCCTGGATGAGCGAAATGATTGACCTGAAGTAAGAGCGCAACTTTTTCGAAACCCGCGTGATCGAGTACCAGTCGGGTGGTGCGCTCTCCTGGGATTGAATCTTTCGACAAGAATTAATGAATTCAAGAATTGCCCTTGCCACCGATCGCGCCGAAGAGCGCGGCATGGACGAGGGCTCAGGTGTTCATGGTGCTGGAGCTCAGATTCCAACGCCATGAATCGCTTCACGCTACCCAACGTGCGTGGAGTGCTTCAATAGGTTGATTTTTTCAACTTGATCAAGGAGAAATAGAAATGGCAACTGCAAAGAAAGCGCCGGCTAAGAAAGCCGCTGCAAAGAAGGCTCCGGCAAAGAAGGCTGTGGCCGCCAAGAAGGCTCCTGCCAAGAAGGTAGCCGCCAAGAAGGCACCGGCCAAGAAGGTCGCGGCCAAGAAGGCTCCTGCCAAGAAGGTAGCAGCGAAGAAGGCAGCACCGGCCAAGAAGGCCGCTGCCAAGAAGGCTCCGGCGAAGAAGGCCGTAGCGAAGAAGGCGCCTGCGAAGAAGGCTGCTGCCAAGAAGGCTCCGGCGAAGAAGGCCGCTGCCAAGAAGGCGCCTGCGAAGAAGGCTGCTGCCAAGAAGGCCCCTGCCAAAAAGGCTGCGGCCAAGAAAGCCGCGAAAAAGCCTGCTGCCAAAAAGCCTGCTGCGAAGAAGGCTCCCAAGGCCGCTGCCCCTGCCAAGGCTGCCGCCGTAGCGCCTGCCCCTGCGGCGCAAACGACGCTGAATCCCCAGGCAGCATGGCCGTTCCCCACGGCCAGCAAGCCCTGAGTTTCTCAGCGGCCTTGAAGGCAAAAAGCCCGACACCTCACGGTGTCGGGCTTTTTTCATTGCGTCGGCCCTGCCGACGCTTGCTCAACGAAGGAACTCAGAGGCCCAGCGCCTTGCGATCGATCTCGTAGTTCTGCGGGCCACGCTGCGCGATCTTGATCGCGCCGACCTTGTTGCCCAGCGCCGCGCACTGCGCGAGCGACCAGCCCTTTTCCAGACCGAACAGCAGCGCACCGCGCCATGCATCGCCGCAGCCCGTGGGCTCGACCACCTCGGTGGCCACCACGCCCGGCACGTGTTCGCGTTCGCCGTTCGTCCACACCTCGCAGCCCTCGGCCGCCAGCGTGACCACCAGGCCGCGCACGCGCTTCGAAATCTCGGCCAGACTCCAGCCGGTGCGCTGCGACAGCATCTTGCCTTCATAGTCGTTCACCACCACCCAGCTCGCGAGCTCGACGAAATGGCGCAGCGCCTCGCCGTCGAACATCGGCAGGCCCTGGCCCGGATCGAACACGAACGGAATGCCCGCGGCGGCGAACTGCTCGGCGTGCTGCAGCATGGCATCGCGGCCATCGGGCGCGATGATGCCGAGCTTGATATCGTCGCGCGCTGCCACTTTGGTGATGTGCGCCTGCTGCATCGCACCGGGGTGGAAGGCGGTGATCTGGTTGTTGTCGACGTCGCTCATGATCATCGCCTGCGCGGTGAAGGTGTCGTCGAGCTGGCGCACGAATTCCGTGCTGATGCCCAGCGAACGCATGCGCTCCGAGTACGTCGCGCCGTCGCTGCCCAGAGTGGCCATGGGTAGCGCCGTGCCGCCCAGCGCATTGAGGCTGTAGGCGATGTTGCCCGCGCAGCCGCCGAAGTCACGGCGTAGCGTCGGCACCAGGAACGACACATTGAGGATGTGCAGTTGATCCGGAAGGATCTGGTCGGCGAACCGGCCCTCGAAAGTCATGATGGTGTCGAATGCGAGGGAACCGCAAATCACTGCTGCCATGGTTGAACCGTTGGTTGTTGGATGAATGGAACCGGGCGGGACGCTTGCACGCGCCCCGCTCAGGGATAGAAAGCCTCGACGCGATAACCCGCCACAGGCGGCAGCGCAGCCGCTTCGGAGGCAGACAGCGTCAGGGGCAGCGAGGCCGCACGATCCGCACGCGCCGGCAGCACCGAAGGAGCACCGTAGTCCGCCGGCATCAGCACGCGGCGCACCACGGCGCGCTCCTGCGTGTCGAGCAGCGAAAGCTCGACGGCAGGCATCGCAAGCGGCACGGTCGCGCCGTTGCGCAAGGTGAAGCTCAGGCGGTAGTCGTTGCCGCCGCTCTTCTCGCGCGCGAAGGCCGCGCCTTCGATCACGATGTCGCCGATCTGGCGCAGGGCCCCGAGCTCGCAGCCTGTGTACTGGCACAACGCCGCAAGGGCGGGTCGCAGATTGGGCTGGCGCGCGACGATGCCATCGCGCTCGTGGCGAATGACTTGCAGGACGAGCAGCAGCACAGCGAGCAACACCAGCAGGATCAGCACGGCACGCACGCCCCTGCGTTGCCAGAAGCCCGCCGGTTTTTCGGCGGACTCGTCCTCGTCCGCGAAAGGATGCCCCACCGGCAGTTCGAAATCCGAAGAGTGCACGTGCAGCTCGGGTTCGCTCTCCGCCTGCACCACCACGGCCGGCGCTGGCGCGGCCGCGCGCTCCTCCCGCGCCTTGGCGCTCGCGATCTTGGCCGACTTGATGCGGGCACGGCGCAGCGCCTTCTGCATCTGCACCTGGTCGTGCTCTTTCTCCTGCTGCTCGCGCACCCGCTCCGCGTCATCGCCCTCCTCACTCGCGCGCTCGATGAGCGCGCGCGTCGTCATCTTGGCACGCGGGGCGACAGGCAGCGGCGGTGCCGGGGGCGGTGGTGCGGGCGGTGGCGCAGCAAGATTCAGATCGATGTTCGGAAACGGCGGCAGCGTGCTCGGCGGCGGCTTCCAGGCAGGCTCACTGACGTCGAGATCGGACCACGGTTCGTCGGCGACGATGCCATGCTCGGGCAGGGTCAGCGAGAACGCGGGCAGCGGTGCAGACGGCGGTGGAGGCGATGGGGCCTGCACCGGAGACGACACGACCGCCGAGGCCGGCGCGAGCACCAGGGCATCCGGCGGCAGCAGATCCTCTTCCCTCTCACGAGACTGCTGCTGATGCTCGGGCTCATCGTCGAAGAAGTCCGCATCCTCGGTCGTCGATGCCGCAGGCGCCGGCTCTTCCTCTTCGATCAGGGGCTCGGGCAGGGGCGCAGGCGGTGCGGAAGGCTCCGGCACCAGCGGCGCAGCCTCGACGGCGGGCTGCTGCTCGACCAATCCCGGCATGTAGCCGCTGCCTTGCACCGGCGCCGGCGCGCCGTCGGGCGTCTCATGCAGGTCGAGCGTGGCGTCGAACACGTTGCTGCAGCGACCGCAGCGCACCCAGCCATCCGAGATGCGAAGCTGGTCCCGCACCACCTTGAAGGTGGTGGTGCAGGCGGGGCAGCGCGTGACGAGGCTCATGACCGGGCGATTGTAGGGTTGCGCCCTCGCCGCGGGAGGGCTGCGAGGCGACGCAAAAAGCCGGCCAGCCGCGCGCAGCGACTGCTCAGCAGCGGGCGGTCATGAGGATCCAGCCGTCCTCGGCGTCGCTGACTTCGAGCGTTGCGTACGGCGCGTAGGCCTCTTTGAGTTCGTCGGCCTGGCGCTCGAGGATGCCGGCCATGACGAGCGATCCGCCCGCCTTCACATGGCCACGCAGCAGGGGCGCGAGCAGCTTGAGCGGCGTGGCCAGGATGTTGGCGAGCACGATGTCGTACTCGCCTTTGGCTGCGTCGGGCAGCCCGGCCTTCAGTTTCACGCCGTTGGCCTCGGCATTGAGCACGGTCGAGGAGACTGCCGCCTCGTCGATGTCGACGGCGTCGATGTCCGTCGAACCGAACTTCGCTGCGCCGATCGCCAGGATGCCGGAGCCGCAGCCGTAGTCGAGCACGCGCCGGCTGGCCAATGCGCCCTCGCCCTGCATCGCGATCCACCGCAGGCACATGCGCGTGGTGGGATGCGTGCCGGTGCCGAAAGCCAGGCCCGGATCGAGCCGGATCACCTGCTTCGCCTGCCCGGGCGGCTCGTGCCACGTCGGCACGATCCAGAACTCGGGCGTGACTTCGACGGGCGCGAACTGCGATTGCGTCAGGCGCACCCAGTCCTGCTCAGGCACGGGCGCGATGCCGAGCACCTCGCAGCCCTCGAAGAAGTCCTGCAGCGCGAGCACCGACGCGGCCTCCTTCGCCTGGGCTTCGTCGGGAAACAGCGCGATCACGCGCGAACGCTGCCAGCCTTCCTTCGGCGGCGGCATGCCCGGCTCGCCGAACAGCGCCTGCTCGGCATCGGTCTGCGCGTCGGCGTCTTCCACCGACACGCTCAATGCATCGAGTGCATCGAGCGCCTCGCAGAGCGTCTCGACCCGGTCTTCCGGCGCCATCAGGCGGAGTTCAAACATCGCGATATTCCAGGCTCAGCGCTTGTGTGCAGCCAGCCACTCTTCGAGGTAGTGGATGTTGGTGCCGCCACTCATGAACTTGGCGTCGCCCATCAGTTCGCGGTGCAGCGGGATGTTGGTCTGGATGCCTTCGATCACCGTCTCGTTCAGCGCCGTGCGCATGCGGGCCATGGCCTGCTCGCGCGTGTCGCCGTAGACGATGATCTTGCCGATCATCGAGTCGTAGTTCGGCGGCACGAAGTAGTTGGTGTACGCATGCGAGTCGACGCGAACGCCAGGGCCGCCCGGGGGGTGCCACATGGTGATGCGGCCCGGCGAGGGGGTGAACTTCCAGGCGTCTTCCGCGTTGATGCGGCACTCGATGGCGTGGCCGTGCATCTGGATCTGGCGCTGCGTGAACGGCAGCTTCTCGCCGGCCGCGACCATGATCTGCGTCTTGACGATGTCGATGCCGGTGGTGAAATCGGTCACCGGGTGCTCCACCTGCACGCGCGTGTTCATCTCGATGAAGTAGAACTCGCCGTTCTCGTAGAGGAACTCGAAGGTGCCGGCGCCGCGATAGCCGATCTTCTTGCAGGCCGCGGCGCAACGCTCGCCGATCTTCTCGATCAGCTTGCGCGGGATGCCGGGTGCGGGCGACTCCTCGATCACCTTCTGGTGGCGACGCTGCATGGAGCAGTCGCGCTCGCCGAGATAGACGGCGTTCTTGTGCTTGTCGGCAAGCACCTGGATCTCGATGTGGCGCGGGTTCTGGAGAAACTTCTCCATGTACACGGCCGGATTGTTGAAGGCCGCGCCGGCTTCCGCCTTGGTCATCTGGATCGCGTTGACCAGCGCCGCCTCGGTGTGCACCACGCGCATGCCGCGGCCACCACCGCCGCCCGCCGCCTTGATGATGACCGGGTAGCCGATGGCGCGCGCGATGCGCTTGTTGGTGGCGGCGTCGTCCGAGAGCTCGCCCTCCGAGCCGGGCACGCAAGGCACGCCGGCCTTGATCATGGCCTGCTTGGCCGACACCTTGTCGCCCATCGTGCGGATGTTGTCGGGCGTCGGGCCGATGAACTGGAAGCCGCTTTGCTCCACGCGCTCGGCGAAGTTCGCGTTCTCGCTCAGGAAGCCGTAGCCGGGGTGGATCGCCTCGGCATCCGTCACCTCGGCCGCCGAAATGATCGCCGGCATGTTGAGATAGCTCTGCGCAGAGGGGGCCGGGCCGATGCAGACAGCCTCTTCGGCGAGCTTGATGTACTTCGCGTCGCGGTCGGCTTCCGAATAGACCATCACGGCCTTGATGCCGAGCTCGCTGCAGGCGCGCTGAATCCGGAGGGCGATTTCCCCCCGGTTTGCAACCAGGATCTTCTTGAACATGCTTACTCGATGATGAACAGCGGCTGTCCGTATTCGACCGCCTGGCCGTTTTCGCCGAGGATCTGGGTAACCGTGCCGGACTTGTCGGCCTCGATTTCGTTGAGGATCTTCATCGCCTCGATGATGCAGAGGGTGTCGCCCTCGTTGACCTTGCTGCCGACCTCGACGAACGCAGCGGCGCCCGGGCTCGACGAACGGTAGAAGGTGCCGACCATCGGCGACTTCACGGCGTGGCCGGCCGGTGCGGCTTCGGCGGCCGGTGCGCCGGCCACGGCAGGCGCCGCGGCAGGAACGCCGGCCGGGGCCGGTGCGGCAGCCGCCTGGGGCGCCGCCAAGGTTTGCACATACTGCACCGGGGCAGCGCCGCCGCCCTTGACGATGCGAACCTTGCCTTCGGTTTCCGTGATTTCCAGTTCGGAAATATTCGATTCGGACACCAAGTCGATCAGTGTCTTGAGTTTGCGCAGATCCATGGGACTCCAGTGCCGGCTTTGCCGGTCTTCAGGATATAACTTGTTCGAAAATCGGTGATTTTCGGCGTTCGGCGTCTAACGCCAGCGTAAGCAACTGATTCTAACCATGAACCAGTTCACGCCGCCAAGTGTCCAGGTCGGTGGATTCGAGCTTGCCCATTTTACGGGCCGCCACGGAGCCGTTCGCATTCAGGACCAGCGTGAAGGGCAGGCCACCGCCTGTGTTGCCCAGATTCTTGACCAGTTCCGTGCCCTGCAGGCCGGCCAGGCCGGTCGGATAGGTGACCGGCGTGCGCTGCAGGAACTTGCGCACGGCGCTGGGTTGATCGATGGCCAAGCCAACCACTTGCCAGCCGTTGGTGCCATTTTGACGGAAGAAGGCGTCGATCATCGGCATTTCCTCGACGCAGGGAGGGCACCAGGTCGCCCAGAAGTTGAGCAGCAGCGGTTTGCCGCGCAGGCTCGACAGGACGAGGTCACCACCTTCCGGACGCTCGAAGCTCTGGGCCCAGAAGGCCGCGTCGAGCATCTCTCCTCCACCCGCGCTACCGCTGCTACCGCGCTCCTTCCACCAGGCGCCGGCAAGCCCGGCGGCCGCAGCCGCTGCCGCCACGCCGGCATAGAGCATGCCGCGTCGGGTGGGCGAAGAAGTCATTCACTTGTCCTTTTCTCGTTCAATCAGTCTGCGCAATGCCGGCAGATCGCCGCGCGGCGTGCGCCCCTGGGCATCGGGCTTCAGGGCTCCGCGGAGGTCGTCGAGGTCGTACACCAGCAGGTGCACGCCAATTTCCTCGCCGAGCGCGCGGCTCGAGGCATGCACGCTCAGGGCCTCGACCTGCTCGCCATGAAAGCCGGTCACCATGCGCGGCTCGTAGTCCACGTGGTGATCGATCAGGGCGATCTCGGCCGATTTGGAATCGTCGCAGAACAACTGAATATAAATGTCTGACAGCCGGGTGGCCGTTCCATGCCACACGGCGCCGCCCACATGGGGGCGGAAGGCGGCCATGCGCTCCATCCATTCGAGCGCGAGCAAGCGCAATGCATGCAATTCCTGCGGCTGGGTGTCGGCGCAGAAAAGCTCGATGTATTCGCGCACCTCGGCCTCGACCTCGTCGTTGTTCGGCAGCGAGGTGCGCGTGGGAAGCCCCAGGTCGCGCAGGGCGCGGCGCTTGGCCGGCCCATATTCGAGCCCCTCCTCGACGACGAGGCGGGCTGCAGCAGCGGCGATTTCACGCTTGGACGTGTCCATCGGGGCATTTTGCCCGCAGTAGGCGCCCCTCACATGAACATCAGTACGGAGCGCGGGACAAACGCTCCGTCAACCCGAGGGGGCGGAGCATCGCTTCCCTAGAATCGACCGATGCACATTCATATCCTGGGTATCTGCGGTACGTTCATGGGCGGCGTGGCCGCCCTGGCGCGCGAAGCCGGCCACCGGGTCACGGGTTGCGACGCCGGCGTGTACCCCCCGATGAGCGACCAGCTGCGCGCCCTCGGCATCGACCTGATCGAAGGCTTCGGCGCCGACCAGCTTTCCCTGGCACCCGACATGTTCGTGGTCGGCAACGTGGTGTCCCGCGCCCGGCTGCCCGACGGGAGCCCCAAGTTCCCGCTGATGGAAGCCATCCTCGACGCCGGCAAGCCCTACACCAGCGGCCCGCAGTGGCTGGCCGAACACGTATTGCTGGGCCGCCATGTGCTGGCTGTGGCCGGCACGCACGGCAAGACGACGACTACCTCGATGCTCGCCTGGATCCTGGAAAAAGGCGGCAAGGCGCCCGGCTTCCTCGTGGGCGGCGTGCCGCTGGACTTCGGCGTCTCGGCCCGGCTGGGCGACGGCCCCGCCTTCGTGATCGAGGCCGACGAATACGACACCGCCTTCTTCGACAAGCGCAGCAAGTTCGTGCACTACCGGCCGCGCACTGCCGTGCTGAACAACCTCGAGTTCGATCACGCGGACATCTTCGACGACCTTGCCGCCATCGAGCGCCAGTTCCATCACCTCGTGCGCACCGTGCCGGGCACCGGACGGCTGGTGGTGAACGCCACCGAGGAAAGCCTGCAGCGCGTGCTGGCCCAGGGTTGCTGGAGCGAACTCGCGCGTTTCGGCGCGAATGGCGAATGGCAGGCGCGCGGCCCGCACGATGCCTTCGACGTGCTGCTGCGCGGCGAGGCGGTCGGCCGGGTCGAGTGGGAGCTCTCCGGTCTTCACAACCAGATGAACGCTCTGGCCGCCATCGCCGCGGCCGAGCATGTGGGCGTTGCGCCGGCCGAGGCGGCCCGCGCGCTCGGCAGCTTCCGCAATGTGCGCCGGCGCATGGAACTGCGCGGCACGGTCGAGCGCGACGGCGGCGCGATCACGGTCTACGACGACTTCGCCCACCACCCCACGGCAATCCGCACCACCCTCGACGGCCTGCGCAAGAAACTGGATGCCGCCGGCAAGAAAAGTGAGCGCATCCTCGCTGCCTTCGAGCCACGCAGCAACACGATGAAGCTGGGCGTCATGGCTGCGCAGCTGCCCTGGAGCCTGGAGTCGGCGGACCTGTCGTTCTGCCACACGGCCGGGCTCGACTGGGATGCCGCCGCGGCGCTCGCTCCGATGGGCGAGCGCGCGAAGGTCGCCGGAGCCATCGAGCCCCTGGTTCAACAGGTCGTCACCGCAGCCCGGCCGGGCGATCACATCGTCTGCATGAGCAATGGCGGCTTCGGCGGTGTGCACGACAAGCTGCTTGCGGCGCTGCGAACGGCGGCGGCATCATGACCGCCATGGCCCCCCTCGCACGTGCACGCGAGCTGATCGAAACCCTGAAGCTCCAGCCCCACCCGGAGGGCGGCTGGTACGGCGAGGTGTTCCGCTCGACCTCGAGCGTCACGCCCGCCGATGGCCGCGAATCGCGCAGCGCGCTGACCAGCATCTATTTCCTGCTCGAGGCGAACCAGCATTCGCGCTGGCACCGGGTGCTGTCCGACGAAGTCTGGGTGCACCTGGAAGGCGTGCCGCTTGCGCTGTGGACCTGCGACGCCGCGATGCGCACCGCGCCGGCCCATGTGCGCCTCGGCCCGGTCGACGCACACGGCACGCGCCCCCAGCACGTGGTGCCCGCCGGCCAGTGGCAGGCGGCGCGGCCGATCCAGAGCCACAGTTCGGGCGACTACACCCTGGTCGCCTGCATGGTCGGACCGGGCTTCGATTTCGCCGATTTCTCGATGGTGCCGCCCGCCAGCGACGAAGCCGCGTCGATGCTGCACCACTGGCCCGACCTGGCCGGGATGCTCTGACCCGGCTCCAGCCTCAGCCCCGGCGTTGCTTGACCGCCTTCGAGAGCGTATCGAGCACCTGCACTGAATCGTCCCAGCCGATGCAGGCGTCGGTGATGCTCTTGCCGTATTCGAGGCCCGACAGCTGGTCCTTGCCCGGCGTGAACTTCTGGGCACCCGGCTGCAGGTGGCTTTCGACCATCACGCCGAACACGCGATTCGAGCCGTCGGCGATCTGCGCCGCGATGTCCCTCGCCACGTCGATCTGCTTCTGGTGCTGCTTGGAGCTGTTGGCGTGGCTACAGTCGACCATCAGCGTGGGCGGCAGCTTGGCGGCTTCGAGATCCTTGCCCGCAGCTTCGACGCTGGCGGCGTCATAGTTCGGCGCCTTGCCGCCGCGCAGGATCACGTGGCAATCGCGGTTGCCGTTGGTCTGCACGATCGCGACCTGGCCGTTCTTGTGCACCGAGAGAAAGTGATGGCCGCGCGCCGCCGCCTGGATGGCGTCGGTGGCGATACGGATGTTGCCGTCGGTACCGTTCTTGAAGCCTATGGGCGCCGACAGGCCCGAAGCCAGTTCGCGGTGCACCTGGCTCTCGGTGGTGCGCGCGCCGATGGCGCCCCAGGAAATCAGGTCTCCGATGTACTGCGGCGAGATCACGTCGAGGAACTCGCTGCCCGCCGGCAAGCCGAGCCGGTTGATGTCGATCAGCAGCTGGCGCGCGATGCGCAGGCCTTCGTCGATGCGGAAGCTCTCGTCGAGGTACGGATCGTTGATCAGCCCCTTCCAGCCGACCGTGGTGCGCGGCTTCTCGAAGTACACGCGCATCACGATTTCCAGCGTGCCGGCGTATTTCTCGCGCTCGACCTTGAGGCGGCGGGCGTATTCGAGGGCGGCGGCAGGGTCGTGGATCGAGCAGGGCCCCATGATCACCAGCAGCCGGTCGTCCTTGCCGCCCATGATGTTGTGGATGTTGCGGCGGGTGCCTTCGATCAGGGTTTCAACGGGCGTGCCGCGGATCGGGAAAAAGCGGATCAGATGTTCGGGAGGGGGCAGCACGTTGATGTCCTTGATGCGTTCGTCGTCGGTCTTGCTGGTTTTTTCGACGCTCGCATACCAGCTGTCGCTGGCGGGGGCAGTGTTCGTGCTCATGGTTGCTTCCTTGTCTGTCGGGTTTGAGTGGATATCGCAGGGGCAAAAAAAAACCGCCGGGGCTCAGGGCACCGGCGGTTTTGGGAGGGTGTTCGTTTGCTTTACGCGCTCGCCTCTCGTCCGCCGGAAACCGGGAACCAAAAGTAGGCAAAGAAATAAGCGCGGAGGGCGGACATGTGGGCGGAATGTAGCACGGAAAGCAAAAACCCGGTCAAGCGACCGGGGCTGGCGTTGTTTACCGGTAGCCCGATTCGTTGGCGTTGTGGATGATCCAGATCAGGTTGCCGCTCGAGAAATCGCCCATCCCGCCACCCGCGAAGATCAGGCGCCCTTGGCCCTTGTAGGTCATCTCGAAACGGTGGCGGTCGCTGCCGAAATAGAAGGGAATGAAGGCCTTGCCCGTCACGTAGGCGCCCTGGTCGGTGGGCTGGCCCGCGAGGTCGGTGACCTGCCGGGCGCTCATGCCGATCTGCAGGCGTGCGAACTTGCTGTTGCGCGCCGGATTGCCGGTGATCTCGCCTTCGTAGCCATTCAGGCCCTTGACCGTCTTGCCGCTGCCAGCCTCGACCTTGGACGAATCGGTCACGTTGCCCTGGGCGTCCATGCCGGCCTTGGCACCGCCGCGCGCGGCGGGTGCCGGAGCGGCGGCCGCGGGCGCCGCCTCGGGCTGGCTGCCCGAGCCGCCGCGGGATGCGCAACCGGCAGTGGCCAGCGCCACTACGGCGGTCACAGCCCACAGCACGGCAGGCGAATTGATCCTGTTCCCCATCGAGATGCTCCTTGAACTTGTCGTTCGCAAAAGGAGCGCAGCTTAGCAACCGAAAGAAACAATCGACAAGTGCCGAAAGTCCTAAGCCGTTCCACCTACAGTCAGGCCGTCGATGCGCAGGGTGGGCTGGCCGACGCCGACCGGCACGCTCTGGCCTTCCTTGCCGCAGGTGCCGACGCCGGAGTCGAGCGCCATGTCGTTGCCGATCATGGTCACGCGGGTGAGCGCGTCGGGGCCGTTGCCCACGATGGTCGCACCCTTCACCGGGTACTGGATCTTGCCGTTCTCGACCCAATAGGCCTCGCTGGCCGAGAACACGAACTTGCCGCTCGTGATGTCGACCTGTCCGCCGCCGAAGTTGGTGGCGTAGAGGCCCTTCTTGATGCTGGCGACGATTTCCTCCGGCTGCTTGTCGCCGCCGAGCATGTAGGTGTTGGTCATGCGCGGCATCGGCACGTGCGCGTAACTCTCGCGGCGGCCGTTGCCGGTGGGCTTGACCTTCATGAGGCGCGCATTGAGCGCGTCCTGGATGTAGCCCTTGAGGATGCCGTCCTCGATCAGCACGTTGCGCTGGCTGGCGTTGCCCTCGTCGTCGACGTTGAGCGAGCCGCGGCGGTCGGCGATGGTGCCGTCGTCGAGCACCGTCACGCCCTTGGCCGCCACGCGCTGGCCGATGCGGCCCGAGAACGCGCTCGAGCCCTTGCGATTGAAGTCACCCTCGAGCCCGTGGCCGATGGCTTCGTGCAACAGGATACCGGGCCAGCCGGAGCCGAGCACCACGGTCATTTCGCCTGCCGGCGCCGGACGTGCGTCGAGGTTGGTCAGGGCGGCCTTCACGGCGTGGTCGACGTATTCGGCGATCTGCTCGTCCGTGAAATAGGCCAGGCCGAAGCGCCCACCGCCACCGCCGGAGCCGATTTCGCGGCGGCCGTTCTGCTCGGCGATCACGGTGACCGACAGGCGCACCAGGGGCCGCACGTCGGCGGCCAGCGTGCCGTCTGCCCGAGCCACGAGCACCACGTCGTACTCGCTGGCCAGGCCCGCCATCACCTGCGCCACGCGCGGGTCGCGCGCGCGGGCGAGCTTCTCGACCTTCTCGAGCAGCTTCACCTTGGCGGTGCTGTCGAGCGTGGAAATGGGGTCGATGCCCTGGTAGAGCGAGCGGCTGGAGGCGATCTTGCGCGCCGCCGTCTTCACGCGGCCGGTGCGGCCGGCGGAGGAAATCGAGCGAACGGTGCGTGCCGCATCGAGCAGCGAGGCCTCTGAAATGTCGTCCGAATAGGCAAAGGCGGTTTTCTCGCCGCTGACCGCGCGCACGCCGACACCCTGGTCGATGCTGAAGCTGCCGGTCTTGACGATGCCCTCCTCGAGGCTCCAGCCCTCGCTGCGGGTGTACTGGAAATACAGGTCGGCGTCGTCCACCCGGTGTGCGGTGATCTCGGCCAGGGCCTTGCTCAGGTGCGATTCGTCGAGGCCGAACGGCGTGAGAAGGAGCTGTTGCGCCGTGGCGAGGCGCTCGATGGTGGGTTCGCGGGAGATCATGATCGCCATTCTAGGCAGCCGCCCTCTTCCGCGCTGCCCCGAAGGGCACTCGGGCGCTAGTTCTGGGCGAGCTTCCTCGCCCTGGCGATCGACATCAGGATGCCCAGCCCCAGCCCCAGCGTCACCATCGCGGTGCCGCCATAGCTGATGAATGGCAGCGGCACGCCCACCACCGGCAGGATGCCGCTCACCATGCCCATGTTCACGAAGGCGTAGGTGAAGAAGATCATCGTCACCGCCCCCGCCAGCAGGCGCGAGAACAGGGTTCCCGCATTGGCCGCAATGACCAGCCCCCGGAAGATCAGCAGGATGAAGGCCGAGATCAGCGCCAGGTTGCCCATGAGCCCGAATTCCTCGGAATAGGCGGCAAAGATGAAGTCGGTGGTGCGCTCGGGAATGAATTCGAGGTGCGTCTGCGTGCCCTGCATGAAGCCCTTGCCGCCCACCCCGCCCGAACCGATGGCGATCATCCCCTGGATGATGTGGAAGCCCTTGCCCAGCGGATCCTTGGTCGGGTCGAGCAGCGTGCACACGCGCTGCTTCTGGTAGTCGTGCAGCACGCGCCAGTCGACCCCGTCGGCACACAGCCTCGACTCGAAACTCACGATCAGCGTGATGGCCACGGCGCCGATCACCACCGGCGGCACGATCAGCTTCCACGGCAGCCCCGCGAAGAAGATCACCGACAGCCCCGCCGCCAGCACCAGCAGCGAGGTGCCCAGGTCGGGCTGCTTCATGATGAGCCCCACCGGCCCAGCCAGCAGCATCGTCGCCACCACGAAGTCGAGCGGCCGCAACTGGCCTTCGCGCCGCTGGAACCACCAGGCCAGCATCAGCGGCATGGCGATCTTCAGGATTTCGCTGGGCTGGATGACCACGCCCACGTTGATCCAGCGCTGGGCGCCCTTCTTGGTGATGCCGAACAGCGCCACCGCCACCAGCAGCGCCACGCCCATCGTGTAGAGCGGCACCGCGGCCAGCATCAGCCGCTGCGGCGGCACCTGCGCCACCACGAACATGATGAAACCGGCCAGCAGCATGTTGCGGCCATGGTCGACGAAACGGGTTCCGTGGTCGTAACCCGAGGAATACATGGTCAGCAGCCCGGCGAAGGCGAGCAGCAGGACGGCAAAGGCCAGGAAGCCGTCGAAGCCCTGGAAGATGGGCGCAATTCGACGCGCCAGGGAGGGCTGATTGAACACGGCGGACATGGAGGCGGATTATCCCAGCCCCGCCAACCGCCTCAATCGAATTCGAGCTGAACGACCGTGCGCCCGGGTCGGCTTTCGACCGTCAACCGGGCCCCGATGGCCCCCGAGCGCTCCGACAGCGACCGCGGCATGTGCTTGGCGGTGTCGAAGCCCTTGCCGTTGTCGATCACCCGCAGCTGCACCGTCTTGCCCTGCATGCCGGCCTCGAAGCGAAGCACGGTGGCCTCGGCGTGCTGCAGCACGTTGGAGATGGCCTCGAACAGCAGGAACTGCAGCTGCCGCATGCCGTGCGCGTCGAGCCCGGCCACCGGCTCCACCTCGTCCACAGCCCATTCGAACTCGATGCCGGCGGACGCCAGGCGGGGTTCCAGCCGGTAGCGCGCGGCCGCGAGCAGCGCCCCCACGTCGCCCGGCGGCAGGTGGATGGAATCGATCTGCAGCTTGAGCTGGTCCAGCGAGTCGCGCAGCGTGCGCAGCAGGTCGCCCGAGCTGCTCTGGCCCGACTGAAGCTGGCGGATCGCCGAACTGATGTGCGAGCCCACGCCGTCGTGCATCTCGCGCAGGATGCGTTCGCGCTCGTGGGTGCGTGCCTGGACCTGCGCCGCGGCCTCCAGCTCGGCATAGGTGGCTGCCAGCTCGCGCTCGCGCTGGGCCACCCGCTCGGCCAGGGCCGCGACGGAGCCCCGCGCCTCCACGGTCGCCGCGCGGAAGCGCCGCAACACGATCAGGAGCAGCACCGCGCCGAAGAACACCGACGAATAGCGCACCCAGGTGGTCTCGCCGTAAGCGTCGCTCAGGCGGATCACAAGCCAGTCGCGCGCGCCGAAGGCCACGGTGACCAGTGCCGCGCCGGCCATCAGCAGGCGGTCGTCGCTCGGGCTGCGCAGCGTGGCGACGGCGAAAGCGCCGACGAAGGCGGCGACGAACACGAGCTCGACGGCGAGCCAGCCGGTGAACCACGCCGGCTCGTCCCGCTGCAGCGACAGCGCGCTGAACAGCACCGTTCCGGCCACGATGCCCGCCACCGACCAGCGCACCCAGAGGTAGCGCCGCTCGTTCGCCCAACCCGCGAGGTGGCAGACGAACATCATGGAGGCAGCCACCCAGCCGGCATAGCAGGCAGCCATCAGCACGCCCCACGACCCCCAGGACAACGGCGGCTCGGCGACCAGCCCGTCGGCCATGCGCGCCGCCCAGAAGAATGCCGCCAGCGCGGCCCAGAAGTAGATGCCCACGCGCCGCTGCACGCCGCCGGCGTCGACATCGAGCTGCGTGAGCCACAGTGCCAGCGCAATGCCGCCGACGATCAGGCTGAAGGCCATCAGCAGCACCGAGCCGGTGAAACGCCATGCGTTGGCGCTCTCGAAGAGCTCATTGCGCACCACCGCGGCCGGTCCGATGACCACCTGCGACAGCCCCGCGAGGCGGGCGGTGTCGGCGTGCAGGCGGATCTGCAGCAGGTTGTCGCCCTTGCGCAGCAGCTTGCCGGGCACGGGCACGTAGATGGGCGCCTTGGCGTAGTCGGCGCCGTTGCCGCGCGTCAGGTCGCCGTAGACCTGCAGCAGCGCGTCGTTGAGCTGCACCTCGAAGACGTTGCCGGCGCGCGGGATGAAGATGCCCCACGGCGTCTCGGGCTCGGCTTCGAGCGTGAACGGCAGGTCGAAGCTGGCTTCGCCGGGCCGCCCGCCGTGCTGGCGATCCCAATGGTAGGAAAGCTCGACCGGCCCGGTGCGCGTGACGCCGTCGACGGTGGTCGTCACGGTGCCCTGCCGCAGCTCGATCGGCGCCTCGGAAACGGCGGCCGCGCCGGAAACGCCTGCGATGCCCATCAGGAGCATCGCCAGCCACGGCATCACCAGCGACACCCAGTTCTGTCGCATCTGCGCTCAGCCCGGATGAGACAACAGGCCGAGACGCGTCGCCTCGAAGACCGCTTCGCTCTTGGAATGCACGGCGAGCTTTCCGTAGAGGTTCTTGATGTGGGTCTGCACCGTGTGCACGCTCAGGCCCTTGAGCCGGGCGATCTCCGCATAGGAAAAACCGCGCGCGATCAGCGTCAGCACCTCGTGCTCGCGCGCCGACAGCAGGCCGCGGTCGGCTTCTTCCGCGGCCGCCTCGGGCGTTGCGCCCGGCGTCGTGCCGGGGGGCGCCGCCGTCTGCAGGCTGCGGTACTTCGCGAGCACGCGCCGCGCGATCATGGGCGAGATCGGCGAGGCGCCGGCCTTCATCTCGACGATGGTCTGCGCGATGTCCTCCGGCGCGGCGTCCTTGTGGATGTAGCCCACGGCGCCCGCCTCGATGCTGGCGAGAACGTTTTCCTCGTCGCCGAATACCGAAACGACGAGCGGCTCGCAGCCGGGAAAGCGCGACACGGCGTCGCGGATCACGTCGAGGCCCGTGCCGTCCGGCATGCCGAGGTCGACCAGGAGCACGTCGGGAATGGTGGTGGTACGAGACAGCCAGCCCAGCGCTTCCTGCACGGTGCCCGCGCTGCCGAGCCAGAAAAGGCGGGGGCTGCGCTGCACGCTTGCCTCGAAAAAGGCGCGCGCGCGGCTATCGTCTTCGACGACGAGCACACCCCAGCGGCGTAGCGTCGCGTCGTCCTGAGCCTCAATGTTCATCCTCCGAGCATAAGCCTCGGCGAGCATGGGGAATCCATGTGCACATCCCTCGTTCATGGGATATGTGCGAGCGCGGGCTTGCCTGAAACTCTGGCCGCTTTTTTCCGGGCGGTTTCTCCCCTGTCCGCGCGGACGAAGTAACCGGAACGTAGGCGGTTCGCACGGCGCGCGAACGAAGTCTGAATACTTTCGAATTCCAGATACGTGACGCGCCCCGAACCGGGGCACATGGAATGCCGGTGCACCCCGGGGACTCGGTGGGCCGCGGCTCCATCGAAGAACCCGCCCAGCCGGGTTTTTGTATGTTGGAGGCGGCCTCGCGAGAACAGACCTCATGCAGAATTACCCGTTCCCGGCAAGCGAGGTGCGGCCGCCGCACCTCCCGTCTTTTCCTCGCATGGATCCGCAAACAACCCACCTGCTCTACCTGCACGGCTTCCGCTCTTCGCCTCGCTCGACCAAGGCCCGGATCGTCGCGGACCGCGTCGCACGGCGTCATCCGAACCTGCAGTGGTGGTGTCCGCAGCTGCCGCCGTCGCCGCACGACGCCATCGACATGGTGATGAAGGGCATCGCGCACTGGCCGCGCAAGTCGATGGCGGTGGTGGGTTCCTCGCTCGGCGGCTACTACGCCACCTACGTCGCCGGCATGACGCGCTGCCGCGCGGTGCTGCTCAATCCGGCCGTGCACCCTGCGCGCGATCTCATGCGCTACATCGGCGACCAGACCGCCTGGCACGACCCGGCCGAGCATTTCTATTTCCGTCCCGAGTACATCCACGAGCTTCGCGCGATGGAAGTCGGCCCGCTCACGCGGCCCGAGCGCGTGTTCGCCATCATCGCTAAGGGCGACGAGGCGCTCGACTGGCACGAGATGTCCGCGCGCTACCCCGACAGCAACATCAAGCTGCTCGAAGGCGGCGACCATGCTCTTTCCGATTTCGAGAAGGCCCATCTCGACGACGTGATGGCCTTCATCAACCCCATCTAGGCACACCCCCAGGCTTCGCGCACTTCGTGTCGCTGCGCCGCCCCCTCGCAGGGGGCGACACCTGCGGCCCGGCAAAGCCGGTTCCGCGGCGTCCCTTGAATGGGAGCGCGCCGGTTTCTGCGTGGGACAATCGAGGGATGTTTGTATTGTTTGAAGAAGCCGGCAAGTACCTCGGCGGCCGCGTGCTGTCGGAGGCCGAAGCGTCGGCACAGGTCGAGCTCGACACCGGCAAGCGCGTCAAGGTCAAGGGCGCCAACATCGTTCTGCGCTTCGAGAAACCGTCGCCCGCCGACTTGATCGCCGAGGGCCGCTCGCTCGCCGCCGCCATGGATCTCGACCTCACCTGGGAATTCGCGCCCGAGGGCGAATTCGCCTTTGCCGAGCTGGCCGCTGAATATTTCAGCGAAAAGCCCTCGCTCGCCCAGCAGGCAGCCGCCCTGTTCGCGCTGTTCGAGGCACCGCACTACTTCCGGCGCGCCGGCAAGGGGCGCTTCAAGAAGGCGCCGGCCGAGATCGTGCAGCAGGCGCTGGCCGCCATCGAGAAGAAGAAGGCCGTCCTGGCGCAGATCGCCGAGTGGGCCGCTCAGCTGGCCGAAGGCGTGTGCCCTGCGCCCGTCCGCGAGCAGCTCTACAAGATTCTCTTCCGCCCCGACAAGAACGCCCCCGAGTACAAGGCCGTGGTCGAGGCCGCGCGCGCCACGCAGCGCCCGCCGCTCGACCTGCTGGAGCGCGCCGGTGCCATCGATTCGCCCTACCAGTTCCACTGGCGGCGTTTCCTGTTCGAGAACTTCCCCAAGGGCACGGGCTTCCCCGCGCTCGCGGCGCCCGCCATCGCGGACGACCTGCCGCTGGCCGCCGGCGTGCAAGCCTTCTCCATCGACGACTCGCAGACCACGGAAATCGACGACGCGCTTTCCGTGCAGGGCCTGGGCACGGGCACCGTCACGGTCGGCATCCACATCGCCGCGCCGGCCCTGGCGCTCACGCCGGGCAGCGCCATCGACAACGTGGCGCGCGCGCGTATGTCGACGGTCTACATGCCGGGCTACAAGATCACGATGTTGCCCGACGAGGTGGTCGACACCTACACGCTGCTAGAAGGCGGCGACCGCCCGGCGGTGTCGCTCTACGCGCGCTTCGACGAAGCCACGCTGGAACTGCAGGGCACCGAGACGAAACTGGAGCGCGTGCCCATCGTCGCCAACCTGCGCCATGACCAGCTCGACACCGTCGTCACGCAGCAGTGGCTCGAAGATGCATCCTTCCAGGCTGAAGGCACGCCCGAGGCCGCAGCCAGCATGCGCGCCCCACTCTCCTTCCTGTTCCGCCTTGCGAAGCAGCTGAAGGCCCAGCGCGAGGTGGTGCGCGGCAAGCCGGAGAACTTCAACCGGCCCGACTACAACTTCCGCCTCGTCGGCAACGACGGCGCCGAACCCACCGGCGGCGAACAGGTGCAGATCAGCACGCGCCAGCGCGGCGCGCCGCTCGACCTGATCGTGTCCGAGGCGATGATCCTGGCCAACAGCAGCTGGGGCGGCTGGCTCGGCGAACTCGGCGTGCCAGGGCTCTACCGCAGCCAGGCCAGCCTGGCGCCCGGCATCAAGGTGCGAATGGGCACGCGCCCGCTGCCGCACGCCGGCCTGGGCGTGAAGAGCTACGCCTGGAGCACCTCGCCGCTGCGCCGCTACACCGACCTGGTGAACCAGTGGCAGATCATCGCCGCCGCGCGCCACGGCAAGACCGCCGCATTGGCCGCCCCCTTCAAGCCGAAGGATGCCGACCTGTTCTCGATCCTCTCGGGCTTCGACGCGGCCTATGCCGCGTACAACGCCTACCAGGGCGGCATGGAGCGCTTCTGGACGCTGAAGTACCTGCAACAGCAGGGCATCGCCGAACTGGAAGCCACCGTCATCAAGGACCTGCCCAACGGCGCGCTGGTTCGCGCCGATGCGCTGCCGCTGGTGTTCCCCGTGGCTGGTCAGCAGGAGCGCGGCGCGCGCCTGCGCGTGAAGCTCGGCGAGATCGACGAGATCGCCCTCGACGTGAGCGGCACCGTGCTCGAGCGCCTCGATGCGCCCAAGACCGGCGCGGCCGACGGCCAGGAGGGCGACGAGGAGGAAGAGGAAGTGGTTGCGGGCCCGATCGCCATTGCCGTCGACCTGAACGACAGCGAGGCCGCGCCCGAGGAAAACACGCCAGCATGAAACCCGGCGGATCGTCGTCCGGAGAAATGATGCGGCCCCTGGAGGAGTTTCGAGAATGAACTTCAAGGACCTCAGCACGCTGCAGATTGCACTGGGCGTGTCGGTCATTGCGCACGCCGCGCTGCTCGCGGTGCGCTTCGTCGATCCCGAGTCGTTCAACAAGGTCTTCAGCGACACGCCGCTCGAAGTGATCCTGGTCAACAGCAAGACCAACGACAAGCCCGACCCCGCTGCCCGTCTGCGCGCACAGACCTCGCTCGCGGGCGGCGGCGACCTCGACAAGGGCCGCGCGACCAGCCCGCTGCCGCCGTCGAGCTTCACCACCGTCGGCGATTCCTTCGAGGATGCGCAGCGCAAGGTCGATGCGATGCAGGCCGAGCAGATGCAGATGCTCACCCAGCTCAAGCGCGACCTGGCCGCCATGCCTGCGCCCGATCCGCGCAACCCCGGCGACCCGACCGAGGCCACGGCGCAGGAAGAAAAGCGCCGCCAGATGATCAACCTGCTCGCCGAGATCGAGCGGCGCGTGAACGAGGAGAACGCCCGCCCGAAGAAGCGCTTCCTGAGCCCCTTCACGCGCGAGGCCGCCTTCGCCAGCTACGTGGATTCGCTGCGCCGCCGGGTGGAAGCGCAGGGCACCGCCAATTTCCCGACGCTTGCCGGCAAGAAGCTCTACGGCGAACTCACGATGACCATCACGGTCAACTTCGACGGCCGGCTGCTCTCGACGGTGGTCGACGAAAGCTCGGGCGTTCCGGTACTCGACAAGCGCGCCCAGGCCATCGTGGCCAGCGTGGGCAACTTCGGCACCTTCACCGACGCGATGCGCAAGGAGCACGCCGACCAGATCGTGATCCGGCCGCACTTCCGCTTCGCGCACGACGGATCGGTCGAACTCTCATCGCAGTAGACGGAAGACAAGAGGCAGACACCATGGACCTGTACTGCGTCATGGGCAACCCGGTCGAGCACAGCCGCTCGCCCCGCATCCACGCCCGCTTCGCCGAGCTTTGCGGCCAGCAGATGGACTACGGCCGCCGGCTGATTCCTCTCGGCGCGTTCGCCGAAGGCATCTCGGCCTTCCGCAACGAAGCCGCCGAACGCGGCGACACAGCTCGCGGCTGCAACATCACGGTGCCCTTCAAGTTCGAGGCCGCCGCGCTGGCGCAGCACACCAGCGAGCGCGCCCGGCTCGCGCAGGCGGTGAACACGCTGCGATTCGATGCCAACGGCGGCATCCACGCCGACAACACCGACGGCATCGGGCTGGTCAACGACATCGTGCGCAACGCGGCCGTGCCGCTGCAGGGCAAGGCGCTGCTGCTGATCGGCGCGGGTGGCGCGGCGGCCGGCGTGCTGGGCCCGCTGCTCGATGCGGGCGCCTCGCGCGTCGTGGTGGCGAACCGTACCGTGGACAAGGCCGTCGAGCTGGTGCGCCGGCATGCGGCCATCGCGCTGCGCCACGGCGCCTCGCTCGAAGCCTGGGCGCTCGACGAAGTGCCGGGCGCCTTCGACGTGGTGGTCAACGCCACCGCCTCCAGCCTCGCGGGCGATGCGGTGCCGGTGAAGGCCAGCGTGCTGCGCGAAGGCGGGCTCGCGGTCGACATGATGTACGGCCCGGCCGCGGCGGGCTTCATGGCCTGGGCCGAGGCGCACGGCGCGGTCGCGCGCGACGGACTCGGCATGCTGGTCGAGCAGGCGGCCGAATCCTTCGAGATCTGGCGCGGCGTGCGCCCCCCCTCCGCACAGGTGCTGGCCGAAATCCGAGCCGAACTGAAATGAAGGCCGTGCTGCGCCTCGTCGCCTGCCTCGCGGTGGCGGGCGTGGCACTCCAGCTTTTCTTCGTGGTGCGCATCGCGGCGATGGCCGTGGTCGATCCGCAGAGCACCGCGTTCCAGCGCTCCGAGGCTTTCCAGATCGCCGTGCACCAGGGCCGCGACGGCGGCTGGCGCCAGGAGTGGGTGCCCTACTCGCAGATCAGCGACACGCTCAAGCGCGCCGTCATCGCAAGCGAGGATGCCGGCTTCGTCGACCACAACGGCGTGGAGTGGGAAGCCATCGAGCGCGCGCGCCAGCGCAACGCCAAGGCCGAGGAACTCGCCGCGAAGCGGGCCGCGCGTGCGGTGGCGCGCGGCAGGCCGGTAAAGCCCGTGCAGCTGCGCGGCGGCTCCACCATCACGCAGCAGCTCGCGAAGAACCTGCTGCTGTCGGGCGAGCGCACCATGCTGCGCAAGGGGCAGGAGCTGGTGCTCGCCACGCTGCTCGAAGTGCTGCTCGACAAGCGCCGCATCCTGGAGATCTACCTCAACAACGTCGAGTGGGGCGAAGGCGTGTTCGGCGCCGAGGCGGCCTCGCAACATTACTTCCGCAAGCCGGCTTCGCGCCTGGGCACCGGCGAGGCGGCGCGCCTCGCGGTGATGCTGCCCAGCCCCAAGTTCTTCGAGCGCCGGACCGGCTCGCCCTATCTGAGCGGGCGTGCTTCCACGGTCATGGCGCGGATGCCTGCGGCCGAGCTGCCCTGAAGATGGCCGCGCCGCGCAGGCCCTCGATGGCCAGCACGGCCGCGAAGCCGATCGTGTAGGCCAGCACATCCCACCAGTCGGCCGTGCTGCCGAGCACGATGCGCAGGGCGCGGTTCGGAATGTGCAGGTGCCACGCCGCCGCGAGGTACTGGCCGAGCTCGACGACGAGGCCCACGCCTAGCGCAGCCAGCGCCAGCGGCAGCACGCGCGCACCGATGACCGTCTTGAACACGAAGTACACCCACACCACGGCCAGCACGTCGCCGAAGAAGCTGCGCAGCCAGCCCCAGCGCGCGCCGACGGTGGCCAGCAGCAGGAGGACGAGAAACAGGGCCACGGCCCAGGCCAGAGAAAGAGGATCGAAACGCCATCGCATGGCCCGTATCATCGCGCCCATATGCTGGCAAAGCTCACGGGTTGGTTGCTTCTTGGGATCGTCCGCTTGCTCACGGGCGCGCAGGCGCGCTGGTATGGCTGTCCGCCGAAGGCCGAGCAGCGCATCTATTTCGCCAATCACCAGAGCCACGCCGACCTGGTGATGATCTGGGCGGCGCTGCCCGAAGAGTTGCGCAGCATCACGCGGCCGATTGCCGCGCGCGACTACTGGGCCAACACGCCAGTCAAGCGCTGGATCACGACGGAGGTGTTCAACGCGGTCTACGTGGAGCGGCAGGCAACGCCCGCCCCGGCGGCACCTGCCGCAGCAGCAGCGCCCGCGATGGCCGAGGCACCGCCACCGCCGCCCGCCGTACGCGCAGCCGTTCCCCCACTGGCCGAGCGCATCGAGCCCTCGATGGAACCGCTGCTGCCCCTCACCTCGTACGAGCCGCCCGCCGAAACCGTACCCGGCGCACAAGGCCGGCTCGACCTGCCCGAGCCCCCTGCTCCACCGCCCGCGCCGCCACCCGAGCCACCTCCGCCCCCGGCGGAACCCGAGCCCGCCCCCGTCGCGGCGGCTCCCGCCGTCGATCCGCTCGCCCCGCTCGTCGAGGCCCTGCGCAGCGGCGACTCGATCATCATCTTCCCCGAGGGCACGCGCGGCCATACCGGCGAGCCGCAAAAATTCAAGTCGGGCCTCTACACGCTGGCCACGATGTTCCCCGAGGTGGTGCTGGTGCCCGCATGGATCGACAACGTGCAGCGCGTGATGCCCAAGGGCGAGATCGTGCCCGTGCCCATCCTCTGCTCCGTCACCTTCGGCGCGCCGATCCGCGTCGAGGAAAGCGAGGAGCGCCGTCCCTTCCTCGACCGGGCGCGCGCCGCCGTGATCGCCTTGCGCGACGTCTGACGACGACATGAACGAATTCCTGCGCAGCCTCAGCCCGACCCAGCAGGTCGCGGCGCTCTTTCTCATCGTCTTCGGCGTGCTCGCGATCGTGAGCGCCACAGCCTTCTTCCTGAGCTTCAGGGAAAAGCGCAACCCGGTGCACGACGCCGCCTGGCAGGCCGAGCTCGCGCACTTCCGCGCCCTGCTGAGCACCACCTGGTTCATGGTGCTGGTCTTCTGGATCGGCTGGGCGCTCGGCGAGACCGTGGCCACCGTGCTGTTCGCGCTGATCTCCTTCTTCGCGCTGCGCGAGTTCATCACGCTCTCGCCCACGCGGCGCGGCGACCACCGCAGCCTGATCCTCGCCTTCTTCGTGGTGCTGCCGATCCAGTTCTGGCTGGTGGCCACGGCGCGCTTCGACCTGTTCACCGTGTTCATCCCGGTCTACGTGTTCCTCGCGATCCCGGTGACGAGCGCGCTGGCCAACGACCCGAGCCAGTTCCTGGAGCGCAACGCCAAGCTGCAGTGGGGCATCATGGTCTGCGTCTACGGCATGAGCCACGTGCCGGCACTGCTGCTGCTGAGCTTTCCGGGCTACGAGGGCAAGAGCGCGTTCCTCGTGTTCTTCCTGGTGTTCGTGGTGCAGACCTCGGTGCTGGTGCAGCACCTGATCTCGCGGCGCATGCAACGCACGCCCTTCGCGCCCAACGTGAGCCGCAGCTTCAACTGGACCAGCTGGGCCATCGGCATCGCGGTGGCGAGCCTGGTGGGTGCGCTGTTCTCGTTCATCACGCCTTTCAAGTTCGGGCAGGCGCTCGCGGTGTCGGTCATCGCGTGCATCTCGGGGTCGATGGGGCACCTTGTGATGAAGGCGCTCAAGCGCGACCGGGGCATTCCGAACTGGGGCCAGAAGGGCGTGGGCGTCACGGGTGCGAATGGTCTGCTGGACCGCGTCGATGCGCTGTGCTTCGCGGCCCCGATCTTCTTCCACTCCATCCGCTGGTACTTCAACGCATGAGACTGGCTCACCCCCAGGCTTCGCGCACTTCGTGTCGCTACGCCACCCCCCTTGCAGGGGGCAATACCTACGGCCCGGCAGAGCCGGTTCCGCGGGGGCCGGAGCTCACCCCCAGGCTTCGCGCACTTCGTGTCGCTACGCCACCCCCCTTGCAGGGGGCAATACCTACGGCCCGGCAGAGCCGGTTCCGCGGTATTCCCTTGAAGAGACACTGACGCGCCGTGCGCTGATTCAGGCCTTGCGGCGCACCACCCGGCCGAAGACTTCCTTCGCCTTGCGCCCGAGGGCCCTGGCCTTCAAGGCCTGCAGCTCGCGCGCCAGGCGTGCGCGCTGCTCGGCCGACAGCGCAGTGCCGAAGCGGCCCAGCGCGGCTTCTAGCGCCGCGCGTTGCGCCTCCACGCGCCCCTGCCGGCCTTCGGCCTCGGCCAGCCATTCGCAGGCATTGGCGACGCGCTCTCGCAGCGCGGCATCGCCCGAATCGCCGAAGCGCGCGATGAGCGCGCGGTAGGCCTTGACCTGCCCGGCCGGGTCGCCGAGCTTGTCGAGCGCCTTGGCCTTGTTGATCATCGACTTGGCTGCCCAGAGCTGCAGCGTGCCCTCCCTCGCGCCGGTCGTGCGCGCGATGGCCTCGTCGTAGCAGGCCACCGCCGCCTCGAGCTGGCTGGTCTGGCGCAGCGTGGCCCCTTTGCGGAACAGCGCGCCGACCACGCGCCCGCGCAGGTCGGGCAGCTCGGAGTTGCCCCAGCGCGCGACGATCTCGTCATGCACGCGCATCTCGTCGTCGTGCCGGCCGAGGCGGTCGAGCGCGGTGCTCTTGTATTGCAGGCACAGCGCGACGGTCTCCTGCATCTCGGTCGAAGGGTCGGCGCCGTAGCGCGCGTCCATCGCGTCGGAGGCTGCGATCACTTCGTCGAAGCGCTCGAGCGCGACCAGGCAGAAGGCCTTGTGGACCAGCGCCCGCGCGCACTGGCGACGCAGTTCCGGATGCGGCGATGCCGCGTGTGCTGCCAGCACTTCATCGAACAGCGCGATGGCCTCGCGCGACTCGCCGGCATCGCCGAGACCGCGGCCCTGCTTGACCTTGTCGCGCACCTCGTCGCGCAGTTCACGCGGCAGCTCCGGCAGGTTGCCTGCGGCGTCGGCCTTGCGCAGCCGCTTCAGGCAGGCCTGGCAACCTGCGGTGGCCTTGGCCAGCGTGTCCTGCAGCTCGGGCGCAGGCGCGCCCTGGAGCTGGCGCGCGAGTTGCCGATACACGGTAAACGCATCCTCCGCGCGGCCCAGCCGTTCGAGCAGCACGAAGCCCTTGTTGAGCAGCGCGCTCGCGACGGTGCGATGCACCACGGCGTCGGTGTCCGCGCCGAAGGTGGCGAGCAGCCGGTCGCAGGCGGCCAGCGCGGCCTCGCCGTCTTCCTGCTCGCGCAGGCCCATCGACCAGTCGTAGGCACGGCGTACGGCCATGCGGCGCACCTGCGGCGACGCATCGTGGCCATAGCGGTCGAGCAGCCAGCCGACCAGCTCGGCGCGGTTTGCATGCTCGTCGATGCCGAAGCCGTCGAAGAACAGCGTCAGCGCCCGCACGCCCTCAATGCGCAGCTCGGGCGCCGCATGAGCGAGATCGGACTCGATCTGGTCGGCCACTGCGAGGCACATGACCTGCGCCTGCGCATGCTGTGCGAGCTCTCGCAGATTCAGCACCGAGGCCAGACGCGCACGCGCCACGCGCAGCACCACGCCGGGGTCGGTGCTCCCGTCGAAGCGCTCGATGGCCGCCTCCAGCGTGGCCAGAGCTTCCTGCGGCAGGCCGCGGTGATGCTCGACCTCGGCCTTGAGCAGCCGCGCTTCCACGCGCCACGTGTCGAGCGCGGCATCGGGCTGGCTGTCGAGCAGCTCGCTCATGGCATCGCAGGCTTCGCAGCGCGCGGCGGGCTCGTCGATCCACCAGGTGCGCTGGTACAGCGCATGGGCGATGTGCTCGCGGATCTCCGGCTCGGCGCGCTGGCCATGCGCCGCGACCAGGCGGTCGAGCGTGGCGAGCGCGTCGGCGGGACGATGCATCTGGCGCAGCATGTGCGCCAGCAGGCGCAGCGCCTGGCAGCAGGGCACGACCACGCCGGCATCGGGTATCGCCGCGAACTCGTCGAGCATCCGGGCGCAGGCGGCCAACGCCTCGTTGCGGCGGCCCATGTCGTCAAGCAGCTCGATGCGGCGGAAGCTCGCGGCCGCGCGTTCGGCGGGATGCTGCCGCAGGCGTGCGATCAAGGCTTGCACCTCGTCCAGTTGCTGCTGCGCGGAGGACTCGACTACATTCACATTCGCTTCCTTGCATGGTGCGCCTCGCGCGAGGCGGGGCGGGCGGTACGGACCGGGGCGCATTCTGCACACGATCAGCCGGCTTTCAGCCCCCTCTTCGCAACTCTTTTGACATTCTTTTCCCCGGCTTAGGCCTTTACGTTTCCTTTCATGCGCATTCTCGGCATCGACCCCGGCTTGCAGACCACCGGCTTCGGCGTGGTCGACGCGGACGGCCATGCGCTGCGCTACGTGGCCAGCGGCACCATCAGTACCCGGCACCTGGGCACCGGCAACCTGCCGGCGCGGCTGAAGGTGCTGTTCGACGGCATCGCGGAAATCACCGCGCGCTACCAGCCCGATGCGTCGGCGGTAGAAATCATCTTCGTCAACGTCAACCCGCAGTCGACGCTGCTGCTGGGGCAGGCGCGCGGTGCGTGCGTGACCGCACTGGTCAGCAACAACCTCTCGGTGGCCGAGTACACGGCACTGCAGATGAAGAAGGCGGTGGCCGGACATGGCCAGGCCGCCAAGGCGCAGGTCCAGGAGATGGTGCGGCGGCTGCTCGACCTCCCCGGCCTGCCGGGCGCCGACGCGGCGGATGCACTGGGCATCGCCATCACGCACGCGCAGGTGGGACGCTCGATGGCGCGGCTCGCGGAAGCGGCCGAACTGTCGAAAACCCACGCCGGAACCTACCGGCAAGGGCGTTCGCGCTGAACTGAAGGCTCGTCAGCGCACGATGTAGCGCAGTTCGCCGAGCCGCTTGCGGCGCTCGCGCACTTCGGCGGCCACCGATGCGGCGTCGCCTTCCAGGGCCCGCGCGATCCAGCCGGCCAGCTGCGGCATGTCGTCGGGCGCGAAGCCCAGTCGCACGATCTCGGGCACGCCGAGGCGCAGGCCGTTGATGTCGCCCTCCACCGGCGCGATCGGCAGGCCGATGCCGCAAGCCAGCAGGCCGCCTTGCGCGAGCTTCTTCGCCGCACGCTGCCCACCGCCCCAGCGAGCCGCCTCGACCGCCAGCTGATGCGACTGCGTGAAGCCGCGCGCCTTCGCGAACACCGGCAGCCCCTCCGCGTCGAGCGCGCGTGCCAGTGCCTGTGCCGTCTCGCGCATCGCGGCCGCATAGGCGACGCCGTGCACCTGCCAGTCGAGCAAACCGCGAGCCAGCGCAGCCGTGCGGCCCGCATCCGAATTGGCCGTGAGGCCGGGGTAGGCGATGGCGTCGATGCGCTCCATCAGCGCCGCATCGTTCGACACGATCAACCCGCCGGCCGGGCCGCCAAGGCTCTTGTAGGTGCTCATCGTGATCGCATGCGCGCCCTGCTCCAGCGGCTGCGGCCACGCCTTGCCCGCCACCATGCCCGAGAGATGCGCCGCGTCGAAGAGCAGCTTCGCTCCCACGCTGTCGGCGATCTCGCGGATCGCGGGCACCGGATGCGGGAACAGGTTCAGGCTGCCACCGATGGTGATGAGCTTCGGCTTCGCCTCGCGCACCAGCTTCGCCAGCGCGGTCACGTCGACCGTGTAGCCGTCGGCATCCACCGGCGCGGAAACCGGCTTCAGGCCATAGAGCCCCGCCGCGCCCGCCGCATGGTGCGTGACATGACCGCCGATGCTGGGCGGCGGCACGACGATGGTGTCGCCGGGCTGGCAGGTGGCCATGAACACGTACAGGTTCGACAGCGCGCCGGAGCTCACGCGCACTTCGGCGAACTTCGCGCCGAACACCTCGGCCGCCAGCTCGGCCGCGACGACCTCGATGCGCTCGATGGCTTCGAGCCCCATCTCGTACTTGTCGCCGGGATAGCCGAGCGACGGGCGTGAGCCCAGTCCGCGCGACAGCAGCGCCTCGGCGGCAGGGTTCATCACGTTGGTGGCGGGGTTGAGGTTCAGGCCGTCGACGTCGTGGATGCGGTGGTTGTCGACCACCAGCCTCTCGATCTCGGCGGCGACGCCTGCCGCATCGCGCGCGGCGGCATCGGCGGCGATGGCAAGCACGTGGTCTTCGCTGGCGGCGGGAACCCAGGGGCGGCGTTGCAGGGCGGCGGCAGGCATGCGGTGGATCTCGCTGGAAGTGATGGGTGGAGGCATCGTCGCCTGCCTCCGCCAGCCGGGCAAACCGGATAATCTGGGCCCGGGCCATAGAAAAACTTGGCCTGAAGGATCGCCCCCATGCCGCTCGCACCGCCGCGTCCCCGCCTTCCGCCGCATACGGCCGTGCGCGCCTTCGAGGCTGCGGCCCGCCACGGCAGCTTCGCGCGTGCGGCCGAAGAGCTTTTCGTGACGCCGGCCGCCGTCGCGCAGCAGATCAAGGCGCTGGAGACCTGGGCCGGCGGCGCCTTGTTCGAGCGGCACAGCCAGGGCATCCGCCTCAGCGCGCACGGCCGGCGCGCATTGCCGGCCCTCAGCGCGGCCGTCGACCAACTCGGACTGGCCGTGCAGGCGCTGCGCCACGAAACCCAGACCGCCGCGCGCCGCAGCACGCTGCAGGTGGCCGCGCTACCGGCCGTCGCGCAGCTGTGGCTGTCGCCCCGGCTCTCGCGTCTGAAGGCGGAGTTGCCTGGCGTCCAGGTGTCGGTGACCGCGCTGGAGCAGCCGCCGAACTTCCGCCGCGAGCCCTTCGACCTGGGCCTCTTCTATGCGCGGGCAGGCGAGCGCATCGAGACTGCCGCGGGCGCGCAGGCAATCCCGCTCGCACGCGACCGGCTGCTGCCCGTGTGCAGCCCGCGCCTGCAGCAGCCGCTGCCCAGCGGCCGACCTCGCCCGCTCGATGATCTGGCGGACTTGCTCGCACGCTGCGGCGGCCTGCACGACACAGTGTGGCGCGACGATTGGCAACGCTGGCTGCAGGCTGTTCGTCCCGGCGTCACGACGGCCGAAGCCGAGGCAATGGCCGCCGGGCCGGACTTCTCGCTCTACAGCCTCGCCCTGCAGGCTGCGCTCGACGGCGAAGGCGTGCTCATGGGACGCGAGCGTCTCGTAGCGCCGCTGCTGGCTCAGGGCAAGTTGCACGCACCCTGGGGGCGGCCGAAGGCGCTGGGAGACACGGTCATGCTGCTGGTGCCGGCGCATCGCAAGGGCCCGCTGCTGGCGCGGCAGGTGCAAGCCTTGCAGGCGCTGACCGAAAACTGAAACACAAGCGCCGGACACTTCCGCGCCGAGCCTCCCCATTTGTAGGGAGGCCACCGCGCGGGCGCGGTGACAGACTTCGCGTCGGCGTCAACAACATCGGGAGCGAACCATGGCAGGAGAAGATCACGGTGGAGGAACGCCCGCGCCTTCGTCGCGGGTGGAGAGGGTCACGAAATGGGCCAGCGGCGCTTCCGCGCTGATCGCCGTGCTTGCGGCGGCGCTTGGCCTCTACTGGCAATACAAGGCCGAGAATTCGAAGAGGGCCGCCGAGGATGCCCAGCACCGCGCCGCCGCTTCGGCGCAGGCGAACGAGGCACTGCGCATCGAATTCGAACGCAAGCGGGTCGACATCTCACTCGACGAAACGCGCTTCAAGCGCGACCAGTACGTCTACGAGAAGGTGGTCGAAGTGCTCCAGATGGAAGAGAAGGCGCCCGGCCGGCATCGCCGCGAGCAGGCGGCCTTCGCGCTCATCAACTCGGTGGCGTCGGAAGAGCTGGCGGGCCGGCTCTTTCCGATCGTGGCGCTGTCTTTCGCCGATCCGGTGCTGCGCGCCGAGGCAGGCAAAGTCGGGGAGTTCGCGCAGGAGCAGAAAGCCATCGAAGTCAACCGCAGCGCTGTAGCGGCGACAAAACCGCCAGCCAACTCTTCATCGGGGAAATTCGCCGGCTTCCGGGTCGACATCCTGTACTGCACGAGCGAGCGCGACACGGAAGTCCGCAAGCGCAACGAAGGGCCTGCGCGCGATCTGCTCGGCAAGCTGAAGGCCGCGCGCAGCGACGTCACCTGGCGGTTGCGCGAATTTCCCGAGGCGAGCAATGCCGTTCCCGGCTACCTGATCCGCGGCGTACAGGTCCGCTACAACCCGCGGGACAACGAGACGGAGGCTGCCCAGGCGCTGCGACAGTTGGTGGTGGAGAACGTTCCGAAGAACTTCGACGAAGTGACGTTGCGCGAAGTCTCGCAGCGCACACCGTCCTACCTGAGCCTCTTCATCTGCCGGCAGGAGGCGGCCGGCTGAGGAAGGCTCAGGTCAGGCCACCCGCTCGGCGATCAGCACCGCGAAGAAGCCGAACGCAGCCAGCAGCGTCCACTTCAGCACGATCCAGCCGATGCGCCGGTACTTGACCTGCCCCGTGCCCGCGTAGAACGCGAAGCACACGCCGGCCACCAGCAGAAGCAGCAGGATGGCCCAGCGGAAGAGAAGCATGTGGGGCGGTGCGGCCTGTAGTGACTACCAGGCGCGGGCGACTTCGCCGAAACCGCGCGGCGCGCGCTTCTCGTCCTCGAAGGTCACGACCTCGTACGCGTCGCTGTGCGAGAGCAGTTCGCGCAGCAGCTTGTTGTTGAGCGCATGGCCCGAGCGGAATGCGGTGTACGCGGCCAGCAGCGGCTTGCCGATGATGTACAGGTCGCCCATCGCGTCGAGGATCTTGTGCTTCACGAACTCGTCGTCGTAGCGCAGGCCGCCTTCGTTCAGCACCTTGGTGTCGTCCATCACGATGGCGTTGTCGAGGCCGCCCCCGAGCGCGAGGCCCTTGCTGCGCATGTACTCGACTTCCTTCGTGAAGCCGAAGGTGCGCGCCCGTGCAATGTCGCGGCTGTACGAGTCGGTGCCCAGGTCGAACTCCACGCGCTGGCCGGTGGAGTTGACGACGCGGTGATCGAAGTCGATCTCGAAGCTCAGCTTGTAGCCGTGGTACGGCTCCAGGCTCGCCCACTTCTCGTTGGCGCCCTCGCCTTCGCGCACCTCGACCTTGCGGGTCACGCGGATGAAGCGGCGCGGCGCCTTCTGCAGCGCGATGCCCGCGCTCTGCAGCAGGAACACGAAAGAGGAAGCCGATCCGTCGAGGATCGGCACTTCGTCGGCCGTGATGTCGATGTAGAGGTTGTCAATGCCGAGGCCCGCGCAGGCCGACATGATGTGTTCGACGGTCTGCACCTTGGCGCCGCCGGTGGAGACCGTGGACGCAAGGCGCGTGTCGGTGACCGACTCGGCGGTCATGCGGATCTCGACCGGCTCGGGCAGGTCGACGCGGCGGAACACGATGCCCGTGTCGGCCGGCGCCGGACGCAGCGTCAGCTCCACGCGCTGGCCGCTGTGGAGCCCCACGCCCACGGCGCGGCTGATCGACTTGAGGGTACGTTGTTGCAGCACGGCCGGGATTTTAGGCGCGCGACGGGCGTGGCGGCCTATGCCCCTCGCTATGGCACCGATAGACATGGGTTCTATGCAATTCCTTCGAATTGGCCTGAAATGGACGCAAAGGGCACGCGGCGAGCGCAGCGCCTAGAGCCAGCAGACGTCCCTTTCGGGTCGTCCCTGTACCCCTTACGCCCTCTCGTGCCCTCTGCGTCCGGCTGGTCACTTCGCGAAACACCGAGGAACCGGCTTTGCCGGGCCTCAGGTGTTGCCCCCGGAAGGGGATTAGCGAAGCGACACGAAGTGCGCGCAGCCTGGGGGCGAGTCAGTCTGCCTGGCGGCGCAGGAAGGCCGGGATCTCGAAGTCGTCCATGCCGCCCGAAGACAGCGCGTCCACCTTCGCGGCGGCCATCGTGCGGTTGGTGCGCCACACGCTGGGAACGGCCATGCCGTCGTAGTTGGGCTGGCTGCCGCCCGTGCCGCCGGCATGACCCACGCCACCGAGCGTCGGCACGGTGAACGGGATGTTGTCGGTGCCGGTGCGGATCACTTCCAGCGTCGGCTGCTGGCGGCGTGCGTCGGCGCGCGACAGGCCGGTGGCCACCACGGTCACGCGCATCTCGTCGCCGAGGCTGTCGTCGTAGGCGGCGCCGTAGATCACATGCGCGTCCGGCGAAGCGTAGGCGCGGATGGTGTTCATCGCCAGCTTCGACTCGTTCAGCTTCAGCGAGCTCTTCGACGCCGTCACCAGCACCAGCACGCCCTTGGCGCCCGAGAGGTCGATGCCTTCGAGCAGCGGGCAGGCCACGGCCTGTTCGGCGGCGATGCGCGCGCGGTCGGGGCCGGCTGCGGCTGCGGTGCCCATCATGGCCTTGCCGGGCTCGCCCATCACGGTGCGCACGTCTTCGAAGTCGACGTTCACGCCGCCGTACTCGTTGATGATTTCCGAGATGCCGCCCACGGCGTTCTTCAGCACGTCGTTGGCTTGCGCGAAGGCTTCGTCCTGCGTCACGTCCTCGCCCAGCACGTCGAGCAGCTTCTCGTTGAGCACCACGATAAGCGAGTCGACGTTGGCTTCGAGCTCGGTCAGGCCGGCGTCGGCATTGGTCATGCGACGGCCGCCTTCCCAGTCGAAGGGCTTGGTCACCACGCCTACGGTGAGGATGCCCATTTCCTTCGCGACGCGTGCGATCACGGGTGCCGCGCCGGTGCCGGTGCCGCCGCCCATGCCGGCGGTGATGAACAGCATGTGCGCACCGTCGATGGCCGCGCGGATGTCGTCCACCGCCGCCTCGGCCGCATCACGGCCCTTCTCGGGCTTGCTGCCGGCGCCCAGGCCGCTGGTGCCGAGCTGGATGATCTTGTGCGCGTTGCTGCGCTGCAGGGCCTGTGCGTCGGTGTTCGCGCAGACGAACTGAACGCCCTGCACGCCACGCTCCATCATGTGGGCGACCGCATTGCCGCCGCCACCGCCGACACCGATCACCTTGATCTGCGTGCCCTGATTGAACTCTTCGACTTCGATCATTTCGATGGTCATTTTTAACTCCTTGAATCTTGCAGTTGCCGTTATGTGTCTATGAATACTTCTTGTGTGCTGACGGGTTCAACGATGAGCCCGTCGCGATGGTGGACCTGTTCGTCGCCATCGCTCGTTGAAATGCATGGGAGGGCTGCCACGGGCCAGCCAGAGTGGAGACTTGATCATGGCTAGAAATTCCCCACGATGAAGTCCTTGAAACGTCCGAATGCAGTCTTTACGGACCCGTTCTTCTGTGCGACCTTGAAACCACGCATGCGTGCAAAACGTGCTTCCTCGAGCAGGCCCATCACCGTCGCGGCGCGAGGCTGCGCGACCATGTCGGACAGCGCGCTCGAATACTTCGGAATGCCGCGGCGCACGGGCTTGAGGAAGATGTCCTCGCCGAGCTCGACCATGCCGGGCATCACCGCGCTGCCGCCCGTGAGCACCACGCCCGACGACAGCACCTCTTCGTAGCCCGACTCGCGAACCACCTGCTGCACCAGAGAGAAGATCTCCTCGATGCGCGGCTCGATCACGCCGGCCAGCGCCTGCTTGCTCAGCATGCGTGGGCCGCGGTCGCCGAGCCCCGGCACCTCGACCTGCGTGTCGGGGTCGGCCAGCAGCTGCTTGGCGAAGCCGTTCTCGACCTTGATGTCTTCCGCGTCCTTGGTCGGCGTGCGCAGCGCCATCGCGATGTCGCTCGTGATGAGGTCGCCCGCGATCGGGATCACCGCCGTATGGCGGATCGCGCCGTTGGTGAAGATCGCCACGTCGGTCGTGCCCGCGCCGATGTCCACCAGCACCACGCCCAGTTCGCGCTCGTCCTCGGTCAGCACCGCCTGGCTGGAGGCCAGCGGGTTCAGCATCAGCTGGTCGACCTCGAGGCCGCAGCGGCGCACGCACTTGATGATGTTCTCGGCCGCGCTCTGCGCACCGGTCACGATGTGCACCTTGGCTTCGAGCCGCATGCCGCTCATGCCGATCGGCTCCTTCACGTCCTGGCCGTCGATCACGAACTCCTGCGGCTCCACCAGCAGCAGGCGTTGGTCGCTCGAGATGTTGATGGCGCGCGCCGTCTCCACCACGCGGGCCACATCGGCGGGCGTCACTTCCTTGTCCTTCACCGCCACCATGCCGCTCGAATTGATGCCGCGGATGTGGCTGCCGGTGATGCCGGTGTAGACGCGGCTGATCTTGCAGTCGGCCATCAGCTCGGCCTCTTTCAGCGCCTGCTGGATGCTCTGCACGGTGGCGTCGATGTTCACCACCACGCCGCGCTTGAGGCCGTTGCTCGGCGCGATGCCGAGGCCGGCCAGCTTGAGCTCGCCACCGGGCAGCACCTCGGCCACGACCACCATCACCTTGGCGGTGCCGATGTCGAGTCCTACGACCAGGTCTTTGTATTCTTTGGGCATTGAAATGTCCTCGATTCCTCGGTATTCGCTACTTGATTTTTCTTGGGGCCTCGGGCGAGACCGTGGTGACGCCGCGCAGCCGCAATGCATACGCGTCGTTGTGGCGCAGGTCGGCGCCCTCGACGTCGGCCATCGTGCGGCGGTACTGGCCCGCGACCTGGGTCACGGTCTTCAGGAAGCGCTGCAGGCGGGCCGTCACCTCTTCGCTCTGGCCGCGGCCCAGCTCCAGCTCGGCGCCGCTGTCGAGCACCACCTTCCAGCTGCCACGGCTCGACAGCGTGAGCTCGTCGATGCTCAGGTCGTAGGGCTGGAACTGCGGCTGCAGCACGCGGTACATGCCCAGCACCTGGCCGGCCTGTTCGATCGGGCCGTCCAGGCGCGGCAGGTTGTCGTCCACCTCGGCCACGTTGGCCTCGAACACGTCGCCGAAGCCGTTGATGAGCTTCGAGCCCGACTCGTCGCCCCAGTTGGCCACCGGCACCTGCTCGGTCAGCGTCACGCGCAGCTTGTTCGGGAACTCGCGCCGCACCACCGCGCTGCGCACCCACGGCACCGACTCGAAGGCCGCGCGCGCACGGCCCAGGTCGATGGTGAAGAAGTTGCCCTTGAGCTGCGGCGCCACGTTGGCGCGCAGCGTGACGGCATTGTTGTGCGTGACCTCGCCGTCCACCTTGATGCCGGCGATCGGGAAGAAAGGCTGGCGCAGCACCCACCACGCGCCCGCCGCAAGCAGCATGAGCGCCACCATCACGAAGGCAATGTTCGCGACGATGTTCATGAGCTTGACGTCGAAGGGCGCTGGGATGCTGTCGGCCATGGCTATAGCGAGCCTCCCGTCGCGTCGAGCGTGGCGGAAGCCAGCACCCGCAGGCACAGCTCCTCGTACGCGATGCCCGCGGCGCGGGCCGACATCGGCACCAGCGAATGGCTGGTCATGCCGGGCGAGGTGTTCATCTCCAGCAGGAAGGGCTTGCGGTCGCTGGCGCGGATCATCACGTCGGCACGGCCCCAGCCGCGGCAGCCGAGCGTGCGGTAGGCAGCCAGCGTGATGCTCTGGATCTCGCGCTCCTCCGCCGCGGGCAGGCCGCTCGGGCACTGGTACTTCACGTCGTCGGTGAAGTATTTGTTCTGGTAGTCGTAGGCGCCCTCGGGCGCGGCGATGCGCACCACCGGCAGCGCGCGCGCGTCGAGCCCGTGGCCAAGCACGGCGCAGGTCACTTCCTCGCCCTCGATGAATTCCTCGCACAGCACGTCGGCGTCGTACTTGGCCGAGAGGGCGACCGCGTCCTGCATCTGCGAATAGCCCTGCACCTTGGTCACGCCGATGGACGAGCCCTCGCGCGGCGGCTTCACGATGAGCGGCAGGCCCAGCACGTCGGGCACGGCCATCACCTGTTCGCGGCTTTGCTGGTCGAAGGCCAGGCGCACGTACTTGGGCGTGGGCAGGCCGTCGGCCTGCCAGATGCGCTTGGTCATGACCTTGTCCATCGCCACGCTCGAGGCCATCACGCCCGAGCCGGTGTAGGGAATGCCGAGCAGCTCGAGCGCGCCCTGCACGGTGCCGTCCTCGCCATGGCGGCCATGCAGCGCGACGAAGCAGCGGGCGAAGCCTTCATGCTTCAGCTCGGCCAGTTCGCGCTGCGACGGATCGAACGCATACGCATCGACGCCGCGCGAACGCAGCGCGTCGAGCACGCCGGTGCCCGACATCAGGGAGACTTCGCGTTCGGCGGAACTGCCGCCGAACAGCACGGCAACCTTGCCGAAGAGTTTGGGGTCCTGAAGGCTCATGAGGCCCTCCCTTTGCGCGAACCGCGCTCCGATGTTGAGGGGGCGGCGGCCGCACCGGCCGCTGCGCCGAGTTCGACGACCTTGCCCGGCACCGCGCCGATGGACCCGGCGCCCATGGAGAGCACCACGTCGCCCGGACGCGCGTTGTCGAGAATGGCTCGCGGCATGGCGGCGATGTCGTCGACGAACACCGGCTCGACCTTGCCCGCCACGCGCAGTGCGCGCGCCAGCGTGCGGCCGTCGGCGGCCACGATGGGCGCCTCGCCCGCGGCATAGACCTCGCCGAGCAGCACCGCGTCGGCCGTGCCGATGACCTTCACGAAGTCCTCGAAGCAGTCGCGCGTGCGGGTGTAGCGGTGCGGCTGGAAGGCCAGCACCAGCCGGCGTCCCGGGAACGCGCCGCGCGCGGCGGCGATGGTGGCCGCCATCTCGACGGGGTGATGGCCGTAGTCGTCGATCACGGTGAAGGTGCCGGCTGCATCGCCCCCCTGCACCGCCACGTCACCGTAGCTCTGGAAGCGCCGGCCCACGCCCTTGAAGCCCGCAAGGCCACGCTGCACCGCCTCGTCGGAGATGCCCAGCTCCACGGCCACGGCGATCACCGACAGTGCATTGCGCACGTTGTGCTCGCCCGGCAAGTTCAGCACGATGGGCAGGTCGGGCAGCGTGACGCCGTTGCGGCGCTGCGCGGTGAAGTGCATCTGGCCGCCGACGGCGCGCACGTCGATGGCGCGCACCTGGGCGTCCTCGCCGAAGCCGTAGCTGGTGACCGGGCAGGTCACGTCGGCCACGATCTCGCGCACCGCCGGATCGTCGGTGCAGAGAATGGCCACGCCGTAGAAGGGCATGCGGTGCAGGAAGTCGACGAAGGCCTTCTTGAGCTTCGCGAAGTCGTGCCCGTAGGTTTCCATGTGGTCGGCGTCGATGTTCGTGACCACCGCCATCACCGGCAGCAGGTTCAGGAACGAGGCGTCCGACTCGTCGGCCTCCACCACGATGTAGTCGCCGCTGCCGAGCTGCGCGTTGGCGCCGGCGCTGTTCAGGCGTCCGCCGATCACGAAGGTCGGGTCGAGCCCGGCGGCGGCGAGCACGCTCGCCACCAGGCTGGTGGTGGTGGTCTTGCCGTGCGTGCCGGCAATCGCGATGCCCTGCTTCAGGCGCATCAGCTCGGCCAGCATCAGCGCACGCGGCACGACCGGAATGCGCTTCTCGCGTGCGGCCAGCACTTCGGGGTTGTCCGACTGCACGGCGGTCGAGGTGACGACCGCGTCCGCGCCGTCGATGTGCGCGGCGGCATGACCCACGAAGGTGGCGATGCCCAGGCCGGCGAGGCGGCGCAGCGTGGCGCTGTCGGACAGGTCGGAGCCGGAAATCTTGTAGCCCAGGTTCAGCAGCACCTCGGCGATGCCGCTCATGCCGGACCCACCGATGCCCACGAAATGGATGTGACGAATCGCGTGCTTCATTTGGCAAGCTCCTCGCAGGCGCGGACGACCGCCTCGACGGCTTCGGTCTTCTGCATGGTCTTGGCCTTGGCGGCCTTCTCTATCAGCGCATCGCGCCCGGTTTTCTGTAGCAAGTCAGCCAGCAATTCAGGAGTGAGGTCGACCTGCTGCACCAGCCAGCCGCCGCCCGCGTCCACGAGGAAGCGCGCGTTGGTGGTCTGGTGGTCGTCGACCGCCGAGGGGAAAGGCACGAACAGCGCTGCTGCGCCGACGGCCGCGATTTCTGTGACGGTGCTGGCGCCTGCGCGCGCGACGATGATGTCGGCATCGGCATACGCCTGAGCGGTGTCTTCGATGAAGGGCGTGAGTTCGCCCTCGACGCCCGCGGCCTCGTAGTTGGCGCGCAGCTCGTCGATCTGCTTGGTGCCGCTCTGGTGCAGCACCTGCGGGCGCGCGGCCAGCTCGATGCGCGCCAGCGCCTGCGGCACCACGGTGTTGAGGCCGCGCGCGCCGAGGCTGCCGCCCACCACCAGCAGCTTCAGCGGACCGGTGCGGCCCGCGAAACGCTCTGCCGGTTCAGGCTTCGAGGTGAAGGCCGCGCGCAGCGGGTTGCCCACCCATTGCGCCTTCTTCAGCACGTTGGGGAAGGCGGTGAACACGCGGTCGGCCACGCCCGCCAGCACCTTGTTGGCAAGGCCCGCCACCGAGTTCTGCTCGTGCAGCACCAGCGGCTTGCCGACCAGCACGCCCATCATGCCGCCCGGGAAGGTGATGTAGCCACCCAGGCCCACCAGCACGTCGGGCTTCACGCGGCGTACCACGCGCAGGCTCTGCCAGAAGGCGCGCAGCAGCTTCAGCGGCAACAGGAACAGCGTGAGCGGGCCCTTGCCGCGCACGCCGCCGAACTGCACGGGCTCGAAGGCGAAGCCGCGCGGCGGAACCAGCTTTTCCTCCATGCTGCCGGGCGCGCCCAGCCAGTGCACCTTCCAGCCTCGTTCGCGCAGGGCTTCGGCCACCGCGAGTCCGGGGAAGATGTGGCCGCCGGTGCCGCCGGCCATGACGAGTGCTGTGCGGCCGGTCATACGCGACCTCCCCGCATCAGCACGCGGTTTTCATAGTCGATGCGCAGCACGATCGCCAGCGCCACGAGGTTCATCAGGATCGCCGAGCCGCCGAAGCTCATCAGCGGCAGCGTCAGGCCCTTGGTCGGCAGCGCGCCGAGGTTCACGCCCATGTTGATGAAGGTCTGGAAGCCCAGCCACACGCCCACGCCCTGCGCCACGAGGCCCGAGAACACGCGGTCGAGCGCGATGGCCTGGCGGCCGATGTGCATGATCCGGCGCGTGAGCCAGAGGAACATGCCGATGATCAGCAGCACGCCGATCAGGCCGAACTCCTCGCCGATCACGGCCAGCAGGAAGTCGGTATGCGCCTCGGGCAGCCAGTGCAGCTTCTCGACGCTGCCGCCCAGGCCCACGCCGAAGACCTCGCCGCGCCCGATGGCGATCAGCGAGTGCGACAGCTGGTAGCCCTTGCCGAGCGCGTGCTCCTCGCTCCACGGATCGAGGTACGCAAAGATGCGTTCGCGGCGCCATGGGCTGCTCGCGACGATCGTGCCGAAGGCCACCACCACCAGCGCGGCAATCAGGAAGAACATGCGCGCGTTCACGCCGCCCAGGAACAGGATGCCCATGGCGATCACGGCGATCACCATGAAGGCGCCCATGTCGGGCTCGGCCATCACCAGCATGCCGACCACCACCACCGCGACGCCCATCGGCAGCACGGCGCGGAAGAAGCGCTCCTTGATCTCCATCTTGCGCACCATGTAGCTGGCGGCGTAGAGCACCATCGCGAGCTTGGCCAGCTCCGAGGGCTGGAAGCGCATGAAGCCCATCGGCAACCAGCGGCGCGCGCCGTTCACGTTGATGCCGATGTGCGGAATGAGCACGGCCACCAGCAGCAGCAGCGAGGCCACGAAGAGCCAGGGCGCGGCGCGCTCCCAGGTCTTCATCGGGATCTGGAAGGCCAGCAGCGCGGCGATGAACGCGAACACCACCGAGGCCGCGTGCCGTGTGAGGAAGTACGAGGCGCTGTAGCCGGCGCGCGCGAAGCGCGGGTTGTCGGGCAGCGCGATGGAGGCCGAATACACCATGATCAGGCCCCAGGTCAGCAGCGCCACCGTGACCCAGACCAGCGCCTGGTCGAAGCCCAGCACGCGCATCGGCGTGGCTTTTGTCTGCGCGATGCCGGCGCCGCCCAGCCGCACGGGCAGGTGCACGGGCAGCGAGTCGATCCCGCTGCGGGCGCGCCTGAACCAGCCGCCGAAACGGCTGGTGGATGCGTTGGGCGTTGCGCCTGAGGCGGCAGAGTTCAAACCGGGTCCTCCGTCGTCGAATCGCCCAGGCCGCGCGGGCTGTCCTCGTAGGCCTGCACGGCCTCGCGGAACACCTCGGCGCGGTGCGCGTAGTCCTTGAACATGTCGAAGCTCGCACAGGCCGGTGACAACAACACGGCATCGCCGGGGTTGGCGCGCGCGGACGCGAGCTTCACGGCCTCGTCCATCGAGGCGGCGTGCAGCAGCGAGACGCCCGTCGATGCCAGCGCGGCTTCGATGAGCGGCGCGTCGCGGCCGATGAGCACCACGGCGCGCGCGTACTGGCGCACCGGCGCGGCCAGCGGCTCGAAGTCCTGTCCCTTGCCTTCGCCACCAAGGATGACGACCACGCGGCGCTCCTCGCCGAGGCCGGTCAGCGCGGCCGCCGTGGCACCGACGTTGGTGCCCTTGCTGTCGTCGAAATACTCGATGTCGTCAATGATGGCGACGGGCTCCACGCGATGCGGCTCGCCGCTGTACTCGCGCAGGCCGTAGAGCATGGCGTTCAACGGGCAGCCGGCGGCGCTGGCCAGTGCAAGCGCCGCCAGGGCATTCATGGCGTTGTGGCGGCCGCGGATGCGCAGCGCGTCGGCGGGCATCAGGCGCTGCAGGAAGATTTCTTCTTCCACCACGGCGCCCCGCTTGCGCTTCTGGGTTTCATCGGCTTCCAGCGCGCGCACCAGCCAGGCCATGCCGTTGACGCGCTCGATGCCGTAGTCGCCCGGGCGCAGCGGCATGGCACCGCCGAAGGTGACGTGCGTGCGGATCTGCGGACGCTGCAGCTTGACCTTGACGGGCGCGGGCAACATGGCCATCACGCCGGCATCGTCGCGGTTGAGGATCATCAGGCCTTGCGCGCCGAAGATGCGCGCCTTGGCCGCGCCATAGGCCGCCATGTCGCCATGCCAGTCGAGATGGTCCTGCGTGAGGTTGAGCACGGTGGCGGCGGTGGGCTCGAAGCCCTGCACGCCGTCGAGCTGGAAGCTGGACAGCTCCAGCACCCACACCTCGGGCAGCGTGTCGGCATCCATGTGCGCCGAGAGCGTGTCGAGCAGCGTCGGGCCGATGTTGCCGGCGACGGCCACGGTCTTGCCGGCGCGCTCGACCAGTTGGCCGGTGAGCGAGGTGACTGTCGTCTTGCCGTTGGTGCCGGTGATGGCGAGCACCGCGGGCGTGTAGCCCTTGGGCGCCTCGGGTTCGACGGGCGGCGCCAGTTCGAGTTGTGGCGAGGCCTCTTCCTCGACGGCTGCCGAGGCTGGATTTGTGGCGGAGATTTCGGCGATTCTCGCGACGAATTCCGCGGCTTCCTTCGCGGCGGTCGGAACGTAGGGCTTGCCGGTGACGGGCAGGCGCGAAGCGGTGGCAGGCGCGGCAGCGGGCGCCGCTGCCGGGGCTTCGGGCGTTTCGGCCGCGACCGCCTCGGTGGCTTCCGATGTCGATTCGGGCGCGACTTCTGCTGCCGGCTCTTCTGCGACAGCCTCCACGGCCTCGGCCGGCGCAGGCGTTTCGTCCTGCGGCGGCAGCACGGCTACGCTCATCGACGGATCGCGCGGCATGGCCTCGGCCTGGGCGGGCACAACCGGTTCGGGCGCAGGCGCGACGGCGGCTTCAGGCGCTGCAGCTTCGGCATGCTGCACCGGCTCAGCCTCGGCCACTGCCTGATCGGCGGGCGCGGGTTCGTCCAGCGGCAGCTGCGCCTGAGCTTCGGGCTCGACGACTTCCACAGGCGCTTCGGCCACAGGTTCAGCCGTGGCTTCCGCCTCGGTTTCCGGCTCGGCTTCCACCACCGGCACATCGACGGTCCGCAGATCGAGCAACGCACGCGCGAACAGGTCCAGCTCACCGCCCACCGGCAGGCCCACGGCACGCGCCGCGTCCGCCACCGGCGCGATGGTCTCGGGCGACAGGCCCGGCGAGCGGTACACGGCGCGGATCGGCGTTCCCTCGACCAGCGCGGCCGAGAACGGCCCGCCGACGAAGCTCACGCCGGGCAGCTCCTCGCGCAGCGTGGAGAGCAGCGCCGGCGCCTCGCGCGTGTCGGCCACGGTCACGACCGCGCCGTGCCGCGCGCACCAGCGCGTCATCGCCAGCCCGGACGCGCCGAGGCCGAGGATGAGGACGGGGAGGTCTTTCAGGTGCCGCATGCTTCTTCTCTTCTTCCGTTCACCGCAGCTTCAGCGTCGAAAGGCCCACGAGGCACAGCAGCATCGTGATGATCCAGAAGCGCACCACGACCTGCGTCTCGCGCCAGCCGCTCTTCTCGAAGTGATGGTGCAGCGGCACCATCTTGAGCACGCGCCGGCCTTCGCCGAAGCGCTTCTTCGTGTACTTGAAGTACGTGACCTGCGCCATCACCGAGATCGCCTCGACCACGAAGATGCCGCCCATGATGAAGAACACGATCTCCTGGCGTACGATGACCGCGATGGTGCCCAGCGCGCCGCCGAGCGCCAGCGCGCCCACGTCGCCCATGAAGACCTGCGCCGGATGCGTGTTGAACCACAGGAACGCGAGCCCCGCGCCGGCCATGGCCGAGCAGAACACCAGCAGCTCGCCCGAGCCCGGGATGTTGGGGAACAGCAGGTACTTGGAGTACACCGCGCTGCCCGTGACGTAGGCGAACACGCCCAGCGCCGAGCCCACCATCACCACCGGCATGATCGCCAGCCCGTCGAGGCCGTCGGTCAGGTTCACGGCATTGCTCGCACCCACGATCACGAGGTAGGTGAGGATCACGAAGCCGATGCCGCCCAGCGGATAGCTCACTTCCTTGAAGAAGGGCACCAGCAGGTTGATCTTGGGCGGAAAGTCGAGGTCGAAGCCCGACTGCACCCATGCGAAGAACAGCTGCACCACGCGCCAGTTGGAGCTTTCCGAGATGCTGAAGAGCAGGTAGAAGCCAGCGATCAGGCCGACCACCGACTGCCAGAAATACTTCTCGCGCGAGCGCATGCCTTCGGGGTCCTTGCGCACCACCTTGCGCCAGTCGTCCACCCAGCCGATGGCGCCGAAGCCCATCGTGACCCACAGCACGATCCACACGAACCTGTTCGAGATGTCGAACCACAGCAGCGTGGCGAAGGCGATGGAGAACAGCACCAGCACGCCGCCCATGGTTGGCGTACCGCTCTTGGTCAGGTGCGTTTCCATGCCGTAGCCGCGCACCGGCTGGCCGATCTTGAGCGCGGCGAGGCGGCGGATCACGTAGGGGCCGGCCACCAGGCCGACCACGAGCGCCGTCAGCGCGGCCATCAGCGCGCGGAAGGTGAGGTACTGGAAGATGCGCAGGAACCCGAACTCGGGCGACAGCGTCTGCAGCCATTGGGCCAGTGTCAGCAGCATGTGGTTTCGCGCGGCTCATGCGTCATGGCCGCCCTCCTCTTGTTGTTGTGGTTGTTGTGCCTGTGCCTCGACGACCTGCACCACGCGCTCCATCTTCATGAAGCGCGATCCCTTCACGAGCACGCTGCCGACCTGCGGCAGGCGCGCGAGCACGGCCGCGCTCAGCGCGCCGAACTCTTCGAAATGACGTCCGTCGGCACCGCCGAAGGCGGCGACGGTGTGCGCCGTCGCGGCGCCCAGCGCATAGACGGACTCGATGCCGCGCAGGCGGGCGTGTTCGCCGACCTCGGCGTGGAACTCGGGCGAGCGGTCGCCCACCTCGCCCATGTCGCCGAGCACAAGCAGGCGCGGGCCCGGCAGGGCTGCGAGCACGTCGATGGCGGCGATCACGGAATCGGGGTTGGCGTTGTAGCTGTCGTCGACCAGCGTGATCGCATGGCCGCCGGGCAACGCGATCTCGCTGGCGCGCGAGCGGCCCTTGACCGGCTCGAAGGCCGACAGGCCGGCACCGATGATCTCCAGCGACACACCCGCCGCGAGCGCGCAGGCCGTGGCGGCAAGTGCATTGACGACGTTGTGCCGGCCCGCGATGTGCAGGCGTGCATCGAAGTCGCCCACCGGCGTGCGGATGCTCACGGCCCAGGCGCCCTGCTTCCATTCGGCGCCTTGCAGAGAGACGTCGGCGTCCTCGTGCTCGCCGAAGGTCAGGCAGCGGCGCGAGCCGCCGTCGAGCGCCATGTCGGTCCACAGCGAGGTGAACTCGTCGCCGTAGGGGAAGACGGCCGTGCCGTCTTCGGGCAGTACAGCGAACACGGCCGCGTTCTCGACGGCCACCGCCTCGACGGTGGCCATGAACTCCTGGTGCTCGCGCTGCGCGTTGTTGACCAGCGCGATGGTCGGGCGCGAGATGGCGGCCAGCCGCGCGATCTCGCCCGGATGGTTCATGCCCAGCTCGAGCACCGCGCGCTGGTGCTGCGCGCGCAGGCGCAGCAGCGTGAGCGGCACGCCGATCTCGTTGTTGAAGTTGCCGGCCGTGGCCAGCGCACGCTCGGCGCGGAAGGCGAACAGCACGGCCGCGATCATCTGCGTCACCGTGGTCTTGCCGTTGCTGCCGGTCACGGCGATGAGCGGCAGGTCGAACTGCGCGCGCCAGCCCGCGCCGAGCGCGCCGAGCGCGACCAGCGAATCGGGCACTTCGAGGCCGGCGAGGCCCGCGGCCTCCAGCCCGTGGTGCGCAATGGCGGCCACCGCCCCCTGCTTCTTCGCGTCGGCGAGGAAGTCGTTGGCGTCGAAGCGCTCGCCCTTGAGCGCGACGAACAGGTCGCCGGGCGCGAGCGTGCGCGTGTCGGTGTGCACGCGGGCGATGACGGTCGAGGCGTCACCCACCAGGCGCGAACCCGGGATCCACTGCTGCACCTGGGCCAGCGTGATGTCGAGGGGCGTCGTGATGCCGGTCATGCCGTGGCTCCCCGCCTTGCCAGCGCCTGCAGCGCGTGGGCCTTGTCCGAGAACTCGATGCGCTGGCCGGCGATTTCCTGCCAGGCCTCGTGGCCCTTGCCGGCGATCAGCACCACGTCTTGCGGCGCGGCTTGTGCGATCGCGTCGGCGATGGCGGCCGCGCGATCGGGTTGCACCTGCGCCGCGTCGGGGCGAGAGAAGCCGCGCAGCACCTGGCTGATGATCGCGTCGGGCTTTTCGCTGCGCGGGTTGTCGCTGGTGACGATCACGCGGTCGGCCTGGCGTTCGGCGACGGCGGCCATCATCGGGCGCTTGATCGGGTCGCGGTCGCCGCCGCAGCCGAACAGGCACCAGAGCGCGCCGCCGCGCTGCTTCGCCAGCGGACGCAGGCCGATCAGCGCCTTGTCGAGCGCATCGGGCGTGTGGGCGTAGTCGACCACGGCCAGCGGCGTTCCTTCGCCGGTGCCCGCGCGGTCCATGCGCCCCGGCACGCTGGTGAGGTTGGCGCAGGCGGCCACGGCCTGCGCCAGCGTGAGGCCCAGCGCGCGCAGCGTGCCGAGCACGCCCAGCAGGTTCGACACGTTGTACTGGCCGATGAGCCCGGTCGACACGCGCTCCACGGCAGCCGTGCCGTGCTCGGCCACCGAGAACTGCAGGCCCTGCGCGTCGTAGCCGATGTCGCGCGCCACGAGGCGTGCCGGCTTGCCGCCGGCCGAGACGGTCCAGACGTCGAGCGCGCCGATGCCGGCGTCGATCAGGTTCGCGCACAGGCTGGCGCCGTGCGTGTCGTCGATGTTGATGACCGCCGCACGCAGGCCGGGCCAGCGGAACAGCTCCGCCTTGGCCTGCCAGTAGGCGTCCATGCTGCCGTGGTAGTCCAGGTGGTCCTGCGTGAAGTTGGTGAACACGGCCACCGCGATCTGCGCGCCGTCGAGGCGGCGCTCGGCGATGCCGATGGACGAGGCCTCGATGGCGCAGGCGCCGAAGCCGCGCTCGACCAGCGAGCGCAGCTCGCGCTGCATCATCACCGGGTCGGGCGTGGTGAGGCCGGTGTAGGTCAGCTCGGGCGGCACGCCGATGCCCAGCGTGCCCATCACGGCGCAGGGCGACGGCGCGTCGCGCTGCATGGTGCCGTCGGGCTTCATCACGCGAACGCCACCCGCCGCGCGCAACGTGGAGAGCGATTCGGCCAGCCACCAGGCGGTGGAGGTCTTGCCGTTGGTGCCGGTCACGGCCAGCAGTTCGAGCAGGGCCGAGGGGTTGTCGTAGTAGGCCGAGGCGATCGGGCCGGTGGCGGCCTTCAGGCCGGGGTAGCTCACGACGCGCTCATCACCATCGAAGCCGAAGGGCTCGACGCCCTCGTGCTCCACCAGGCAGACAGCGGCGCCCTGCGCCAGCGCCGCCGCCACGTGCTTGCGCCCGTCGGTGGCGGCGCCGGGCCAGGCGATGAATACATCGCCCGCGCCCACGGCACGGCTGTCGGCATGCAGCGCGGCCTGCGGCGCGCGCTCCTTGAGCCAGGCGGCCACCAGTTGGGGGGAAGTGAAGGTCAGCATCTTCAGAAACTCTCGTCGACGCCCTGCGTCATCACAAGCGGTTTGACCGCCAGGTCGGGCGGTACGTTCATCATGCGCAGGGTCTGCTGCACGACTTCGCTGAACACCGGGGCCGCTGCCAGGCCGCCGTAATACTGGCCGTCGCTGGGTTCGTCGATCATCACCGCGACGATGATGCGCGGCTTCTCGATAGGCGCCATGCCGGTGAACCAGGCGCGGTACTTGTTGCTGGCGTAGCCCTTGCCGACCTGCTTGTGGGCCGTGCCCGACTTGCCGCCGACCGAATAGCCGACCGTCTGCGCGCGCGTGCCGGTGCCGCCGGGGCCGGCGGCCATCTGCAGCATCTTGCGCACGGCCAGCGCGTTCGACGGCGAGAACACGCGCACGCCCACCGGCGGCTCGGAGTTCTTGAGGATGGTCACCGGGATGAGCGAACCGTCATGCGCGAACGAGGTATACGAGTGCGCCATCTGGAACAGCGACGCCGACAGGCCGTAGCCGTAGGCCATGGTGGCCTGCTCGACCGGCTTCCAGGTCTTCCAGGGGCGCAGCCGGCCCGTGACGGCGCCGGGGAACTGGATCTGCGGCTTCTGGCCATAGCCCAGCGCGGTGTAGGTGTCCCACATCTCGTGCGGGGTCATCTTCTGGGCGATCTTGAGCGCGCCGACGTTGCTCGACTTCTGGATCACGCCTTCGACGGTCAGCGTGCCGTAGTTGTGCGTGTCGCTGATGGTGAAGCCGCCGATCTGGTAGCGGCCAGGGCCGGTTTCGATGAGCGTCGAGGGCTTCACGCGGCCGGCCTCCAGCGCCATGCCCACCGTGATCGGCTTCATGGTCGAGCCGGGCTCGAAGGTGTCGGTGAGCGCGCGGTTGCGCAGCTGCTCGCCGGTCAGGTTCTGGCGCTTGTCGGGCACGTAGCTCGGGTAGTTGGCCAGCGCCAGCACTTCGCCGGTGACGGAGTCGAGCACCACCACGCTGCCGGCCTTGGCCTTGCGCGCGGTCACGGCGTCGCGCAGCTTCTGGTAGGCGAAGAACTGCACCTTGCTGTCGACGCTGAGCTGGATGTCCTTGCCGTCGAGCGGCGGAACGATATCGCCCACGCCTTCGACCACGCGGCCGAGGCGGTCCTTGATGACGCGGCGCGAGCCGGCCTTGCCGGCCAGGTCCTTGTTGAAGGCCAGCTCGATGCCTTCCTGGCCGTTGTCTTCCACGTTGGTGAAGCCCACCACGTGCGCGGCGGCCTCGCCCTCGGGGTACTGGCGCTTGTATTCCTTGCGCTGGTAGATGCCCTTGAGGTTCATCGCCGCGATCTGCTTGGCGATGGGCTCATCGACCTGGCGCTTGATCCAGACGAAGGTCTTGTCCTCGTCTTCCAGCTTCTTGTCGAAGTCCTTCTGCGACATCTCGAGCAGCTTGGCCACCTGCTTGAGCTTGGCGCGAACCTCGGGGTCGTCGCGCTCGATGTCTTCCGGAATGGCCCAGATGCTGGGTGCGACCACGCTGGACGCCAGGATGAGTCCGTTGCGGTCGAGGATGCGGCCGCGGTTGGCCGGCAGCTCGAGCGTGCGCGCAAAACGCACTTCGCCCTGCCGTTGGAAGAAGCTGTTGTTGAGCACCTGCACGTACGCAGCCCGCCCCGCCAGCATGACGAAACCCAGGGCGATGCCGGCGACGATGAACTTGCTGCGCCATACCGGCGTCTTGCTCGCGAGCAAGGGGCTGGTGGTGTAGCGCACGCTGCGATTGCCCCGGCTCATCGTGTGGCCCTCGCTGCGGTGGCTGGCTTGGTCGCCGGCTTGGCGGCCGGCTTGGACGTGGTCGTCGGCGCGGGCGCCACCGGCGCGACCGCCGGGATCACGGAACCGTCCGGGCGCACGTACTGCGTGATCGCCGGGGAGGTGGTGCGCATCTGCAGCTGCTCCTTGGCGAGCTTCTCGACGCGCAGTGGCGTGGCCTGCGCGCGCTTCTCGACCTGCAGGCGGTCGCGCTCGGTTTCCAGTCGGCGGGCGTCCTGCTGCACGCGGTCGAGCTCGGTGTAGAGCTGGCGCGACAGGTACTGGGTGTGCACAAGGTACAAAGCCGTCGCAATGACGGCCATCAGCAGGAGCAGGTTCACACGGGCCATGTCAGTCGGCCTCCGTGCGTTCTGCCACTCGAAGAATGGCGCTGCGCGAACGCGGGTTGCCGCCCACCTCGGCGTCGGAGGGCTTGATGCGCTCCAGGGCGCGCAGCTTCATGGCCTTGGGCGCGGCAAACGGCGCGCGGCGGTCGTAGACCTCTTTCGAATGCTTTGCGATGAACTGCTTGACGATGCGGTCTTCGAGCGAATGGAAGCTGATCACCGCGAGCCGCCCGTGCGGCTTCAGCACCGACAGGCTCGCCTCTAGCGCCTGTTGCAGCTCTTCAAGCTCGGCGTTGATGAAAATCCGAAAAGCCTGAAATGTGCGCGTTGCAGGGTTCTGGCCCGGCTCGCGGGTTTTGACCGTGCCAGCCACGAGCTCGGCCAGTTCGGTGGTGGTTGAAACTGGGCCCCGTTCCTGTCGGCGAGCAACAATCGCCTTTGCAATCTGAACAGCAAACCGTTCTTCGCCATAGTCACGGATCACCTCTGCAATCTGCTGTAGTTCGGCCGTTGCCAGCCACTCGGCCACACTCTCGCCGCGCGTGGTGTCCATGCGCATGTCGAGCGGGCCGTCGAAACGAAAACTGAAACCACGTACCGGGTTGTCGATCTGCGGCGAACTCACGCCCAGATCCATCAGCAGGCCGTCGACGCTGGCGTCAGGCAACTCGCCCAGCGAACGGAATCCCTGGTGGCGGATGGAAAAACGCGCATCCGAGATGCGCGCTGCTTCGGCCACTGCTTCCGCATCCTTGTCGAATGCGATTAGCCTGCCTTCCGGCGCCAGCCGCGCGAGGATCGCGCGCGCATGCCCTCCCCGGCCGAACGTGGCGTCCACGTAGGTGCCGGTCGCGGCCGTCTTGCCGGAAAGAAGAGCTTCCACCGCCTCGCCGAGCAGGACGGTCGTATGGGTCCATGGGGTGTTCACAGGGCCCTTTCAGAACGCGAAGTCCTGAAACACATCCGGCATCTCGCCCTGGGTGGCCTCGGCCTCCTTGGCCTCGTACGTGGCCTTGTCCCAGAGTTCGAAGTGGTTGCCCATGCCCAGCAGCAGCGTGTCGCGCGTGATGCCGGTGGCCGCGCGCAGCTCGGGCGACACCAGGATGCGGCCGGTGCCGTCCATCTCGACGTCCATGGCATTGCCCAGGAAGACGCGCTTCCACCACTGCGCCGACATCGGCAGGGCGGCGATGCGCTCGCGGAATTTTTCCCATTCGGGACGGGGGAACACCATCAGGCATCCGTGCGGATGCTTGGTGATCGTGAGCTGGCCGCCTGCCGTCGCGCTCAGGACGTCACGATGCCGGGTCGGCACGGAGAGCCGCCCCTTGGCATCCAGACTGAGCGATGAAGCGCCTTGAAACACGACCACGAAACCCCTGTGTTGGGAGTGCTGCGGCACCCGGAAGGGGCACTACCCGCACTTTTTCCCACTTAACTGCACTTTTTTGCACTGTAGCAGGAAACACTTCGGAAGCAACTGGCCGTTTGGGCTATTTTTTGTAATGGAATCAACGACTTAGCGCCGATTCCAAATCCTTGGAATCGGCGAATTTCGTTGAGAATTAAGCACTTAGCTCACGCAGTGAAAGTGATGCGTGAAGGATTCCCCCGTTACAGGGGGAAGGAGAAGCGGCTTCAGAGGATGAAGCGCGAAAGGTCTTCGTCGTGACTTAGTGCCGCAAGGCGCTGGTCGACATAGGCGGCATCGATGCGGATCGATTGCCCTTCGAGGCGGGTCGCGTCGAAGCTTACCTCATCCAGCAGGCGCTCCATCACGGTCGACAAACGGCGCGCGCCGATGTTCTCGGTGCGCTCGTTCACCTCGAAGGCGATGGTGGCCAGCCGGTTCACGCCTTCGGGCGTGAATTCGAGTGTCACACCCTCGGTGGCGAGCAGCGCCTGGTATTGCTTAACGAGCGACGCGCGCGTCTGCGTGAGGATGCTCTCGAAGTCCGCCACCGACAGCGACTGCAGCTCCACACGGATCGGAAAGCGCCCCTGCAGCTCGGGGATCAGGTCGCTGGGCTTGCTCAGATGGAAGGCGCCGCTCGCGATGAACAGCATGTGGTCGGTGCGCACCACGCCGTACTTGGTGCTGACGGCCGTGCCCTCCACCAGCGGCAGCAGGTCGCGCTGCACGCCCTGGCGCGAGACGTCCGAGCCCTGTGCCTCGCTGCGGGTGGCGACCTTGTCGATCTCGTCGATGAAAACGATGCCGTTCTGCTCGGCATTGGCGATCGCCTGCGCGCGGATCTCGTCTTCGTTGACCAGCTTGGCGGCTTCCTCGTCGGTCAAGAGGCGCAGCGCCTCGGCGATCTTGAGCTTGCGCATCTTGCGCTTGCCGCCGCCGAGCTGGCCGAACATGCCGCGCAGCTGCTCGGTCATTTCCTCCATGCCGGCCGGGCCCATGATTTCGAGCGGAGCGCGGGCCTCGGCGAGGTCGAGCTCGATCTCCTTGTCGTCGAGCTGGTGCTCGCGCAGCTTCTTGCGGAAGGCCTGGCGGGTGGCGTTGCCGGTGCTGTCGGCCGCGGCACCGTCGGCGCCGCGCGCGGGGGGCAACAGCACGTCGAGGATGCGCTCCTCGGCGGCATCCTCGGCGCGCGCGCGCACTTTCACGCTCTCCGCCTCGCGGGTCTGCTTGACGGCGATCTCGGCGAGGTCGCGGATGATCGAATCGACATCCTTGCCCACATAGCCCACCTCGGTGAACTTGGTGGCCTCGACCTTGATGAAAGGAGCATCGGCCAGGCGTGCGAGGCGACGGGCGATCTCGGTCTTGCCCACGCCCGTGGGGCCGATCATGAGGATGTTCTTCGGCGTGATCTCGTGGCGCAGCTTGTCGTCGACCTGTTGGCGGCGCCAGCGATTGCGCAGGGCGATGGCCACGGCGCGCTTGGCGGCCGGCTGGCCGACGATGTGGTTGTCGAGCTCGGAGACGATCTCCTGGGGGGTCATGGACATGGTCAGAGCGCTTCCACCGTGTGGTTCATGTTCGTGTAAATGCAGATTTCTCCGGCGATCGCCAGCGATTTGCGCACGATCTGCTCGGCCGAGAGCTCGGTGTTCTCGATCAGCGCCTTGGCCGCCGACTGGGCATACGCGCCACCCGAGCCGATGGCGATGACGCCGTCCTCGGGCTCCAGCACGTCGCCGTTGCCGGTGATGATGAGGGAAGTGGTGGCGTCGGCCACGGCGAGCATGGCCTCGAGCTTGCGCAGCACGCGGTCGGTGCGCCAGTCCTTGGTGAGCTCGACCGCCGCGCGGGTCAGGTGCCCCTGGTGCTTCTCGAGCTTGGCCTCGAAGCGCTCGAAGAGCGTGAAGGCGTCGGCCGTGGCGCCGGCAAAGCCCGCGAGCACCTTGCCGTGATAGAGGCGGCGCACCTTGCGCGCCGTGCCCTTGATGACGATGTTGCCGAGAGTGACCTGCCCGTCCCCGCCGATGGCGACCTGGTCGCCCTGGGGGGTCTTGCGGCGCACGCTCACGATGGTGGTGCCGTGAAACTGTTCCATCGCAGCCATCTGGGGATGCGCGACGGCAATGCAACCGCCGCAAGGCGGCGCGGGTTTTAGTTTTTCCTAACCGCCACCGTTGCGTGATCGGCAATGCCTACCAGATTGAACAGTGCGGCAATGAGCCGATGCGCATCGACGAACTGCACGCGCTCGCCGTTGGCGTCGCGCGTGCGCACCCAGCTCAGCAGCGTGCCCGCGGCGGCGAGGTCCATGCGCAGCAGCGCCGCGCACGAGATGACGGGCGCCGTGGTGTGGCGCAGGTCGTGGTCCAGCCGCTGCCAGCTCGACAGCGACTCGCCCCGCAGATCGCCCGCCAGCGCGGCGAAGCCGCTGTCGGTGGAGGGAAAGCTCTCGGAATCGCCGCCGACCGACAGCAGCGACCACACTGAACTGGGCCGGCTCGCCGGCGGCGCGGCCAGCGCGGTGCATTCGCCCTTCGGGTCCTGCCAGGAGGGCGGTGACACCTCGTAGGTGATGCAGTAGTTGAGCGCCACCAGCTCGAAGTCGTCGGGCAGGTGCATCATGCGCAGCGCCGCCAGGTGCAGCTGCCACCAGACGTCGTCGGTGCCGCGTTCGTTGTTGGGCGCGGCCTCGGACAGCACGGCCAGCAGTTGGGCCGAACCCATGAAGCGCAGCTGCACGGGCGAATCCGACCAATGGGTGAACAGCACGCGCAACGGCGCGGCGGCCTCGGGCTCGACGGCGTGCAGCGCGCGCCAGTCGAGCGTCCAGACCGAGCCGGCCTTCGACAGCGCACGGGTGAGGTCCATCAGGCCCTCGCGCCCCAGGCGCGTGGGGCAAGTCCAGTCGGCATGGGCGCTGGCGCCTTCGGCGGCAACCCCGGCGGCCTCTTCGCTGGCGGTGACGGCCTTGACGCTGCGGGCCAGTTCCTCGAGCGAAACCCAGTCGGGGCCCATGCGCCGCATGCGCTGCGCATAGCGCATGCGGGCGGCGGCGAACTTGGCGGCGTCGCCCGTTGCACGGTAAAGGTCGAACAAGGCCCGCCAGCGGCTGTCGTCGCGCTCGGCGGCGGCGTCGTGCGCACCTTCGGGAACCGGAGTGCCCTCGGAAGAAGCCAGGGCCTGCAGCAGGATCGCCTCGGCACCGATGTCGTCGCCGTGCGCAAAGCGGATCACCGCCTCCTCGAGCGCGCCGTCGTGCGCAAGGCGCGAGGACAACAGCGGCACGCCTTCGGCCGGGGCGACGGCTGCCGGCGCTGGCGCGCCTTGAACCATCGTCGCCGCCACGGGCAGGGCCTCTGCGGGCTCGGAAAGCAATTCGTCGGTGTGCACCGGCGGCAGGGTCTCGGCGCCGGCGTCTGGCGGCGGGTTGACCAGCGTTTCGCCGTTGGGCCCCCGGCCCTTCCACCACTGCTGCGACATCTGCTGCTCGATCTCGTCGATCTTCTTGAGCGTGAGCGCGCGACCCTCCGATTTCTCGGAGGTGCTGTTGATGTTGAACGAAGACGGCGTGACCGTCGCCTCGAAGGCATGGGCCGCGGCTTCGCGCTGGCGCAGCTTGCGCAGCATGTCGAACTCGCGCCGGCGCACGAAGTCGTTGCGCTGGCGTCGCTCGATCATCTCCTTCAGCATTTCCCTGCTGTAGGTCTGGGCGGGCAGGGAGGAATCCGAGGTCGAGGCGGACGCAGGGGCATCCAGCTCCGACCAATCCTTCAGGGGATTGCGGACAAACTTGGCCACCTTGGAGAGAAGGCGGCCCGATTCTTCCTTTGGCATTCGGCGGAGGCTATCGAAGACGCTGGCTTTTATCTACCTTGCTTTGTTTCAATCCCCGAACATCTTCTGCTTGAGTTCGCGGCGCTGCTGCGCCTCGAGCGACAGCGTTGCCGTCGGGCGGGCCAGCAGGCGGCCGACGCCGATGGGTTCGCCGGTTTCGTCGCAATAGCCGTAGTCGCCCGCGTCGATGCGCTGGATCGACTGCTCGATCTTCTTGAGCAGCTTGCGTTCGCGGTCGCGGGTGCGCAGTTCGAGGGCGTGTTCTTCCTCGATGGTGGCGCGGTCAGCCGGGTCGGGCACGACAACCGTGTCTTCACGCAGGTGCTCGGTGGTCTCGCCGGCGTTCTCCAGGATGCCGCGCTTGAGTTCCTCGAGCTTCAGGCGGAAGAACGCCATCTGCTTCTCGTTCATGTACTCGTCGTCGGGCATGGCGATGACTTCGGCATCGCTCAGCTCGGCGGGCGACTTGGTTTTCCAGTTGTTGACCAGTTTCGGATCTTTCTTGATGGCGAGGGGCGGCGGCGGCACCAGCGCGTTGGAATGGGTCTGCGAGAACGTGGACTTGGCGGCCGTCGATGCCACCGACTGCGGCATCGAGGGGACGGTCAGTTGCGACAGCCGGGACACGCGGCCACCACGCGCGGCGGGTGCGGGCGTGGCGGTTTGAGCGGGCATCGAGGGTGTCGCCGGGGCGGAAGTGGAGGCGGCAGCCGTTTTTTTCATGGGTATCGGGGGGACAGAAGGAACGGCTGCAGGGCGGCCGACGGGTTTGGATGACGATGAGCCCGCGCCCGCGGTCTTGATGGCGGCAGTTGCAGGCTTGGCGGACTTCTTTGTCGCAACGGTCACGGCCTTGGCCGGTGGTGCTGCGGGCTTTTTGGACGGCGCGCTTTTCTCCTTGGTCGCGGAGCCTTGCACGGTGGCGGAAACCTTCTTCACCGCAGGTACAGCCTGCTTCGCAGCCGGCGCCTTCTTAGCGGCGGGCTTGGTTGCTGGCGTGGCCTTGGCGGCGGGTTTCTTCACGGTGACTGGCTCCTTGGACGAACTGGAACGCGCTTTCACTGGGTGTCTCCTCCCCTGGAGGCCCCTTGCGGCTTTCAGACCGCACAGGCCCCCGTTGTCGGGGTGCTCGCCAAGTGGCGAACCCCGGGGTTATACCCCCGAAAGCCCGCCAGAAACGTACGGCGCCCCGTGCCGGAAGTCACATCTTGTCCTTGGGAACGGGACATGGCTGCCGGAACAGGCGCGCGATTGTATAGAGAACTCGGACGCGCGGGCGAAGTCCCGGCGTGCCCTCCGACTCCGTTAGCATCGCCCGGCGCCGCCGGAGGGGGTGGCGCGCGGGCCCTGGCCTTTGTCCATATGGCGCCGGGGGCCTATCCGATCATTCCGATCTCATTCGCAAGACAGAAGAAAGCAACAAGCCTTGAACAAGAAAGCAGTTTTGGGAGTCCTGGCAGCCGCCATCGCCGTCGCCTACGGCGGCAGCACCTGGTGGGCCGGATCGCAGATCAAGTCGCGCTACGACACCGCGCTGGACGAGCTGCCGAAGCAGACCGCGCTGGTTCGCGTGATCGAACGCAAGTACGAGCGCGGCTTCTTCGGTGCCGTCAGCACCGTCACGCTGGAAATCGGCTGCGCGGCCGATGCCGCCGCCAGCCAGCCGGCCGCCGGCGCGGAAGAGGAAGCGGAAGACGGCGAGGAAGACGCCGACGCCATCAAGCCGCCGAAGCAGCTGCGCCTGACCATCCGCGACACCATCCACCACGGCCCGCTGGCCGGCGGTACGCTGGCGGCCGCCACCATCGACAGCGAACTGGTGCTCGACGCCAAGGCCCAGGCCGAGGCGAAGAAGCTGTTCGGCGAAGCCAGGCCCGTGTCCGCCCGCACCAAGGTCGGCTTCAACGGTGCCTTCACGACCGACCTGACCGTCGCCCCCGCGAAGCTGGCCGAAGAGGGCAAGGGCAAGCTCGACTGGCAGGGCATGCAGGCCCGCGTCGAAGTCAACGCCGCGCGCACCCAGGCACGCTACGACCTGACGATGCCCGGCCTGGACTTCAGCGAGGCAAAGAGCGGCGTGACCATGAAGATGGGCAAGCTCGTCGCCAAGGCCGACATGGACAGCAGCGCCGGCTGGATCCTGGCCACCGGCAAGACCGAGGGCAAGCTCGACACGCTGGAGATCGCCGTCAAGAAGAAGGCGGCCGAGGAGGGCTCGGAACCACCGAAGGCCCTGCCCACCGTCCTGCTCCAGAACATCGACCTGGTGGGCGACGCGAGCACCAAGGACGGCCTCTACGCCTCCAGCGCCACGCTCAAGGGCTCCGGCAAGATCGGCGAGACCAGGATCGACAAGTTCGAGCTGACCAGCGGCGGACGCCGCATCCACGCCGCCGGCTACAAGAAGCTGGCCGACGCCTGGATGCAGTCCAGCGCAGCCAACAGCTGCGGCAAGGGCGGCAGCAAGGCCTCGCAGGCGGCCATGCAGGCGCTGATGGAGCAGCTCACGCCCGACCTCAAGGCCATGGCCAAGTACGCGCCCGAGGCCGGCATCGACAAGCTGCTGGTCGAGATCGACGGCAAGCGCGCCGAACTCGGCTACTCGGTCGGCATGGCCGGCGTGACCGACGAAGACCTGCAGCTGCCGGGCACGGCGCTGATGATGAAGCGCGGCGTGCTCAAGGCCCACGCGCGACTGCCCATGAAGTGGATCGAGAAGCTGGCCGAAACCGGCGCCGAGAGCGGCCAGACGCCTCCGCCCGAAATGGTGGCCGGGCTGGTCGAACAGGGCGAGGAGAAGGGCTTCGTGAAGCGCGACGGTGACGACGTCACCGCCCAGGTCGAGTTCAGCGAAGGCGCCCTGAAGGTCAACGGCAAGCCGCTGGGCGGAATGGGTGGCGCTGGCAAGTAAAGCCGCCCTGCCCCAATGACAAACGGCGCTGGCCTCCTGGGGCCAGCGCCGTTTTTTCAGGAAGCCTTCAGTTCAGGCTCAGACCAGGCACTGCTCCAGCCCCTGCTCGAGGATTTCTCGCGGCAGTTCGATGCCGATGAACACCATGCGGCTCTGGCGCGCCTCGTCCTTGCCCCATTCCGGGCCCAGGTCGCTGCCCATGAGCTGGTGCACGCCCTGGAAGATCACCTTGCGCTCGGTGCCCTTCATGTTCAGCACGCCCTTGTAGCGCAGCATGCGCGGGCCGTAGATGTTGACGATCGCGCCCAGGAAGTCTTCCAGCTTGGCCGGGTCGAAGGCGCGGTCGGCCTTGTAGACGAAGCTCTTGACGTCGTCGTCCGTGTGGTGATGGTGGCCGTGGCCGCCTTCGTGCTTGTGCGAGGGGTGGTCGCAATGCTCGCCATGCGCGTGGTCATGGTCGTGATGGTCGTGGTCGTCTTCCTTGAGGAAGTCGGGGTCGATGTCCAGCTTGGCGTTCAGGTTGAAGCCGCGCAGGTCGAAGATGTCCTTCAGCGGCACATCGCCGAAGTGCGCCTTCTGCTGCGGCGCGCGCGGGTTCATGTGCTTCAGGCGGTGGATGAGCGCCTCGGTTTCCTCGGCCGACACCAGCTCGCTCTTGCTGATGAAGATCTGGTCGGCAAAGCCCACCTGGCGGCGCGCTTCCTGGCGGTCGTTGAGCTGCTGCGGCGCGTGCTTGGCGTCCACCAGCGTGAGGATCGAGTCGAGCAGGTAGCTCTCGGCGATCTCGTCGTCCATGAAGAAGGTCTGGGCCACGGGGCCGGGGTCGGCCAGGCCGGTGGTCTCGATCACCACGCGGTCGAAGTCGAGCAGGCCCTGGCGCTTCTTGGCGGCCAGCAGTTGCAGCGCCTCGCGCAGGTCTTCGCGGATGGTGCAGCAGACGCAGCCGTTGCTCATCTGCACGATCTGCTCCTTCGACTCGGTCACGAGGATGTCGCTGTCGATGTTCTCCTCACCGAACTCGTTCTCGATGACCGCGATCTTCTGGCCGTGGGCCTCGGTCAGGATGCGTTTGAGCAGCGTGGTCTTGCCCGAGCCGAGAAAGCCGGTGAGGATGGTCGCGGGGATGAGGGCCATGGAATTGGTGCTCCGGAAGCGGAAAACAGGAAATGGGGGCCGAAAAAGGCGCGGCCCGGCAGTTTAGCCAATGCCACTGAGTTGCGTTGGTGGCAGGGTCAAGCCGGCATTACACGGGCTTCCTGACCACCACCAGGCCCTTCAGGTACTCGCCCTCCGGAAACTCGATGGTCATCGGGTGGTCGGGCGCCGCGCCCAGGCGCTCGGCGATGTAGCCGTCCACGCCGGCATCGAGCCCCGCCGAGGCCACGATCTTGTGGAACAGGTCGGCGCTGATGCCGCCCGAGCACGAGAAGGTCAGCAGCACGCCGCCCGGCTCCAGGATCTTGAGCGCCAGGCGGTTGATGTCCTTGTAGGCCCGCGCGGCGCGCTCGGCGTGCGCCACCGTGGGCGCGAACTTGGGCGGGTCGAGCACGATGGCGTCGAAGGTGCGGCCCTGGTCGATGAAGTCGCGCAGCACGGTGTTGACGTTGGCGTCGAGAAACTCGGTCTCGATGCCCTGCCCCTCGAAGCCATTGAGCGCGAGGTGGCCCCGCGCCCGCTCCAGCGCCGGCAGCGAGGAGTCGACCGACACCAGCTGCGCGCCCTGCAGCGCATCCGCCGCCTTCAGCCCCGCCAGCGCCGCCACCGTGAACCCACCCGTGTAGCAGAAGCAGTTCAGCACGCGCCGGAAGCGCCGGTGCTGCGCCAGTTCGGCAAAACGCTGGCGGCTGTCGCGCTGGTCGAGGTAGAAGCCGGTCTTGTGGCCGGTGGCGACGTCGAGCGACAGCTTCCAGCCATGCTCGCGGATGACGATCTCGGTCGGCCCCTCCCCGCGCAGCCAGCCCGTGACCGGCTTCAGGCCCTCGCGCTCGCGGCCGCTGGCGTCGGAACGCTCGTAGAGCTTCGAAAGGCCCGTGGCCTCGAGCAGCGCGTCGGCCAGCACGCCCTTCCAGCGCTCCACCCCGGCCGACAGAAACTGCGCCACCAGCGTATCGCCGTAGCGGTCGACGATCAGTCCCGGCAGCCCGTCGGCCTCGCCATGCACCAGCCGCACGCCATCGCTCTGCAGGTCGAACAGGCCGCGCGCGTTCACGGCGCGGGCGCACAGCGATGCAAGGAAGGCCGCGTCGATGCGCTGCGTCTCGACAAAGCTCCAGGCCCGCGCACGGATCTTGGAAAGCGGGCTGAAGGCAGCCCATGCGAGAAAAGCGCCGTCGTGCGACTCGACGCGCACCGTCTCGCCGGAGTCGGCGCCGCCGCGCGCGATGGCGGATTCGAAGACCCATGGATGGCGGCGCTGCATCGAGCGCTCTTTGCCGGGTTTGAGGCGAAGGGTTTTCATTGTTCCTGCTTGCTTACTTGTCTTTGTCTTCCCTGGCCTTGGCACGCGGATGTGCCGCGTCGTACACCTTGGCCAGATGCTGGAAATCCAGCCGCGTATAGACCTGCGTGGTCGCGATGTTGGCGTGGCCCAGCAGCTCCTGCACCGCGCGCAGGTCGCTGCTCGACTGCAGCACGTGGCTGGCGAAGGAATGGCGCAGCATGTGCGGGTGCACCGGCGCCGCGAGGCCGGCCTTCAGGCTGCGCTCGCGCAGCAGCTTCCAAACCGCCTGCGACGACATCCGCATGCCCTTGGCGCTGATGAAGAGCGCGCCAGCCGCCTGCGGGTCGCGCAGCCGGGCTGTCGTCAGCCCGGCGCAGTCGTCGCGCACCGCGAGCCAGTCGCGCACCGCCTCGGCCGCCTTGCTGCCCATCGGCACGATGCGGCGCTTGCTGCCCTTGCCGAGCACGCTGGCTTCCAGCGCATCGAGATCGATCCAGCCCCGCGCCGTGTTGCTCGCCTGCGCATCGAGCCCCGTGAGCTCGCTCACGCGCAGGCCGCAGCCGTAGAGCACCTCGACGATGGCGCCGTCCCGCGCCTCGGTCCACGGGTCGGCCTCGGGGTCGTAGAGCTCGGCGAGGCGCACCGCGTCGTCCACCCCCAGGGCCTTGGGCAGCGGCCGGCCGGCCTTGGGTGCGTGCACGTCCTGCACCGGGTTGAAGCCGATCAGCCCCTCGTGCCCCAGCCAGCGGTAGAAGCTGCGCCAGCACGACAGCACCAACGCGATGCCGCGCGGCTCGCGCCCTGCGCTGTGCAACTGCGCCATCCAGCGGCGGACGTGGGCTGTCTGCACCCGGTCCAGCGGCAGCTTCGCCTCTGCGGCGTGCTCGCGCAGCGACTGCAGGTGAAAGGCATAGAGCTCGACCGTGCGCGCCGCCAGACGGCGCTCCACGCGCACGTGCTCCAGGTATTTTTCGATCCAGTCCGGGGAAGTCGTCGGAGCGGATGCAGCCGGGTCAGAAGAGATACCCATGCCCGGCATTGTTGATGATGGCCGCCGGCTCGCGCAATGCGCCCTTCGAGAACGGCCCGAGCGCCTGCCAGCAGGAAGTGGGTGCCGCCGCGTACTGCACGTCGAAGCTCTTGTCGAAGCCGCTCATCTTCACCAGCCGCTCGATGCGCCACAGGTGGAAAGGCTCCGACACGATGACCACGCTGCGCACGCCGGCCGCCAGCAGCAGCGGGCGCGACAGCGACAGGTTCAGCCGGGTGGAAGTCGATGCCGGCTCCAGCACCATCGGCCCCGTGAATCCCGAGGCGATGGCGTGCTCCTGCATCGTGATGGCCTCGATGCGGCTGTCCTCGGAATCCACGCCGCCCGAGAAGGCCAGTTGCCTGACCAGCCCGGCCCGCGCCAGTCCCAGGGCCGTGTCGACCCGCCCGGTGAGGCACGGGTGCGGCTTGCCGTCGAGGTACGCGCGGCTGCCGAGCACCAGCGCCGCGTCGGCCGGGCGTTGCGGCGGGTGCGCCAGCAGCTCCTCGGCATGCCCCCAGATGAAAGCCCCGATGGCCGCATACGCCAGCGCCACGACCAGCAACCCGCCGGCCAACGCGACCTGCCAGGGCCGCCGCAACCAGCGCGGGCGCTTCAAGGACGCAGCCGCGAAAGTCCGCCCGAGGCCAGCGTGGCGATGCGCTCGAGAAAATCGGTGCCCATCTCGGCGTTGAAGCGCTGCGCGTCGGGCGACGCCAGCACCAGCAGGCCGAAGGCCGGCGATTCGGCGTCGGGGCGCAGCGGAATCAGCGCGATCGACATCGCGGCCTGCGGCTCCGGCAGCCAGTTGGCGGCTTCGAATCCCGAGTTGAGCCCGCAGTACGGCGAGGTCAGCGAGGTGGCCAGCGCCTTCACGTCGTCGCTCACCCACTGGGCGTACGCCTCGTTGAGGTATTCGCTGCCGCAGTCCCACACCTTGATGGCCGTCTGCGGCACCAGGAACAGCGACTGCAGGTCGACCGCGATGCGGTACGGCAGGCTGCGCGGGTCGCGCGTTGTCAGAAGGCCGCTGGTCCAGCGCTGCAGGCGGTCGGCGATGACCACGTTTTCGGTGCCGTGGCGCACCATGTCCATCAGGCGATGCTCCAGCGCCTTGATCTTCTCGCGCAGCATCTCGGCCTGGCGCTCCTGCAGGCTCACGGCGCGGTTGCCGTGCGGGCTGGTGAGCTGCACCTGCGCCAGCAGCTGGGCATGGCGCTCGAAGAAGTCGGGCGTGTTCGCCAGGTAGTTGGCGATGTCGTCTTCAGTGATCGGATTCATGGCGTTGGCGTCGTTGTTGTTGCTCGTGAAGTTGGTCATGGCAGCTCCGGTACCTCGATGTCTCCCTCGAAGACCGTGACGGCCGGCCCGGTCATCAGCACCGGCTGGCCCTCTCCCTGCCACTCGATCGTGAGGATGCCGCCGCGCGTCTGCACGTCGACCCGGCGCTCCAGCAGCCCGAGGCGGATGCCCGCCACCACCGCCGCGCAGGCGCCCGTGCCGCAGGCCAGCGTTTCGCCGGCGCCGCGCTCGAACACCCGCAGCCTGATGTTGGAGCGGTCGACCACCTGCATGAACCCGGCATTCACCCGCTGCGGAAAGCGCGGGTGGTGCTCGATCTGCGGCCCCTGCTCGGCCACGTGCGCCGTGTCGACGTTGTCGACCACCTGCACGGCGTGCGGGTTGCCCATCGACAGCACAGCTACGGAAACGATAGCGGTGCCGGCGCGGGTGCCCAGGGCCAGGTGCCACTTGTGCCAGGCGCCTTCAGGCTGAGGGTCGAGCCCGGCGGTGTCGAAGGGCACGCGCGCGGGTTCGAAGATGGGGGCGCCCATGTCGACCGTCACGCGGCCGTCGGCGCCCATGCGGGGTTCGATCACGCCCGAGAGCGTCTGCACCCGCACCTGCTTCTTCTCGGTCAGGTGGTGTTCGCTGACGAAGCGCATGAAGCAGCGCGCGCCGTTGCCGCACTGCTCCACCTCGCCGCCATCGGAGTTGTGGATCACGTACTGGAAGTCGACGCCCTCGGCAGGCGAAGGCCGCACCGTGAGGATCTGGTCGGCGCCGACGCCGAAGTGGCGGTCGGCCAGAAAGCGGTATTGCGCGGCGCTGAGGCCCAGCGTGCCGCGCGTTTCGTCCAGCACGACGAAATCGTTGCCGGCTCCCTGCATTTTGGTAAAGCGGATTCGCATCCCGGGATTATCGCCACGGGCACTGTCCCTGGCGACCATGGGCCCAAGCCCTCCCCTGCAGCGCCGGGAAGCAGGCCGCCTCAGAGACCGAGCAGTGCGCGGCCTTCGTCGGACAGCAGGTCGTGCGTTTCGGGGTGCGTGCGCATGTAGGCGGCGAACACGGGGCACTGCGCAACGACGCGCAGGCCGCGCTCGCGCGCGGAGGCCAGGCCCGCGAGCACCAGTTGCCTAGCGACGCCCTGGCCTTGCAGCGCCTCGGGCACCAGGGTGTGGACGAAAGTGATGACATCACCCGCAAGGGTGTAGATCGCGACCGCGCGTTCGCCTTGCGATGCGAACTCGAAACGGTGCTTCGACGGATTGTCCTGAACGACAGGGGGAGGAGGCGTGGTCATGAAGAGGGTCTCGGGTGGGGAAGGTGGCGTCCGCGCATGCGCCGCGAACGCCATGGACGATCAGCCCTGGATGAACGCCAGCAGATCGGCGTTCACCTGGTCCTTGTGGGTGGTGCAGGTGGCGTGCGGCGCGCCTGCGTAGACCTTGAGCTGGCTGCCCTTGATCATCTCGGCCGCGAGCTTGCCGGTGGCCTCGAAGGGCACGACCTGGTCGTCATCGCCGTGGATCACGAGCGTGGGCACGTCGATCCTTGCCATGTCGGGGCGGAAGTCGGTTTCCGAGAATGCGGTCACGCAGTCGATGGCGGCCTTGATCGAGGCCTGCAGCGCGATCTGCAGGGTCTGCTTGAAGACGCCCTGCGACACCTTGGCGCCGGGGCGGTTGGTGCCGTAGAAGAGCGTGCTGAAGTCGTCGAGGAACTGCGGACGATCGGCGGCCAGACCGGCGCGGATGCCTGCGAACAGCGAGGCGTCGGGGCCCACCGGGTGGTCGGCCGTCTTCATGAACAGCGGCGTCACGGCGCTGATGAGCGCGAGCCTGGCCACGCGAGCGCTGCCCTTGCGCGCGATGTAGCGCGTCACGTCGCCGCCGCCCATCGAGAAGCCCGCGAGGACCACGTCCTTCAGGTCGAGCTTCTCGATCAGCTCGGCGATGTCGTCGGCGAAGGTGTCGTAGTCATAGCCCGTCCACGGCTGGCTCGAACGGCCGAAGCCGCGCCGGTCGAACGCGATCACCCGATAGCCGCGTTCCGCGAAGAACAGCATCTGGGCATCCCACATGTCGGCGCTGAGCGGCCAACCGTGGCTGAAGAGAATGGGCTGGCCCGAGCCCCAGTCCTTGTAGTAGAGCTCGGTGCCGTCGCGCAGTGTGAGTGTGGTCATGGTTTTTCCAGTGAAGTGAAGTGAATGAACGAAGGAACGAAGGGAAATCAGAGCGCAAGAAAGTGATGCACCTCGGGCTTGCCCGGCCCGATGTGGAAACGCAGTACGTCGCTCTGCAGGTCGGCGTCGGCATGCGACACGCGGTGGTGCTGGCGCAGGTGCTCCGCCCACGATTCGACGAGGAACCACTCCATCACCCGCTCCGCATCGGCCGTGTGCTCGTGCACGCCCCAGGCGTAGGCGCCGTCGCGGCGGCGTTCGAGCGACAGGCGCTTCATCGCATCCAGGAACGCAGGGCGGTCCTCCTTGCGGATGCGGTACTCGACCTGGATCATCACCGGCCCGCGGTCGTGCGCCACCGGCTCGGCCAGCAGCGGTTCCGGCCAGTGGTTCGAGGCCTGCAGGTCGGCCTCGCCGGCCGGCAGACGCACGCGGTGGAAGACCAGGCCCGTCACCACCAGCCCGACCGCGCCGGCCACCAGCGTCATCGGCACGCCGATCTGCTGCGCCACCAGGCCCCAGCCCAGGCTGCCGGCGGCCATGGCGCCGTTGAACACCGTCAGGTACACGGCCAGGCCGCGCCCGCGCACCCAGTTCGGCAGGATCGACTGGGCCACGCTGTTGAGCGTGGTCAGCGCCACGATCCAGCCCAGGCCCAGTACCAGCAGCAGCGCCACGGCCAGCCACTTGGGCGGCGCGAAGACCAAGGCGCCCATCACCGCGGCTGTGAGCAGCGAGGCAAGAAGCATCATCCCGTCGGCATCGAGCCGGGCACGCAGGCGCGGCATCACCAATGCACCGCCGATGGCGCCCGCGCCCACCGCGCCGAGCAACACGCCGTAGAAGCCGGCACTGCCGCCGAGCATCTGGCGCGCCACCAGCGGCAGCAGCGCCCACACCGAGCTGGCGAACAGGAAGAACACAGCCGCGCGCAGCAGCACCACATGCAACTCCTTGCTGGCGCGGGTGTAGCGCAGGCCGGCTCGGAAGGCGCCCAGGAAGTTCTCCGACAGGCCGCTGTCGGCCGGCGCCGGGCGTTTCCACCACAGCAGCACCGCGATCACGAACACATAGCTCAGCACGTCGACGCCGTAGGTGGCCGCCGCGCCGAAGCTCGCGAGGATCAGCCCGCCCGCCGCCGGTCCGATGGAGCGCGCGATGTTGATGCCCAGCGAGTTCAGCGCCACCGCGCCCTTCAGGTCCGCGCGCGGCACCAGCTCGGGCACGATCGACTGCCAGGTCGGCCCCATCAGCGCCGCGCCGATGCCGCCCACGAAGGTCAGCGCGATCAGGTATTCCACCGTCAGCGAGCCGGTGTGCGAGAGCACCAGCAGCGCGCCGCTCACGGCCGCCAGCACCAGCTGCACGAAGATCAGGAAGCGCCGCCGGTCGAGGATGTCCGACAGCACGCCCGCCGGAATCGCCAGCAGGAAGATCGGCAGCGTGGCCGCCGTCTGGATCAGCGCCACCGCCGTCGGGTTGGCCGACAGGTCGGTAACCAGCCACGAACTGGCCACGTCGCGCATGAAGCTGCCGATGTTGCCGAGCACCGTGGCGGCCCACAGCACCGCGAAGACCGGCTGGCGAAGAGGCGCAAAGGCTCCGGGTTGCGGTGCCGACGCTGTTGCGCCGTGCGAGGTGTCAGACATTTGCGCGCTCCTTCAGGTCATGCCAGGCGACGAGCAGGAAGCCGCCGACCAGCCCCAGGTGTTCGAAGAAGGAGTTTGCCGCCATGAAGCGCTCCTGCCCGACGGGCATCTGCCAGAAGCGCAGTGCCACGAAGGTCGCCATCAGGGTGAAGCCGGCCAGGGCCAGCGCGCCGAGCCAGCGCAGGCGGCCCGTGAGGATCAGCGCCGAGGCGCCGAGCTCCAGCACGATGACTGCCACGGCCAGCGGGCCGGCGGGCGACAGGCCGAAGTGGTTCATCTCGGCGAGGGCCGCGTTGAAGTCCATCGCCTTGTTGAGCCCGCCCTGCAGGTAGGCCGCGCACAGCAGCAGCAAGGCGATCCAGCGCAGTGCGGGTGAGGTTGTCCAGCGCATCGTCATCCTCACACCGCCCAGCAGGCGCAGCCGAGGGCGCCCCAGAAGCTCTTGAGGTCGCCAACGGGCAGCTTGCTGCTCCAGGCCGTGGCGTGGCTGTGGCCGTGCACGTTGCAGTTGTTGGCGCAGCCGCAGGACGCAGCAGCGTTGCGCATCACCTTCTGCAGCGGCGCGCCTTCCTTCTTGTCGGCCCATCCGGCATAGCCGCCGAAGGTGCGCGCGGGCGACCAGTCGGGCATGGCCGGCGGCACCGAGCCCTCGTCGTGAGAGGCGAAGACGCCGGCGCCGTAGACCACCTTGCCGCCCACCATCGTGAGCAGCGCGGTCGTGTCGGCGATGTCCGATTCGGGGCAGGCGAAGAAGTCGCGATCGGGCACCACCAGGTCGGCGAGCTGGCCGGCCTGGATGCGGCCCTTCTTGCCCTCCTCGTTCGAGAACCAGGTGACGTTCTCGGTCCACATGCGCAGAGCCTGTTCGCGGTCGAGCAGGTTGCGCTGCGGCGTGATCTGCAGGCCGCCCACCGTCTTGCCCGTGACCAGCCAAGACAGCGACACCCACGGGTTGTACGAGGCCACGCGGGTGGCGTCGGTGCCGGCCGAGACCTTCAGGCCGCGCTCCAGCATGCGCTTGACCGGCGGCGTGGCCTCGGCGGCGGCAGCGCCGTAGCGCTCCACGAAGTATTCGCCCTGGTAGGCCATGCGGTGCTGCACCGCCACGCCGCCGCCCAGCGCGGCGATGCGGTCCATCGACTTCTCCGAAATGGTCTCTGCATGGTCGAAGAACCAGTTCAGGCCGGCCAGCGGGGTATCTTTGTTGACCTTCTCGAACACGTCGAGCGAGCGGCTGATGGTCTCGTCGTAGGTGGCGTGCATGCGCCAGGGCCAGCGGTTCTGCGCCAGGATGCGCACCACGCCTTCGAGGTCGCCTTCCATCTCGGGTGCCATCTCGGGGCGCGGCTGGCGGAAGTCCTCGAAGTCTGCGGCCGCGAACACCAGCATCTCGCCGGCGCCGTTGTGGCGGAAGTAGTCGTCGCCCTGCTTGTATTTGGAGTTGGCGGTCCAGTTCAGGAAGTCTTCCTTTTCCTGCTTGGGCTTCTGCGTGAACAGGTTGTAGGCCAGGCGGATGGTGAGCTGGCCGTCGTCGGCGAGCTTCTGGATCACTTCGTAGTCGTCGGGGTAGTTCTGGTTGCCGCCGCCCGCGTCGATGGCGCCGGTCACGCCCAGGCGGTTGAGCTCGCGCATGAAGTGGCGCGTGGAATTGAGCTGGTAGTCGAAGGGCAGCTTCGGGCCCTTGGCCAGCGTGGCGTAGAGGATGGCCGCGTTGGGCTTGGCCAGCAGCAGGCCCGTGGGGTTGCCGGCGCTGTCGCGCACGATCTCGCCGCCGGGAGGCGCGGGCGTGTCCTTGGTGTAGCCCACGGCGCGCATCGCGGCGCCGTTGAGCAGTGCGCGATCGTACAGGTGCAGGATGAAGACCGGCGTGTCGGGCGCCACCGCGTTCAGCTCCTCGATGGTCGGCAGGCGCTTTTCCACGAACTGGTGCTCGGTGAAGCCGCCCACCACGCGCACCCACTGCGGCACCGGCGTGATCGCCACCTGGCGCTTGAGCATCGACATCGCATCGGCCAGGCTGCGAACGCCGTCCCAGCGCAGCTCCATGTTGAAGTTCAGGCCGCCGCGAATGATGTGCAGGTGGTTGTCGATCAGCCCCGGCAGCACGCGCTTGCCCTGCAGGTCGATCACGCGGGTGGCGCTGCCGGCCAGCGGCAGCACGTCTTCGGCGCGGCCCACGCGGGTGAAGCGGCCGTCCTTGATGGCCACGGCGTCGGCCACCGGGTTGGCGCGGTCCAGCGTGGTGAAGCGGCCGTTGCGCAGGATCAGGTCGGGGCGTTGAAGGGTGTCGGGGGTGTTGGACATGTTGCTGGAAAGAGAGGCGACCGCGAGGCCGGGGGCTGCGAGGGTGGCGCCGAGCGCTCCGAGGAGGCGCCGGCGGCTGGGGTCTGCGGATGGGCTCATGCGTCGCGCCTGCCGGTGGACGGGGCTTCGGCGGTGCTCGCCGCCGAGGGCTGGGCGCACTTCGGCAGTTCGCCGAACACGTGCGGCTTGACCTGGTGGTGCAGCCACGAGGTGGCCACCGCGTCGGGCTTGATCACGCTCTTGATGAGCGGCGGGATCTGCTCGCCGAGCAGGATCCCGAGAAGCCCCACCAGGGCGATGACCGGCGGCGCCGGCGAGCGCACCTGGAAGAGTGCGTAGATCACGCCGACCAGCAGGCCGAGCGCGAGCGACAGGACATAGGGCTTCATGATCTGGTTCGCCTCGGCTTTGTCGATCAACCTTCGTGCGCGCCGAACATGGTCTTGGCGTAGGTCACGCCCAGGCCGTAGGCGCCGCCCACCTTCTTCGCGATGCCGGTGGTGAGCTCGTAGGTCTCGCCGCGGGCCCAGTCGCGCTGCAGCTCGAGCAGGTATTGCAGCGAGGTCATCGGCTGCGCACCGGCCTGCACCATGCGCTCCATCGCGCGGTTGTGCGCCTCGGTCGACACGTCGCCGCAGGCGTCGGCGATCACGTACACCTCGAAGCCCTGGTCGAGCGCCGACAGCGCCGGGCCGACGATGCACACGCTGGTCCACAGGCCAGCCAGCACGATGCGCGGCTTGCCGATCTGGTTCACGCGCTCGATCACGGCGGCGTCTTCCCAGGTGTTCATCGAGGTGCGGTCCAGCATCTTCTGGCCCGGGAAGGCGTCAGTGATCTCGCTGAACATCGGGCCCGAGAAGCTCTTCTCGGCCACGGTCGTGAGGATGGTCGACACGCCGAAGCCGGCCGCCGCCTGCGCCACCAGCGCGGCGTTGTTGCGCAGGTTCACGGCGTCGATGGAGTGGGTGGCGAAGGCCATCTGCGACTGGAAGTCGATCATCACCAGCGTGTGGTCGGTGGGGTTGAGCAGCTTGGCGCCGGCGGTGGGGGTGGCTTTGACGGTCATGGGAAGCTCCTTTGGATTGAATGGATGTTCGATTGGATTCACAATTTGCTTTCGGAGGGAATCTCCTTGGCACGGGATGAATCATCGAGGTCAATCAAGCTGTTATCGACGAAACTTTTCACCTTCAATCATCGAAGTTTTCGATCATCGATTTCCCACTTAACCCTTCCTTCTTCTTTCAAGGAACCGCAGCGTGCTCAAACTCAGCCTGGAAGCCATCGAGGTCGTCGATGCCATCGCCCGCCACGGCTCCTTCGCCGCCGCCGCCGCGCGCCTGAACAAGGTGCCCTCCACCATCTCGTACGCCGTGGGCAAGCTGGAGGAACAGCTCGACATGCTGCTCTTCGAGCGCAACGGCCCGCGCGTGACGCTCACCGCCGCCGGCGAGGAAATGCTCAAGGAGGGCCGCTGGCTGCTCAGCGCCGCGAGCGACCTCGAATCGCGCATGCGGCTGATCGCCACCGGCTACGAGTCGGAACTGCGCCTCGTGCACGACTCGCTGATTCCCACGCAGGCGCTCATCGGCGACATCCGCGCCTTCGAAGACCTGCGCTGCGGCACCCGGCTGCGCATCGGCTGCGAGGCGCTCACCGGCAGTTGGGAGGCGCTGCGCGAGGGCCGCGCCGACATCGTCATCGCCGCCGGCGAAGGCCCTGCCGGCGGCGGCTATCAGGCCGTGACCGTGGGCAGCCTCGACTTCGCGTTCTGCGTGGCGCCCTCGCACCCGCTCACGCGGATCGGCCGCCCGCTGCAGCGCGGCGACCTGCTCGAATGCAACGCCATCGTGGTGGGCGACAGCGCACGCACGCTGTCGGAGCGCACCGTCGGTCTGCTGGCCGGGCAGCCGCGCATTACCGTGCCTTCGATGCCCGCGAAGATCGCCTGCCAGGTGGCCGGCCTGGGCCACGGCTTTTTGCCGCGCGCCTGCATCGCGGATGAGCTGAAGCGCGGCACGCTGGTCGAGCTGCCCACCGAGGAACCGCGCCCGCCCGAGGCGTTCTGGCTGGCCTGGAAGACCGGCGCGCAAGGGCAGGCGCTGCGCTGGTGGCGCGAGCGGATGAATCGCAAGCTGATACCGGCGTTGCTGCCGCGCTCGGCCCTGTGAACGTCAGGGCGCTCAGCCCGCCGCGCGCAGCTTGTCCAGCGCCCGGTCGAGGAACGCGAGCCGGTCCTGTCCCCAGAAGCGCTCGCCATTCAGGATGAAGGTCGGCGCGCCGAACACGCCCGCTTCCACCGCCTCGGCGCTGTTGGCGCGGTACACCGCCAGCACCTCGGCCGATTGCTCCATCGCCTGCAGCGAGGCGCCGTCGTAGCCGTTCTCGTCGGCCACCGCGATGCGCACCTCGGCCTTCGACGTGTCGCGCTCCTCGGCCCACAGCGCGCGAAGCAGCGCGTGCGACAGCGGTTGGGCGTCGAGGCCCTTCAGTTGTGCAGCGATCACCATCCAGCCCGGGTACTTGTTCCAGTTCGGATCGGTGGGCGCGCCCTTGGGGTAGTGCGCGGGCTCCAGGCTCATGGGCATGCCGAGGTAGTCGCTCCAGCGCGCGAGCTCGAGCGCGTGGTACGTGCGGCGCGGCTCGGGGCGGGTCTTCAGCGGAATGCCGCCGGTCTGCGGCACCACGGCCTGGAAGTCATAGGGCTTGAGCGTGAGCCGCACGTGGTGGCGGCGCACGATGTCTTGAAGTTGCGGGCCACCGAGGTAGGCCCAGGGGGAGGAGAGGCTGTAGTAGCAGTCGAGCGCGATCATGTTTCGATTATCTTCAGCGCATGCCCGCCCTCGCCGCGCCTTCCACCCCTCTCCCCTCGGGGTCAGCCGCGCGGGACATGGCGGCGCGATGAAGTTCCCGGCCTTTCTTTTCTCGCTGTTCCTTTCCCGGCTCGCCGACCAGATCCTGCTGTTCCTGGTGCCGCTGGTGGTGTTCCAGGTGACGCAGGACGTGGCGTGGTCCGGCTACGCCTTCGCGGCCGAGACGCTGCCGCGCTTTCTGTCGTTTCCCGTCTGCGGCGCGCTGTGCGACCGGGTGTCGCCGCTGAAGCTGTTGCGCGGCAGCCAGATTCTTCGCGCGCTGGTCTGCGTGCTCGGCGTGCTGGCCAACGAGGCGATGGGCGGCATCGGCTGGCTGGTGGGCCTCTCGGCGGTGTGCGGCGTGCTCACCACCCAGGGCGTGATGGCCCGCGAGGTGATGCTGCCGCAGATCGCCACGCAGCACGGCTTCGACAAGGTGCTGGCCTATGCGCAGACCGCCGAGCAGACCGGCACCGTGCTCGGCCCGCTGGTGGCAGCGGCCCTGTTCGCGCTGTGGCCGTGGCAGGCGGTGGTCGGCGCGGCCGCAGGCTTCTTCCTGCTGGCCGACGTCGCCACCTCGTACTGGCGCCGCGGCAACCCCGTGCAGCTGCAACAGCCGCAGGGCGCGCCAGGCCACTTGCTGCAACCCGTCATCACGGCCCTCGGCCACGTGCTGCGCCTGCCGGGACTGCTGCGCCTGACCATGCTCACCTCCGGCGTCAACCTGATGCTAGGCACCACGCTGGCATCCGCCGCTGCGATGGTCACCGGCCTGCACCAGCGCTCGGCCACCTATTACGCCGGGCTGCAGACGCTCGGGGCCGTCGCCACCATCGCGATCCTGCTGGCGATCATCCGCGGGTCGATCCCGCTCAGGCGCATGGGCGTCACCGCCTACGCGTTGATACTGGCCGGCGGCCTGCTCACCGCCGCGAGCACCAGCCACTGGGGCTACGCGGCCGGCTTCCTGCTGGTGATTGGCTTCGACAAGATGTTCAGCATCTACATCCGCATCCACCGCCAGCGGATCATTCCGGCGCAGGACTACGGCAAGACCACCGGCGTGATCGTGCTGCTGAACAACCTGACGCAACCGCTGGCCGGGCTGATCGTCGGCGCGTTCGCGGATGCGACGCAGACGCGCGGGGTGATCTTTGCGGTGTGCTTGCTGGTGGGGGCGATCGGAATTGCTTCGGCCGTGGCCGGCAGAAAAGCCCCCGCTACATCACCTTGACCGCACGCCCGATGAACTGGATCGGCCCGGTCGGCCGGTCGATCGGCGAGCCGTTCTCCGGCTCCAGCGTGAGCTCGAACAGCTGGTTCGGCTCCAGCGGAGGCAGCTTGTCGATGGGAATGCGCAGCGCTTGGCCCTGCTTGACCAGGCCCAGCGACACGGGTCCGCGCCATTGGTCGGCCTTGGTCCAGAACTGAAGCGTCTTCTGCGGCGGCACTTCGAATGTGCCCAGCGGCACCAGGCTCAGCTGACGCGACGAGGAGGTCTGGATCACCCAGCCCGGCGACTTGTCCTGCGGGGCGACCAGCACCACCATGTATTGCGGCGTCGGCAGCGGACGCGTGACGAGCACGGCCACCATCAACGCGGCCGCTGCGAACCCGCCCGCGGCAAGGCCGCGCCACAACCTCAGGTCGTTCCACCAGCCCGGGAAGGTCGATGGACGCGCGGACGTGGCCTTCTTCTCCTCCGGCCCCGCCACGCTGCCAAGGCTGCGTTCGATGCGCGGCCAGAGCGTCGGCGACGGCTCCTCGGGCAGCGAAAGCACAGTGAGCGGCAGCAGCCGCGCCTCCCACGCCTGCACGGCATCGCGCAAGGCCGGCTCATCGCGCATGCGAGCCTCGACCGCGGCGCGCGCACCGGCCGACAGCGTGCCGAGCACGTACTCGCCCGCCAGCGCGTCGATGCCTTCGTCGCCGGTTGTGGTCGTCGGGTTGCCGTTCATGCCATGCACTCCCGCAGCGCGCTCATGCCACGCAGGATCCAGGCCTTCACCGTGCCCAAAGGCGTCTGCAGCCGCTCGGCGATCTCGCCATGCGAGCAGCCTTCGACATACGCGAAGAGGATGCAGTCGCGCCGCGCCGGCTCCAGCCCGTTCAGGCAGTTCTCGAGCCTGCCCAGGTCGGCACGCAATTCGAACTGGTCGCCGGCCGCTGCGTATGCCGCCAGCGCAGCCTGGTCGTCGATGGCCTCGGCTGCGTCTTCGCTCACGTCCACCTGGCGCGCGCCGCTGCGCACCATGTTCAACGCGGCATTGCGCACCACGCTGTAGACCCAGCCCCGGCCTTCGCCGCGCGCCGGGTTGAAGGTTTCCGCGCGCTGCCAGATGCTGATGAACGCGTCGTGCAGCACGTCTTCGGCCTGCTGGCGCTGGCGCACGATGCGCAGCGCCACGCCCATCAGGTAGCGGCCCTCGCGCTGGTACAGCTGCTGCAGGGCCTGACGATCGCCGCGGGCGAAAGCCATGAGAGTGGCGTCGTAGTCGAAGGGGGCGGCGGTGGGCGGCGGGTTCTGCACCGGCCGATGGTAGTGGAGCCAACGGCCCCGCCGCTGAATTACCCGCCGATCAGGACGCCTTCCAGAAGATGTAGTCGGCCTGGTACTGCACGACCTGCTTCTGGCCCTTGGTGGCCGGCGTGCAGGGCACGGAAGCTGGCGCCACGCCGCCTTGCAGTGCCACGCGCTGGATGTAGGTCACACCCGTCATCGCGCCCGAGCCCACGGCCGGGTTGGCCTTCACGAGCTGGAACGGCAGGCTCGTCGGCCCCGAAGGCGCAACGGCCAGCTGAGTGGCCGTGAGCTTGGAGCCGTCGTTCGACTCCCAGGTGGCCGGCGGGCCGTAGTACTTGCCGACCTGCTTGCCGCCGCGGTCCCACAGCTTGGCGTCAGGGCCGACGAACACCCATTCGGTCTGGCCGGGGGCGTTGGCCTTGTCGCGGCATTCGTAGGTGATCTCGCCCTTGCCGACGGTTTCCATCGCGACCTTGTTGCCGGCCGGCACCTGGATGGTCGGCGGCAGGCTGGACTGGTTGAAGGCCGGGGCCATCGAGCCCGAGGACATCGAGCCGCAGGCAGTGAGCGCGGCGGCAGCGGCGGAGACGGCGCCGAGAACGGCGAGCGAGCGGGTGGAACGAGAGGTGTGCATGGAAATTCTCCTGGGTTGTAGAAGGTCAGCAGCTCCTCGCTGCTGGAGGGTCTACACGGCAGGAGTGGGTTTGGATGCAGGGGGCAGAAGATTTTTTAGAGCCGACAACGTGCCCCTGAATCGAATGCGGCGCGCGTCATGAAACGACACTGGCACTGGGGGCCACCTCACCCCCTACCCCGTATGACCTGCGCCAGCAACGTCAGCACAGCAAACCCGAGAATCACCCACACCCCCGCATAAAGCATCCCCAACTCCGTCCCAGGCCCAATCGCCGCAGTCAACACCGCCAACCCACAAGCCCCACCCACCTGCAGCGAACTGTTCAGCAGCCCAGCCGCCAGCCCCTGCTCATCGTCGGCCACGCCGTTCGTCCCCGCCACCATCAGCGCCGAGATGCTCAGCGCAAACCCCAGCCCCCACAGCACCGAAGCCGGCAGCAGCACGCCCCACAGGTCGGGCTCGGGCCCGATGCGCAGCATCAGCAGGTAGCACGGCACGAATGCCAGCAGGCCGACCATCAGCACGCGCGTCACGCCGAAGCGGCTGATGAGCGCGCCGATCTTCGGGCCGATCACCACCACCATCAGCCCCGCCGGCAGCAGCACCAGCGCCATCTGCCACGGCTTCCAGCCCTGGATGTTCTGCAGGTACAGCGCGATCAGAAACTGGAAGCCCATCGCGCCGCCGTACAGCAGCGCGGCGCTGATGTTGGCGGCCACCAGCGCGCGGTTGCGGAAGATGCCCAGCCGCACCAGTGGCTCTTTCACCGTGCGTTCGATGACGACGAAAGCCGCCAGCAGCGCCGCGGCCACCGCGAAGCCGATGACCGTGCGCGGTGACGACCAGCCCGCCTCTTCCACTGACACCACGGTGAACACCATCAGCAGCATGCCCGCCACCAGCGTGACGGCGCCGCCGATGTCGAGGCGCGGCCGCTGCGCTCCTTTCACACGCGGCGCATCGGGCGGCAGGTAGCGCAGCGCGGCCAGCAACAGCAGCACCGCGACAGGGATCGGCAGCACGAAGATGTAGCGCCAGTTCAGCGCCGCCAGCAGCCCGCCGATGAGCAGGCCCGACGAGTACCCCGAGGCCTCGAACAGATTGAAGATGCCGAAGGCCTTGTTGCGCGCCGGCCCTTCGGCAAAGGTGGTGGTCAGCAGCGACATCGCGGCCGGCCCGGTGAAGCCCGCCGCCATGCCTTTCACAAAACGCGAAACGATCAGCAGCCCCGCTTCGGTGGCGAAGGCGCCGCCCACCGACACCAGCGCGAACCCCGCCAGCCCCGCCACCAGCACGCGCCTGCGGCCGAACAGGTCGGCGCAGCGCCCGCCCAGCAGCAGAAAGCCGCCGAAGGCCAGGATGTACGCGCTGACCAGCCACTGCGCGGTGGCCGCGCCGATGCCGAAGGCATGCTGGATCTCGGGGATTGCCACCGCGATCATCGAGATGTCGAGCCCATCGAGCAGAATCACGCCGCTGAAGATGAGCAGCGCGATCCACATGCGCGCGGGCCAATGCAGGGGGTCCTTGTTTCTCTCCGTCGCGGCGACACCGACAACATCAACAACAACATCAGCGCCCTCATCGTCAGGGCGCGCGTCGCGCGGGTTCAGGCTGGCAGACATCCGATTGCTCCAATCAATCCATGGTTTCTTGATTGGCCCGATCGTCCCGCGCCCGCCCCGCGATGAGAAACGAGTAGTTCTCAACGAACCGTCAAACGGAGCTTGAAGATCGATGGCATCCACGCCGATGACGAACAACAGCAGCACCAGTAACAACGGCAGCAACCGCATGCTCCCCGGCACTCGCGCCCTGCGCACCTTCGAGGCGGCCGCGCGGCACCTGAACTTCACCCGCGCGGCCGACGAAGTGGGGCTCACGCCCGCGGCCGTGAGCTACCAGATCAAGGAGATCGAAGACCAGCTCGGCGTGGTGCTCTTCACGCGCACCAGTCGCAGCATCCAGCTCACGCCCGCCGGCGCCGTGATGTTCGAGGCCACCGCCGACGCGCTCGACAGCCTGCACCGCGCAGCCGGCCGCGCGCGCAAGCTCACGCGCAGCGCGGCGCACCTGCGCGTGTCGCTGAGCGCGCGCTTTGCCACCAACTGGCTGCTGCCGAGGCTGCCGAAGTTCAGGGCCGCCAACCCGGGGCTGGAGCTGAGCTTCGACATCACCGACGAGCTGCGCGACTTCGAGGCCGACGACATCGACATTGCCATCCGCTTCGGCACCGGCAGCTATGAAGGCGCGCGCGCCGACCGGCTGTTCGACACCCTCATCGTGCCCGTGTGCAGCCCCAGGCTCATCGAGACCGGGCCGCCGCTCAACGAGCCGCGCGACCTGCTGCGCCACAACCTCACGCTCTGTTTTGTCGACTGGAAGACCGACACCATGACCTGGCCCGACTGGCGCATGTGGATGGCCGCGGCCGGCGTGGACAGCAACGACATCGACGACAGCCGCCTCGTGGGCTTTACCGATTCGAGCTTCGTGGTGCAGGCCGTGCTCGAAAGCGGCGCCGTGGGGCTGGCCGACCTGGACATGATCGCGGGCGACCTGGCGCAGGGGCGGCTGGTGCGGCTGTTCGACGTCGGCGTGCGGATGGCGCAGCCGTATGCGTACTACCTGGTGTGTCCGCAGGGGAGCGGTGAGGACGCGCGGGTCGTGGCGTTTCGGGAGTGGCTGCTGGGAGAAGTGGAAGGTCGTGACACCGGGCAGCCAGACAAATCAGCCGCCTGACGAACCTGGCCAGTTCGCAGACGACCTGCTCAAGGCGAAGAGTTGAACCGCGCCCGCACGCGAACCTCTCCGCCCGCCCCTTGCGTGAAGGGCCTCGAAAGTACCTAGCGATCGCAGCTGCGCTGGCGTTCGACCTTCTTCGCCATCCGCTCGTTCTCATGCTGCACGCACATTGCCATGGCCATCGGCTCGAGCGATCCACCACCGTAAGCCTTGGCAGCGCTGCGTTTGCAAGCTCGATCACGCTCGGCTGCCCAGCGGGCAATCCTGGCTTCGAGCCGGTCCTTGCAGGCCGGCAACTGCTCTGCCTTGTTGGCGATGGCGTGCTGAAGAACCAGGTCCGCCGCGACGGCATCGCGGTACGCACATATGTTCATCGCGGATTGACTGGCATCGCAGTTGGACAAGAGGCCGCGCAGCGCGTCTTCGGCCAACCCGGAGCGATGCGCCAATACGGCCAGCACCTCTTCGGAGCTGGGTTGGAACTTCGCTGGCGAAGAAGACACGGCCGCGTCCGCAACGGCGGCCGACATGGTGATGAACAAGAGAAAGATCGACGTCCTGAACCGCATAGCTCACCCAAAGCGCCATAGCTTGCAATGCCGTCGGTGTTCTTCAGTGCATGCAGCGCATCTTCGAAACTCGAAAACTCCAGCCAGCGTGAAAAATCTGTAGTCGGTTGACATTGGTCCACAGTGTCAACACGCGCATCCTTCTACAACTCCCCGACTCAACAAGGGAGGTTTCAGGATGATGCGCAGAGTTGTCTTGGTCGGGGCTCCGAGCCGGGAAACACCAGTGCCAGAGCATTTCTTCAAGGGAGAGGCAATTCGATGATGAAGGTCTGGGGACGTCTTCTACTCAGCGTGCTGGCATGGTTCCTCGCGATGCCGGCAATGTTCGTGGCTGTGGGGGCGCTGGACCAGCACAAGTTCCAGCCACTCTTCGAGAACATCGTTCCGATCACTGCCGCGATCCTTTTTGTATGGGCGGCCTGGATCTATTGGCGCTTCGTTCCGAGCGCCCCTCGAATCTGGCAACGAATCGGCTATCTGGCCGCTTTTCTGCTGGGGATGTATCTGCTTGGAGCAGGCGCACTGTGGGTGACCTTCTGGGTCATGCTGGCGATCCACGGCGCTTAGCGGCCACACCCGCCGGTGCCGCACCGGGGAACGACTTCGAAGGGCCCGTGCACATCCAAGCTTCACCGTGATTCGAGACGCCCGGCGCCTCAGCCCTTACACAGCCTCACTCAGCGACAAGGAGCATCCGCAATCATGCGGACCGCGCGCAGAAAGTCCTTCGGCGCGACCCAGCTCACATTCCAGTTGCCCGCCACCGGCACCTCGCGCTTGTGCGCAACCACCATCTGCCGTTTCGGAATCACGAGGATGTACTGGCCATGGACGCCCCAGGCCATGTAGGCGCCGCTCAGCGGCGAGTCTGGAGGCTCTTCCAGCAGCCACCAAAGGTAGCCATACCCGAAGCCCCGGCGAGCCGTGTGCGGCGGATGCATGTCCGTGGAGGGCGTTCGCTGCTGCGTCATCTGCCTGACCCAGTCGGCCGGAATCAGTTGCTGCCCGCGCCAGTTGCCCTCTTTCAGCATCAGGTAGCCCAGCCGCGCCATGTCGCGCGTGGACAGGTAGAAGGGGTAGGCCAGGTGCTGCGACAGCCTGGCATTTCCGCTTCGCTTGTGGCGGGCCAGGTCGAAGTCTTCGAGCGCAAGGGGCGTCGCGAGGTCGTCCGCGAACGACCGGTAGATGCTGCGTCCGGTCAACTGCTCGAACACCGTGCCGGCCGCGTTGAAGTCCCAGTTGTTGTAGAGGGAGTAGCTTCCGGGCTTTTGTGACCCGCGTGCCGGTGCGGCGGACGCATCGTCGCCACCGTTGGCTGCTGCGTGATAGACACCGGAGCGCGCCGAAAGCAGGTCGCGCACGCGCGCCTGGCGCTCGACCGGCAGCAGGCCGCCGATGTCGTCGATGCCCAGGTCGGCGAGAGAGCGGTCGAGATCGATCGTGCCGTTCGCCACGTACTTGCCGTACATCATGGACAACACGCTCTTGCGCGCGGAGAACACGATGCTGACCGTCTGCACGGGGCCGTAGCTGAACAGCACGCGGCCGTCCTGCACAGCCATGAGGGCGGTGGAGTCCAGCGTATGCAGGTAGTCGCGCGCCGCATCGAGGTCGCGCCGACACGCATCGCTCAGGGACGATGCGGGAATGGCTTGCCACGAAGCGGCCGGATAGGTGGCCACGACCGCAACGGCAGGCGGCGTCTCGAGCGTTGAGGTGCATGCGCTCACCATCATCAAGGAAGTGCAGGCGCAGCAGAGCGCCAGTGCGCGCATCAGGATTTTTTGCATGGCTGGGGGGTTACCGAGGCAGCTTGCCATCATGCGTCATGGTCGAACGGCTGAGGTCAATCTGCCTCGAAAGCGGCGCGGCGGGGCTGGCCGACCTGGACATGATCGCGAACGACCTCGCGCAGGGGCGACTTGTGAGGCTGTTCGACATCGGCGTAAGCATGGCGCCGACGTATGCGTACCACCTGGTGTATCCGGAGGGGAGCAGTGAGGACGCGCGGGCGGTGGCGCTTCGGGAGTGGATGTTGGGGAGATGCGTGGTGAAGCGGGGCAGCCGGGCATGCCTGCTATGTAAAGATCGCGCAAGAGGAACGTACAAGCCGTGACTGAAGAATCATTGACTGCATTTCTCATCGGCCCTGCTGGGTTGCCTCTGGCCATTGCGCTCGCCATTTACGCTCGCCATGCGTACAAGCGCAGGAAGTTCAAATTGAAAGATGGCCGAGAGCTGCCGGCAGAAGCAGCCCCCTTTCGATTTTGGGTCGAGGTACTCGGAGCGCTAGGGCTGGCCCTTGTGCTGAGCGTCAGCGGAAGCGTCTGGCTATGGCGCAACCACTTCGCTTGATGAACCGTACGACGCAGCGGCGGTGCCTTGCAACGCTTCGCGCACCGCGCCGGCCGCGAGGTTGATGGCATCGATGCGCGCCGTCAGCGCATCGTTGAGCACACCGAGCAAGGCGCTCAGTTCGGTGCGGCTGGGGGTGAGTTCCTCGCTGTCGTTCAGGGCGCTGGTGTCGACGAGCTTCCTGAGCGCGGCGTAGGCGCGCATCACGTCGTTGAGGTTTTCGGCGTCGTCGCAGGCTTGTAGGGCGAGGTCGTCGAGATTGGGGGATGCGGGATCGGGGGAAGTGGATCGAGCGCTTGATCGCGTCGAGGCGGATGCAGATTCAGCCATGTGTGGCCTCCCAGAACTTCGGTTTTGCAACAACCGCCGCAACCGCTTCCAAACGATGGCGGCAGCTCGAACGGGTTGGAAGACCGGGAAGCTCTGACGAGAACCGGCAAGGCTCGCGCCTTCCCGTTCGAGCCGCCAAAACTGGGGGCGCAAACAGAAAAGCCGCAGACCATGTGCGGTAGCTGCGGCTTTCGTCGCAGAACTTCGACGGGCTTCCAAACCCGGCCGCGTTTTTTTCGCGACGGGGCAGTATATCGGCGAGGACATCGATTGATCATCCTGCGCCACTAGATACCAAGAAATAGTGATTCAACAAGCAAGGGTGCCGTGCTAGGAGCAGTTCCCTCTCCTTTTCACCGAGTGCTTTGTGTGTACTAGCGTGCTATGGTTCCGGATCGCAGGAGTAGAAAGATGCGCCTTCACGCCTTCAACATAAAAAACTTCAGATCAATCGTGAACACCGGATGGTGTCCTTTTTCACGCGACCACGTAACAGTTCTGGTTGGTCAAAATGAGAGCGGCAAAAGCTCCATATTGGAAGCACTTCATTGCCTGCTAAGCGGAGTCTCAATTTCGGAAGACGATTTGCGTGCAGCAGCGCCTTTGCCAGAAATGAACATCCGCTGTGAATTTTCCGCCCAAGAGTTAACTGATGCAATTGATGAGGAAAATTGGAGCAGCATTCAAGAAGATGCATTTCACAGCTACGCCAAGCGATGCAAGTTTATTTTTGAACTAAAAATGACTTGGAGACGAAGTAGAGAGAACGATAGTAAATTTGCGTATGACGTCACCATTCTTGACGAGCAATTGGAAAACGTTCTGACAGACTCCAAGAGGAAGCAAAAAAACATTGATCTACGAGAAACCGCTCTAGATAACCTCAAGGCAACTGTCTCAGCAATTGCGACAGCTACCCCGATTCCAAGCATCGCGACACCCACAGAAGAAAATGAAGAGGAGGAAGAGGAGGAAGAAGGTGAGATCATTTTCCTTACATCCTCTGATATTGCACATTGCCTGCACAACGCCTCACCCTCTTCAACCCTTTTCAATCCAGCAACTGGATTGCTGCCAAATACAGTAGATATCGATGAGAAATTTAATCTTATTGGAGTCAACAAACTAGCCGCGTCAAACTATCTTCAAATTGCCGGCCTTGATTTAAAACATCTTCTAAATACAGACAGAAGGGAGCGACAGTTTCTACTCAACAAGGCAAGAGAGAAAATCAGCAAGGATTTCAATCTTTTCTGGACTCAAACCATTGGAAAAAATAGAAAACTAGAAATCGGCTGCGAGATTGAATTTTACAGTTCAGAGGCCGGCGACAAGGCAGGAAAGCCGCACTTAGTTTTTGGAATAAGCGATGGCCACTCCATGCTTTATCCCAAACAACGAAGTGAAGGCGTTAGATGGTTTGTTTCATTCTATTTGCAGCTAAAGGCATCGGAGTCGCGCGGCCTTAAGCGCATTTTTTTAATGGACGAACCAGGTGCAAATCTACACCCAAAAGCACAAGAAGATGTACTGCGGCTCGTAAACTCACTAAGCTCTGGAATAGAAATTGTCTACTCGACTCATAGTAGCGCGTTGCTGGAGTTCAATAAGCTTTATCGAGTGCATGCAGTGCAAAGGACAGGGGATGAAGATGAGAGTCCAACTGAAATAATTGATGCACACAGCTTGAGTGCAGCCTCCACCGATACGCTTACTCCACTTTTGATGGCGATGGGGATTGACCTTTCAAGCCAGAACGTGATCAAGAGAGAGCACAACGTGTTGCTTGAAGAGATCAGTGGTTTTTATTATTTCAATGCTTTCTGGAAACTAAGGGACTGCAAACAGCCAGCGCATTTCATTGCAGCCACAGGAGCTAGCAATATCCCAACCCTAGCCAATATGTTTACCGGATGGGGGCTTAAATTCATTGCCGTCATTGATGATGACAACTTAGGGCGCACGGTCTACAAACAATTAAAACAAGAATTATGTGGAGACGATGAAGCAATCGCATCCGAGAGACTTTGGAAAATTCGAGATTGCTCCGGAATCGAAGATATTTTCTCTCACCGTGATTTCAAATCTCACATTCTTCGAGACACAGAAGCAAATTTTTCAATTAAGAATACAGAATTTTTAAAATCCGCAAAACGGTCAAAGCCGGTGATGGCCTATCAGTTCTGGGAAGAAGTTCAAGCAGGACGCTTGACTAGCTCCAATCTAGAACCAGAGACATTAAAAAAGATAGACGAAATAGTCACCGAAGTCAGCAAGCGACTCGAAAAACACAAGAGCTCATGAATTGAATATCGACCCCAATAGCGGTCGATTTGAAGCAAAACAATCAATCATGCCGGCGCCTTAATACTTGAATTCAAGTCAACTATCTTCTGCAGAATTTGCTATTTTTCTGCAAGGATAGCCGCGAGACACTCCTCCCATCCAAGAAGGAGTGCCCTCATGCCCATCGCCCTACTGGCGCTGACCCTCAGCGCCTTCGCCATCGGAACGACAGAGTTCGTCATCGTTGGCCTCATCCCCACAGTCGCAGCCGACCTCAACATCGGCCTCCCCTCCGCCGGCCTGCTGGTCAGCCTCTACGCACTGGGCGTCGCCATCGGCGCGCCTGTGCTCACCGCGCTCACGGGCAAGCTGCCGCGCAAGGCGCTGCTGCTCGGGCTGATGGCGCTGTTCACGCTCGGCAATCTGCTGGCGTGGAAGGCGCCCAGCTATGAATCGCTGATTGCCGCCCGCGTGCTCACGGGGCTGGCGCACGGGGTGTTCTTCTCCATCGGCTCGACGATCGCCACCGGCTTGGTGCCGAAGGAAAAGGCGGCGAGCGCCATCGCGATCATGTTCACGGGCCTCACAGTGGCGCTGGTCACGGGCGTGCCGCTGGGCACGTTCATCGGGCAGCACTTCGGCTGGCGCGAGACTTTCCTGGCCGTGTCTGCCCTGGGCGTTATCGCCTTCATCGGCAGCTGGCTCTTCGTGCCCGGCAACATCCGCCACACGCCACCGGCCTCGCTGGCGCAGCAAGCCAAGGTGCTGGCCGAGCCGCGCCTGCTGCTGGTGTATGCGAAGACGGCCATCGGCTATGGCGGCTCGTTCATTCCGTTCACGTTCCTCGCGCCGATCCTCACGGAGGTGTCGGGCTTCAGCGCCGGCGCCGTGGGCTGGGTGATGCTGGTTTACGGCGTGTCGGTGGCGGTGGGCAACATCTGGGGCGGCAAGCTGGCCGACCGCAAGGGCCCGATTCCGGCGCTGAAGATCATCTTCGCGCTGCTGGCCGCGGTGCTGCTGCTCTTCAACTTCGCGGCGCCGCACAAGTGGCTGGCCCTGCTCGCGGTGCTGATGTGGGGCGCGGTGGCTTTCGGCAACGTGCCGGGGCTGCAGGTGTACGTGGTGAAGCAGGCCGAGCGCTTCACGCCGCAGGCGGTGGACGTGGCTTCGGGCCTGACCATCGCGGCCTTCAACCTGGGCATTGCCGGCGCGGCTTGGGCCGGCGGGCTGATCGTGACTCACCTGGGGCTGATGCACACGCCGTGGATCGGTGCGCTGGTGGTGCTGGTGTCACTGGCCCTCACGCAATGGAGCGGAAGGCTCGACCGCCGTGCCGGCATTCCGGTGCGGGCTTCGGGGCCGGTGCCGGTCGGCCACTGAATTTCTCTTTTTTCTCTTCTCTCTTTTCAATGCACAAGGACAACACCATGAACACGAACGTCACGAAGAACCCCATTCCCGCCTTCGGCCTCGGCACCTTCCGCCTGAAGGGCCAGGTGGTCATCGACTCGGTGAAGAACGGCCTCGACGTGGGCTACCGCACCATCGACACGGCGCAGATCTACGGCAACGAGGCCGAGGTGGGCCAGGCGATTGCCGAAAGCGGCGTGGCCCGCGAGAGTCTCTTCATCACCACCAAGATCTGGACCGACAACTACGCCAGGAGCAAGCTGGTGCCCAGCCTGAAGGACAGCCTCGCGAAGCTGCGCACCGACCATGTGGACCTGACGCTGATCCACTGGCCCTCGCCCGGCAACGCGGTGCCGGTGGCCGAGTTCATGGGCGCGCTGGCCGAGGCCAGGGCGCAGGGGCTCACCAAGCACATCGGCGTGTCGAACTTCAACATCGCGCTGATGAAGGAAGCCATCGCGGCCGTGGGCGCGCAGAACATTGCCACCAACCAGATCGAGCTGCACCCCTACCTGCAGAACCGCAAGGTGGCTGAATTCGCGAAGAGCGCCGGCATCCACATCACTTCCTACATGACGCTGGCCTACGGCAAGGTCATCAACGACCCGGTGATCGAGGCGATTGCCAAGGCGCACGGCGCAGCCACCGCGCAGGTGGTGCTGGCCTGGGCGATGCAGCTGGGCTACGCGGTGATTCCGTCGTCCACCAAGCGCGCGAACCTCGAAGGCAACCTGAAGGCGCTGCAGCTGAAGCTGACGGACGCCGAAATGGCGCAGATCGCGGCGCTCGACCGCAACGAGCGCCTCACAGACCCGGCCGGTCTGTCGCCGGCCTGGGACTGAGCCTCCCTGCGCTTTTTTCCTCTCTTCAGCCCGCGTTGCCCACGGGCCTGAACCCCCAGGCCTGCGCCCGGAACCCGGTGAAGCTGATGGGGCCGGCCACGGCGCTCGATTCCACCTTGTTGTCGGCAAGCCCGATGACCAGCGGCGCATTCGAGTTGCTCGCCCCCAGCTTGCACTGGATGTACCAGTAGCCGGGCTCCTCGGTAGAGAGCAGGCTCCAGAGTTGCCTGTCGGCATCGGCCAGGCCGGCGGGCATCATCACGACGGACGTGGGCACGATCGTGGAGCCGGGCTGCAGCGTGAGGACGAACCCGGTGCCCATCTGCGTCTGCAGATACCACCAGCCCGGAGCATCGGGCGAGGGAATGAACAACCATTGCTGGTTGCCGGTCTGCGGCAGCTTGAGCGTGTACCCGATAACCCCCGCGCCCTTGGCGGGGTTGTTGCCGTTCACGTCCAGCACGTAATGGTCGCCCGGCAGGTACTGGATGTTGTAGGGCCCGAGGTTCAGGTTCCCCACGGGGATGGCGGGCGTTGACGCCGGAGCGCCTGTTGAGGTGATCGACATCGTCGTTTCTCCTTTCCTGGAATGCGTTCTTCGTTTGCTTGCCAGTGGTGAGCGGTGGCAAGTGGCGCTCAGGTCCGCACCGAGCCGAGCGAGTGCTCGACCCAGTACTTCTGCAGCAGGGCTTCGGCGTACGCGGTGTCCGCGTTCGCGCCCTTGTCCTGCAGCAGCTGCAGGGCCTGCGGGTAGACCGTGTTTTCCGGCACGAAGAAGGGCAGCGTCGGGTTGATGTTGGTGTAGCGATCGCCCAGCAGCATCTTGGCGAGCATCGGCATGAGCTCGGTCGAAGTGCCGTTCAGGCTCATGTCGAGCACCGGCGACGACTTCGCCTGGTTCATGAGGAACGGCGGCGAGTTGTTGAAAGGATTCGCATCGCCGTTCATCCACTGCTCGGCGCCCCAGTTGTGGGTGTCGCTGGCAACCCAGTCGGGCATGTAGCCGGTGCCGAAGGTGATGGCGGTGATGTCCTCGAGTGCATGACCCGCCTTCACCGCCAGGGCGATTGCCGCGACCGTGGGGTCGTGGTTGAAGAAGCAGCCGTCGACGTTGCCGTCGAACGAGCCCAGCTGCCCGGGCATTGCGCCGCTCGACGTGGCCGCCTTGGCGATGGCCACGTCGCCAAGGCCGGGGATCATGTTCGTGTACATGACCGGCTGCCACGGAATGGCTGTCTGCACCGAGTTCTTCACCTCGAGCCCGCCGACGTTGAAGGTCACGAAGAGCGCCTTCTTCATCAGGATGTCCTGGACCTTCGCGTCGCCATGCAGCGCAAGCTGCGAGGCGTAGACCTCGTCGATCGAGTACGCGGGCTGCCTCGGATCGGTGTTCATCTTCTGATAGAACCCGATCTCCCCGTTCTGGGAGGTGAAGAGATTGATGATGTCTTGCGGCGTCTTCCCCGCCAATAGCTCGCTCGTGATGATCGAGCCCGTCGAGCACCCCGCGATGAGGTCGGTGTTGTCGATGATCTGAGGGTACTTCTGGTACAGCTTGTTCAGCACCGACACCGGCATCAGCCCTCGTATGCCACCGCCGACGAACGAGAGGATGGTGAATTTCTGCGTTTCCGCCATAGCCAACTCCTTTCAAAAGAAATGACTTCCATGAAATGACTTCCCGGCCGGGGAAGCGGAGTCTGGGCGCTCGGCATGCTTGCCGCTACGAGTGGAATCCCGTTCAATCCAACTCTGTAATTCCGCAAGCCGCGCAAGGGTTCGGAATGAAACCTGATGCGCCGGAAATTGGCGCGAAGGTTCTCTTCTTCATGCGGCGCAATCGCAAAGCGCATCGAGCGCGTACCTAAGTTCGCGCTCTTCGTCCGAGGTCAATGCGAGCACGAGATTGCGGAATTCGGTCTTGTAGCAAGGCAGCATCAGTGCTGCGGTGAGTGCGTGGGTGCTGTCACTGCCGCGCGCTATGTGCGCGTTGCACGCCGCCACGCTGCGATGGATTTCGAGCGCACGCGCGACCCGGGCGGAAGACGGCTTCGTCGCGCTGCCGCTATCGCTGCTTCTGGTGATGAACATTGCCAGCTCCTCTTGGCGCGCGTCGAGTGGCGCCGTGAGGTCACTCTATTCAGAGCTGGGCAGAGTGGTGAGTAACAACATCGTCGTGAATCCCGACGACAGGTTTGGTGCCGGAGCGCATGAGTGCGATCATTCGCGGCGGCAAGGTGCAATGCCCTGCCCATGGCGCGCAGGCGTCATCACCAATAAACAGACGAGGAGATTCGCGTGGATCAAGGTGTCCGGAGGGTGTTTGTCGTTGCGCGCCCGGTGCGCGCTGCGTTGTCGGTTTCGCTGATTGCTGCCGCAGTGCTGCTCGCGGCCTGCGGTGGTGGAGGCGGCGGCGGAGGTGGTGGGAGCGGCGCCATCCTGCCCATCGTCGTGGCGCCTCCTCCTGCCAGTGGTGGCGGCAATCCGGGCACCGGCAGCGGCTATCCGCATGCCTCGGAGCCCATCGGCACGGTCCGCCAGATCTACGACGGCGCCCTGTCTCCGGATCTCGCCGTCAACACATACCGCAACACCGACCGGCTGTTCCCGACACGGACGATCGAGCCCGGCGGCACGCCCTACGCGCTGCCCGCGGCCGCCTCCCAGTTGACCCAGCTGAGCTTCTCGACTGGCGGCGCGACCTACAGCATGGCCGACTTCATGGCCGCCAACCGCGTGGCCGGCTTGCTGATCCTGAAGGACGGCAAGATCGCCAATGAAACCTACCAGTACGGCAACACGCAGAAGACCCGCTGGATGTCTATGTCGGTGGCCAAGTCGATCACGTCGACACTGGTCGGCCTGGCGGTGAAGGACGGCTACATCGCCAGCCTCGACGACCAGGTGGTCAAGTACGTGCCTCGGTTGGCAGGGAGCGCCTACGACGGCGTCACGGTACGCAATGTGCTGATGATGGCCTCGGGCGTGAAATGGAACGAGACCTACACCGACCCTTCATCCGATCGCCGTCAGTTGCTGGAAGCACAGCTCGGCCAGAAGCCGGGGTCGGCCATGGACCTCATGAGCAAGCTGCCTCGCGTGGCCGCACCGGGCTCCGTGTACAACTACAGCACCGGTGAGGCACGGGTGGCCGGCGAGATCGTCTACAACGCGGTCAAGAAGCCGCTGGCGCAGTACCTGTCCGAGAAGGTCTGGTCGAAGCTCGGCATGGAAGCACAAGCCAACTGGTGGCTGGACTCGCCGGACGGCATCGAGTTCGCGGCCGGCGGCATCAGCGCGACCTTGCGCGACTATGGGCGCTTCGGCATGTTCGTCATGAACGACGGCTTTGCCGGCGGTCAGCAACTGCTGCCCCCGGGGTGGGTCATGGAAGCGGGTTCCCCCAAGGTACTGAGCACCGGCACCGCATCGGACTACGGCTACATGTGGTGGATCCCCACCAACAAGAGCAGCCAGTCCGCGGTGGACGGCGCGTTCTTCGCGGTCGGGATCATGGGCCAGCAGATCTACATCAACCGCAAGGAAAAGGTCGTGATCGTCATCTGGGGAGCGCAGACCAACCCGACGGCGACCGGCATTCCGGCGGTTCCGTTCTTCGATGCGGTCGTGAAAGCGCTCAAGACATAGGTGCCACAGGTGCGTCAGGCGGCCTTGCGTGGCGCGGCCCACGCCGACAGGATCCGCACGGCTTCGCCATCCATCTTCTGCTCGGCGGGCAAGCTGCGCCGCTCAAACGGCGCACCAGCCTCGGCGCGCAGCGCCTCCACGTCGATGGGGTGCCGAGCCTCCACCGTCACGCCCTCGAAGGCCTTGCCCGACTGCGCAAGCGAGGCTGCGTAGTACAGCTTCGCGATGCCCGCTATGTGCATCGCCGCCGCACACATGGCGCACGGCTCGCACGAGGTGTAGAGCTCGCAGCCCTGCAGGTTGACGGTACCCAGCTTGCGGCATGCATCGCGGATCGCTTCGACTTCGCCGTGCGATGTCGGGTCGTGGTGCGCGACGGAATGGTTGAAGCCTTCGCCGACGATCACGCCATCTTTCACGACGACGGCGCCAAAGGGCTCGGTGCCGGGCTCGCTCAGCGCCTGTGCGGAAAGAGCGATCGCCCGCTGCATGAATTGCTCTTGGTACATCGTGTTCAGACCTTTCTGGTGGCCGCGCTGTCGAGCGCGTTGATGGATGGTGCGCCGGCTTGAGTGCCGCGCGCAACGAAGAGGCCCGCCGTGGCGGCTGCATAGCGACGCGGATCGAAGCGCAGCATGAGCGGCAGCAGCGCCGCCACGACCGCCGCGAGATAAGCCCACGCGAGCGTGAAGCCGCCGGTCTGCTCGCGCACCCAGCCAGTGACGAACGGCGCAAGCGCCGCGATCATGAAGCCGACACCCTGCATGAAGCCCGCGAGGGCACCGGCCTGCGCGGGGTCGGGCAGGTGGTCGAGCGCGAGCACCATGCACAGCGAGAACGCGCCGCCGAGACCGAAGCCCAGGACGACGGCGATGGCGACGGCCGGCACGGGCGCATCGAAGGTCAGCGCACAGAAGCCTGCGAGTTGCGCGGCGAGCGTGAGCACCAGCCAGGGCCGCAGGTCGCGCCCGCGGCTGCGCGCGATGGCAGGCATGGCGAGCGCGGAGACCACCTGCGCGGCAGTCATCAGCGCAAGCACCGAGCCGCCCTGCTGCGCGGTCCAGCCCTGTTGCGCATAGAAGTGCGGCAGCCACGCGACGAGGCTGGTGTAGCCGCCGTTGATGAGGCCGAAGCACGCGGCCAGCAGCCATGCGCGGCGGCTCGCGAAGCAGCGCAGCCATGAAAGGCCGCGAAGGCCCGGCGCCTCGGCTGTGGAAGTGGATTCGATGCGCCGCATGTTGAGCCAGTACAGCAGCGCGAAGGTTGCGAGCAGGGCCCAGATCGCGAGGCCTGCGTGCCAGTCGGGCCCCTTGTCGCCGCCCAGTGCATGCGCGACCCACGGGCTGGCCATGGCGCCAAGCCCGCCGCCGCCCATGATGGCGGCGGAGTACAGCCCGGTCATCACGCCGATGCGCGCCGGGTAAGCCTGCTTCACCACGCCGGGCATCAGCGCCTGCACCAGGCCGACGCCAGCGCCCGCGAGCGCGGCGCTCCACAGCAGCGCCGCCGCGCCGCCGGCCACATAGCGGCTGGCACAGGCAACGGCGATGGCCACGAGCCCGAGCGCGACGCCGCCGCGCGCGCCGATGCGCTGGCCGACGGCCGCGCCGAAGAGCGAGGTGGCGCCCATCGCGAACATTGGCAGCACCGTCAGCAACGCCACCGAGTGGAAGCCGATGCCGGTCGCAGTGCGGATGGGTTCGAGCAACGGGCTGCTCGACGTGAGAAAGGCGCGCAGGTTCAGCGCCACCAGCACGATGACGATTGCGAAGGCGATGCCTCCGTCGTGCTTGCCCCCTGCCTTCACAAGGCGGCCAGTTCGGCGCTCAGCATGCCGTTGCGCGCAACGACGCGCCCGCCCGCCACCACCAGCTTGCGCACGGGCCGCGAGACGACGGCGTGCGCGACCGTCTGCGCGTCGACCAGCACGAGGTCGGCACGGTTGCCGGGCACGAGGCCGTAGTTCTCGAAGCCGCAGCCGCGCGCGCCGGAGTGGGTGACGGTGTCGAGCGCCACTTCGATCTCGTCGTCGCGGCGCAGGTTGTAGCGCAGGCCGATGATCATGGCGCGCTCCAACATGTCGGGGATGCCGTAGGGCGACCAGGTGTCGCGGATGCCGTCGTTGCCGCCGAGCACTGTCACGCCGGCCTGCCGGCAAGCCATGAGCGGCGGCACGGTGCGCGAAGGCGGCGCGCTGGTGATGAGCACCACGCCCAGCTTCGCCATGCGCGCGAGCAACGCATCGCGCTCGCGTTCGCTAACGTCGCCGAGGCAGAAGCCGTGGCTGATGGCGACCTTGCCCTGCATGCCCAACGCCTCGGTGCGCTGCAGGATCAGATCGAGCGAGAAGGCCCCCATGGCGCCGGGCTCGTGCAGGTGGATGTCGACGGGGCGCTGGTGCCTGTGGGCGATGTTGAAAAGCACGTCGAGCGACTTCACCGGGTCGCCGTCGATGGCGCAGGGGTCGAGGCCACCGAGCACGTCGGCGCCCATCGCCAGCGACTGGTCGAGCAGCTCGGCGGTGCCGGGCCGGCCGAGCAGGCCCGATTGCGGAAAGGCGACGACCTGGATCTGCTGCACCTCGCGCAGCGTCTCGCGCGTGCGCAGGGTGCCTTCGAGATGGCGCAGGCCAGCCTGCGTGTCGACGTCGACGTGCGTGCGCAGCCGCGTGGTGCCCAGCGCGAGGAATGCCTTGGCGAGCGCAAGCGACTGCGCGGCCGCGTCGTGCCCGCTGGTGTGGCGGAAGGCACGCTCGTTCTCGATCTTGTCGGTGAGGTTCGTGCCGACTTCGTTGCGGTACCAGTCCATGCCCCACATCGTCTTGTCGAGATGGGTGTGGCCCTCGACGAGGCCGGGCAGCAGCAAGGCGCCGTGGCCTTCCTCGACGGCGGCATCTGCGGGCGCGGCGAGCGCGGTGCCGAGCTCGGCGATGCGTCCGTCCTGCACCCGCACGTCGACCGGGGAAGCGCCCATGGGGCGCACGTTGCGAATCAGGAGCGATGACATGGTGGGAGTCCTATTCTTGAAATCTTCATCAGGCGGGTTGCGCCACGGCGGTGCGCGGCGAGATGCGCGGGGTGAAGAGCGCCACGATCACGAACACCAGCGCATTGGTCGCCAGAGCCACGAGCCCTGTGTTGAGCGACTTGAAGACGACAGGCGCGGCCGGGAACAGCGTACCGAGGTTCGAGCTCGTGGTCATCATGAAGGCCAGCACCGCGCCGCCGACCAGGATGCCCGCAAAGGCGGCGTGCTTGTTGCCGAAGGGCTTCTTCATGAGGCTGAAGAGCAGCGAGGGCAGCAGCTGCGTGAGCAGGCTGGAGGCGAAGATGGCAACAGCCACGATGGTGGTGCCGCCGCGCAGCACGAAGTACACCGCCACCAGCGCGAACACCGGCAGCACGCCGCGCGCCACGCGCGAGACCTGCCTGTCGGTGGCATGGGGCGCGAAGCCTTCCTTGTAGACGTTCTTGCCGATCACGGTGGAGGCCGTGAGCAAAATCATCGAGCCCGGCACCAGCGCGGTGAGCACGCCCGTGCCGCCGATCACGCCGACGAACCACGGGTCGAAAGTGTGCTTGACGAGGCCGAAGAGGGCCAGGTCGACGTCGGAGCCCTTGAGCCCCGGCACCTGCAGGATGGCCGCGAAGCCGACCAGGAACAGGAAGGCGATGACCACCTGGTACAGCGGCATCAGGATGGTGTTGCGCCGCACCGCGCTCGCGCTCTTTGCCGCGTACACCGAGGTGAGGTTGAACGGGTAGAGGTAGTAGCCCAGCGCCGTCAGCAGGATGGTCGAGTTGTACCAGGTGAGGTTCAGGCCTTCCTTCGGGAACTCGAAAAAGCCGGGGTTGGCCGCATGGATGGCGGTGAACATGGGCGCGACGCCGCCGTAGTAGTGCCACGGCAGGTAGATGCCGAGGAACACGGCGAGCGCGAGGATCAGGATGTCCTTCACGATCGCGATGCTGGCCGAGCCGTGGATGCCCGAGAACAGGATGTAGCTCACCATCACCAGCGTGCCGATCCAGATCGCCACCTGCGGCGCGATGGAGCCGTACGAGGCCTCCGACACGATGATGCCGAGCCCGCGCAGCTGGATGGTCAGCAACGCGACCATGCCCATGAGCGCCACGACCGACACCAGCACGCCGAGCGGGCGGCTGTCGTACTTGTGCGCGAAGAAGTCCGAGAACGACACCAGCTTGTGCGTGGTGGCGTAGCGCCAGACGGCCGGCAGCATCCAGAAGGCCATGAGGTAGGCCAGCCCGCCGTAGGCCAGGATGTAGAAGGCCGGCGTGCCCTTGCTGTAAGACCAGCCGCTCGCGCCCAGGAAGGTGAAAGTGGAGAACGACTCGCCCGCCATCAGCAGGAACACCATGATGGCACCCAGCCCGCGCCCGCCGAGCGCCCATTGCTCCAGGTTCATGGTGCGGCCGCGCCGCGCGAGCACCGCGAGGCCCAGCGCGCCGACGACGAACAGGGCGATGACTCCGAGCGCGGCGTTCATCGCGCGTCTCCGGTGGCCGAAGGCGCGTCGATGTCGCCCTCGGCGCGGTCGATGACCACCATGATCAGCGAGGTCAGCACCAGCCAGCTGACGTTCCACACCATCAGGAAGGGCATGCCGAGCACGAAGGTGGGCGCGACGGAGGACAGCCATCCCCCGCTGAAGAAGGCGGCGACCGGCAGTGCGGCAAGCCATTTGGCGGATTTCATGGAGAGCCTCGATTCATGTCTCTGGTTGGGATTTTCTGTGATTTTGGTTAACCATACAATTTATTTTGGTTAACCAAACGGCGCGAATGGTACGGAGCACGACCGGGCGAGTCAATCCAGGGGCTTACCCGGGGGCGACATCGCGCAAGCAATAATCCGGCTGCCTATGCCCTCCGCCGCCCGCAAGACCCCAGCGACCGCCCCCTCCCCCGAACTCACGGAAGCCGACGACGCGAACGTGGACGAACGCGTCTACGCCGCCGTGTCGAAGGCGCTGCTCAGCGGCAAGCTGCGGCCCGGCACGCCTCTGCGCGAACGCGCGCTGGCCGAGGCGCTGGGCTGCACGCGCGGCGCGGTGCGCAAGGTGCTGGCGCGGCTGGGGTCGGAAAAGCGGCTGGTGCTGGAGCACAACCGCGGCGCCTTCGTGCCCAACCCCTCCATCGACGACATGCGCGGCATCTACCGCGCGCGCCGCATCGTCGAGGCCGGGCTGGTGACCACGCTGTTCGGCAATCTCTCGCGCGAGCAGGTGGCCGCGCTGCGCAAGCACGTGCAGGCGGAGCAGAAGGCCTTCAAGGAAGGCCGGCGCGAGGACGCGATCAAGCTGGCGGGCGACTTCCACCTGCTGCTTGCGCAGATGGCGGAAAGCGAGGAGCTGCTGTCGTACATCAAGCGGCTCATTTCGAACACCGAGCTCTACAAGGCGCTGTACGACTCCGCCGAGGCCGCGAGCTGCGCGCCGCGCGAGCATGAGCAGATCATCGAGGCGCTGGCCACGGGCAAGTCGCTCGACAAGGCGCTGGCCGTGGCGCTGGAGCACCTGGACGAGCTGGAGCAGCGCGTGATCGCCGGGGCTGCGGCCGAGCAGGAAGTCGACCTGGCGACGCTGCTGAACGGCAGCATGAACAGCAAACCGCACGCGCACGACCACTGAGGCATCCACGCTTCGTTCGCGGCCGAAGTGTGGCCGCGCCGGTGAGGGAATGATCGGCGCACCATGCACGCATCAACACCCTCCTCCATCGACAAGCCCCACACCAGCCTCGCCCTCGAATGGGCACTGCTCGCGCTGCTCGCCACCTGCTGGGGCGCCTCCTACACCTTCATCAAGATCGGCGTGGCGACCATTCCGCCGGTCACGCTGATCGCGGCGCGCACGCTCATTGCCGGAGCGCTTCTGCTCGCCGTGCTGCGCGTGCGCGGCGTGAGGCTGCCGAAGGAGCCGGCGATGTGGGGCCGCTTCGCGCTGCAGGCCTGCCTGAACAGCGTGCTGCCCTTCACGCTCATCGCATGGGCGGAGCGCAGCGTGGACGCGGGGCTGGCGACGATCCTCAACTCGACCTCGCCGATCTTCATCTTCCTGCTGGGGCTGGGCCTCGGCGGCTCCGAAAAACCGACGCTGCGCCGCATGTTCGGCGTGGGCGCGGGCCTTGCGGGCATCTGCCTGATCGTGGGCTTCGAGGCGCTGAACGGGCTCGGGCATTCGCTGCTCGCGCAGCTCGGGCTGGTGGCCGCCGCCGTCTGCTACGGCTGCGCCGCGATGTTCGGCCGCGTGTTCAAGGGGCTGGACCCGATGGTGCCGGCCGCAGGTTCGCTGGTCAGCGGCGCGGCGATGCTGCTGCCCGCGAGCCTCGTGGTCGACAGGCCGTGGACGCTCTCGCCCTCTTCAGCATCGATGGCGGCGGTGCTAGCGCTCGCGGTGCTCTCGACCGCGCTGGCCTTCACGATCTACTTCCGGCTGATCAAGACTCTGGGGCCGATGTCCACCGCCGCCCAGGCCTATCTGCGCGTGCCCATCGGCGTGACGATCGGCGTGGTGTTCCTCGGCGAGACGCTGGCGGCCACGGCATGGCTCGGGCTGGCCTGCGTGGTGGCGGGGGTGGTGGCGATGACGATGCCGGCCACGAAGCGCCCGCAGCGCAGCTGAGAGCGCCGCTCAGCCGCGCGGCACCTCCGGATTGATGTTCAGCGCGTGCGGCCCGTTCGCCAGCTGCTTCTTCAGGAACTCCACGCACACACGCACCTTCGCCGAGCCGGCAGTGCGGGTGCTGGTCATGGCCCAGATGTCGGCCGGCTCGTGGTACGCAGGCAGCACGCGCGTCACGCGGCCTTCGATCAGCGGCTGCGCCACGTCCCAGATCGACAGCAGGCAGATGCCCTTGCCGTCGATGCTCCACCCCCGCACGACGTCGCTGTGGTTGGAGCTGAAGCGGCTCGTCACCTTGACGGCCTCCATGCCCCGGGGGCCCATCAGCCGCCAGTTGCCGAAAGGCTGGTCGCGCTCGCGGAACAGCAGGCACTCGTGCTCCGCAAGCTCGGCCACGGTCTTCGGATGGCCGTGCTGCGCGAGGTAGTCGGGCGAGGCGCAGAGGATGCGCCGGCTCTCGACCATGCGTTGCGCGATGAGCCGCGGCTGGGTGGGGTCGCCCACGCGGATGTCCAGGTCGAAGTTCTCTGTGATCAGGTCGACGCGCCGGTCCATCAGCTCCAGCCAGACCTCGATGCGCGGATAGCGCTTGCCCAGCGCCGACAGGATGGGCGCGACGTGCTCGCGCCCGAGCCGCTGGCTGGTGGCGATGCGCAGCGGGCCCGAGGGCTCCTTCTTGGCGCTGCTGAAGGCCTCCGACATGGCGTTGGCGTCGTCGAGGATGCGCTGCGCCCACTGGTAGGCGCGCTCGCCGTCCTCGGTGATCACCACGCGCCGCGTGGTGCGGTGGAACAGGCGCACGCCGAGCTGCGATTCGAGGATGGCGATGCGCTTGCTGATGTGCGCCGACGTGGTTCCGATCTCGAGGGAGGCGCCGGCGAAGCTGGAACGCCGGGCGGCCTCGCAGAACACTTCCAGGTCTTTCAGGTCCATGGCTTTTTTATCAACGATCTGTTGATACCGGGTCAACAGAAGGCGGATTGTAGTTCTCTCTGTTGTTACTAGACTCCGCGGCAGTTCCTACAGCCAACGAGACAAGGTCCATGAGCAAACTCCCCATCGCGGTCATCGGCGCAGGCCTGATCGGCAAGACCCACATCGATCGCGCATTGAACAGCGCCGACGTAGAACTGGTCGGCATCGCCGATCCGACACCGGCGGCGGCCGAGCTGGCGCGCTCGGCCGGCGTGCCCTGCTTCGCCGACCATCGCGCGATGCTCGCCGAGACGATGCCCAGGGGCGTGGTGGTCGCGACGCCGAACGCGACGCATGCGCGCATCACCATCGAATGCCTGGAGCGCGGCGCGGCGGTGCTGGTCGAAAAGCCCATCGCCGACACGCTCGAAGACGGACGGCGCATCTGCGAGGCGTCGAAGGCCACGGGGCTGCCGGTGCTGGTGGGCCACCAGCGCCGCCACAACCCGATCATGCGCAGGGCGTGGGCCATCGTTGCCGGGGGCACGCTGGGGCGCCCGGTGAGCGCGACGGTGCTGTGCACCTGGTTCAAGCCGCGCGACTACTTCGACGTGAAGTGGCGGCGCCAGCAGGGCGGCGGGCCGATCCTGATCAACCTGATCCACGACATCGACCTGATGCGCCATCTCTACGGGGAAATCGAGAGCGTGCAGGCGCTGGCCTCGAATGCGGTGCGCGGCTTCGAGGTCGAGGACACGGCCGCGGTGGTGCTGCGGTTCCGCAATGGCGCGCTGGGCACGGTCACGGTGTCCGACACGGCGGTGGCGCCGTGGAACTGGGACCTGGGCGTGGGAGAGGCGGAGCGCTTTCCGCGCCAGGACATCAACGCGCACTTCTACTCGGGCACCGAGGGGTCGCTGACGCTGCCGCGCCTGGAGCTCTGGCGCTACCGCGAGGACCAGGGCCCGGCCGAAGGCTGGCACGACCCACTGACGCAGGAGCGCACCGCCGTGCACACCGGCTGCCCGTACACCGAGCAGATACGCCACTTCGCCGCGCTCATCGAAGGCCGCGAGGAACCGGTGTGCTCCGCGCTCGATGGCTTCCGCACGCTCGAGGCGACCCTGGCGGTGACCGAGGCGGCCGCCACCGGAAGCAGCGTGACCTTGCCCTCGTAGGACACGCACGCGCCCTGACGCGGGCGCCGGGCCTTCACGCAGGCCCCTGAAGAGAGACAGAGAGAGAGACATCGAACAAGAACCGCTCAACGAGACAAGAGCAAACAGCCATGAGCTACACATTCGACTTCGCGGTGCTGCTGCCGCATTGGGAAGCCTTCGCCGAAGGCTGCTGGCTGACGCTGCGGCTTTCCGCCGTGTCGGTGGCCATTGGCCTCGCCGCGGGCCTGCTGACCGTGCTCGGCAAGCGATCGCCGATCAAAGGGCTTCGCTGGCTCGCCGGGGCCTACATCGAGCTGATCCGCAACACGCCGTTCCTGGTACAGGTACTGTTCGTCTTCTTCGGCCTGCCGTCGCTCGGGGTCAGCCTCACGCCGAACACGGCGGCGGTGCTGGCGCTGAGCCTGAACCTCGGGGCCTTCTCAGCGGAGATCCTGCGCACGGGCATCGAGTCGGTGCCGCGCGGGCAGTTCGAGGCCGGCGCGGCGCTCGGCCTGAGCCCCCTGCAGACGCTGCGCTACGTGGTGATCAAGCCCGCGCTGCGCACGATCTATCCGGCGCTGACGGGGCAGTTCGTGATGCTGCTGCTGACGACCAGCATCGTCTCGTCGATCTCGGCCGAAGAGCTGACATCGGTCGCGCAGAACATCGACTCGGCCACCTTCCGCAGCTTCGAGGTCTACATCGTGGCGGCGCTGCTGTACCTGGCGATGTCGACGATCTTCTCGACGGTGTTCAAGGCGATCGACCGGCTGTACTTCTCGTACCCCGCACGGTGAGGAGGCGACCATGATCCGCGACTTCACGCTGACCGAGTTCTGGCTCGTCGCCGCCGGCCTGGGCGCCACGCTCGCGCTGTCCGCCATCGCCTTCATCGGCGGCAGTCTGGCGGGGCTGCTGGTGGCGCTGGCGCGCACGGCGCCCGCGAAGGGGCTGCGCATGACCGCAGCCGCTTTCATCGACTTCTTCCAGGGCACGCCGATGCTGCTGCAGCTGTTCCTGGTGTTCTACGGATTGCCGGTGCTCGGATGGAAGGTCAACGTCTGGGTGGCCGCGGCCGTGGGGCTGACGTTGCATGCCGGCGCCTTCCTCGGAGAGATCTGGCGCGGCGGCATCCAGGCGGTGCCGCGCGGGCAGACCGAGGCGGCCGCCGCGCTGGGACTGGGCTACGGCGCACGCATGCGCTACGTGGTGCTGCCGCAGGCGCTGCGCATGTCGTTCGCGCCCACGGTCGGCTTCCTGGTGCAGCTCATCAAGGGCACGTCGCTGGCGGCCATCATCGGCTTCGTCGAACTCTCGCGCTCGGGCCAGCTGGTTTCCAGCATCACCTACAAGCCGCTGCTCGCCTTCGGGCTGGTGGGGGCCTGCTACTTCGCGATCTGCTTTCCGCTGTCGCGCTACAGCGCACGGCTGGAGCGGCGCTTCGCCGCCGGTCATTGACTCCCCTTTTCGATTCCCCTTTTCGACAGACAGAGAACCGCGGATCCCGCCGCATCCACCCGAGGAGCACAAATCATGTTCAGACAATTCATCCGCCGCGCCGCGCTCGTGCTGCTGCTGGGGCTGGCAATGCAAGGCCTCGCACAGGCGCAGAAAGTGGCCGACATCAAGAAAGCCGGCGTGCTGAAGATCGGCGCGCAGGTGGCCCAGGTGCCTTGGGGGTTCAGCGACAAGGGCGGCAAGCTGACGGGCTACGACATCGAGTTCGCCGAAATGCTCGCGAAGGACCTGGGCGTGAAGCCCGAGTTCACGCCGGTGACGGTGGCCAACCGAACGGCGGCGCTGCTGACAGGGCAGGTCGACATGCTTGCGGCAGTGGTCACGATCCTTGCCGACCGGCAGAAGGTCGTGCTGTTCTCGCGGCCCTACTCGTACCTCGAGACGGTGCTGATCGGCAAGACCGGCTCGCCGCCGATGAAGAGCTACGCCGACCTGAAGGGCCTGCGCATCGGCGTGCCGCGCGGCAGCGTGCAGGACTCGTCGGTGACGCAGGCCAGGACGGGCGCGACCATCCAGCGCTTCGACGACGATGCCGCCGCGGTGCAGGCGCTGCTCTCGGGCCAGGTGGACCTGGCCGGCGCCGCGAACTCGCAACTCGGGCCCATCGCGCAGGTCGCGGGCGCCGGCAAGTACGAGGTCAAGCTGGTGGTGGCACGCGGCTTCCAGGGCGCCACCGTGCGGCCGGGCGAGCGTGAGTGGGTCGGCTACATCAACGACTTCATCGGGCGCAAGATGGCCAGCGGCGAACTGCCCGCGCTCTATAAGAAATGGATCGGGCAGGAGATGGACAAGGACCTGCCGGCCTCCGGCGAGACCGAGGCTGCCCTGCCCCGCGTGGTGACGAAGTGATGGCGCCGGCCATGATTTCCCAGGACTCCGGCATCGCCCCGGACCACGCCGTGCCGCATGCGGTCGGCGCGGAAACCGTGATCTCGATGGAAAAGGTCAGCAAGTGGTACGGCACGATGCAGGTGCTGACCGACATCGACCTGAAGGTGCGCAAGGGCGAGCGCATCGTCATCTGCGGCCCGTCGGGCTCGGGCAAGTCGACGACCATCCGCTGCATCAACCGACTGGAGCCGTACCAGAAGGGCCGCATCGTCGTCGGCGGCATCGACCTCGGTGCCGACGCGAGAAACGTCAAGGCCGTGCGCGCCGAGGTCGGCATGGTGTTCCAGCAGTTCAACCTGTTTCCGCATCTCACGGTGCTGGAGAACTGCATGCTCGCGCCGATGAAGGTGCGCGGCACGGGCAAGGCCGAAGCCGAGGCCACGGCGATGAAGTACCTGTCGCGCGTGCGCATTCCCGAGCATGCGAAGAAGTACCCGGCGCAGCTCTCCGGCGGCCAGCAGCAGCGCGTGGCCATCGCCAGGGCGCTGTGCATGACGCCGGGCATCATGCTTTTCGACGAGCCGACCTCTGCGCTCGACCCCGAGATGGTGAAGGAAGTGCTCGACACCATGATCGGCCTCGCCGAAGAAGGCATGACGATGCTGTGCGTGACGCACGAGATGGGCTTCGCGCGGGCCGTGGCCGACCGCGTGCTCTTCATGGACCGCGGCGAGATCGTCGAGCAGGCGCCACCGGAGGAGTTCTTCATGAACCCGAGGCACGCGCGGCTGCGTGATTTTCTCGGACAGGTGCTCCACAAATGACGCCCCTGTCCCTCGCCCACCTGACGGTGCTCGACGTTGCGCCACCCGATCTGTTCGACCTTGCGGCCGAGGCCGGCTTCCAGAACGTCGGCATCCGCATCCTTCCCGCTGCGCCGGGTGCGGTCTCCTACCCGTTGAGCGCTGCCACGGTGCCGGCGTGGCGACGTCGAATGGCCGATGCCGGCGTAGGCATCCACGACGTCGAATTCATTCCGCTGACGCCGGAGGTTCGCCTCTGGGAGTTCGCGCCTGCGCTGGGGCTGGCTGCGGAGCTGGGCGCGAGGCGCATCAACGTGTCGGGCGACGATGCCGACGCGGGCCGCCTCGTCGATCGCTTCGGCGCGCTGTGCGATCTCGCGGCGAGCGTCGGCCTCGGCGTGGACCTGGAGTTCATGCGCTTCCGCATCGTCGGCACGCTGCCGCAGGCACTCGCAATCGTCAAGCGCGCGGGGCGGGCCAACGGGCGACTGCTGATCGACGTGCTGCACCTGTTCCGCTCCGGTGGCACGGCGGAAATGTTGCGGGAAGTGCCGGCCAGCGCATTGGGCTCGGTGCAACTGTGCGATGCGCCGCGCAAGGACCCGACGGATGCCGGCATCGTGGCCGAGGCGCGCGAAGGGCGCCTGTTTCCCGGCGAAGGCGAGTTGCCGCTGAAGGCTTTCATGGACGCCTTGCCGCGGGACATACCCGTCGGCGTGGAAGTGCCGACCGGCAGCACCCATCCGGCGCTCGGGCACGCAGAGCGCGCGGCTCGAGCTTGCGCGGCAACGCGCGAGCTTCTGGCGTCGTGGCAGCCATCGCGCTGATGGCAATGCCGCAGCCGACCGAATCATCAACAGCAGGAAAGGAAACCGCGATGAACGTGCTCATGCTTCACGGCATCAACCACAACATGTTCGGCAAGCGCGACCCGAAGCAGTACGGGACCACCACGCTCGCGGAGATCGACACCGCGCTGCAGGCGCTCGGCCGCGAGCTGGGTGCCGAGGTAGAGAGCTACCAGACGAACAGCGAGGGCCCGATGTGCGAGCGCATCCACCAGGCCTTCGAGCAGGGCAAGGACGCGGTGCTGATCAACGCCGGGGCGTGGACCCACTACAGCTACGGCATCCGCGATGCGCTGGCGATACTGACCTGCCCGGTGGTGGAGCTGCACATGTCGAACATCCACGCGCGCGAGGAGTTCCGGCACAAGTCGGTCTTCGCCGAGATCGTCAGGGGGCAGATCTGCGGCTTCGGCGTGGACAGCTACCTGCTGGCGTTGCGCGCCGCGGTGTCGGCGGTCAGGCAGGAGAGCACCTAGTTCCGTCGCGGCCCGCGTTCGCGCTGAAGGCGGTCGCGGGCTACGACTTCGGCTCTAAGCGCCCTCAAGCAGACGAAGACGCAATGGAAAAGAACTGCGTCAGTCGATGCTGATGTTCGCGGCCTTCGCGATCTCGGCCCACTTCACGCGGTTGTCGTGCACGGTCTTCCTGAACTGCGCGGGCGACTCGATGCGCACGGTGTTGCCCTGGCTCTCGAAGCGCTCGCGGATCTCGGGGGTCTCGAGCACCGCCTTCACGGCCGCATTGAGCTTGTCGACGATCTGCGGGTCGGTGCCCTTGGGCGCGAAGATGCCGAACCAGATCGAGCTGTCGAAGCCCTTGGTGCCGGGAAGGCCGCTCGACGCGATGGTGGGCACCTCCTTCACCGCCGGCACGGCCGCGGCGGTGGTCACGCCCAGCAGGCGCACCTTGCCGGCCTTGTAGTGCGGCAGCACGGTCTGCACCTGGTTCATGATGCAGCACGTTTCGCCGCGCACCACCGACGTGATGGCCTCGGGGCCGCCCTTGTAGGGCACGTGCACCATGTTCAGGCCCAGGCGCGAGTTGAACTCGGCAAAGGCCATGTGCGTGCCGGCGCCGTTGCCTGTAGACGCATAGTTGTACTTGCCGGGGTTGGCCTTGACCAGCTCGACGAATTCCTTCAAGGTCTTGACGTTGATCACGTCGGGATTGATGGTGAGCACGTTCGACACGTCGAGCACCGGCGCCACCGGCACGAAGTCGGCCTCCACGTCGAAGGGCAGCTTCTTGTAGAGCGCGGCGTTGCTGCCGTGCGTGGCGGCGGTGCCGAACGAGAGCGTGTAGCCGTCGGGCCTGGAGTGGGCCACGTAGTCGCTGGCGATGTTGCCGGCGGCGCCCGACTTGTAGTCGATGATGACCGGCTTGCCGAGCTGCTTCGACAACGGCTCCTGGATGGTGCGGGCCACCACGTCCACGCCCGAGCCGGCCGGAAAGCCCATGATGAGCGTGACGGGTTGTTGCGGCCAGTCGTGCGCGGCGTGCTGGGCGAAGGCGGCGGGCACGGCGAGCGATGCCGTGGCCAGCAGCAGCCCGCGGCGGGCGGATCTGGTGAATCGGGCGAATCTGGCAAGACGGGTGAGTGGAGAATGAGCCATTGCAGTCTTTCGGTCGGTCAGTCTTTTGTCTTCAATGCAGACGGTGCAGGCGCGCATTGTGGCGCGCGGCTGATGCCCGAATCCATATGAGCTTATGCGCGACATGCACGTACCGCGCCCGCTCTCCATAATTGGCCCATGGTCCGTTCCTCCCAACAACTACATATCCCACGCGAGCCCGCGCCCCTTCGCCCGGCCGCCACGGTGCTGCTGCTGCGCGACAGCGCCGCCGGCATCGAAGTGCTCATGACCCGCCGTTCCGCCACCGCCAGCTTCGCGCCCGGCGCGTACGTGTTTCCAGGCGGCCACATCGACGAAGCCGACGAGGCGGCCAAGCGCATCGCCACGCGCCGCCCCACGCAGAGCCGTGTACAGCGCACGCAGGCCATCGCGGCCATCCGCGAGGCTTTCGAAGAACTGGGCATCCTGCTCGCGCACCATGCCGACGGCAGCCCCGTCACGGCCGAGGAGATCGCCTCGATGGACCGCGCCGACACCGCCGGCACCGCCTTCGCCGACCAGTGCGCAGCGCGCGGCCTGGTGCTCGACTCCGACCGCGTCTTCACCTTCGCGCACTGGATGACCGACCGCGACCTGCCCCGTCGCTTCGACGTGCCCTTCCTGGTGGCGCGCATGCCCGAGGGCCAGTCGCCCAAGGCCGACGAGAGCGAGCAGTTCGAACCCTGCTGGGTGCGCCCCGCCGATGCGCTGGCGCGCCACGAGGCCGGCACCTTCTTCATGATCTTCCCGACCGTGCGCACGCTGCAGCGCATGGCCGCCTACGCCACCGTCGACGCCCTGCTCGCGGCCTGCGCCGGCGAAACCCCGCTGTGGACCAGCTGCCCGCGCGCCGGCCTGCTCAAGGGCGAGGACGCGCGCTACATGGAGCACGAGTCGCCCTACGGCGAGCTCGCGCTGGTCTGCCCCGACGGCCAGGTGCTGCACGCGCTCGACTGGCAGAGCGAGCACCCGGTGCCGCTGCTGAAGAACGTGATGCGCCTGACCGCGCCCAACCCGAGCGCGATGACCGGCCCGGGCACCAACAGCTACATCGTGGGCGACGCGGCCACCGGCTACATCGTGATCGATCCGGGCCCGAACGACTTCGACCACATCGGCCGGCTGTGGCGCGCCACGCAGGGCGACATCCGCATGATCGTCTGCACGCACTCGCATGCCGACCACTCGCCGGGCGCGGCGCCGTTGCAGGCGCTGTGCAAGAACGGCAGCAAGCCGCCGATCCTCGGGCTGGCCTCGAAGCCGACCGCACGCGCAACTGCACGCTTCACGCCCGAGCGCGAGCTGGACGATGGAGAACGCCTCGTGCTCTCCGGCACAAGCGCCACGGGTGAGGCCATCACCCACACGCTGCGCGTGATCCACACGCCCGGCCACGCGGCCAACCACCTGTGCCTGGTGCTGGAGGAAGACGGCCTGCTGTTCTCGGGCGACCACATCCTCAACGGCAGCACCACGGTGGTCGATCCGCCGGACGGCGACATGAGCGCGTACCTCGATTCGCTCGACGCTCTCGACGCGGCCTGCGAGGCCGGCGGCATCGAATTCATCCTGCCCGCGCACGGTTACGTGATCGGCTTCGCCCGCACCGCCATCGGCATGCTGAAGGCGCACCGGCTGAAGCGCGAGGCCAAGATCGCCGCCGCGATGCAGAAGCTGCCCGAAGGCACTCCCGATGACTGGCTGCCGCTGGCCTACGACGACGTGCCCGAACGCATGTGGCCGGTGGCCGCGCGTTCGCTGGCCGCGCACGTGGCGCGCATCCGCCAGCTGGCGGCGGCCCGATGAGCATGAACGCTCCCGCCGAAGACGAAGGCATCCGCCTCGCCAAGCGCGTGGCTGCGCTGGCCGGCGTGTCGCGCCGCGAAGCCGAGCTGCTGATCGAGAACGGCGCGGTGCGCGTCGACGGTGTGCCGCAGATGCTGCCGCAGTCGCGCGTGCTGCCGCACCAGAAGGTCGAGATCGAGGCCGGCGCGAAGCCCGAGCCCGTGTTGCCTGTCACGCTGCTGCTGTACAAGCCTGCGGGCATGCCTACCGACACCGCGCACCGCCTGCTTGTTGCCGCGAACCATCACGAGCCCGAGCGCGCCGGGCTGCGCTTTCTGCCGGCGCATGCGAAGGCGCAGCGCTGCATGACGCCGCTCGAGACCGGCGCCAGCGGGTTGGTCGCGTACACGCAGGAATTCCGCATCGAACGCAAGCTGCAGGAAGACGCCGGCATCCTCGAGCACGAGGTGATGGTGGACGTGGCCGGCCCCGTGAGCCCCGAGGTGCTGACGCGGCTGGAGCGCTCGCCGGCACGCGTGAGCATCGGCCGGCAGACCGACGAACAGACCGGCCTGCGCTTCGCGCTCAAGGGCGCGCGGCCAGGACAGATCGCCAACATCTGCGACGGCGTCGGCCTTCGCATCGTGGCGATGCGGCGCATCCGCATCGGCCGCGTGCCGCTGGCGGGACTGCAGCCCGGCCAGTGGCGCTACCTTGCGCCCCACGAACGCTTCTGAAGAACAACAGCCAGGAAAGAAAAGAAGCGAAGGAAGACAGAGGACGACGATGCACCGCGTGTTCGCGGCCCGCAATTTTTCAGCCGCGGCCCCACAGGGCCGCCGACAGGGAGACTGAGCCATGAAATTCGGAACACGGGGCACCGCCCTTGCCTGCACGGTGCCGCTGGCACTGGTGGCGGGCTGCAGCTACCTCGCGCCCGAGCCCCCGCCTGCGCCACCCGCGCCACCGCCGCCCATCGTCTCGAAGGACGGCCTCGCGCCCATCACCGAGGAGCAGGTCGAGCGCATCCGCGAGGCCATCGCCAGCAAGCCGCCGAGCCCCGCCGTGGGCAAGGTGGTTCGCAGCGCCTCGCCGACCATCGAATCGTTCGTGCGTACCGAGGGCTGCATCACCGCGCGCAACGGCGCGGTGCTCAACCCCTTCGCGGCGCCCGGCCGTCTGTTCGACGGCAGCGGCTTCCAGGGCGGCCCGATGGCGGAGATGCAGTACCACGACAAGACCGCCTGCGTGACCGTGAAGCGCATCCAGAACTGGAAGATGGTCTCGCCGAAGCTGCTGCGCTTCGAGGTGGTCTACGTGGGCGACGACGGAGAAGAGCGCGCCATCAAGCGCCATGAGCTGGTGCGCCAGCCCAAGGGCGGCTGGCTGTTCACGCGCTGAGCTTCGCTGCGGCGGCCGCGCGCTTCTGCGTGCGCAGCGCGATCGCGAACGACAGCTGCGCCACGAAGCCCGCCCCCGCCAGCACGATGGCCGAGGCCAGCGCCGGGTTACTGTGCCCCATGCCCGCAAGCGCAGTGCACAGCGCCCCCACCGCCATCTGCGTGAAGCCGTAGAGGCCCGAGGCCGAGCCGATGACCTGCGGGTTGACGCTGATGGCCTGCGTGAGCGCGGCCGGCGCGGCCATGCCGGCACCCACGGTGAACAGGAACATGCAGGCGACGATGAGCGGCACCGATAGATGGCTGCTCAACGCGGCGCCGAGCAGCACGAAGGCCGCGGCCACGCTCAGCGCGTTCGAGCGGATCATGAGGCGGTCGACCCGCACCCGCGAAATCAGGTGGCTGGTGAGGAAGCTGCCAAGCCACACGCCCGACACGAGGATGGCGAGGTAGATGCCCGCCTCGTGCGCCGGCCGGTGCAGCTGGTCCACGAAGATGAAGGGCGCCGACGCGATGAAGGCGTACATCGACGTGGTGGCGCAGCCGCCGCCTATCGAGAAACCCAGGAAGGCCGGCGAGGCCAGCAGCTTGCCGTAGTTGCGCGCCAGGTCGCGTGCGTTGACGACCGCGCCCGGCGTGCCGGTTTCGGGCAGCAGGCGCCAAGTGAACAGGAAGCCGACCACGCCCAGACCGAACAGCGCGTAGAAGATCGAGCGCCAGCCGAACGCAGTGGCGAGCGCGCCGCCGACCAGCGGCGCGAGGCTCGGGCCGACGGTGACCATCAGGTTCATCAGCGCGAGACGGCGCGTGGCCTCCTGCGGTTCGGCCGTGTCGCGCACGATGCTGCGGCCGAGCACCAGGCCGGCGCAGCCACCCACCGCCTGGAACAGGCGCGCGGCGATCAGCGAATGCACCTCGGGCGCGAGCGCGGCCGCAAGACCCGCCACGCAATAGAGCCCCAGCCCGAACAGCAGCACCGGCCGCCGCCCGTAGCGGTCGGCCAGCGGGCCGTACACCAGCTGGCCCACCGCGAGGCCGAGGATGTAGAGGCTCACGGTCATCTGCATCTCGCCGATGCCGGCACCGAGGCTCTTCGCGGCGATGGGCAGCGCGGGCACGAAGACGTGCATGGCCAGCGTGCCGCTGAAGGTGACCAGCGCGAGCAGCCACAGCGGCGCGTGCGGGCGGCGCTGCGGCTGCGCGGATGTGGCGGCCGATGTCATTGCGCTGGGTTGGCCGGCGTCGAACCCTGGGCGAGATGGGCGTCATCGGGCTCCCAGCCGCCGCCGAGCGCCATGAACAGCACCACCTGGTCGTCGGCCAGCTGCGCCTCGCTGGCCGCGAGCGCGGCTTCGCTGGCGGCCAGCGAGCGTTCGGCGTCGAGCGCGTCGAGGTAGCCGGTGCGGCCGTTCTGATAGAGCTGGCGCGCCTGCGCGGCGACCTTGGCGCTCTCGTCGCGAGAGGCCTGCAGCGCGGCGCGGCGGTCGAGCTCGCGTGCATAGGTGGCGAGCGCGGTTTCGGTTTCGCGCAGCGCGGTGAGCACCGTGCCGTCGAACTTCGCCAGCGCAGCACGCGTGCCGGCCTCGGCCTGTGCGATGCGCGACTGCGCCGCGCCGGTGTTCGGAATGGTCCACGAGATCAGCGGGCCGAGGCTCCAGGCGAAGGTGTCCTTGCGGCCAAAGCCGTCGGCGTGCCCCACCGAGGAGCCCGAGAGGCCCAGCGTGACCTTCGGATAGAGCTCGGCCGTCGCCACGCCGATGCGCGCGGTCGATGCGGCGAGGCTGCGTTCGGCCTGGCGGATGTCGGGGCGGCGGCGCAGCAGCGCGGCGCCGTCGCCCACCGGCAGCACGCCAGCAACACGCGGCGGCACGGTGCAGTCGGCCACCTCGCGCGGGAAGTCCTGCGGCAGCGCGCCTGTGAGAGTGGCGAGGCGGTACAGCGCGCCCTGGCGCTCGGCCTTCAGCGGCGGCAGCGCTGCGTTGAGCTGCTGCAACTGCGCACGCGCGCGATTCGCATCGATGGCGCCGGCGCGGCCCGCACGTTGCAGGCGGTCGGTGACGTTGACGGCGTCCTGCTGCAGTGCGACGGACTTCTGCGCGATCTGCAGCCGCAGGCCGGTGGAACAGGCTTCGGCGTACGCGCGCGCGGTGCCGGCCGCGACGTTCACGCGCACGAGGTCGAGCGCGGCTTCGGCGGCTTGCGTGCTGGCCTGCGAGGCCTCGATGGCGCGGCGGATCTGGCCGAACAGGTCGACCTGGTAGGACAGCGAGACGCCCGCGCTGTAGTTGAAGGTGCTCGGCGGCTCGTAGCCCTTCTGCAGCAGCGACAGGCCCGAGACGTGGCCGAACGAAGGGCCGCCGTTCACGCCGATGGTGGGGTGCTTGGCGCCTGCGGTCTCGTCCTCGATGGCGCGCTCGCGCTCGAGATTCGCAACGGCCTGGCGCAGGTCGGTGTTGTGCGCGAGGGCCTGCTCGACCAGCTTGTCGAGCAGCGGATCGTGATACAGGCGCCACCAGTGCGCGGGCAGCGGCGCGGCATCGGCGGGCGCCTCGGCGAAAGGCTTGCTGGCGGCGCTCTGGCTGGCGAGCGCTTCGGGCGGCTGCTTGTAGTCGGGGCCGACCGCCGCGCAGGCCGCGAGCGCGGCGGCGGCGGCCTGCGATGCGAGGCGGAATGCGAAGCTGGTCATTTCGTTCATCCCTTCTGCGGCGTGGAAGCCGTTGCAGCCGTCTTCTGCGCCGCCTTGTTCTCCAGCACCTGCACCGTGACCGTCTGGCCGGCGACAAGGCGCGCGCCCTGCGGCAGCGGATCGAGCTTGATGCGCACCGGAATGCGCTGCGCGAGCCGCACCCAGTTGAAGGTCGGGTTCACGCTGGGCAGCAGGTTGGCGCTGGTGGAGCGGTCGTGGTCGGCGATGCCGGCTGCCACGCTCTCGACCGCGCCTTCGAGCACCGCGCCGCCGCCCATGGGCGTGACGCGCACGCGGTCGCCGAGGTGGATGCGCGGCAGTTTCGTTTCCTCGAAATAGCCTTCGACGTAGAACGACTGCGCATCGACCAGTGCGAGCACCGGCCGGCCCGCCGCGGCGTAGCTGCCCTGGCGCAGGTCGAGGTTGGTGACGAGGCCGCCGGTGGGCGCGCGCACTTCGGCACGCTGCAGGTTGAGGCGGGCCGAGTCGAGCGCCACCTCGGCCTGCGCGACCGCCGCCTGCATCTGCTCGACGCGCGAGCGGGTCTGTTCGCGCGACTCCTTCGACACCAGTTCGTCGAGGCCGGTGTTGCGCGCGTTCTCGCGCTGGGCCTGGGCGCTCACGGCGCGCTGCGCGGCGAGCGCGGCCTGGGCCTGGCGCACGGCGAGGTCGTAGCGCGCGCGATCCACCTCGAACAGCAGCGTGCCGGCGGCCACCGGCTGGTTGTCGTGGATCGGCACCGCGGTGACGAGGCCCGACACGTCGGGCGCGATCTGCACGACGTTGGCGCGCACGCGGCCGTCGCGCGTCCACGGCGCGAGTTCGTAGTGGTCCCACAGGCGCAGGCCGGCCCACACGGCGGCGGCCACCACGGCCAGGGTGATGAGGATGCGGCCCAGGCGCTGGGCCCACGGATTGCTGTCGGTTGGAGTTCGGGCGGCTTTCATTGGAATCTCGTTGTTGTCATTGGAGGTAGGCGCTGGCGCGGCTCAGCGCGTAGAGCAGCAGCAGGTAGAGCGCCATGTCGAAGAGCGCCGGATGCCACACCCAGCGATAGGCGCCGGTGGCCGCGAGCAGACGGCGCACGCCCCACAGCACGAGCAGTGCCGCGAGCGCGAGCACCATGATCCAGGGCAGGTACAGGCCGTAGAAGCTGGCTTCGCCGATCATGCGGAAGCTCCTTTGCTGTTGTTGATGGCCGCGCTCGCCAGCATGGGCGGCGCGTCGGGAAAGAGATTCCGGCGCAGGCCGACCAGTGCGGTGACGGCCGAGCGCGAAGCGGAGGAGGAAGCCGTGTCGCGCGCATCGAGCACGGCGCCGAGCGCCTCGTCGATCTGCGGCAGCAGGCCCTGCGGACGCGGATTCATTCGGCCCTCGGCACGCTGGCGGAAGAAGCGCGAGATGCCGCCCAGCAGCGCGGCCGACGTGGCCAGCGGCAACTGGCCGCGCACGCGCTGAAGCACGGCGATGTCGGCGCCCATGCGCAGGTCGCGCAGCGCGTCGTTCGCGGCCACGCCCTCGACGGTGCCGCCGGCCTGCGCGATGCGCGGCGCGAGCAGGCCGATGCGGTCGAGCATGCGCACGGCGTACGCGTCGCTCTGCGCGTACTGCGGCTGCGAGGAGGCGGCCATGTCGCCCAGCTCGCGCCAGGTGGCGCGCTGGATGCGGCGCGCGCTCCAGTCGGCGCCCACCGAACGCACCAGCCGCGTGACGCGCGCCGCGACCACCACGCCGACGATCTGGCCGATCATGCTGTTGAGGAAGCTCACAAGGTCGGAGCTGGCGGTGTCGTGCAGCGCGAGCGTGCCGCACACGCCGAAGACCAGCGCCATCGCGGGCATGAAGTGCGTCGGGCGCGGCAGGTAGAAGCCCAGCAGCAGGAGAAGCGGCGCGCAGATGAGCACCAGCATGCCGAAGTCCTGCACCGTGGGCATGAGCACCAGCACGTAGACGGCCGAGATCGGGATGGACCACAGCGTCCACTTCAGAAAGCCGTGGATCGCCGGCACCGGGTCGTCCATGGTGGCGAAGAAGCAGCAGAAGACGGCGGCCATCATGGTCGCGGCCGAACCCATGGGCCAGCCGGTGATGATCCAGAAGGCGCCGCACAGGCAGATGGCGATGACAGCCGCCAGAGCAGACAGCAGCGCCATGCCGTAGTCGCGGTGCAGCACGCGGCTGCCGAGCGCAGCCGTGCGGCGCAGCGGTGCGGCGCCCTTCAGGCCCTCGTCGATGTCCTGGCGAAGCTGGGCGCAGGCGGTCCAGCCGTCGACGAGTTCCTCGAGGCGGCCTGCGAGACCGATGCGTAAGGCGCGGCCCCATTGAGTCTGTGGTTCGGTGGTCGCGGGTGTGGCGCTGAGTGCATCGATGGCGCGGCGCAGGGCTTGCAGGCGTTCGGCGCGTGCCGAGGCATCGCCGGTGGGCTGGGCTTCTTCGCGCAGCCACTGTGCGGCCTGCGCGAGCACGGCGGCCACGTCGGGCGCGATGGCGCCTTCGGCCTGCTCCAGCGCCAGCAGGCGGTCTTCGACGGCGGAGAGTGCGGGCGTGAGCGCGGCGACGCGGTCCTGCATCGCGCGAATGGCGCCGGCGGTCCAGCGCAGGTGCGTGGTGTCGAAGGGAACGTGGGTGGAGAGCAGGCGCAGCTGCGTGATGTCGCCGGCGAGGCGGCGGCGGTCGTCGTCGAGGCGCTTCGGGTCGCCTCCGCTACGGCCGGCGGGCTGGAAAAGATCGCCGAGCCACTTGCGCGCGTCCTGCAGCGTGCGGTCGAGCAGGCCCAGCACGGTCGGCGCAAGCCCTGCGGGCAGCACCAGGCTGTGGACCAGCGTGGCGCAGAAGATGCCCAGGCCGATTTCTTCCACGCGAGCGACGGCGGTGTCGAACAGCGCGAGCGGCGTCTGCACCGATGGAAAGCCGATCAACGCCGCCGTGTAGCCCGCGAGCATGAAGACGTACGAACGCGGCGTGCGGTCGAAAAGCGAGATGCACAGGCACAGCCCCACCCACAGCGCGAGCACCAGCGTCAGCAGTTCGGGCGCGTTGGACAGCGCCGGCACCAGCAGCACGGTGGCGGTGCTGCCGATGAGCGTGCCGAGAAAACGGTAGACAGCCTTCGAGCGCACCGCACCGGCCAGCGGATGGGCGACGACGTAGGTGGTCATGAGCGCCCAGAACGGGCGCGGCAGGCCTGCGCGGCTGGCGAGGTACATCGCCAGCATGGCCGCGGCAAAGCTCTTGGCGGAAAAGAGGATCTCCGCGCGGCTGAAGCGCGGCAGGCTGAACGCGGCCATCTGTCTGCTACCTGCGCTCTTCCTGCGGCGGCAGGCTCTGCACCGAGCGCACGCCCATGCGCTCTTCCAGCAGCGCGAACACGCGCAGGCAGGCGGCGGCGTCCTCGTCGGACACGCCCTCGAACAGCGACGCCCGCATCAGCGTCAGCGCGGCCTCGATGGGCGCGCAGGCGGCCTTGCCGGCCTCGGTGAGGTGAAGGGTCTTGGCGCGACGGTCGGCCGGGTCTTCGCGGCGCTCGACGAGGCCGGCTTCCACCAGCTGGTCGACCGAGCGCACCAGCGACGGCCCCTCGATGCCCAGCGCCTCGGCCAGCACGCCCTGGCGCACCTCGCCGTTCATGCGTCCGAGCATCACGATCGGGTAGGCAAGCGTCTGCGAGACGCCGACGTGCGCCACCGCCTTGTCCGCCGCGGCACGGTAGCCGCGCTGCAGCACCGCGAGCGACGTGCCGAGCCGCATCAGCGCCTGTTCGCGCGTCGGTTGGGGGTTGGGTCGGTCGTTCACGATAGCCGCCTATTAATTAGCATGCTATCGATTATACGGGTAACTACCAATCCTTGCAGGCGGCAAGGCTTGCGCCCGCCTTCAAGCCGAAGGGCGCGGAAAACCGGAAAGGGAGAAAGAAGAAAAGTGTGAAGCCCGCCGATAAGCCGGATTCTGTGCACCGCAGGCCCCTTGCGGAACCTGCGGCGTGACCGCCATTACTCTGGGCCGCCTGTCACCAGACGGCTCGATGCCACCTACCCGCCAGCTCAGCGGAACCACCTCGATACTGGCCTACTTGGTGTTGCTGCGCGCAGAGATTGCCCGTTTCACCCGAACTCAATCGGCTCGTCTCTGTTGCTCTGATCCTCACCTCACGGTGGAGAGTCGTTAACTCCTGCGCTGTCCTGTGCAGTCCGGACGTTCCTCCAGTGCGGCCTTTCGGCACTTGCACCAGCGACGGTCTGGCGTGCTTCACGGGGTGGATTATCGCCCGGCCTTCAGGCGATCCCGCAGAACTCGCGTCTGTATTGCTCCGGCGTGGTGCCGGCCTCGCGCTGGAACATCGCGATGAAGGCCGACGCGGTGCTGTAGCCGAGGTCGAACGCGATCTCCTGCACTGTGCGTCCAGCCTCCAGCGCGTCGATGGCGCGCAGGAAGCGCAGCCGCTGCCGCCAGTCGCCGAAGGACATGCCCAGTTCGCGCTGGCACTGGCGCGCGAGCGTGCGCTCCGTCATGTGCACGCTGTCGGCCCATTCGGCCAGCGAGCGGTGGTCGCCAGGACTGGCCTGCAGCGCCTCGAGCACCGAAACCAGCGCGGGCGACGCCGCCGCCGGCAGGTAGCAGCGCTGCACCTCGGCCACGGCCAGCTGGTCGACCACCACGTGCGCGAGGCGCAGGTCGGCCTCCGTTTGCGGCACGTGCAAGTCGCGCGCGGCGAAGTCGGCGAGCACGCTCTTGATGATCGGGCTGATGTGCACGGTGCAGGGCTCGGCGGGCAGGCGCCCGCACAGGGCAGGCGCGATGTAGATCGAGCGGTAGACGATGGCGTGCCGCAGCGTGCAGCTGTGCACCACCTTCGGCGGGATCCACACCGCGTACTGCGGCGGCGAGAGAAAACGCAGGCCCTCGGTGTCCATCTGCATGGTGCCGTGGGCGGCGTAGTTCAGATGGCCCCAGCTGTGGCTGTGCGGCGCGGCGAGCGTGTCGGCGCCGATGTCGTCATAGCGGAAGTAGAACGGGCCTTCCATGCCCTCCACGTCCTGGATGGCCAGTAGGCGCAGCCTGTCGGCCATGGGCTCGGCTCCTTCCCGAAAGAGAGTCCGGAATGACGGACGGATTGTCCTGATCGAGTTATATGCCTCAGGACGGACGCGCCGATGATAGTCCCGTACTCCAAGGACCGTCTTCATGTGGCAATACGCCTTCCCCCTGCTCGCCGTGGCCATCTGGTCGGGCAACACCGTCGTCAGCAAGATGGCGGCCGGCACCATCGCGCCGGCCGAGATCAGCTTCTACCGCTGGCTGCTGGCCGCCCTGCTCTTCACGCCGCTGGCGCTGCGGCCGGTGCTGCGCAACTGGCGGGCCATTCGCCCGCAGCTGGGCCGCATCGCGGTGCTCGGCCTGCTGGGCATGGTGATCTACCAGAGCCTGGCCTACTACGCGGCCTACCTCACCACGGCCACGCACATGGGCATCATCGGTTCGCTCACGCCGATGATGGTGCTGGCGCTGTCGATCCTGCTGCTGGGGCAGCGGCTCACGGCCGGTGCGGTGGCAGGCTCGCTGGTGTCGATCGCGGGCGTGGCGGTGGTGGTGTCGTCGGGCGACCTGGGTGCGCTGCTGAAGAGCGGCGCGAACATGGGCGACGGCCTGATGCTGCTGGCCATGCTGGCCTATGCCGTCTACGTGATCCTGCTCAAGCGCTGGGGCATGAAGGAAGTGCCCGCGCTGCAACTGCTCTACCTGCAGATCGTGTTCGCGGTGATCGCGCTGCTGCCGATGTACCTGCTGACGCCGAAGATGGGCCTGTCGGCCGCCAACCTGCCGCTGATCGGCTTCGCAGGCCTTGGCGCCTCCATGCTCGCGCCGCTGGTGTGGATGCACACCGTGGCCCACATCGGCCCGAGCCGCGCGAGCATGTTCTTCAACCTGATTCCGCTGTTCACCGCGGTGATCGCAGCTGTGGTCATCGGCGAATCGCTGGCGGCCTACCACGCGGTGGGCGGCGTGCTCACGGTGGCCGGCGTGCTGCTGGCGGAGCTGTGGAAGGCACCGCTGCGGCAGCGGCGCGCGCTGGCCAGCTGATCTCGATCAGGGGCCGAGGGTGGAGAACACCTCGATCGCGATCACGTTCGACACCGAGCGCCCCTGCTTCACCTCGCCCGGCACCACGAGGCGCGCGAAGCCGGTGGTGGTGAGGTCGGCGCCGTTCATCTGGTAGGCGATCATCGCGGCCTTGCCGCCGAAGTTCGGATCGATCTCGCCCAGCGACACGGCGGCCCGGTAGCCGTCGCTCCCGGTGACCACCGCGTACATCCCGAGCGTCGCGTTCTTCGGCGTGGTGGGCAACCCCAACCCGCCCAGCAGCGTCCACAGGCTGACCCCGTGATACACGTTGGCGCCGATGGTCAGGTCGGGCGCCGCCGTCAGCCCCTTCAGCGCGGTGGCGTCGAAGCTCATCGAGGTGCCGACCTTGCCCGAGACGGCGAACGAGGTCGACACGCCACCGCCGACACCCGCCGCAGTCGCCGGAGCGGCCGCCACATCGAGCCGCACGAGGTTCGACACATAGCGCCCGCCCTTCACGTCGCCAGGCGCCGTCACGCGGAACGGGCCGTCCGCCGTGCCCAGCGGGGCCGAGGTGCCCGATATGGTCTCGGCATACGCAACCACGCCGGGCTTGTTGCCGAAGTCGGGGCTCAGTTCACCGAGCGCGAACACCACCTTGTAGCCGTCGGCGCCGGTGGCCAGCACGTAGCGGCCGAGCAGGTCGTTCTTGCGTGTGGCATCGGCCTGGATGCCGGCGTCGTTCAGCAGCGACCAGAGGCCGGCGCCCGTGTAGGTGTGGGTCTGCGGCCCGCTGCCGCTGGAGAAATTGACGGTCTGCGTGATGGGCGTGCGCGCCGCGAGATCGGCCGCGGTGAAGGCCGCCGGGCGGTCGACGGCGCCACCCCGCTGGACCGCCGGCGCAGGAGCCGGGGCCGGCGGCGGCGCGGGTGGAGGCGGCGGAGCCGGCATCGGCGCGGGCGCGGGGGCCGGAACGAGTGGAATGAAAGCACCGCCGTTGTTGTCGCCTCCTCCGCCGCAACCCGCGAGCAGCAGCGCAACCGCGCCCGACACCCAGCCTCTGGACCAATCCATACCCAAGTCTCCATCCTCAATGTATTCAATCCGACATAGCGAATCGCGTTCTTCCGGCTGTAACCCGCAGCCTCTCCGGCACGAACTACCGGAAGCAACGCCGCCATCGGCCTTTTGTCTGCCCTCTCGCAGCCAACGGGCGAATGTACATCGTTGTATTCAATAAAACATATCGAAAACGATATTCCACCCACCACCAGATCGAAGGCACGACATGACGCACGACACCGGACGCCGCTTCACCATTGCCGCCGGCACCTCCGCACTGGGGCTGGCCATTGCCCAGTTCCTCGGCTGGGGCACGCGCAGTTCGCAGGCGGCGGAGAACGAAAAATTCGAGGTCACGCACACCGAGGCCGAATGGCGCAAGCTGCTCACCGCCAACCAGTTCGCGGTGCTGCGCCAGGAAGGCACCGAGCGGCCCTACACCAGCCCGCTCAACGACGAGCACCGGGCCGGGCGCTTCAGCTGCGCCGGCTGCGCGCTCGACCTGTTCTCGTCGAAGACCAAGTTCGACAGCCACACCGGCTGGCCGAGCTTCTGGCAGCCGCTGGACAAGGCAGTAGGCGAACGGCAGGACCGGTCTTTCGGCATGGCCCGCACCGAGGTGCACTGCCGCCGCTGCGGCGGCCATCTGGGCCATGTGTTCGACGACGGGCCGAAGCCCACCGGGCTGCGCTACTGCATGAACGGCGTGGCGATGAAGTTCACGCCCGGGACGGCATAGGGCTCGGTGGGCGAGGGGTCATGGGCTGGTCTCACAATGCGCGCTGTCCGTCCGACAAACGCATTGACTGATCCCAAGGAGATCCCATGAAGGCCCAGAACATCCTCCAGACCATCGGCAACACGCCGCACATCCGCATCAACCGCCTGTTCGGCAATGCGAAGCAGCAGGTCTGGATCAAGTCCGAGCGCGCCAACCTCGGCGGCTCGATCAAGGACCGCATCGCGCTGTCGATGGTGGAAGACGCGGAGAAGAGCGGCGCGCTCAAGCCCGACGGCACCATCGTCGAGCCTACTTCGGGCAACACCGGCATCGGCCTGGCGATGGTGGCGGCCGTCAAGGGCTACAAGCTGATCCTGGTGATGCCCGACAGCATGTCCATCGAACGCCGCCGCCTGATGCTGGCCTACGGCGCCACCTTCGACCTGACGCCGCGCGCCAACGGCATGAAGGGCTCCATCGCCCGCGCCGAGGAAATCGTCGCCGGCACGCCCGGCGCATGGATGCCGCAGCAGTTCAACAACCCCGCCAACGTCGACGTGCACGTGCGCACCACGGCCGAGGAAATCGCTGCCGACTTTCCCGACGGCATCGACGTGCTGATCACCGGCGTGGGCACCGGCGGCCACATCACCGGCGTGGCGAAGGTGCTGAAGAAGAAGTGGCCCAAGCTGCAGGTGTTCGCGGTGGAGCCGGTGGCCTCGCCCGTGATCTCCGGCGGCGCGCCGGCGCCGCACCCCATCCAGGGCATCGGCGCGGGCTTCATCCCGAAGAACCTCGACACCTCGCTGCTCGACGGCGTGCTGCAGGTCGATGCCGAGCCGGCGCGCGAAATGGCCCGCCGCTGCGCGCGCGAGGAAGGCATGCTGGTCGGCATCTCGTCGGGCGCGACGCTCGCGGCCATCGCGCAGAAGCTGCCCTCGCTGGCGCCCGATGCGGTGGTGCTGGGCTTCAACTACGACACGGGCGAGCGCTACTTGTCGGTCGAAGGCTTCCTGCCGGCCTGACGCGCTATCCCTTTCATAGCGCCTGCGGCGCTTAAAATGCGCGGCCTGCTTGATAAACACAAGCCCCACGCCGCCATGCTGAGAATCTCCGAACTCAAACTCCCGCTCGACCACGCGCCCGAGGCGCTGTCCGCACTGATCGCAAAAACGCTCGGCATCTCGCCCGAGGCGATCGTCTCCCACAACGTCTACAAGCGCAGCTTCGACGCGCGCAAGGCCGACCTGCTCACGGTCTACATCTGCGACGTGCAGTTGGCCGATGCGAAGCTCGAAGCGAGCCTGCTCGCGAAGCACGCGGACCATCCGCACATCCAGAACGCGCCCGACATGCGCTACACGCCGCCGGCCAGCGCGCCCGAAGGCGCATCGCGGCCCGTGGTGATCGGCTTCGGCCCCTGCGGCATCTTCGCGGCGCTGATGCTCGCGAAGATGGGTTTCAGGCCCATCGTGCTCGAGCGCGGCAAGACCGTGCGCCAGCGCACCCGCGACACCTGGGGCCTGTGGCGCAAGAGCGTGCTCAACCCCGAGTCGAACGTGCAGTTCGGCGAAGGCGGCGCCGGCACTTTTTCGGACGGCAAGCTCTACAGCCAGATCAAGGACCCGCGCTTCCTCGGCCGCAAGGTGATGGAAGAGTTCGTGAAGGCCGGCGCGCCGCCCGAGATCCTCTACGTCGCGCACCCGCACACCGGCACTTTCAAGCTGGTGAAGGTGGTCGAGAACATCCGCGAGCAGATCGTGGCGCTGGGCGGCGAGATCCGCTTCGAGCAGCGCGTGACCGACGTGCGCATCGAAGACGGCCACCTTCGCGGCCTCACGGTGCTCGACCAGACGACCGGCCAGAGCAGCGAGCTGCGCGCCGACCACGTCGTGATGGCGCTGGGCCACAGCTCGCGCGACACCTTCGCGATGCTGCATGCGCGCGGCGTGCACATCGAGGCCAAGCCCTTTTCCATAGGCTTCCGCGTGGAGCATCCGCAGGGCCTGATCGACCGCGCACGCTGGGGCCGCCATGCGGGCCATCCGCTGCTCGGCGCCGCCGACTACAAGCTGGTGCACCACGCGAGCAACGGCCGCTCGGTCTACAGCTTCTGCATGTGCCCCGGCGGCACCGTGGTCGCGGCCACCAGCGAGCCGGGCCGCGTGGTCACCAACGGCATGAGCCAGTACTCGCGCAACGAGCGCAACGCCAACGCGGGCATCGTGGTGGGCATCGACCCGCGCGACTTCCCTGGCGATGCGCTCGCCGGCATCGCGCTGCAGCGCGAACTCGAAAGCAATGCCTTCGTGCTCGGCGGCGGCGACTACCGCGCGCCCGGCCAGCTGGTGGGCGACTTCGTCGCCGGCAAGCCTTCCACCGCGCTCGGCAGCGTGATGCCGTCGTACAAGCCGGGCGTGACGCCGACCGACCTTCACAAGGCCCTGCCCGCCTACGCCATCGAGGCGATGCGCGAGGCCTTCCCGGCCTTCGGCCGCAAGATCAAGGGCTTCGACACGCACGACGCGGTGCTCACGGGCGTCGAGACGCGCACCTCCTCGCCCATCAAGATCACGCGCGGCGACGACTTCCAGAGCCTCAACGTGCGCGGCCTGTACCCTGCCGGCGAAGGCGCGAGCTACGCGGGCGGCATCCTGTCGGCCGGCGTCGACGGCATCAAGGTGGCCGAGGCCGTGGCGCGCAGCGTGCTGGCGGAGTCGGAACGCGAACGCACGGCGAGCGTCTGAGGCAGGTCATGCAGCACTCCGCCACATTCTTCGAGCGCCCCACCCTGGGCCACCTGATCGCCGCCACGCTGGCGATGGCGGCCGTGGTGCTCGCGTCCAACATCCTCGTGCAGTTCGCCATCAACGACTGGCTGACCTGGGGCGCCTTCACCTATCCGGTGGCGTACCTCGTGAGCGATCTCGTCAACCGGCGCTTCGGCCCCGGCATGGCGCGACGCGTGGCGTGGGTGGGCTTCGCCGTGGCTGTGGGCGTGTCGCTGCTGCTCGCGCCGGTGCGCATCGCGGCTGCCTCGGGGCTGGCCTTCATCGCATCGCAACTGCTCGACATCGGCGTCTTCGACCGCCTGCGCCGCGGCCTCTGGTGGCGCGCGCCGCTGGTGGCCACCGTCATCGCGGCCGTGCTCGACAGCATCGTGTTCTGGGGCATCGCGTTCGCGGGCACCGACGGCCCGTGGTTCACCTGGGCGCTGGGCGACCTCGGCGTGAAGCTCGCCGTCGGCGTTTTCATGCTGCTGCCGTTCCGGCTGCTGATCGGCCGGCAGGCCGCACAGGCTTCGGCCTTGCCCCAAGGATGACCGCAGAAACGACAATGCGCCAAAGACGTTCAACCCGCGCCGCGTGCGCACCCGTGTTCCCCTGAATTCCTTCCCGTTTTCGCGCCAAGGCGCCGAAGAACTTCCAGAATGACCGAAGCAACCACCGCCAACCCGAACAACAAGTCGCGCCGCCCCCGTGGCGAGCGCCTGGACATGGCCCAGCAGCTGCAGGCCCTGCGGACCGGCACCGAAGGCGCGCCGACGGATTCCGAAGCCGGCGCCGACGCGCCGTCTGCCGCGCCAGCGCAACAGGCAAGGCGTCCGCAGCAACATCAGCAGCAGCGCAACAGGCCGAAGAAGCCGCAGGCGCAACAACAGTAGCAGAAGCAGCAGAAGCAACCGCAGCAGCCGGCACGTCCGCAGCGCAAGGTGCACCCGGCGCTCGAACGCCTGTTCGAGCTGTACCCGAACCTCTTCGGCGCGCGCTTCCTGCCGCTGAAGCTCGGCGTGTACGAAGAACTGATCGCCCGCCATCCCGACGACTTCAAGGCCGAAGAGCTCAAGGTGGCCATGGGCCTGCACGCGCGCTCCACGCGCTACCTCGAGAGCGTGGCGGCCGGCCATCCGCGCCACGACCTCGACGGCAACGTCGCCGAGCCAGTGGCGCCCGAGCACGTGCACCACGCGATCCTCGAGCTGCACCGCCGCCGCTCGCAGCGCACCGGCGAAGACCTGCGCCCGCAACTCGTTGCGCGCCTGGCCCGCGCCGTCGAAGCCTCGGGCCTCGACCGCGAAGCCTATGCCGTTCTGGTGCGTTCGCGCGACGCGAACAACAACGCCGTGCTCGACGAGGCCCTCGCCCAACTGGCCGAACAGGCCGCCAAGCGCGAGGCGCTGTTGCGCGCCTTCGAAGCCAGCGGCCGCAGCGAAAAGGAGTTCGCGGACATGTATGGCATGGCCCAGGGCGAGGTCGCACGCACGCTGCAGCGCGCGCGTACCGACCGGGCCGCCGTGCCTGCAGCATCGGCGGCACCGGAAACGCCGGAAGCGCTGGAAGCACCCGAATCCACGAACAGCTGATTCGCCACCATCCTGCCGGCAGAAAGCAAAAAGCCGCCACGGCAACGTGGCGGCTTTCTTGTTGGCAGGCCGAGGCGGCCGGCCCCGTTTTCAGCGCTGCGCGTTCTGCAGCGCCGCAATGCGCTCTTCGATCGGCGGGTGCGTGGCAAACAACTTGCCCATGCTGCCGGTGATGCCCATGGCTTCCACGGCCTTCGGCAGTTCGCCGGCCGGCAGGCCGCCCAGGCGCGCGAGCGCGTTGATCATCGGCTGCTTCTGGCCCATCAGCGCGGCGGCGCCTGCATCGGCGCGGAACTCGCGCTGGCGCGAGAACCAGGCCACCACCATCGCGGCGGCAAAGCCGAGCACGATGTCGAGCACGATGGTGCTCACGTAGTAGCCGATGCCGGGGCCCGAGCTGCGGTCGTCGCCGCGGCGCAGGAAGCTGTCGACCGCATAGCCGATCACGCGCGACAGGAACACGACGAAGGTGTTCATCACGCCCTGGATCAACGTCATGGTGACCATGTCGCCGTTGGCGATGTGCGCGACCTCGTGGCCGATGACGGCCTCGACCTCTTCGCGCGTCATGTTCTGCAGCAGGCCGGTGGACACCGCCACCAGCGACGAGTTCTTGAAAGCGCCGGTGGCGAAGGCATTGGGCTCGCCTTCGAAGATACCGACCTCGGGCATGCCGATGCCGGCCTTGTCGGCGAACTTGCGCACCGTGCCGACGATCCAGGCCTCGTCGGGCGTCTGGGGGTTGTCGATCATGTGCAGGCCGCTGGTCCACTTGGCCATGGGCTTGCTGATGAGCAGCGAGATGATCGCGCCGCCGAAACCCATCACCAGCGCAAAGCCGAGCAGCGCCGTGAGGTTGAGCCCGTTGGCCGTGAGGAAGCGATTGACGCCGAGCAGGCTGGCGACCACGCCGAGCACCGCGACGACCATCACATTGGTCAGGACGAACAGAAGGATACGTTTCAAGTTGAATTCTCCGTGGGGAAATCTGCCACCCAGATGAGGGCCCCGGGGCCCTCTTCAAGCCGTATATCGAGCAGTTTGCGGCCTGGAAGCCCTGGGTGTTTTAGGTGTTCTGGGCGCTCCGGTCGGCGGCAGCCGGTAGAGCCATGATAGGAGCAAAAGTTCTAGGCCCCCGGTATTCCCCGGCCCGGCAAGGGCCTGAAGACCTGGGGATCGTCGTAGAACGACGCCGCCTCGTTCTCCTCGCACCAGCCGGGCACGCCGAGCACCGGCAGCGGCGCGAAGGGCTTGCGCTCCAGCTCGCGCGCATCGAGTGCCCGTGCCATGCGCACGTCATCCACGCCGGTCAGGTCATGCGTCAGCAACACGTGCGCGGTGATCGGCTTGCGCGGCGTCACCAGCTTCTCGAGCAACGCGTGGCCGAACAGCAGCAGGCGCGCCTCGCTCCACAGCCCGCGTTGCGCGACGAACAGCGTGTGCCAGTCGCGCGCGACCAGCGCCTGCCACAACGCGGGCGGCGCATCGAGCACCGCGCCGTTCTCGTCGAACAGCGTGAGCGCATCGCGCAGCGGCCCGCGCACGGCAGCAACGCCGTTGCGCTCGATCTCGGCAGCCTGCAGCTCGTTGAGGCGACGCTTGGTCTGCGGAAAAGCGAGCCAGACGAGTCCGTTGAAGAAGTCGTGCAGGTTGTCTCGGGTCGGGACCGTGCGGGTCTGGAAGATATGGGCCTCGTAGGCCTGGCCCGCTGGCAATGCGTCCTGCCGTACGAAATCGGGCACCGATGAGGGCTTGACCGTCTGCAGGGCGGAAGCCACGCCTGCTTGCCGCGCGGTCTGCGCGACCGCTTCGCCGTGGACGCGATAGGGCGCAAGCCAGGGCTGCGCCCAATCGACAGCCGGCAGGTTCAAGGCGCGGGCGCGCCCGTCCAGCGGATGCGGTCCGGATGCTGCATCACGGCGAACTCCGCGGTGAGCTTGTCGAAGAGCTTGAGCGAGCTGCCGTGCTTGCCGAGCAGGCCCGCCGTGCGCAGGGCCTTCGCCACGTCGTTGAGCGGCACGTCGTTGCCGCTGCGCAGGGCCGGTGCAGCCTGCAGGATGAACTCGGCCGCCTCCGAGATTTGCGGTTGCGGTGGCGGCGCAGCCTTGGCGGCCTTCGCCGTCTTGCGCGCCGGCGTCTTGGCCGCCGCCTTCTTGGCTGCAGGCGCCGCCTTGGCCCGCGCGGTCTTCGCGGGCGCCGACTTGGCCGCGGCCGCCTTCTTCGCCGGCGCGGTGCGTGCCGCCGGCTTCGTGGCGTGATGCGCGAGATCCACGAACGAGTCGTAGATGCCGACCGTCTCCTCGCCCGTCTTGCCCTGCTGGCCGATGCCGCAGACGCGGCAGCCCTTCTCGCGCAGGCGGATCACGAGCGGCGCGAAGTCGGAGTCGGAAGACACCAGCACCACCACGTCGGGCCGCTCGTCGATGACGAGGTCGATCGCATCGACCGACAGCGCGATGTCGGTGCTGTTCTTGCCGGCCGACAGGTTCACCATCGGCCGCACCGACAGCCGCTTGAAGAGCGCCTGCCGGTTCACCGCCATCTCGGCGTTGCAGTACGCGCGGCGCACGTGGATGGCGCCGTACTCTTCCATGGTGAGCTGCACGGCCTGCTCGATCACGTCGGCCGAGACGTTGTCGGCGTCGATCAGCAGCATCACGCGCAGCGCGGGGGTGGTCATGCGAGCTTCCAGTTCACGGTTTCGCCGCCGCGCAGCGGCTTGAGCGTGGCTTCGCCGTAAGGCACCGTCTCCGGCACGGTCCAGCTTTCGCGCTTGAGCGTGATGGTGTCGGTGTGGCGCGGCAGGTTGTAGAAGTCGGGGCCGTTGAAGCTCGCGAAGGCTTCGAGCTTGTCGAGCGCGCCCGCGTTGTCGAAGGCCTCGGCGTACAGCTCGATGGCCGTGAGCGCGGTGTAGCAGCCGGCGCAGCCGAGCGCGTGCTCCTTCAGGTGCGCCGGGTGCGGCGCGCTGTCGGTGCCCAGGAAGAAGCGGTCGCTGCCGCTGGTGGCGGCCTCGACCAGCGCCACGCGGTGCGTCTCGCGCTTGAGCACGGGCAGGCAGTAGTAGTGCGGGCGGATGCCGCCGGTGAAGATGGCGTTGCGGTTGTACAGCAGGTGGTGCGCCGTGATGGTCGCTGCCGTGAAGCGGTCGGCGTCGCGCACGTAGTGGGCGCCTTCCTTGGTGGTCAGGTGCTCGAACACCACCTTCAGTTCGGGGAAGTCGCGGCGCAGCGGGATCATCACGCGGTCGACGAACACGGCCTCGCGGTCGAACAGGTCGATGGCGGGGTCGGTCACCTCGCCGTGCACCAGCAGCAGCAGGCCGTGCTTCTGCATGGCCTCGAGCGTCTTGTAGGTCTTGCGGATGTCGGTCACGCCGGCATCGCTGTTGGTGGTGGCGCCGGCCGGGTAGAGCTTGAGCGCGCGCACGCCGGCTTCGGCGGCCAGCGCGATTTCCTCGGGCGGCAGCTTGTCGGTCAGGTAGAGCGACATCACGGGCTCGAAGCCGGTGCCTTCGGGCACGGCGGCGAGGATGCGGTCGCGATACGCCACGGCCTGCGCGGCGGTGGTCACGGGGGGGCGCAGGTTCGGCATGATCAGCGCGCGGCCGAACTGGCGCGCGCTGTGGGGAACGACGGCTTCGAGTGCGGCGCCATCGCGCACGTGCAGGTGCCAGTCGTCGGGGCGGGTGATCGTGAGGGTGTCTGTCATGGCCCCGGGATTGTCGCATCGCCCCCCCGGGAGCCCCCGCCCGCGCCTCAGCGCCCCTTGTCGGGCTTGCGCCCCACCATCGCGCACATCGGGCAGAAGCCGATCAGCCCCGTCAGCGCGAGCATCGCGCCCATGAGGGCGACGGCCACGGCCAGCCCGAAGCCGGCCGTGCTCCAGCCGATGGCCGCGAAAACCAGGCCCGCGAGGCCCATGACGACGCGCAGCGCGCGCTCCCAGCCGGGAAGATTCTTTGCGTAGAGCATGGCGATTCCTTCGATCCTTCTTGATGAATGAGTGCATGAGGAAGACCCTCGGACACCAAGAGGCGCCGAACCCGCCGATCGGTTCGCCGGAACGCGCAAATTTCCAGGGAGGAGAAAACCCGCTAGCGCAAGAACACCCGGCAGGCGCCCGGGTCCACGAGCTGCAGCCACTTGTGAAGGTTGACCGAGCAGCGCGCGCCCTTGCCCGGCGGCCACGGGTCGAAGATGCGCAGCGTGGTGCCGCGCCCGCCGGGATCGTCGTCGCCGCGAATGCCCACGACGAGCACCATGTGGCCCGGCCGCCCGACACCGGCCGCATACCCCTTGGCCCCCCACGGCAGGTCGAGCATCAGCGGCCCGTCATGCAGCGCGGCACGCAGCTGGCCGACCGACCAGGAAGCCGGCGGACGCACCGTCAGCCCGTGCGCGGCGGCGAAGAGCGCATCGGCCGTCATGGCTTCGTCGGCATCCTCGAAGGTGCACAGGCCGCCGTCGTCGGCGATCAGCCCGGGCGGCGTGCGCGCGACCACCGCCTGCACGTTGGAGCGCGTGATCATGGCCGTGCAGGCGGCCCAGCACTGGCCGGGCGTGGGCTGCGGGATCAGCGCGACGGGGTGCAGGATCGGTGCGTGGCATTCGTTGTCGAAAACCACGTTCTGCGTGCAGAGGCCGGCCTCGCCGTCCTCGGCGAGCCAGTGAGCGACTTGCAGGCGGCGCACCGCCATCCGGGTGACCGGGCCGTAGTCGCCGTCGAGCGCGAGTTCGGGGCCAGGTCGCAGCTTGCGGTTCAGCGCCTCCTGCAACCTGCGGACATCGGCGCCGCGCGAACCCTGTGTCAGTGTCGTCATCGGTTCCTGTCCCTCGCAGACGCGAGGTTCCTTCAGGCTTGGGGCATGAGCGGCTGCATTGTGGAAAGCGGCCGCCGGGGCGTCCATTCGTCGGACGGCATAGCCGGGATGGCGGGGGCCGCACGCCCCCCCGGGGGCACGCCCGTTGCTTGACGTGCCGCGCCGATCGGCCGAAGGTCCGGTCCCGCGCAAACCACCCTACATACCGGAAACCGACATGCTGTCCACGGCAATGCTTTACTTTCGCGAGACCGCCAGGGCCGGCTCGCTGCGCCGCGCCGCCGAGCAGCTGGGCGTGGCGCCGAGCGCCATCAGCCGCCAGATCGCCAAGCTCGAAGGCGAGCTGCAGGCCGCCCTGCTCGACCGCCGCGCCAACCGCACCACCCTCACGCCGGCCGGCGAACTGGTGCTGGCGCATGCCGAACAGGCCCTGCAGAGCAGCGAGGAGTTGCGCGGCGCGCTGCAGGAGCTGAGCGGCGAGCCCGCCGGCACGGTGCGCATCGGCAGCATCGAGGGCATGGTGGGGCACTTTCTCGCGAACAACCTGGCGCGCTTCCAGAAGAGGCATCCGCAGGTGAAGCTGCAGGCCTCGGTGGTGGGTTCGCGCGCGGTGCTCGAGGCGCTGCAGGAAGGCCGCATCGACATCGCGCTGGCCTTCAACCTGCCCGAGCGCCACGCCTTCCGCGAGCATGCGCGGCTGGAGCAGCCGCTGTGCGCCATCGTCGCGCCCACGCATCCGCTTGCGCGGCGGCGCAGCGTGTCCTTCAGCGAGCTCGAAGGCCGCCGCGTGGCGCTGCCCGACCGCTCGTGCCAGATCCGCCACCTGGTCGACCGCATCGCCTCGAAGACGCAGGTGTCGCTCGAACTGGCGATCGAGACCGGCACGCTCGACATGGCCAAGGGCCTGGTGCGCAACAGCGACCTCATCACCTTCCTGCCGCGCTACGCGGCGCTGCACGAGGTGTCGAACGGCGACCTGTGCGCCGTGCCGCTGCAGGAGCGCGACTTCGCCGCCACCGCGGCCAGCCTCCTCACCATGCCGGGGCGGCGCCAGTCGCCGGCGACTGGCGCGCTGCTCGAGATGCTGGCCACCAGCATGGGGCGATACGGTGCGGGCGCGGCGCCGCGTTCTGATTCCGGCAACACGCGCGTGCGGAAATGAGCCTTCCCGCCGGCCTCGTCGCTCCCTACATTGGGCGCCGACGAGGAAAGAACACGGCATGACCACCACAGGCACCAACCAGACCATTGCATTCCCCGAAGGCGGCTATCGCTACGCGAAAGGCGTGTTCCAGTATTCCGCGGGCGTGGCGGCGCTTCCCGGCTTCGCCATCGAGCGGGTGCGTTTCCAGCAGCCTGTTCCGCTGGAAGAAGGCTTCGACGTCATCGCGGCGCACCTGGGCGCCATCGGCCGTCCGCTGGCGGCGCTGTGCGCCTGCGAACTGCGCTCGCCCGCGCCGTTCTCCGAGCGCGGATTCCACGACTTCAACCGCGTCTACGCCGGCACGCTGGAGCGCTGGGGGCTGGTGCGCGGCGAGCGCAATCCGGTGGCGCGCACCAACGTGTGCCCGCGCATCGGCGCCCCGGCCACGCCGGCCTTCCAAGCCTTCTCGTACACCGTGCCGGCCGACGACGATGCCGCGCCGCCAAGCTTCGTGGTCTCCGGCGGCGGCGAGGCGCCCGACGGGCATGCCAGCTACCGCGAGGTGATGGTCCGCCTGGGCGACACCAGCCCCGAGGGCCTTCGCGCCAAGCTCGGCTACGTGATGACGGAAATGGAGCGCCGCCTCGCCGTGCTGGGCTTCGGCTGGCGCGACGCCGCGACGGTGCAGGCCTACACGGTGCACGACATCGGCGCACTGGTGTTCGACGAGATCGTGCAGCGCGGCGGCCTCACCACCGGCCTGACCTGGCACATGGCACGGCCGCCGATCGTGGACATGGAAGTCGAGATGGACCTGCGCTGCGCAAGGCGCGAGCTCGCGCTGTCATGGCCCTAGCCCGACGAGGGACACCACCGCTGGCATGTGTCGTGCTTGACAGTTTTTTCGTCCTTTTCTCCATTCCACCCCAACGGAGTTCCATGTGAAGCGTGCTGCCCCCGCCCTGTTCCTGAAACCCCTGGCCGTCTGCGCGGCGCTCGCCACCCTGGTGCTCGCCACGCCCCATGCGATGGCGCAGGAGAAGACGCTGCGCATCGCCATGACGGCGGCCGACATTCCGCGCACGCTCGGCCAGCCAGACCAGGGCTTCGAGGGCAACCGCTTCACCGGCATCCCGATCTACGACTCGCTCACGCAGTGGGACCTGTCGAAGGCCGATGCGCCCAGCGTGCTGATTCCCGGCCTCGCCGCCTCGTGGGCGGTCGACGCCAAGGACAAGACCAAGTGGGTCTTCAAGCTGCGCCCCGGCGTCAAGTTCCACGACGGCTCGGCCTTCAACGCCGACGCCGTGGTGTGGAACGTGCAGAAGGTGCTCGACAAGGACGCCGTGCAGTTCGACCCCAGCCAGGTCGTCGTGACGGCCTCGCGCATGCCCACGCTCAGGTCGGCGCGCAAGATCGACGACACGACGGTCGAACTCACCACCAGCGAGCCCGACGCCTTCCTGCCGATCAACCTCACGAACCTGTTCATGGCCTCGCCCGCGCACTGGCAGAAGAAGTTCGACGCGGCCGCCGGCGCCACGCCCGCCGACAAGGCCAAGGCCGCCTGGACCGCCTTCGCCGCCGACCCGTCGGGCTCGGGTCCGTTCAAGGTCACGCGCTTCGTGGCGCGCGAGCGGCTGGAGCTGGCCGCCAACAAGGGCTACTGGGACGCGAAGCGCGTGCCGAAGATCGACAAGGTCGTGATGCTGCCGATGCCCGAAGCCAACGCGCGCACCGCCGCGCTGCTGGGCGGCCAGGTCGACTGGATCGAGGCACCCGCGCCCGACGCCATGGCGCAGATCACGCAGCGCGGCTTCAAGATCTATTCGAACGCACAGCCGCACGTGTGGCCCTGGCAGCTCTCCTTCGCCGAAGGCTCGCCCTGGCTCGACAAGCGCGTGCGCCAGGCCGCCAACCTGTGCATCGACCGCGGCGGCATGAAGCAGCTGCTGGGCGGCATGATGGCCGAGCCCAAGGGCACGGTGCCGCCGGGACACCCGTGGTTCGGCAAGCCCACCTTCGACATCAGGTACGACGTGAAGGCCGCGCAGGCGCTGATGACGCAGGCCGGCTACTCGGCCGCCAAGCCGATCAAGGTGAAGGTGCAGATCTCTGCGTCGGGTTCGGGCCAGATGCAGCCGCTGCCGATGAACGAGTTTGCGCAGCAGTCGCTCAAGCAGTGCTACTTCGACGTTCAGTTCGACGTGATCGAATGGAACACGCTGTTCACCAACTGGCGCAAGGGCGCGAAGGACCCGTCGGCCAACGGCGCCAACGCGGTCAACATCAGCTTCGCAGCCATGGACCCCTTCTTCGCGATGGTGCGCTTCGTGAGCACCAAGACCGTCCCGCCGGTGTCGAACAACTGGGGCTACTACGGCAACGCCGAGGTCGACAAGCTGGTGGCCGACGCGCGCACCAGCTTCGACGACAAGGCGCGCGACGCCGCGCTGGCCAAGCTGCACACGCACATCGTGGACGACGCCCCCTTCGTGTGGATCGCGCACGACGTCGGTCCGCGCGCCATGTCGCCCAAGGTGAAGAACGTGGTGCAGCCCAAGAGCTGGTTCATCGACATCGCGACGATGACGATGGACTGATCGTTTTTTTCAGCCAGCCACGAGCCAGCCAATGTTCGCCTACCTCCTGCGCCGCGTGATCTACGCCGTGCCGATCATGATCGGCGTGGCCCTCGTGTGCTTCCTGCTCGTGCACATCGCACCCGGCGATCCGCTGGTGTCGATCCTGCCGCCCGACGCCTCCGCCGACCTGCAGGCGCAGCTGCGCGAGCTCTACGGCTTCAACCGTTCGCTGCCCGAGCAGTTCGCGATGTGGCTGTGGCGCGCGTTGCACGGCGACCTGGGCGTGTCGATCGCCAGCAACCGCGCGGTGGCCGGCGAGGTGTTCACCGCCGTGGGCAACACGCTGCGACTCGCGGTGGTGGCGACCTTCATCGGCTTCGTGCTGGGCTGCCTGTTCGGCTTCGTGGCGGGCTACTTCCGCAACTCGTGGGTCGACCGCCTGGCCTCGATGTTCTCGGTGCTCGGCGTGAGCGTGCCGCACTACTGGCTGGGCATGGTGATGGTGATCGTGTTCTCGTCGCAGCTCATGTGGCTGCCGGCAACGGGTGCGGGCCCCAGCGGCTCGGACGACTGGGCCTGGGACTGGGCGCACCTGCAGTTCCTGCTGCTGCCGGCGCTCACGATGTCGGTGATTCCCATGGGCATCATCGCGCGCACGGTGCGTGCGCTGGTGGCCGACATCCTCGACCAGGAGTTCATCGTCGGCCTGCGCGCCAAGGGGCTCACGCACGCGGGCGTGTTCCGCCACATGGTGAAGAACGCGGCGCCCACGGCGCTGGCCGTGATGGGCTTGCAGCTGGGCTATCTGCTCGGTGGCTCGATCCTCATCGAGACGGTGTTCTCCTGGCCGGGCACCGGCTTCCTGCTGAACTCGGCCATCTTCCAGCGCGACCTGCCGCTGCTGCAGGGCACGATCCTCGTGCTTGCGCTGTTCTTCGTCGTGCTCAACCTGCTGGTCGACGTGCTGCAAACCCTGCTCGACCCACGCATTGCCCGGGCCTGAAAGACCATGTCCTCCGTGCTCGCCCCCTCCTCCATCGCCGCGGCCGTCGAGCCGCTGCCGGCCCAGCGCTCGCGCGGCTACTGGGCCTCGGTCTGGCTGCGCTTCCGGCGCGATCCCGTAGCCGTCGGCGCGGCCCTCGTCGTGCTGCTGCTGATCGCGCTTGCGGTCTTCGGGCCGTGGCTCGCGCCGGCCGACCCCTACCAGTCGTCGATGCTCAAGCGCCTGAAGCCCATCGGCACCGAGGGCCTGCCCTTCGGCAGCGACGAGCTGGGCCGCGACAGGCTCTCGCGCCTCATCGTCGGTGCGCGGCTGTCGCTGTTCATCGGCATCACGCCGGTGCTGTGTGCCTTCGTGCTGGGCACGGTCATCGGCATCGTCGCGGGCTACGCGGGCGGGCTGACCAACACGCTCATCATGCGCACCATCGACGTGTTCTATGCCTTCCCCTCTGTGCTGCTGGCCATCGCGCTGTCGGGCGCACTGGGCGCTGGCGTGGTCAATTCGCTGATCTCGCTGACCATCGTGTTCATTCCGCAGATCGCGCGCGTGGCCGAGAGCGTGACCACGCAGGTGCGCACCCGCGACTACGTCGAAGCGGCGCGCGCCTCGGGTGCCGGGCCCTTCACCATCGTGCGCGTGCATGTGCTGGGCAATGTGCTCGGGCCGATCTTCGTGTACGCAACCAGCCTGATCGCTGTGTCGATGATCCTGGCGTCGGGCCTGTCGTTCCTCGGCCTGGGCGTGAAGCCGCCGGAGCCCGAATGGGGCCTGATGCTGAACACGCTGCGCACCGCCATCTACGTGCAACCCTGGGTCGCGGCGCTGCCGGGTGTGATGATCTTCATCACTTCGATCTCTTTCAACATCCTGTCCGACGGGCTGCGTTCGGCCATGGACAACAAGGGCTGAGGCAAGGCAATGGACGCACTCAAGGACATCGGCGGCCCGGCCCAACCGCTCCTGACGATCAAGGGCCTGGTCAAGCACTTCCCCCTGAAGAAAGATCCGCTGGGCCGTGGCGGCGGCGTGGTGCGCGCCGTGGACGGTGTGGACTTCGAAGTCATGAAGAGCGAAACGCTCGGCGTGGTCGGCGAGTCCGGCTGCGGCAAGTCGACCACCGCGCGCCTGCTGATGCAGCTCATCGAACCCACGCGCGGCGAAGTCGTGTTCGACGGCCGCGAGGTCGGCAGCCGCGACCTGCCGCTGAAGGAATTCCGCCGCCAGGTGCAGATGGTGTTCCAGGACAGCTATGCCTCGCTGAACCCGCGCCTGACCATCGAGGACTCGGTGGCCTTCGGTCCGCAGGTGCATGGTGTGTCGCGGCGCGAATCGGTGGAACGGGCGCGCGACCTGCTGGCTCGCGTCGGCCTGTCGCCGCAACGCTTTGCCGAGCGCTACCCGCACGAACTTTCGGGCGGCCAGCGGCAGCGCGTGAACATCGCGCGGGCACTGGCACTGCAGCCGCGCGTGGTGATCCTCGACGAAGCCGTCTCCGCGCTCGACAAGTCGGTGGAAGCACAGGTCATCAACCTGCTGCTCGACCTGAAGGCTGAGTTCGGCCTGACCTACGTGTTCATCAGCCACGACCTCAACGTGGTGCGCTACGTGAGCGACCGCGTCATGGTGATGTACCTGGGCCAGGTGGCCGAGATCGGCCCGGCCGACGCGCTCTACGACCAGCCCGCGCATCCCTACACGCGGGCGCTGCTGTCCTCCATGCCCTCGATGGACCCCGACCATCGCACCGAGGAGGCGGCGCTCGCGGGCGATCCGCCGAACCCGATCAACCCGCCTTCGGGCTGCCGCTTTCATCCGCGCTGCGCGCTGGCCGCGCCGGTGTGCGGCAAGGTGGTGCCCGAGCGCATCGTCACCGGCTCGCGGCATGCGGTGAGCTGCCTGATCCACGAGCCCGGCAGCGGGCATCCGATGGCCACTGAAGCCCGGAGGGAAGCAGCATGAGCGACAACAACGAACCGATGGTCCGGCTGCGCGACCTCAGCGTGACCTTCAGCGGCGGCCGCAAGCCGGTGCATGCCGTCAGCGGCGTGAGCCTCGAGGTGAAGCGCGGCGAGGTCGTCGCGCTGATCGGCGAATCGGGCTCGGGCAAGAGCGTGACCATGCGCACCCTGCTTCGCCTGCACCCCGAGCGCCGCACGCGCATGGGCGGCACGGTGCAGGTGGCGGGCCGCGACGTGCTCGCGATGTCGCAGCGCGAGCTGGCCGACTTCCGCGGCAAGGTCGCGTCGATGATCTTCCAGGAGCCGCTGCTGGCGCTCGACCCGGTGTACTCGGTGGGCGCACAGATCGTCGAGTCGATCCGCCGGCACGAATCGGTGACGCAGGCCGAGGCCCAGCAGCGCGCGCTGGCGCTGTTCGAGCGCGTGCGCATCCCGAGCCCCGAGCGGCGCCTGCAGGCCTATCCGCACGAGATGTCGGGCGGCATGCGCCAGCGCGCCATGATCGCGCTCGCACTCGCCTGCAAGCCCCAGCTGCTGCTGGCCGACGAGCCCACCACTGCGCTCGACGCCACGGTGCAGATCCAGATCCTGTTGTTGCTGCGCGAGCTGCAGCGCGATCTGGGCCTTTCGGTGATCTTCGTCACGCACGACATCGGCGCGGCGGTGGAAGTGGCCGACCGCATCGCCGTGATGTACGCGGGGCGCATCGTTGAGGAAGGCACCGCGCGCGAGCTGATCCGCTCGCCGCGCCATCCGTACACGATCGCGCTGCTCAAGAGCCGCGCACATGGTGCGCTGGCGCGCGGCACGCGGCTCGAGACCATCGGCGGCGCGCCGCCCGACCTGTCGGCACTGCCGCCCGGCTGTGCCTTTGCCGAACGCTGCGCGCTCGCGAGCGATGCCTGCCGCGCGGCGCAGCCGCCGGTGGTCGAGCTTGCGCCGAACCACCGCGTGCGCTGCATCCACACCGACGCGGCGGCGGCCATCGCTCCGGTGCTCGTCGCCTGACCGACTGCCTCTTCAACATCCTTCATTGCCATGCCCCTGCACGACCCCGCCCACGCCTTCGTTCCGTACCCCGATGCGCCGGTGCCGCGCGCCACGACCGGCCCGCTGGCCGACCTGAGCTTTGCGGCGAAGGACCTGTTCGACGTGGCCGGCTACCCCACGGGCGGCGGCAACCCGATCGTGCTGGCGATGTCGGGCATCAAGACCCGCACCGCGCCGACCGTGCAGAAGCTGCTCGATGCCGGCGCGCGCTTCGTCGGCAAGACCGTGACCGATGAACTCGCATCCTCGATGAACGGCAACAACGCGCACTTCGGCGCGCCGGTCAACGGCGGCGCGCCCTCGCGCATCGCGGGGGGCAGCTCCTCGGGCTCGGCCTCGGCCGTGTCGTCGAACCTCTGCGACTTCGCGCTGGGCACCGACACCGGCGGCTCGGTGCGCGCGCCGGCCAACCACTGCGGCCTGTACGGGCTGCGCCCCACCCATGGCCGGGTGAGCCTCGAAGGCGCGCTCGACCTCGCGCCCAGCTTCGACACCTGCGGCTGGTTCACGCGCGACATCGGTACCTTCGCGCGCGTGGCCGACGTGCTGCTGGGCACCGATGCCACGCCCCTGCCAGAACGCGTGCGGCTGCTGCGGCCCGACGATGTCTGGGCGCTGGCCATGCCTGCCGCAGTCGAAGCGCTGAAGGGCGCAGCCGACCGCGTGCAGGGCGCGCTCGGCCCCGCCAAGGGCATCGAGGTGGCGCTGGAGTCCTTCGACACCATGTACTGGAACTTCCGCTACCTGCAGTCGCGCGAAGCCTGGCTCACCGATGGCCCGTTGATCGAACGCTACGCCCCGCCGCTGGGGCCGGGCGTGGCCGAGCGCTTCGCGTGGTCGCGGGAAGTGACCGACACGCAGGTGTCTACCGCTCGCGCCTTCCGCATCGCGTTCCGCGCACACCTGGCGTCGCTGCTGGGCAGCGACGGCGTGCTGCTGATGCCGACCATGCCCGACATCGCCCCGCTGCGCAGCGACAGCGAGGCCGCGCTGGAGGACTACCGCAACCGCGCGATCCGCATGCTGTGCATCGCGGGGCTGGCGGGCTTTCCGCAGCTGTCGATGCCGCTGGCCTCGCGCGACGGCGCGCCGCTGGGCATCTCGCTGCTCGGGCCGGCGGGGTCGGACCGGTCGCTGGTCGCGCTGGCGCAGCGCATCGCGGGCTGAGGCCGCAGCCTCAGAGCCGCACGCTGCCCGGCTCCCGCAGCAGGCAGACGTCGCAGTCGACGCCGCCGCTCCCCGCACGCTCGATCACCGCGAAGTCACCCGCATCCAGCGCCAGCAGCGCGTGATGCCAGGTGCCGGGCGCGAGCACCACGCCCTGGCGCCCGTCGGTGACGAACGCCGCGAGCTGTTGCGCAGACGTGGGTGCATCGCCGGCGCGGGCCACCACGATCACGAAGCGCCTGTCGCCCAACGGCACAAAGGTCTGGCTGCCCAGCGCGTGGCACTCCATCTCCGACACCTCGTGGGGAAAGCGACGCGCCTGCGCGCGGAACAGCGCCAGCATCGGCCGGCCGCCTTCGGCGTCGAGCCGCAGGTCGTCGAGCAGGTCGAAGCGCTGCGCATTGCCGCCGTTGATGGGCCGGCCCTCGCCGGCGGGCGCCGCGATCACGGTGCCGTACGGCCTGAAGGCCTGGGGAGTCAGCGGCTGCGCCATCAGCACCTCGGCGGCGGTCGGGGAAGCATCGTTCATCCGGCGATTGCAGCAGAAAGCGTGCCGTTCGCCTACGCGAGATCGGCCGAGCAGACTGCCCGGCACCGGCGCGCAGGAGATACTGTTTGCTTCGCTTCCGACGACAAATGCAATCACAGGCATGAATACGACCGAGCCCCAGCTGATCGCCCCGACACTGGCCGAGGGCGGCCTCGCTGCCGTCTTCACCACACCCGGCGGCGCGCGGGCCTTCGCCGTGCGCTGGCAGGCCGGCGTGTACGGCTATCTCAACCAGTGCCCCCATGCGGGCGGCCCGCTTGATTTCGAAGGCCAGGTGCTGGAAAGTTCAGGCCGCTTTCTGATGTGCGCCCGGCACGGCGCGATCTTCGAGCCCGACACCGGCGAGTGCGTCGGCGGCCCCTGCCGCGGCACACAGCTCACGCCGCTGGCGGTGCACGAGAAGGCGGACGGCAGCGTGTGGCTCGGTGCGGCCGAGTGAAGACAACTCTCCAGGAGAAAGAAGAAATGCAGAAAACACGTAATGGCAATGGCAACAGCAAGCTCCGCCCCCTGGCCCTGTCGGCCACGGCCCTCGCCCTCGCCGGCCTCCTTGCGGGCTGCGCAGGCATGTCGTCCGGCGGCAAGGGTTCCTCCACGGGCATGAAGGTCAGCTCCAGCGCTTTCGGCGACAACGGCACCATCCCGGCCGAACACGCGGGCGTGGGCGACTGCGGCGGCAAGAACATCTCGCCGCCGGTGGCCTGGAGCAACCTGCCGGCCAAGACGAAGTCGGTCGCCGTACTGGTGTTCGACCCCGACGGCGCGGCCGGCCTCGGCGTGTCGCACTGGGTGGCCTACAACATCGCGGCCGAGCGCGGCGAGCTCAAGGCGGGCGAAGGGGCGGCGGGCTCGAACTTCGACTTCACCATGGGCCCGAACGTGGCCGGCACGCCCGCCTACCGCGGCATGTGCCCGCCGGTGGGCGACCGGCCGCATCACTACGTGGTGACCGTGATCGCCACCGAGCTCGCGCCGGGCAGCCTGCCGGCCGGCCTGGGCCGCGATGCGCTGCTGGCCGCGCTCAAGGGCCGCGCGCTGGGCGGCCAGAGCGTGGTGGGCCTCTACAGTCGCTGAGTCAGGCAGCCGCGAGTAATAATTTAGGACTCACATCGTCGGTACCGGCCATCAACGGCCGCGGCCGCCTTCCAGAAAGCTCCATCGATGGCCCTGCCCGCATCCGGCTCCGATCCGGTTCCGCCGTCCGCCGGCGACCTCGACGCCATGTTCGACCTGGCGCCCGTCTCCCTCTGGATCGAGGACTACGGCGACCTCAAGCGCAAGCTCGACGGCTGGCGTGCCGAGGGCATCACCGACCTGGTGGCGCACCTGTCGGCCGATCCGCGCCGGGTGAGCGACTGCATGGCGCTGCTGAAGGTGCTGCGGGTCAACCAGCACACGCTGAAGCTCTTCGGCGCCGACAGCGAGCAGACCCTGCTGGGCGCACTCGACCGCGTGTTCCGCGGCGACATGTCGGCCACCGTGGTGCACGAGCTCGACCAGCTCTGGCGCGGCCAGCTCAGCTTCGAGAGCGAGACCGTCAACTACGCGCTGGATGGCCGCAGGCTCGACGTGCGCGTGCGCGCCCGCGTGCTGCCCGGCTACGAGGACAGCTGGAGCCGCGTGCTGGTGGCGCTCGACGACGTCACCGAGCGCGTGGCCGCGCAGCGCCTGCGCGACGAGAGCGCCATCTACGCGCGCAGCCTGTTCGACCGCTCGCCGGTGTCGCTGTGGGTGGAAGACTTCAGCGCGGTGCGCTCGCTGCTCGACACCATCCGCTCGCGCGGCATCACCGACTTCGCAACCTTCATCAAGGTGCACCCTGACTTCGTCACGCGCTGCATGCAGGAGATCCGCGTGATCGACGTGAACCACGAGACGCTGCGCATGTTCGGCGCGCCCGACCTGCCCGCGCTGCTGGGCAACCTCTCGCGCATCTTCCGCGACGAGATGCGCGAGTCGTTCGCCGAGCAGCTGCAGGACCTGTGGAACGGCAAGACGGTGCAGCACCGCGAGGTGCTCAACTACTCGCTGTCGGGCGAGGTGCTGAACATCCACATGCAGTTCGCGGTGCAGGACGACCGGCTCGACACCTGGGACCTGGTGCTGGTGTCGCTGGTCGACATCACCGCGCGCAAGAAGGCCGAGGCGTACCTCGAATACCTCGGCAAGCACGACGTGCTCACGCAGCTGTGCAACCGCACCTACTACACCGAAGAACTCAACCGCCTCGCGCGCAAGGGGCCGTGGCCGGTGTCGATCGTGGCCATCGACCTCAACGGCCTGAAGCAGGTCAACGACCAGGAGGGTCACGCGGCCGGCGACTCGCTGCTGCGCCGCATGGGCGAAGTGCTCGACAAGGCCGTCGACCTGCCGGCCTGGCCCGCGCGCATCGGCGGCGACGAGTTCGCCGTGCTGCTGCCCATGACCGACGAACGCGGCGCCGAGGCGATGCGCGAGCGCATCCTCACGCTGCTCGAGATGAACAACCAGTTCCACGCCGGCCAGAGCGGCCACGCGCTGAGCCTCGCCATCGGCCTTGCGACCTGCCACGGCGACGAGCCGCTGGAAGCCGCACTGCAGCGCGCGGACCGGGCGATGTACGTGGACAAGTCGCGGTATTACGAGAGCGCGGAGACCGACCGGCGAACGTCGTAGCCATCAGGCCAAACCGACCGATTGGAAGTCTGTGAAGCTGCGTTTGCTGGAAAGAACCAATGCCCCTTGAAGGCCTTGCCGAAGCCCTGATCCGGCCAGTAATCGAACTGGTGCTGCAGCCCATCGGAGAAGCCTTGGTGCACCTGACCGGCTACATCACCGGGTTCATCGTCGTTCCGATCGCCACGCTGGGACATGTCGTTGTCGAGCAGCCCAAAGAAGGCGTCGAAGCGATGACCTGCAGGTGGCTTCGCACGTCCAGCGGACGCATCGTCATCAATGCGGATCTGGGCAGCCTCGTGGGCTTCCTCACCTGGCTTGCGATCGGCGTGACGGCCCTCTTGATCTACTGCACGTCCGGTCCGTCGTAGCCCGGCACCCGCACCCGCTCCAGCACGAAATCGATGAACGTCCGGATCGCCCGCGTGTGCTGGCGGTTCGGCATGTAGAGCATGAACATCTGCGTGCCGAAGATCGAGAGGCGCCAGTCGTCGAGCGTGGTCACCACGTCGCCGCGGCGCACGTCTTCCTGCACCACGTAGTCGGGCACCAGGCCGATGCCCAGGCCCGCGAGGATGGCCTGGCGCAGGAAAAGGAAGTTTTCCGAGATCAGCGTCGGCTCCAGGATCACCTCGCGCCTCGTCTCGCCCTGGTAGGCCGACACGCGCAGCTGCCGGCCGATGACGGCGGCCGTGACCACCGGCGCGCCCTGCAGCGCGTCGAGCTGCACCGGCAACGGGTTCTTCGCCGCGTATTCGCTCGAAGCGCAGGCCACGTAGCGCACCGGCCCCATCGCGCGCGCCACCAGGTTCTGCGGCGGTTCGGGAATCACGCGGATCGCGATGTCGACTTCGTCGCGCAGCAGGTCCTCGATGCGGTTCTCGAACACCACGTCGAGCACGATGCCGGGGTACTGGCGCTTGAAGTCGATCAGCCAGTCGGCCATGACCAGCTGCCCGTAGCCGCTGGGCACGCTCAGGCGCACGCGGCCCTGCAGGCCCTGCCCCAGCGTCGTCACCGATTCGCGCGCCGCCAGCAGCTCGGCCTGGATGGCGATGCCGTGCTGGTAGAGCCGCAGGCCGATCTCGGTCGGCTCGGCGCGGCGGGTGGTGCGGCGCACCAGCTGCGCGCCCACCGAGCGCTCCAGCTGGTTCAGGTGGTAGCTGACGTTGGCGCGGGTCATCTTGAGCCGCCGCGCGGCCGCGCTCAGGTTGCCGGCATCGAGGATTTCCACCAACAGGGTGAGCGACTGGAGGTCCATGGGCCGATTGTGTCAAAAATCCTTTGACAGTCTGTCAACCGGCTATGCAATTGTCAAAGCGGCGGCTCAGGCCAAGAATGCTGGGTTCACCCCAGAGCCTCGGACCCGCACGGTCCGCAACGCAAGAGACAAGCGACACGCACATGGCCACCACCACTCCCAGCCCCTCCACGTCCACCGGTCCTGTCACCTTCGAACGTCTTGGCGACGTGTTCGTGGTGACCATCGACAACCCGCCCGTCAACGCCCTGGGCGTGGATGTGCGCCGCGGCCTCGTGGCCGCCATCGACGCGGCCGAGGCCGACAGCGCTGCCAAGGCGGTGCTGATCGTCGGCGCGGGCCGCAACTTCATCGCGGGCGCCGACATCCGCGAGTTCGGCAAGACCCCGCAGCCGCCCTCGCTGCCCGAGGTGTGCCTGAAGATCGAGAACTGCACGAAACCCGTGGTCGCCGCGATCCACGGCGCCGCGCTCGGCGGCGGCCTCGAGGTGGCGCTGTCGGCCCACTACCGCATCGCCTCGCCCACCGCGAAGCTGGGCCTGCCCGAAGTGGCGCTGGGCCTGCTGCCCGGCTCGGGCGGCACGCAGCGCGCGCCGCGACTGATCGGCGTGAAGCCCGCCATCGAACTCATGCTCAGCGGCCGCCACGCCGGCGCGAGGGAAGCGCTGTCGCTCGGCCTCGTCGACCGCCTCGGCACCGACGCCGACGCCGACGCCGACGCCGACGCCCGCGCCGAAGGCCTCGCCTACGCGAATGAACTGGTCGCCGCCAAGGCCCCGGTGCGCCGTACGCGCGAAGCCGGCGCGCTGGCCGACAAGGAAGCCAGCCGCGCCGCCCGCGAGGCCGCCCGCGCCGACACCGCCAAGAAGAGCCGCGGCCTGTTCTCGCCGATGAAGATCGTCGAGGCCGTCGAAGGCGCGCTCACGCTGCCCTTCGACGAAGGGATGGCGCTGGAGCGCAAGCTGTTCCTGCAGTGCATCGACAGCCCGCAGCGCGCCGGCCTGATCCACGCCTTCTTCGCCGAGCGCGAAGTGCTGAAGGCGCCCGAGACCAAGTCGGCCAGCCCCCGCGCGCTGGAGTCCGCCGGCATCGTCGGCGGCGGCACCATGGGCGCGGGCATCGCGGTGGCGATGCTCGACGCCGGCATGCCCGTGACCATGATCGAGCGCGACGACACGCAACTCGCGCGCGGCCGCGCCAACGTGGAGAAGGTTTATGACGGCCTCATCGCCAAGGGCCGCATGACGCCCGAGGCCAAGGCAGCCGTCATGGCGCGCTTCTCGGGCTCCACCAGCTACGACGCGCTCGCGCAGGTCGACATCGTGGTCGAGGCCGTGTTCGAGGAAATGGGCGTCAAGAAGGCCGTGTTCGCCGAGCTCGACCGCGTGTGCAAGCGCGGCGCCGTGATCGCCACCAATACCTCGTACCTCGACATCGACGAGATCGCCGCCAGCATCTCGCGTCCGCAGGACGTGGTGGGCCTGCACTTCTTCTCGCCCGCCAACATCATGAAGCTGCTGGAGATCGTGGTGCCCGCCAAGGTGAGCGCCGACGTGGTCGCCACCGGCTTCGAGCTCGCGAAGAAGCTGAAGAAGGTGCCGGTGCGCGCCGGCGTGTGCGACGGCTTCATCGGCAACCGCATCCTGGCCGTGTACCGCCAGGCCGCCGACCACATGATGGAAGACGGCGCATCGCCCTACGACATCGACGCGGCCGTGCGCAACTTCGGCTACCCGATGGGCCCCTTCCAGGTGTCCGACCTCGCGGGCGGCGACATCGGCTGGGCCACGCGCAAGCGCAAGGCCGCCACGCGCGACCCGAAGGCCCGCTACGTGCAGGTGGCCGACCGCATCTGCGAGCGCGGCTGGTTCGGCCAGAAGACGCAGCGCGGCTACTACCTGTACCCCGAAGGCGCGCGCACCGGCGTGCCCGACCCCGAGGTGCTGGCCATCATCGACGCCGAGCGCGAGCGCGCGGGCATCAAGCCACGCGCCTTCACCGAGGAAGAAATCATGCGCCGCTACATGGCCGCGATGATCAACGAAGGCGCCAACGTCGTGCTCCAGCGCATCGCGCTGCGACCGCTCGACGTGGACGTGACCTTCCTCTACGGCTACGGCTTCCCGCGCCACCGCGGCGGCCCGATGAAGTACGCCGACACCGTGGGCCTGCCCAAGGTGCTGGCCGACATCCAGGAGTTTGCGAAGGAAGACCCGATCTTCTGGAAGCCCTCGCCGCTGCTGGTGCAGCTGGTCGAGCGCGGCGCCGATTTCGCCAGCCTCAATCAATCCGAGTAATCACAGAGCCAGCCGTCCAGGAGACAACCCCATGCGTGAAGCCGTCATCGTTTCCACCGCCCGCACCCCGCTCACCAAGGCGCACCGCGGCGAATTCAACATCACCCCCGGCCCCACGCTGGCGGCCTTCGCCGTGAAGGCGGCCGTCGAGCGCTCGGGCCTCGACCCCGCTCTGATCGAGGACGCCATCCTCGGCTGCGGCTACCCCGAAGGCACCACCGGCCGCAACATCGCGCGCCAGGCCATCATCCGTGCGGGCCTGCCGATCGGCATCGCCGGCACCACCGTGAACCGCTTCTGCGCCTCGGGCCTGCAAGCCATCGCCATGACCGCGGGCCGCATCGTGGTGGACGGCGCGCCGGCCATGATCGCGGGTGGCGTCGAAAGCATCTCGCAGATCCGCACCCGCAGCGCCACCGACGCAGGCGACAGCGGCATGGACCCGTGGATCGTCGAGCACAAGCCCGAGCTGTACATGGCGATGATCGAAACCGCCGACATCGTCGCCAAGCGCTACAACATCAGCCGCGAAGCGCAGGACCGCTTCTCGGCCGAGAGCCAGCGCCGCACCGAAGAAGCGCAGATCGCCGGCCGCTACAAGGACGAGATCGTCGCCTGCACCACCACCATGGCGGTGACCGACAAGGAGACGAAGGAAGTCAGCTACCGCGAAGTGACCGCCACCGAAGACAACTGCAACCGCCGCGGCACCACCTACGAGGCGCTCGCCAAGCTGAAGCCAGTGATGGGCGAAGACAAGTTCGTCACCGCCGGCAACGCCTCGCAGCTGTCGGACGGCGCATCGGCCTGCGTGCTGATGGAAGCCAAGGATGCCGAGCGCGCCAACATCAAGGCGCTGGGCGCCTTCCGCGGCCTCGCGGTGGCCGGCTGCGAGCCGGGCGAGATGGGCATCGGCCCGGTGTTCGCGGTGCCCAAGCTGCTCGCGCGCCACGGCCTCAAGGTCCAGGACATCGGCCTGTGGGAACTCAACGAGGCCTTCGCCTCGCAGTCGATCTACTGCCAGGACAAGCTGGGCATTCCCTCGGAACTGCTCAACGTGAACGGCGGCGCGATCTCCATCGGCCACCCCTTCGGCATGACCGGCGCGCGCCTCGCGGGCCACGTGCTCATCGAAGGCAAGCGCCGCGGCGCGAAGTACGCGGTGGTCACGATGTGCATCGCCGGCGGCATGGGCGCAGCCGGTCTCTTTGAAATCTACTGAAGAGGAGCCAGCGATGGACCTGAACTTCACCCCCGAAGAAGAAGCCTTCCGCAGTGAAGTGCGCGCCTTCCTGGCCGCCAAGCTGCCGGTGCGGCTGTCCGAGAAAGTGCGCAGCGGCAAGATCCTCGAGAAGGCCGACATGCAGGAATGGCACGCCATCCTCAACGAGCGCGGCTGGCTGGCCAACCACTGGCCCGAGCAGTACGGCGGACCGGGCTGGACGGCGGTGGAGAAGTTCATCTTCGAGAACGAATGCGCGCTGGCCTTCGCGCCGCGCATCGTGCCCTTCGGCGTGAACATGCTCGGCCCGGTGCTCATCAAGTACGGCAACGAGGCCCAGAAAAGCTACTGGCTGCCGCGCATCCTGAATGGGGCCGACTGGTGGTGCCAGGGCTACTCGGAACCCGGCGCGGGCTCCGACCTCGCGGCGGTGAAGACCACCGCCGTGCGCGGCATCGACGCGCAGGGCGACCACTACATCGTGAACGGCCAGAAGACCTGGACCACGCTGGGCCAGCACGCCAACATGATCTTCTGCCTGGTGCGCACCAATCGCGAGGCGAAGAAGCAGGAAGGCATCAGCTTCCTGCTGATCGACATGGAGTCGCCCGGCGTCGAAGTGCGCCCGATCATCACGCTCGACGGCGAGCATGAAGTCAATGAAGTGTTCTTCTCCGACGTGCGCGTGCCCGCCGAGAACCTCGTGGGCGAGGAGAACAAGGGCTGGACCTGCGCCAAGTACCTGCTGACCTACGAGCGCACCAACATCGCGGGCGTGGGCTTCTCGGTGGCCGCGCTCGAACAGTTGAAGGGCATTGCCGCCACGCAGACCAAGAACGGCAAGCCGCTGGCGGAAGACCCGGCCTTCGCGGCGCGCATGGCGCGCGTCGAGATCGACCTGGAGAACATGAAGACCACCAACCTGCGCGTGATCGCGGCGGTGGCCGGCGGCGGCGTGCCGGGCGCGGAAAGCTCGATGCTCAAGATTCGCGGCACCGAGATCCGCCAGGAAATCTCGTCGCTGGCCCGCCGCGCGATGGGCGTCTATGGCCGCCCCTTCATCGCGGAAGCATTGAAGGACGGCTACACCGGCGAGACCTTCGGCCCCGACTACGCCTCGGCCGCCGCCTCGCGCTACTTCAACAACCGCAAGCTGTCGATCTTCGGCGGCTCGAACGAAATCCAGAAGAACATCATCTCCAAGATGATCCTCGGGCTTTAAAGGAGACATGCCATGAATTTCGAACACACCGAAGACCGGCGCATGCTCGCCGACAGCCTGAACCGCTTCATCAGCGAGCAGTACGCCTTCGACGCGCGCGACCGCATCGCGAAGTCGGAGCACGGATTCAGCAAGGAAATCTTCCAGCAGTTCGCCGAGCTCGGCGTGATCGGCGCCCTCTTCAGCGAGGCCGATGGCGGCTTCGGCGGCGGCGGCTTCGACATCGCCGTGGTCTTCGAGGCACTGGGCCGCGGCCTGGTGATCGAACCGCTGCTGGGCGCGGTGATGGTCGGCGAGGCGATCAGCGCTGCAGGCAGCGATGCGCAGAAGGAAAAGATCGGCGACATCATCAACGGCGCGATCGTCGCGGCCTTCGCGCACGATGAAGCCGACACGCACTACGAACGCACGCGCGTGCAAACGAAGGCCGAGCGCAGTGGCGACGGCTGGGTGCTGCACGGCGCCAAGGCTGTCGTGCCGCAGGGCGAGCAGGCCGACCTGTTCCTCGTATCGGCCCGCACCTCGGGCGGCGTGGACGACGAAGCCGGCATCTCGCTGTTCCTCGTGCCCGCGAAGACGGCGGGCCTATCGGTGCGCGGCTGCCCCGCCATCGACGGCGGCCGCGTCGCGGAACTCTCGTTCGACGGCGTGAAGCTGGGCGCCGACGCGCTGCTAGGCGCCGAAGGCCAGGGCCACGCCACGCTGGAACGCGCCATCGGCCGCGGCGTGCTCGCGCTGTGCGCCGAAGCCGTGGGCGCGATGGAAGCGGCCAAGTCCGCGACGCTCGAATACCTGCGCACGCGCAAGCAGTTCGGCACGCTGATCGGCAGCTTCCAGGCGCTGCAGCACCGCATGGCCGACCTGCTGCTCGAAATCGAACAGGCCCGCTCGGCCGTCATCAACGCCGCAGCCGCCATCGACACCGGCGACCGCCTGACGCGCGAGCGTGCGCTGTCGGCCGCCAAGTTCAGCATCGGCCGCATCGGCGCGCTGGTGGCGGAGGAAAGCATCCAGATGCACGGCGGCATCGGCATGACGTGGGAGCTGCCGCTGCCTCACTACGCCAAGCGCCTCGTGATGATCGACCACCAGCTCGGCGACGAAGACCACCACCTGCAGCGCTACATCTCGCTCGGCAAGGAGGTTGCGGCATGAGCGACAACAAGACGGTTCTGATCTCGCAGGAGGGTGCCGTGCGCATCCTCACCAACAGCAACCCGGCCGCGCGCAACGCGATCACGCCGACGCTGTACGCCGAACTCTCCGCCGCGCTCGCCGACGCACAGAACGACCCCGAGGTCGGCGCCATCGTCTTCACCGGCGCGGGCGACTTCTTCTGCTCCGGCGGCGACCTCAACCTGCTGGCCAAGCGCCGCGAGCTGCCCGCGTCGGAGCGCCGCGAGAAGCTCGAAGGCCTGAACAACCTGATCCGCGCGATCCGCGATTGCGGCAAGCCCGTCATCGCGGCCGTCGAAGGCGGCGCTGCCGGCGCGGGCCTGTCGATGGCGCTGGCCTGCGACATGCTGGTGTCTGCGCGCGACGCCTTCTACACCGTGGCCTACGTCAAGGTCGGCCTCACGCCCGACGGCGGCGCCACGGCCTTCCTCTCGGAGTTCGTCTCGCGCCAGGTGCTCACCGAGATGTGCCTGACCGGCGACCGCATGCCGGCCGAACGACTGCATGCGCTGGGCGCGGTCAACCGCCTGACCGACAAGGGCGCCGCGCTGGCCGAGGTCATCGCGCTCGCAGCCAAGGTGGCGGGCGGCCCGCAGCGCGCCAGCGCGCGCATCAAGACGCTGTGCCGACAGGCGCACCGCTCCACGCTGGAAGAGCAGCTCGAAGCCGAGGCCGTGTACATGGTCGAGTCGCAGGCGGATGCCGAGGCGGCCGAAGGCATCGGCGCCTTCCTCGGCAAGCGCAAGGCCGACTTCGCCGCGCTGCGCCACCAGAAGCAGGACGCGTCCTGACGCCGGCCGCTCGCCCTGCCTTTCCGCCTCGCGCGACGTATGCACCGTGCGGGGCTTTCTCGTTTCCAGGGAGCTGATCTCATGCCACTGCCGAATTCATCGCTGCCGCTTGCCGGCGTTCGCGTTCTCGATCTGTCCCGCATCCTCGCGGGCCCCTGGTGCGGCATGGTGCTGGCCGACATGGGCGCCGAAGTCATCAAGGTGGAGCACCCGGGCCGCGGCGACGACACGCGCGACTGGGGCCTGCGCGTGGGCAAGACCGAGACCGCCTACTTCAACAGCGTGAACCGCAACAAGCGCTCGGTCACGCTCGACCTGCAGACGCCCGAAGGCCAGCAGATCGCGCGCGATCTCGCCAAACAGTGCGACGTGGTCATCCAGAACTTCAAGTTCGACGGCATCGACAAGCTGGGCCTCGGCTATGAACAGCTCAGCAAGGAACATCCGGGCCTCATCTACTGCTCGATCTCGGGCTACGACCGCACAGGCCCCGAGGCTGCGCGCCCGGGCTACGACCTCGTGGTGCAGGGCGAGGCCGGCCTGATGGCGCTCAACGGTGAGGCGAACCAGCCGCCGCTGAAGTTCGGCGTGGCGGCCGTCGACCTGTTCACCGGCATGTACTCGGCGCAGGCCATCCTCGCCGCGCTGTACCAGCGCGAGAAGACCGGCAAGGGCCGGCACGTGGAGATGGCGCTGTACGACTGCGGCCTGATGATCACCGCCTACTACGGCCTCGAAGCGCTGCTCATGGGCGAAGACCCGCCGCGCTACGGCAACTCGCATCCGTCGATCGTGCCGTATGGCGTGTTCGACGCGGCCGACGGCCCGCTGGTCATCACCGTGGGCAACAACGCACAGTTCGCGCGCTTCTGCACCGAGGTGATCGAGCGGCCCGACCTCGCGGCCGACGAGCGCTTCAAGACCAACATCCTGCGTTCGGCCAACCGCGCCGCGCTGCTGCCCGAGCTGCATGCCGAGCTCGCGAAGCGCCAACGCGCCGACCTGCTCGCGAAGCTCACCGCCGCCGGCATTCCCTGCGGCGAGGTGCTGGGCCTGCTGGAGGCGCTGCAATCGAAGCGCGCGACCGATGCCGGCCTCGTGACCACGCAGCCGCATCCGGTGGCTGGCACGGTCAACGTGCTCGCGCCGCCCTACCGCTTCGACGGCGAGCGCCTGCCGGTGCGTAGCGCGCCGCCCACGCTGGGCGAAGGCACGCACGACGTGCTGCAGTCGCTGCTCGGCCTGTCGGACGAGAAGCTCGCGGCGCTGAAGACGAACGGCGTCGTCTGAAGAAAAAGACACCTGAAATCCCAAGGAAGACAAACCAATGGCATCCCTTTCCCTGCGCAGCCCCCTGCGCCGCGCCCTCCTCGCTCTCGCCCTGCCCCTGGTGGCCGGCACCGCCTTCGCCCAGGCCTGGCCCGCCAAGCCGATCACGCTGATCGTTCCCTTCCCGCCCGGTGGCCCCACCGACGTGGCCTCGCGCATCGTGGCGCAGAAGATGTCGACGGCACTCGGCCAGAGCATCGTGATCGACAACCGCAGCGGCGCCTCGGGCACCGTGGGCGCGGCGGCTGCGTCGCGCGCGGCGGCCGACGGCTACACCTTCGTGACGCTGGCCACGCCCACGCTGCTGGCCTCGCATCTCTACGCATCGCCCGGCTACGACATCTTCAAGAACTTCACGCCCGTGGGCAGCATCTACGACCTGCCGCTCGTGCTGGTGGTCAATCCGAAGTCGCTGCCCGACGTGACCGGCGTGCAGGGCCTGATCGCCAAGGCCAAGGCCGAGGGCGGCAAGCTCAACTACACGAGCGCGGGCTCCGGCAGCTTCGGCCACCTGACGACCGAGCAGCTGAAGACCATCGGCAAGTTCGAGATGCTGCACGTGCCCTACCGCGGCAGCGCCCCGGCCGTAACCGACCTGCTCGGCGGCCAGGTGCCCGCGATGTTCTCCGACCTCGTGGGCGTGCTGCCGCACATCAAGTCCGGCAAGCTGCGCGCCATCGCCGTCGGCTCCGGCCAGCGCGTGAGCCTGCTGCCCGACGTGAAGACGGTGGCCGAACAAGGCTTCCCCGGCTTCGACGCCACCTCGTGGGGCGGCCTGCTGGCGCCGGCCGGCACGCCGAAGGACATCGTCGACCGCATGAGCGCCGAGCTGAAGAAGGCGCTGGCCGACAAGGAAGTGCAGGAGAAGCTCCAGAGCGTGGGCACCTTCGCGGCCTACCGCACGCCCGAGCAGACCGGCGTGCGCATGAAGGAAGACTTCGAGCGCTGGGGCAAGGTGATTCGCGACAACCACATCACGAACCAGTAGAACGCATAGGTCCGCAGGGCGACGAAACAAAGGAGACAGACATGACGCAGAAATACGAGAACGACTACGGCACACCGGTGAGCGCGCCGTTCCGCCCCGCGTTGCCCGTGCGCAGCCTCGCCGACATCCGCAAGCTCGAGGAAACGCCGCTCGAGCAGGCGCTCAAGGTGCGCAGCACCTACGAGATCTTCCGCAACGCGGGCCATGCCTTCGGCGACAAGACCGCGCTGACCTTCCTGCGCACCGGCAACCCGGCCGACGAGCCGATCCGCTGGTCTTATGCCGAGCTGCTCTCGCGCATCCACCAGACCGCGAACATGCTGCACACGCTCGGCGTGGGGCCCGACGACGCCGTCGCCGTGCTGCTGCCCGGCTGCCTCGAGTACCACCTCGCGCTGTGGGGCGGCGAGGCGGCCGGCATCGTGCAGCCGCTGAACCCGCTGCTCACCGACGAGAAGCTGGTCGCGCTGATGACCGCCGGCCGCGCCAAGGTGCTGATCGCCTACGGCTCCGATGCCGAATCGGGCATGTGGTCGAAGGCCATGCGCCTGCGCGGCCAGGTGCCGACGCTCACCGCCGTGCTGCGCGTTGCGCCGCACGACGAGGCGCCGGGCGCGGCCGGTGCACTGCCCGAAGGCGTCGCCGAGTTCGACGTGCTGCGCGCCGCGCAACCCGACGACCGCCTCGTGAGCGGCCGCAACATCGCGCCTTCAGACATCGCCGCCTACTTCCACACCGGCGGCACCACCGGCGCGCCCAAGCTCGCGCGCCACAGCCATGGCGCGCAGGTGTTCACCGCATGGGCCAGCGTGCAGGTCGCGGGCATGAACGAGAACGGCATCTCCATCAACGGCTATCCGCTGTTCCACGTGGCGGGCGTGCTGCCGGCCTCGCTCTCGTCGCTGTCGGCGGGCGTGGAAGTGATCATTCCCACGCCCTCGCTGCTGCGCAACAAGGAGGTGCTGGCCAACTACTGGAAGCTGGTGGCGAAGTACCGCCCCACGTCGCTCTCGGCCGTGCCCACCGTGCTCGCCGCGCTGGCCAACGTGCCGCTGGACGGCGCGGACATCTCGTCGATCACCTACTGCCGCACCGGCGCCGCCGTGCTCGCGCCCGAGCTGGCCGCGCGCTTCGAGCGCCTGTTCGGCCTGCACGTGCACGAGAGCCTGGGCATGACGGAGATGGCCGGCATCTCGACCATCACGCCGCCGGGCGTGAACGGGCCCGCGGGCTGCGTGGGCTTTCGCCTGCCCTACATGCAGATGCGCGTGGTGGCGCTGGACGAGAACGGCAACGCCAGCGACCGCGAGATGCCGCGCGGCGAGCAGGGCATGGTGCTGTTCAAGTCGCCCAACGTGTTCTCCGGCTTCGTCGACCCGGCCGACAACGCCAAGGCCTTCACCGCCGACGGCTGGCTCGCCACCGGCGACCTGGGCTGGATCGACGAGGAGGAACGGCTCAACCTCACGGGCCGCTCGAAGGACCTCATCATCCGCAGCGGCCACAACATCGACCCCAAGACCATCGAGGACGCGCTGGGCGCGCACCCGGCCGTGCAGCTGTGCGCGGCTGTCGGCGCGCCCGATGCCTACGCGGGCGAGCTGCCCGTGATCTTCGCGACGCTGGTGCCCGGCGCCTCCGCGACCGAAGAAGAGCTGCTGGCCTTCACCTCGGCGCGCGTGGACGAGGCTCCGGCGCGACCCAAATGGGTGTCGGTGATCGCGACCATGCCGATGACCAACGTCGGGAAGATCTACAAGCCCGAGCTGCGCGCAATGGCCGCGCTGCAGGTGGTGAACGCCGCCGTTGCCGAAGCCTGCACCGGACTGGGCGTGCCCGAGGCCGCGCGACCCGTCGCCAAGACCGAAGGCGAAAGCCTTGTGCGCGTGCAGATCGACGGCGCTGCGGCGGGTGCGCTGGCCGCGCCGCTGCAGGAGCGGCTGCAGAAGGCGCTGGAGCCCCTGCCCTTCAAGACCCGCATTGCGCTCGACTGAACTTCTTCTTCGAGATTTTTCTGAAACCAAAGGGAGACAAACCTTGACCCATCCGACCTCGAACCGCCGCGCCCTGCTGTGCGCAGCCGCATCCGCCGCAGCCCTCGTTGCGCTGACGCCTGCACATGCACAGGCCCCCTACCCGAACAAGCCCATCCGCATGGTCGTGCCCTTCGCGGCCGGCGGCGCGACCGATGTGCTCGCACGCGTGATCGGCCAGAAGATGTCGGCCGGCATGGGCCAGCCCATCGTCATCGACAACAAGCCCGGCGCGGCCGGCATCATCGGCACCGACGCGGTCGCCAAGTCGGCGCCCGATGGCTACACCATCGTGCTGGGCCTGAGCAACTCGCTCATGACCAACGAGTTCCTGTACGAGAAGCTGCCCTACGACACGGCGCGCGACCTCACGCTGGTCTACCAGATCGCGGCGGCGCCGCTGGTGCTGGTGGTGCACCCGAGCGTGCCGGCCAAGACCGGCCCCGAGCTGCTGAAGTACGTTGTCGCCAACAAGGGCAAGGTGGCCTACGGCTCGTACGGCATCGGCGCATATCCGCACCTGGCCGGCGCGCACATGAGCCTCTCGACGCAGTCGGACATGAGCCACGTCGCCTACAAGGGCGAGGCGCCGATGATGCAGGACCTGATCGGCGGCCAGATCCAGATGGCGTATGCCAGCGCGCTGGTGGCCAAGCCGCACATCGACTCCGGGAAGATCCGCGCCATCGGCGTGAGCGGCGAGCGCCGCATGAGCACGCTGCCCAATGTGCCCACGCTGGCCGAGCAGGGCCTGAAGGACGAGGCCTACCGCGTGACCGGCTGGCTCGCCATCGCCGTGCCCGCTAAGACGCCCAAGCCCATCGTGGACCGCATCGCCGAGGAAGTGCGCAAGGCCACGCAGCAGCCCGACGTGCGCGAGCGCATCGCGGCCATGGGCTTCGAGGTCAAGGAAAGCTCGCCCGAGCTCTTCGCCACTGCGTGGAAGGCCGAGCGTCCGGTGTGGGAGCGCCTGATCAAGCAGTCGGGCGCCAAGCTCGAGTGACCCGCTTCCTTATTTCTTCTCTTCTTCTTCGTCATTCAAAGGAACAGCCATGAAGGTTCTGGTCCCCGTCAAACGGGTCGTCGATTACAACGTGAAGGTGCGCGTGAAGAGCGACGGCACCGGAGTGGACATTGCCAACGTCAAGATGAGCATGAACCCCTTCGACGAGATCGCCGTTGAAGAAGCGGTG